>WNFK01188059.1_pt1 | contig 58957 bp, 48 predicted proteins | sample 5400281 | NCBI WGS metagenome assembly WNFK01 (sample SAMN13153350, study PRJNA577476) | soil metagenome | isolation source: 20 cm soil on Douglas fir-dominated hillslope | place: USA:California | collected 2013-09-17
TGACTATCGACAACTGTGGCGCCACTCACATTGGTAATATTGACGAAGAAGATTTCATTTAACTCGACGGCGACGTCGCCATTGACGATTACATCAAAACTGTGTGTTTGATTGCCGACCGCGATAGTTTGACCAGTCAGACTCTTCGCTACGTAATCGTTGTCCGCAACTGTGGCCGTGTTGTCAGCGTTGGCTATATCAAAGGTGACGCCTCCTGCTGGCGCGGGCGCGGACAGGCTGATGGTGAAGGTCAGTATCGTGGGCCCGGCATCGCCTTCATTCACTGATACGTCGTTAATAGAAAGTGCCGGTGGGGGTGTCGCCACGATGCAAACGTTCGCGCTATCCGGTGTAGGCGCAAACTGATTGTAGGTTGAAGTGTGGCGCGCGCCGCCCGAGCCGTTCGGGCACCTCTGGTTCGAATTCGTCTCGCCGTTGCCGCCGGCGTCTTCGTTGATTTGGGGTTCGCCCGGGTTCAGGAGCGTCAGTAAACCGGGATCGTCCGCGTCGTTAGTATCGTAGACCAGCGCATCGATCAGGTTCGTCGTGGTCACGTGTGTGCCATTAGGAAAGGAGGACGCGTTTCCGAGGTAGATCGCAACAGCATCTGCTCCGTTTTGCATCGTGCCAGCGTTAAATACGAGGTCGACTCCGGGTACCCCTGCGTTGCCGAGCGTGAAGTAACCACCGGCATTGGTGCTGAAGCCATCCAGATCGAAGGCTGCATACGACTCGTCGTTAGAACCATTGTAGAAAACGACAACCAGTCCGCTCAAAGAAGTGTCGCCACTTCCGCCGTCGTAGATCTCGATAAACTCAGCCGTGTCTGTGCCGGCCTGATCGGAATCAACTTCGTTAATAACAACATTTGGCGGCGCGACAGGATTCACCGTCAACATAACTGGCGGGGACTCGACCCTTCGCCCGGTGGCTCGAATCTCTGTGGCACCTGCTGCGACACCGGTAGCCAAACCGTTCTGATCAATGGTGGCGACACTCGTGTCGCTCGATCGCCAGGAGAAGATCACGCCCGGCACTTCATTGTTGCCGGCGTCAAACGCGCGTGCGTTGAACAGTTGTCGCGCGCCGGTGCTAACGCTTGCCGAAGGTGGCGAGACTTCAATGCGAGAGGTCGCTGGTGTGCAGGGAACAAAACTGTCGCCGGTGATTTGCATCCCCGGACTGAACGCACGCGCTCCGCCGGTGGCAGTGAGGTGTTGTGCGAAGTTGCCGCGAATATCCGGCGAGCGAGTAACTGCTTGGTTGTTGTCAGCATCGATTGCGCTCGAGCCGCCATAAGCAACCAGGTTAGCAATCGCTCCAGCGCGATCCTGCAACGAGATAATACCGCCAGAGTTAACTAACGAAAGACTACCCGTCGATGCTTTGACAACCACCGCACCGCCAAAGGCCGGATCATCCGGGTTGAAGGCAGTATTGCCGCCGCCAAACACTACCGTTGAACTGCATGAGGTAAGGATTGTGCCGGCAGCAAAGACATGGCGAAGTGTATCGGAACCGGTGCCACGCGAGAAAAGTCGATAGCCGCCGAGCTCGATGTCGTGAGTTGTCGTGTTTACTAATTCGACGAATTCGTCGTCGGCCGAGTCGCGCACGCCATCGCGATTGGCGTCGCCCGCTGCGCCGTCGGGCGGATCAGCCAGAAATTCATTTATCAAAATGTCGCGAAGGGCGTCCCCGCTGAACTCTACAGCTGCGGAATTACTATCGCGGCCATCAGCTCTAACTACCAGGTCAACTCTTCCGGCGCCTCGCAAATCCGCGGTAACTAATACGTGAAGCTCGTCCATGCCCACCAGGTTGGACGTCTGGACGATCGACTCCAAAGTTAACGCGCGGCCACCCGCAGCCACCGAAACATTCGCCCCGTTGCGCACGCCAGTCGCGAATACGATCAAGCGCAGGCTGCCGCCTGTAGGATCGAAGGGTCCGGCTTGCAATGTGTCGGCATTCAAAGTTGTTCCTTCCCCTAAGCCGTCGGCGGTTTTCGTGAAGAGGCCTGGTGCGGCCTTCAGTGTGGTTACGCTGCCTCGACTTTGAAAGCCATCTGAATTTGTGACGACAACTTCGGCGATACCCAGCGTAGTCGCGGCAGGCACGTGGAAATGCACCTCGTTGGGAGAAACAAAAAATATCTCGGCCGGCAGACCGTTGACAGTGACACTCGTTCCGCCAAGCGTCGTCGGGAAAGCACCATCAGTTTGTGGCTGAGCCTGTTGCATGGTGAATGCCAACGCATTTCCGAAGGCTACGGCAATGCTATCTGGCGCAACGACTTTGGTCGTTGACGGTTCGTGACCGAGCGAGGCGCGATTAAGAACAGTTATGTTTCCGGAAGCGGGCCGCGGCTGCGTTTCGCTCAGATAGATTTCGGAGTTGTTCTCAAAAATTTGCTGTGAAACAGGGCCGGAAAGCAAACGCGGGAAGTTGAACGCGATGACAGAGCCATTGTCGTTCATTGAAGAGACGACTTCTGCAGTCGCACCTGAAGCGTTCAGATTCGTGACCCGTCCAAAGGTTCCCGAAGGAATATCGAAGGTGTAAAGTTCGACGCTTGCGTCTGAGTTATTGCCTTGACTGGCTACGCTCCGTCGCGTAGCGAAGGAGATTTTAGTTCCATCGCCGCTGATGCTCGGGTGCAGCGGTACGTCAACAGCGCGCGACCCCAAGGTAGTAATCTGGCGGGTAGTGTTGTCACTCCGTCCGTCGAATAGAAAAACCTGTGTGGTGTTTGTAGCAGTTTGTGCCGACCAGACCGCGCGAGCGCCGTCATCGCTAATCGCACGGCCATAGGCCAGGGCCAGCAAGGGAACATTGGCTGCAAGAGTTCGAACTGACGGCACGCCGGCGCGGCTCTGCAGCAGCAGATCACGATTGGCGCTCGCTGTGGCTCCGGGGTCACGGATGTAGGCCACGTTAGCGCCGTTGCCGCTGAGCTTCGCGTCGCTGGCGCCCACGATTCCCATTGAATTCGTAAGCTGAGTGAAGCTGAGGTTCGCTGAGTCGAAAACAAAAATCTCGAGATTGCCGTCGGCGTTCTGGTTTGTGAGGTCGCGATTTGAAGAGAAGGCGATGAAGCGGCCGTCGTCGGTAATCGAAGGCTGGAAATTTCCATCGACCGCCCGAGTTGAAATGTCGCGTGGGGAAGTATTAGTAACCTGGATCAGCCGCGCGCCCTCGTAAAGAAATATTTCGGAGTTCGCATCGCTGTTGGTTCCGAGCGGATTGTCTTTCGAGGCGAAGGCGATGCGCGATCCGTCCTGGGATATCGCCGGCGCGGGTGCACGTGTCACGCCAAGTTGGCCGAAAGTCGCAGGCTCGGCGCCGACGTTAGCACGAATCGCACGAAAGCCTTCCGGGCCAGCCGTGCCCGCTATATCTTCGGTCGATTCAAACGCGACTACCTGCCCATCACCGCTGAGCGACGGATTGATGCTGATCCCATTCTCACCGGTGTTGGTGACGCGACGCAGCGGAGACTGCATTCGCGCGACCTGCCATACGCCGGCGCCAACTGCTGCGGCAGCGAGGAGCGCACAGATGAGCCATCTGTGTCGAGGTTGATGCATGCGACGTTCGCAACTCGATCGAGCGGAAGGTTAAGCGGATGTGGTCCGTCAGACTGGGATCGCCCTATAGGGTTGGGTCCTTCCAGAAATGATCAGCGGCAGGTCTGATAGAATAAAAGCCGGACTAAAATATCGACATAGAACGTGCTCGCATTTCCGAGGAGCAACCAGGAGCGCGCCCAATGCAGAACCGCGAGCCGTAGCGAGCGGATGCTACGGTCAACAATCAATAGGGCGTTCGGGCAGATTCAACATTGAGTGCTTGCATCCGCTCGCTACAGCTCGCGGTTCTGGATCAGTTGCACTACAAGTTGAATCCGCGAGCAACACGGATTTTATCGTTGTCTTGAAGAAATGCAACCTGAGAGCTGAAGAAGTCAATCCGTGTGCTTTGCAAGAACAGTTGCATGCGTGCTTGAACGTGAAGTCGGGTACAGGAGCGTAGTTGATGAAGATTTTGATCGGTGGGTCGCACGGCCTGGTCGGGACAGCCCTAATCAAATCGTTGGAAGCGCAAGGCCATGAGATCTTTCGTCTCGTGCGTCATGCGCCCAACTCAAAAACAGAAGTTGAGTGGAGTCCCGATCGTTACAGCATTGCGCTGGCACGTATTGAAGGGTTCGACGCAGTGGTGAACCTCGCCGGCGAAAGCATCGCCGAGGGACGCTGGACTGACGATAAGAAGCGCCGCATCCGTGAGAGCCGCGTGAAAGGCACCAAGCTGCTCGGCGATGCGCTGGCTAACCTGACGGTGCCGCCGAAAACTTTTGTTTGCGCTTCGGCGATCGGCTACTACGGGAATCGCGGCGACGAACTGTTGACGGAAGCCAGCGCGCCCGGGGATGGATTTCTCTCGAAGGTTTGCGCTGAGTGGGAAGAGGCCACCGCACTGGCGATCGAGAAGGGAATTCGCGTAGTAAACGCCAGGTTCGGGGTCATCCTGGATACCAATGGCGGCGCGCTCAAAAAGATGCTGCCGCCTTTTCGCATGGGTGTCGGCGGCAGGATTGGGAGCGGGAAACAATGGATGAGTTGGATTGCACTCGATGATGTGATCGGCGCGCTCAACTTTGCGCTGAAGAAGGATTCATTACGAGGTCCCGTAAATTTCGTCGCGCCTGCTCCGGTAATAAATGCCGAGTTCACAAAGACACTCGGTAAGGTGCTTTCGCGCCCAACCATCTTCCCGATACCGGCTTTCGCGATCAAGCTGATGTTTGGGGAGATGGGTGAAGCCTTATTACTGGGTGGCCAACGCGTCGCGCCGGAGCGTTTAACTGAAGCTGGATACGCGTTTCACTATTCCGTGCTGGACAGCGCTCTCCACCACGTTCTTGACAAACGCCATGAGGAAATCCCCTAGTGAACGGCCCTTCATGAGTTGGCCATACCCAGCGATTAGCTCGTTCCAAAAGCCGCAAACCGCTATACAGGCCGGCCCCCTCGTAGCACGACCTTAGGAACCTCTCAAACACGCCTGCGTCTGGAACTGACCGCGATTAGTGATTCGCAGCCCTGCCGGAGCCCCGAGACCAAGCGAAACGAATTCGCCGCGAAAGTCATAAGCAGTTGGAGGTCGTTTCAAAAGCCGATCTGGCGAGACTTCCAGCAGCAAGCATTCTTGAAGCGCTCACATCCTGGACCCAACATGAGATCAAAGAGAGGATGCCCACGATGAAACCTACTTTCTTCACAATTCTCTTCGTGTGTTCCTTCACAATGACGACCTTTGGGCAGAATCCTGAGACGCAGAGCGCCGCTTCATCCCAAGCGATTACGGCGGAGCTGAGTAGTATTACGGATGTCAGACCTCTGTTCGCGGAACGGGAGAAGCTCATTGAGGAGCTTCGGGACTTGGAACAGGATATCGACGAACAATCGGCAAAGCTTCGTGACGTGCCGTCTGCAGATACGTTGCAGCAGGACCTCCAAAAACTTAACCGCGACCTTGAAAACGCACAAAAGGCAGTACCACCCGACTCACAGCGAGTCGACGCCCTTAAACGAGCCATAGATGCCACGAATGAGAACCTGGAAAAGGTTAAGAACTCCGCTCCCATACTGCGAGAAAAGAGGACTGAGCAGGACCGAAAGCGCCAGAGGCTGTTTGCCATCGAACAGAGGATTGCCTCTCTCTTTGATGCAACGCGCGATACGAATCAATTCAGATCACTCGCCACTTGGGCGTTTACTGGCTTGGTGTTCGTCGTTGTCGGCGGGTTTTTCTTTATTGCATACAAGAAGGATGGAATAGCGGCGAATATCTTCTCGGGTGAGATGGGCATGCAGTTCGTCACGCTGTTCTTAATCGTCATCGCCATTATTCTCTTTGGGATTATGGGCACGCTCGAAGGACGAGAACTTGCAGCTCTCCTTGGTGGTTTGTCGGGATATATTCTCGGCAAGACCGGGTTTAAGCGCGACGAGCCCTCACCCCCGAATCCAAACCCGAATCCGAATTCAAACCCGGAACCCAATCGAAACCCGGAACCGAACCCAAACCCGGAACCGAATCCAAACCCGGAACCGAATCCAAACCCGGAACCGAATCCGGTGCCGTAGGCGACGGGCTAGACCGAAACATGTTTAAGGATGCCAACGCTGAAAGCATTGAATAGAAATGAAGGATCGACCCTTCGGGGTTCAAGAAAATCCAGAGGTTGTCTGGTATTCGAACTCGCCCTGCGCCACGTTCTTGAAAAGGGTGTCGACCAGGAAAGTCGCTATCGCATGAGGAACTGAATTGTTCAAACGAAACAATTCTAGTCCTGTGCCTTAACTTGCACCTTGTTTTCGCTTCCGAAACCTTCCAGCACTTCAAACACTTCGAGCGCATACTTCACGTTGCCGAACGGCGCTGACACCTGCACTCCCTGAATCACGTCGCGCACTTCCAACAACGACTCGCGCGCAATCTTCAATCCTTCATCACGTCCGGCTTCTTTGCTTACAGCCGAGGCAGCCCGCATGCGGTCCATGATTTCTGGAGTAACACGTACACCCGGAACTTCATTATGCAGAAACTCCGCATTTCTAAATGAGACCAGCGGCCAGATGCCGGCGATGATCGGAATGCGACAGTGCTCAATCCGTTTAAGAAACACATGCAACTGTTCGATATCGAATACGGGTTGGGTGATCGCATACTCGGCGCCGGCCTCTATCTTCCACTCGAAGCGTTTGATTTCTTCCTCGAGATTTACTGCGCCAGGATTGACGCCTACACCGATCGAGAACGCCGTAGGTTTGCCCGTCGGGTTATTGCCGAGATCCAGTCCGTGGTTCAGCTTGTTCACCATGTTCGTCAGACCAATAGCGTCGATGTCGAAAACGGCCGTAGCGTCCGGATAAGGCCCCATCTTCGGCGGATCGCCCGTAATCAAAAGTAAGTTATGCAAACCGAGCGCGGCCGCTCCCAACAAATCAGACATCATTCCCAGCAGATTGCGATCGCGGCAGCAGTAATGGAGCACTGACTCGATTCCTATTTCGCGTTCTACCAGAATCGCCGTGGCCATTGCGCCCATGCGCGTCTGCGCGCGCGGCCCATCCGGAATATTGACGCCATCAACGCCCGCGGCTTTAAGCAGCTTGATCGATTCGAGTGTCTTCCATGGATCGCAGCCTTTCGGCGGCAGTACTTCGCAAGTGGTGACAAATTCACCGCGCGCGATCTTTCGTGACCAGTTTGATCGCTCCTCAGCAGGCACGACAGTAACGTCTGGCGGCTTCAACTCATGGACCGCCACCGGCGCTGCGCTTACCGCAACTTTCTGAGTGCGCGGACTAAACTGACGAACGGCGTCAGCAATCCACTTGATATGCGCCGGAGTTGTTCCACAACATCCGCCGACAAATCGCGCGCCTGCCTGGATGATCCGTCGCGAGTATTCCGCCATGTACTCGGGTGAACACATGTAGAACTGGCGCCCCTGCACGTCGCGCGGTAAGCCTGCGTTCGGTTGGGCCGAGAGTTTGCGCGTCGTAACCGGACGCATCTTTTCGATCGCGTTGAGAACGATCGCCGGGCCAACACCGCAGTTTAGTCCGATAACGTCGGCGCCCCATTCATCCAGTTGGGTAGTGAACGACTCGGGAGTGGCGCCAAACACGGTATTGCCGTCTACCTGAATCGTCATCTGTGCGACGATCGGCAAGTCGGACAATTCGCGAACGGCTCTGATTGCCTGATGCAATTCGGAAAGGTCAGCGAAGGTTTCCAGGNNNTTCGAGCAGCGCTGACACCTGCGCGGTGAACATCTCTTTCGCTTCATCGAACGAGGTCGGCCCATACGGTTCAATTCGTAAACCGAGCGGACCAACCGCGCCGGCAACATAGGCGCGATTTCCTGCCGCCTCGCGAGCGATGCGTGCAGCGGCGATATTGATTTCGCGCAAGCTGCCTTCGAGACCGTACGGTTGTAGTTTATTAGCCGTCGCGCTGTAGGTGTTGGTTTCGATGATGTCGGCGCCGGCGCGAACATACTCGGTGTGCACGTCGCGCACGAGGTCCGGCGCAACGAGATTCAGTTCGTCGTAGGAGCGATTGATGTAGATGCCCTTCGAGTAGAGCATCGTCCCCATCGCGCCGTCGAAGACGTGAATGCGATCTAATTCGAGGGTGTCTCTAAAAGGTTCCATAAGCGATCTCTACTTTGAACTTTGTACTTTGAACTTAGTACTTTGAACTTTGTGCATCACTCGTTGATCCGGAAATCTCAGGTAGCAAAGAACAAAGTACAAAGAACAAAGCACTAAGAACAAAAACAAAAAGTCCCGCGCTAAACAACGCGAGACTTCGTTACTGCCTGAAGTTTTTTCGGGTCTGGTCCTTTCGGGCGTGCCCGAGCTGTTTAGCCGTTTGTTTTGCGTGGCCGCAAGTCGCCTTAACTCACCACGTTTTCCAGTTGTGCTTATACGCCGCGGCAAACGGGACTGTCAAGCAAGGATTAGGTTCATAACGGTGAGTTCGACTACTTCACCTCTCATTAGCACCGTTTAGCCCGGTTACGAATGACCGACTACGAATGGAAAACCGTTTAAACGGTTTCCTGTCTCATATGTCCCTTGATGCACCGGGCTAAAGCCACGGTGCTAATGAGAGAACAAAGCGAAAAAAAGCACACGGACTGCTTGAACGCCGTCCGCCGTTCATAATACTTTCCTCCCCTAAAACACATACCCAATGCTGACGGTGGCGCGCAGCGAAGGCTGGTAACCCACGCGAGCTTCGGGTGCGATGAAGAGCCGCTTGGTAAGGAACATCTTCACGCCGCCACCGGCGCTAACCGCCAATGAAGTGTACGACGTATCGAAAACCCGTGGTTCTCTGGTGTCGAAGTCTACGCCAAAGAATTGACTGCGATGGTGCAAAACACCGGCGCCCGCCACGACATACGGCACGAACCGCTTGCTCGAGTCGCCAAAATCGTAGGCAGCACTCACCTGGGCCAGGTAATCCCGATCATTAGGGTTGTTGGTCATATACAGAAACTCGGGCTCGATACTGACTCGACGGGTAACGTAAACGCGAAACGAACCTCCGGCAACGCCGTGCGGAATCTCCCCGTCGTCGCCGGTGAATCCTGACGCGCCTCCGGTTAATCGTATTTCAGCTTTGGGCCGCCGCGCATCTTCGTCCTGGTCTTGCGCGACGGCGGGAAGGGAACAGAACAACAGCATCGCGGCACTGATGAACACGAAGCTCAACGCCGTCGGCTTTCGGATTGATGACATATTAGTCGTAACTCCTACGATCGGGATTAAAACCAAAACCGCAGACTACTTCGCAACTGCCATGCCCATTGGAAACCTCCAGCAAAAACACTTTCCGCGACCGCGAAGCGCCGGCGAGCAGACGATCAAATTGCTCCATCCGAAATAACGTAACTACTTGAGCCGTGGTTTTCCCCACTGGACCACGGCATTCGCCTTGACAGACCAACCTTATTTTGGCTGAATGCTCGCGTTCTTCCAGTTTGCTTTGCGCTTCGTGATTCTCGAGCGCGAAGCTCTCCCCTGATAAAGTGGCCGGCGCGGGACCGATCAGTCTCGAATGGCCCACGCTGACAATACTTGAATAAGGATACCCACCAATGAGCACACCAGTTGATGCCTCCGGCGTAAGCTCCGCGTCTGCCCTCGATCGAGGTTTCTTTGGACATCCGCGCGGACTGTCCACCTTGTTCTTTACGGAGATGTGGGAGCGCTTCAGTTTCTATGGCTTGCGCGCAATCCTGTTTCTGTATATGACGACGGCCCTCGCAAAAGGTGGCTTGGCGTTTGAGACCCATTACGCGGGCTTGATCATGGGCACCTATACCTCGGGTGGCTCGGAGCACGCCGTGCTGTTTTGGTAGGCGGCATCATCATCGCTTGCGGCCATTTTTCAATGGCCGTTAAGACTATGCCAAACTTCTACCTGGGCCTGGCGCTGATCGCGATCGGAACCGGCTTCCTGAAACCAAATGTCAGCACCATGGTGGGCGATCTTTACGACGAAGGGGATGCACGACGCGATGCCGGCTTTTCGATTTTTTACATGGGAATTAATCTGGGCGCTTTGCTGGCGCCGCTAATCGTGGGCTATCTGGGCCAGCGCGTGGAGTGGCATTACGGCTTCGGGGCTGCCGGAGTGTTCATGGTCATGGGCCTCATTCAATACGTGCTGGGACGCGAACGACTTCGCGGCGCGGGGGAAAAGAAGGTCAAAGAAGATGTACCCGATATCGCAACGGTTAACAAAGCCACGGAGGCCGATGAGAGTTTCGATGTAATTACGGGAGTCCTCGCTTTGATTGGTGGAGCCATAGGTGTTTGGGGCGGACTCCGTTGGAGCGGCGCCGGCTGGATTGGCGGTCTGTTTCCAGGAGTAGTCGGTGCTTTCTTTGGCTACATCATTGGTATCGTGCGTCAGCTGAACAGGGCTGAGGCCTTACGGGTCGGCGTTATTTTTCCTCACGCTGTTCGCGGATAGACTGACTCACCTGTATTTCTTCGGTTACCAGTTTCCGTCAAGTTGGTATCAATCCGTGGAGCCCGTTTTTGTTGTCTTACTGGCGCCGGTCTTCGCTGCGATTTGGGTCAAACTCGGGCGACGCAATCCGCCAAGTCCGGCAAAGTTCGCGCTTGGCCTTGTTTTCGCCGCGGTGGCCTTCGGCATCGTTGCCTTCGCCTCGACGCTGCTTCGTGCAAGCGGCGGCGCGGATTTGAGCGAGGCCCAGAAAGTCGGACCGTTGTGGCTTGTCGCAGTATATTTCTTCCAGGCGTTAGGCGAGCTTAGTCTCAGTCCGGTCGGGCTGAGTACGGTAACAAAAGTGTCGCCGGGCCGCATGGTCGGATTGATGATGGGGGTCTGGTTTCTGGCGCTTTCAATTGGCAACTATCTTGCGGGCATCATGGGCGGCAACTTCGACGAGAAAAGGGAAGGCGCCCTGTTGACTATGTTTGGCACCGTGGCCCTCATTACAATCGTAGCGGCCGTAATACTTTTCGCCTTAACGCCGCTCATCAAGAAGATGACGCCGCAGTCCACGTGAAATAAGATTCGATAATTAACTCAATATCAGGAGATCATTGTGAAATACTCAGGAAGAATTCTGTCCGCAATTCTTTGCACTTTACTGCTGGCGCTTCCTACGCTCGCACAGCAAAAGCTCTTAACCATTGATGACATCTTCGATCCGGTAAAGAAAGTTAATTTCAACGGTACAACGCCAACCGTCCGTTGGCTCAAAGATAGCAAACATTATCTTCTGACTGGCGCGACGAAAGGAGACGCTCCCAAGATCCAAAAAGTCGATGCTGCAACGGGACAAGCTGTTCCGTTTTTCGATGCCGCGAAGATGCAGACGGCCTTGACAGCGCTCGGCGGCGTGACTGAAGCAGATGCCAAAAAGCTCGCGAATCGCAGCACTTATCAGATGAGCAATGACGAACGGGCAGTGCTCATCAACTGGAACAACGACCTCTTTTATTATCAGTTGGGCAGCAATAAAGCTGTGCGCGTGACGAACAATCCAGAGGAGGAAGTCGGCGAGACGTTTAGTCCCGACGATCGCATGCTGGGCTTTGTTCGCAACAACAACATCTACGTCTACGACCTGGAAGCGCAGCGCGAGCGCCGCTTAACTACTGACGGCGGTCCCAAAATTCTTAACGGTAGGCTCGACTGGGTCTATCAGGAAGAATTGTACGGGCGCGGAAACTTTGAGGCTTACTGGTGGAGCCCTGACTCAACCAAGCTTGCTTATCTGCGGCTTGATGAGAGGCTCGTGCCCGAGTTCACAGTCGTCGATCACATTCCTTACGAGCAGACGTTGGAAGTTACGCCGTATCCCAAGTCCGGCGATCCGAATCCCGTAGTACAACTTGGCATCGTAAACGCAGCGGGCGGAGCAACGCGCTGGGTAGACACCCATGAGTATCAACCCAGCGACCTGTTGATTGTGCGCGTATCCTGGACGCCGGACGGCAATAAGGTCGTTTACCAGGCACAGAATCGCGAGCAGACATTTTTGGATCTCAACTTCGCCGGCAGCGAGGATGGCAAGTCAAACACCGTCCTACACGAAACTTCCAAAGCCTGGGTAGAGGTGGTCGACAATCCAACCTGGTTGAACGACGGATCGTTTCTCTGGCAGAGCGCGCGCAATGGTTGGCAACACATTTATCACTACGCTCAGGACGGTAAGCTGCTGCACCAGGTCACTGATGGCAAGTGGGAAGCGCGCTCGATCGATGGGGTCAACGAGGAAGCCGGGTTCGTTTACTTCAGCGGCACCGAGCACAGTCACATCGCCCCCGCGGAGTATCGCGCAAAGCTCGATGGCAGCGGCTTCACAAGATTGACCACTGCCGAGGGCACGCACAAGGTTGCGTTGAGTCCTACCGGCAGTTATTTCGTGGACAGTTGGAGCGATGTGAACACGCCGACGCAAATGCGACTTTACGATGGCAACGGCAAGCTGGTGCGCGCTATCGCAGAGAATAAAGTGGATGCACTCAGCCAGTACAAGCTTGGTGCCACCGAGTTGCTAACCGTTAAGACGCGTGATGGCTTCGTGATGGAAGCCCAGATGATCAAGCCGCCTGATTTCGATCCGAACAAGAAATACCCCGTGCTTGAGTTTACCTATAGCGGGCCACATTCGCCGTCGGTGAAAAATGTCTGGGGCGGCAGCGCCTACATGTGGCATCAACTGATGGCGCAGAAGGGCTACATCGTTTGGATTTGTGACAACCGCACCGCGAGCGGCAAGGGCGCTGAATCCGAATGGCAGGTCTACAAAAACTTTGGCGAACTGGAATTGCGGGACCTGGAAGATGGGATTAGCTGGTTAAAAACTCAGCCTTACGTTGACGCTGAACGCATCGGTCTTTGGGGCTGGAGCTATGGTGGATTCATGACGAGCTACGCGCTTACCCACAGCCAGAGTTTCAAGATGGGAATTTCCGGCGGCACAGTTTCCGACTGGCGCAACTACGATTCCATTTACACCGAACGTTACATGTTGACGCCGCAGAACAATATTGACGGTTACAGAAAAAGCTCGCCGGTACATTTCGCGCGCAACCTCCACGGCAAGTTGCTCCTGATTCATGGCGCGATCGACGACAACGTTCACGTTCAAAACACGATACAGTTTGTCTACGAGCTGCAGAAGGCCGGCAAGCAGTTTCAGCTAATGCTCTATCCGAAGTCGCGTCACGGTGTTACTGATCCGCTGCTGGTGAAGCAAATGCGGCAGATGATGACGGACTTTGTGCTGGCGAATCTGTAGGGCAATTAGAGATCATCCTCAGTAAGACCCGCCACCTTCATAAAGTGGCGGAGTAATCCTATCCTGAGATTTTGATTCCGGTGAATTGGAACTGAGATGCGAATTTCGTTTCCAGCCTTACCGTAAATGTGGTGGCTGCCTTGCACGCGCATAGGAACCCATCCGTGCTGCTCGAGAATCTTCGCGAACTCCTTACCTGAGATTGATTTCATGGAGACGACTATACGCAAGCCCACGATTTAGTAATGCGGGGAAAAAGAAAATATTAATTTTCGCGTGCTGAATGGATGGGCTGCTTGCAGATCTCTTCTCGGGTCCGAATCCGAAACGTTTTCCTTTGGACTGTGGCGGGAAGTTGCCATTAGCTACGAGTGATTTCATACGGCAATTTCCAACACGCGATCATCGCCGTTGAGTTGCGTCGTTGAAACGTCAACGGACAAACAACCCTCGACCGCCTCATAAAGGTTGTGAAGCAAGTCCTCAAAGGTTTCGCCCTGCGTGGCGCATCCGGGAATAGCAGGAACCTCCGCCCAGAAACCACCCTCCTCCGCCTCGTGAATTACGACTTTGATTTTCATGGCCCGATTATACATGTGTCCGCATTAAGCGGCGAAGAGATAACTCTTCTTAAGAATCCTCCTGGCTCTGGAGGAGCCGAATGTTTATAAAGTTCACGTCGCCCAAGCGCAAAAGCTCCGTAGGAGCGGAATGTTTTAAGCGACAATCAGCCCCAGCAATATCGCCCTCCTTCTGAGCTGCGAAAAACTTTTGTAGGGCACCTCAACCATAAACATTCCGTCCCTCCGGACTGAAGCCATAACAGCTTCGTGTCACCGCCGTTGGCATCGAGGGCAGTAGTAAGTCGATCGTCCACCTTGCACGACGCGCTTTATCTTCGTACCGCAGTTAACGCAGGGCTCGCCGGCGCGTTCATACACTCGCCAGAATCTTTCCGTCGTTCCAAAATAACTTCCTGCTCCGTCAGTCAGATCAATCCGCAGCGTAGAACCAGCGTCGATTGCTTCCTGGAGTATGTCTCGAATCGCCTGGTGCAATTTGATGGCTCGCGCCTTCGATAATCTGTCGGCGGCTTTTAGTGGACTAATACGCGCCAGGAAGAGCGCTTCGCTGGCGTAAATGTTTCCGAGGCCCAGAATCCGCGTCTGATCAAGCAGCAGTTGCTTCAAACTGCGACGAGACTTTGAAAGTGTCTGCCAAAAATAATCGAAGCTGAACTCGTCTGTGAATGGCTCCGGCGCCAGCGCTTCAATCTGCGGCAGTGACGGAAATTTCTTCATCGCCAGCAAACGCATCCGGCCAAACTGCCGCATGTCCGCGAACACCAGACGGCGCTCGTCATCCAGATAAAAGACAATGTGTGGGTATGGCGGCAGCGCTTGTTCAGATCCGACGCAGAGAAACTTGCCGGTCATGCGCAGGTGAACAAGCAGGACATCAAGCGAATCTAACTCGACCAGGATGTATTTGCCGCGCCTGTTTATGGCGTCAATTCGAGCGCCGCGTAGTTTGCGTTTGAAGGTGGCTGAAGAAACACCCGCCAGAAGACGCGGAAGGTTAACGTCCACGGCAAGTATTCGTTGTCCGAGGACGGCCCGGCGGAGCCCGCGCACGACATGTTCAACCTCAGGTAGTTCGGGCATTCGTGCGCGACAATTCGCTTGTCAGTCGTCCTGCTGCCCAGCGCCGGTCAGGCGTGGGTCGGGTCCGGCGACTAGATGACCCGCAGCAGTAACAAAATGAGAACGATAAGCAGGATTAGACCGATGCCCCCGCTTGGTCCATAGCCCCAGTTTCTGCTGTAAGGCCAACTCGGAACCGCCCCAAGCAGCAGCAGAATCAAAACTATCAGCAGTATCAAACCCATCGCCACACCTCCGTAAGAAGATTGTTTCGATTGGGGGGCGTACTAACTAATGGATGTAAGGGGACGGCAAAAGGTAACTAGTTTCAGGTCGGCAGTCAACTATTTTCAGCATCACCAATTCAGGGACAAAACTTGCCGGACTTGAATCACTCTCTCCGCCAGCTTCGCAGCCTCATTGGCTTTTATTAACGCGCGAGACGCTCACCTGCGATCAATAAAGCCTGGGATTTTTCCACGCTGGTCGCCTCCGAGTAAATTCGCAGCATCGGTTCTGTTCCTGATTGCCGAAACAACAGCCACGACTCATCTTCGAATAGCAATTTAGTTCCGTCAGTAGTCTCCACGCCGCTGATAGCATAACCGGAGAGCTCAGGAGGTGTCGCTTTCGCAAGTCGTTCGATGAGTTCCTGGCCCACGGAGGTCTCAACGTGCAAGTCTCTTCTGCCAAAGTGGAACTCGCCGAACTCGCGATGAAGCTCGTGCAGCATTTCTGAAGGACCCTTACCGGCAGCAACAATTGCTTCCAGGAAGAGAAGAGAGTTGAGAATGCCGTCGCGTTCGGGAATATGACCCTTGACGCCGATGCCACCCGACTCTTCAGCGCCGATGAGAATGTCGTCATTCAGCATCAGGTCGGCGATGTACTTAAATCCAATCGCGGTCTCGTAGAGTTTTAGATTGTGGGCCGCCGCAATCCGCTTCAGCAGCACTGACTGGGAAAAAGTTCGCACTACACCGCCAGTCATCTTTCGCTCGCGAACAAGGTGCAGGAGGATGAGCGGCACCACGTCGTGCATAGTCATCGTCTCGCCGTGTTCGTCAACCGCTCCGACGCGATCTGCATCACCGTCGGTAGCCAGCCCGACGAGTGCTTTAGTCTCGAGTACGCGTTTTTTCAAGGCTCCGAGATTGCTGTCGATCGGCTCGGGATTGACGCCGCCAAACAATGGATCGCGATAGGCTCGAATAGTTTCAAGCTTAAGTGTCCCGCCATCGAGAAAACTCTCGACCCAGGTGCCGCCGGCGCCGTGCATCGGATCGACAACAACGGTCGCCCGCGTTTTGCGCAGGTGATCGAGGTCGATGTAGGAAGCAATCTGTGCGCGATAGCTCTCGATCACAGGCTGAAGGAGTTGGTCGGTGTCGGTCGGAATGTCGGCACGCTTGGGTTCGTTTACGTCTACGAGCTTTTCGACGGCAGCGGTCGTTTCCGGAGCCGCACTACCTCCCCAGGGCGCTTTGATCTTGAAGCCATTGAAATCCGCCGGATTGTGCGACGCGGTGATGACGACAGCGCCGGCGGCCTTCAGTTCCTTCACGGCCCATGAGATTAGCGGGGTCGGGGCGGCTTCGTTGAAAAGAGAGACCTTTAGATTGTTTCCGGCCAGGACTTCAGCCGCACGTTGGGCGAACATTTCAGATTGGAAGCGACGGTCGTAACCAACTATCACCAGAGATTCGCGGTGCTCCTCCGTTAGATAGTCGGCGTACGCCTGCGCCACCCGCTCGAGATTGGCGAACGTATATTCGCGCGCGATCACGGCGCGCCACCCGTCAGTGCCGAATTTGATCTTTGCAGGTTCGCTCATAGCTAAAGTGTAAGCTTCTCAGCAACAACACGCTTCCGATTTTGTGGGACCGCGGGCGCCCCCGCCCGCAAATGAGCGCGAAGCGCGAAAAACTGAATTAAGATCTCCGAAAGACTGAGCGCCTCCGGCGCGTTTGCGGGCGGGACGCCCGCGGTCCCAGAAAATCTCGCGTGCGATTACTACGTTTCGCGTTCGCCTGTGATCGTGTAATCGGTTAGGGACGTCTTATCGCCTAGAACCGACCCTGGGCCTACCACGGCAGAGCGTCCGATGTGACAACCACGTCCTGCGATTGCACCTGAGACTACTGCTGCCGTGCCGACACGCGTGTGGGGCCAGATGACAGAATTCTCAACTCGTGCCCGCTCTTCAAGAAAACAACCCTGCCCCAACACCGAATTGATGATTTGCGCACCAGGTTTGATCTGACAGTCGTCGCCAATTATCGAGATGTCATCAACTTCGGCAGCGGTAGCCGAATCAAATTCACCGCGCCGATCTTTAAGGTGCATACGGCCGACCCGATTGGCAAGCAGATCCTGATGCACCTGCAGATAACGTTCCGGTGTGCCAATGTCGATCCAGTAGGTACGACCTGGAATGTGCGCGAAGAAGGCTTCCTTGCGTTTCAGCAGTTCGGGAAACAATCCATACTCAAATGAATGGTTCTCACCGGTTGGAATGAGATCAAGCACCTTGGGCTCCAGGATGTAAGTGCCGGCATTGATCGTATTGCAAGTAATCTCTTCAGGCTTTGGCTTTTCGAGGAACCGCCGAATGTGGCCATCGCTCTCAGTCTCCACCAGACCGTAAGCTGAGGGATTGTCGACCGGAGTCAGCACCACCGTTGCCGTCGCTTTTCGTTCGGTATGTTCACGTATCACGGCCTTGAGATCGAGATCGGTAAGTATGTCGCCGTTGAAAACCACAGTGGGCTCGCGGATCAGATCCTCCGCGAATTTGTAAGCGCCCGCGGTTCCCATCGGTTGCGGTTCGACTGTGTACTTTAGCTTAACGCCGTGCTCGGAACCGTCGCCCAGCAACTGCTCGATCTTGTTTGGCTGATACGAAAGCGAGAGCGTGATGTCGGTGATTCCGGCGCGGCGCAGCGTATCGATCTGATAAAGCAGAAATGGACGATTACAGATCGGCACAATCGGCTTTGGTGTGTAGACCGTGAGCGGGCGGAGGCGTGTGCCCTTACCGCCGGCAAGAATTAGTGCTTGCATGTTTAGTAACCGGAATGTTGATTAGAAGGTTGAATAGCGGGCTGAGTCTAACATTCGCTCGCGGAGGTTTTCAATTGAGCGACTTTGGGAGCGCAAACTGCGGTGAAAGTGAGACCAACCGCCAAGACGCCGAGAACGCCAAGTTAAGAAAGGACGTCTGAATAGGAATCAACCTTGATTAGTGTTTCCAATTCTATTTGTTGCCTAGGCGATCTTGGCGCCTTGGCGGTTGGTTTCGATCGTGTGGTGCAATTAGTCTTGCTTGACACCCCAACGGGTAAATAGTAATCGTAAACAATGGAAACATCTTTCCAACTTGGGCAGGAGTGTTGATGAGCGATACGAAGGAAGCAGTAATTATTAGTGCGGTAAGAACGCCGGTCGGAAAGCTCTTGGGTTCGTTGAAAAGTTTCACCGCAACCGAGCTGGGTGCGATTGTAGTGCGCGAAAGCGTAAGGCGGGCCGGCGTAGCGCCGGAAGATGTCGACGAAGTGATCATGGGCTGCGTTATTCAAGCCGGGCTGGGCCAAAACCCAGCGCGCCAGGCAGCCTTGCGCGGCGGATTGTTGCCGGCAGTCTCGGCAGTGACGGTCAACAAGGTGTGCGGGTCTGGCCTCAAGGCTGTGATGATGGCGGCGCAGGGAATTCTACTCGGCGACTCGGATGTGGTAGTAGCCGGCGGAATGGAGTCGATGTCCAACGCGCCTTATTTGATTCCCAAAGCGCGCGAAGGTTACCGCCTGGGAAACGGCGTGCTCGTCGACGCAATGATTAACGATGGGCTTTGGGATGCGTACAACGACTACCACATGGGTTGTACGGGCGAAGTTGTCTCCGAAAAATTTTCGGTGAGTCGTGCAGCGCAGGATGAGTACGCGCTCAACTCGCATCGCAAAGCGGCCGCTGCAATCAAAGCAGGGAAGTTCAAAGATGAGATCGTTGCGGTAGAGATCCCACAAAGAAAAGGATCCCCGGTCGTTTTCGACACCGATGAAACCGTTCGTGAAGACACTTCGCTGGAGGCTCTTGCTAAACTGAAGCCGGCGTTCAAACAGGATGGCGGCACAGTCACGGCCGGGAACGCGCCCGGAGTTAATGATGGCGCGTCGGCGGTCGTGGTTACGTCTAGTGAAAATGCGAAAGCGCTGGGCATTGAACCCATGGCAAGAATTGTCGCCCAGGCAACCTCGGGCGTTGAGCCGGCACTGGTGATGATGGCTCCCGTGGAGGCGATCCGGAAGTTGTTGCGCAAGGCTGGTTGGTCGCTTGACGAGGTTGATTTGATCGAACTTAACGAGGCCTTTTCTGTGCAGGCGGTTGCGATTACAAAGGAACTCGGACTAGATCCCAAGCGCCTGAATGTAAACGGCGGCGCCGTGGCCCTGGGTCACGCGATCGGTCAGTCGGGTTCGCGGCTGTTGACTACGATGCTTTACGAGTTGAAACGGCGGGATGCCCATCGTGGGATTATTTCGCTGTGTCTCGGTGGTGGTAATGCAGTGGCAATGGCGATTCAGAGATAGCTATCCGCAGATTACACAGATTACGCAGAAGACAAAACCCGGCTTCAAAGTGGTTTTGCGCTCTGCTGAATCTATGTAATCTGCGTAATCTGTGGAAGACGTATGGCTGAAACTATTGGCGTTGTTGGATCCGGAACGATGGGCAACGGCATCGCGCAGGTTGCAGCGCGAGCCGGCTACAGCGTCGTCATGCGCGACGTTAAGGACGAGTTTTTGCAACGCGGGCTGCAGGCTATAGATAAGAGTCTGCAAAGAGACGTTGATAAAGAGCGGCTGAGCCCTGAAGAAAAGCAGTCGATTATCGACCGCATCAAGAGCACTACAGAACTTGAGGCGCTCGGCGAAGCTTCGTTTGTTGTAGAAGCAGTAACCGAAAACCTGGAAGTGAAGACCGAACTCTTCAGCGCATTGGATAGAATTACACCTCCTGAAGCCATACTTGCCTCGAACACCTCCTCAATCTCCATCACCCGTCTTGGCGCCGCAACCACCCGGCCCGACAAAGTCATCGGCATGCACTTCATGAATCCGGTGCCGGTGATGAAGTTGGTTGAAGTTATTCGAGGCCTGGCCACCTCCAATGAGACGTATGAGCGAGTCAGGAGTTTGAGCGAAAAGCTTGGCAAGACCGCGCTTGACTGTAATGATTCCCCGGGTTTCGTTTCCAATCGGGTTTTGCTGCCGATGATTAATGAAGCGATCTTCGCGCTCTACGAAGGTGTTGCCACGCGCGAAAGTATTGACGGCATTATGAAATTGGGGATGAACCACCCGATGGGTCCATTGCAACTCGCGGACTTCATTGGTCTTGACGTATGTTTGGCGATACTTAACGTGTTATACGATGGTCTCGGCGACCCGAAGTACCGCGCCTGTCCCTTGTTGAAACGTTACGTAGACGCCGGCTGGCTCGGAAGAAAGACCGGTCGCGGATTCTATGAGTACTGAACGGTTTAGGACTCAGGAGTCAGAATTCAGAAGCAGGAAGTTTCATCCGGCGTACTGACTCCTGACTGCTGAATCCCGAGTCCTGACTCCAAGGTCCGACTTCTGAATTCTGAGTCCTGAATCCTGAATCCTGAGTCCTGTTTTCCGAATGTCTCAAATAGCCCATTACTGTCAGAAGTGCCTGGCGGCCAACCCGCTGGGCCAGGAATTCTGTGCTCGTTGTGGGACCAGGCTTATGATTGTGGTTGAGCCTGCGTCTGCTCGTTATGAGGGGCTCGATTCCAGCGCCCCAAACGAAGAGCACCTGCTCGAGCGAATTTCAGCGCTCGAAAACAGGCTGGGACGCCTGACTGAAAAACTGGAGCGCGGCCTCGATCTGCTTTTGCGTCAGGCGCAGAACGCGCATTTCGATCGCGCGCTAGTCAAAGCGCTGGTGGGACTTTTGACTGACGACGGCCTGGTCGAAGGAGACAAGCTGGAGCGCCTCTGGCTTGACCGTTGCCAGAAGGATGCTGAAGAGCAACTCGAGAGCGAGCGTCGCGAGGAATTGCGTCTGCAAATACTTGCCACATATCACGGCAAGCAAGCTGGCGCCTTCGAGCAGAGTATCAACGAAGGATTTCTTTTTATTGACGATGACCAGGCGAGGCGTGGCATTCGTTCACTCGAGCGAGCCGCGGACATGGCTGAAGACAATGCTGCCTTACAGTATTTCCTGGGCGAACATTTCTTTAAGACCGGTAAAACGCGCCGCGCCCGTAATTACCTGACCAGGGCCTACGAATTGTCGCCGCGAGACCGGCGCGTTCCGCTATTGCTTGGATTGACTTGCGCCGATGAAGGCGATGTCGACCGAGCGAAGGAATTGTTGAGTAGTGCGACACGGCTCGGCGGCTCGACCTTTGCAGCGCACTATGGATTGGGCCGGCTGTTCATTGCTGAGGCCCAGTGGCGAGAGGCACTTTCACCGGAAGCCCACTACGCGCTTGGCTGTCTTTACTACCAGATGTCGCGCGATGGCCTGGCCGCCCGCCATCTGCGAAAGGCATTGGAGTTAGACGAGGACTACGGCGAGGCGCTCTACATGCTCGGGTTGATCTCGGAACGGGGCGGGCACAAAAAGCTTGCTGAAGAGTATTTCCAAAAAGCAGGCGCCGGAGCGGTTGTGGGAAAGACTGCCGCCGCAAAAGGCAAGCAGACGGATCGCTCGCCGGCCGCCCCGCTTTTTCGTATGTCAGCAGTGAACGTCCGCAGACTAATAACCGGAGGCGATCGCCGTTTGGCTGAGGCCCTGCGCCAGGACGCGCTGAGCGCTTGTAGTTCGGCGTACAGCGATGGGCGTTAGACTGTAGGCGCAACGGTAGGGTTTAGCGCTCCGTTTGAAAAGCGCCAAAGGCGCGAAATGTAATAGCCTGGGGCAGCGCCCCAGGAGGCGTATCGACCAAAGCTGTAGAGCGCTGAAGGCGCGAAATGAAACTAGCGGGTTGGTCTTGTGGGAGCCTGAGGCAGCAACTTCATTACGCGCCTTCAGCGCTTCCAGTATCAGTACTCTCGAGTTCCTGGGGCGTTGCCCCAGGCTGTTGCATTTCGCGCCTTTGGCGCTCTAACACAATCGTTCGCCGAATGTTGATTGCCAAATATTTCGTTATATTGGAGCGAAGAGTCTTTTCGACTAACTGGGTTCTATAAACATTCGGTCCCTGCGGGACTAAGCGATTTGGCCGGAACCCGCAAACTAGGACAGTGCTCATTGGCACCCCTCTCGTTGACACACCCGCAGTCGTAGTTATAATGGCCTTTTGCGTTTCAGCCGCTAAAATGTGCTATTCGCAATAGGGTGTCAGTCGATGCGGATTGAGCTTGCAAGTCTGGAAAGCGGAAAGGGCGTGTTTGCCCATAAGTATGCGCCGGATGAGCTTACCCTCGAAAACGAGCGGATGAAATTGATCGAGCCGGCTGAAGTTTCCGGAAAAGTTCGCCAAAAGGGCAGTCGAACGCATGTGAGTGGGCGGGTTACGGCGCGGGTGCAGGCTGAATGCGATCGATGTCTGAAACCAGTTGAATTGCCGATCGATTCGCATTTCAAGCTCGAGTATGTGACGGCTGAAGAGTATCGAGCCCAGCAGGCCGTTGAACTAACCGAGGAAGACCTGGACTTGTCGGTGTTTGATGGGGAAGCGATTGACATCGACGAACTGGTGAAGGAAGAGCTGCTGCTGGCCGTCCCCGACCATGTTCTTTGTAGTGAAGGTTGCAAAGGGATCTGCGTCGTTTGTGGCGCGAATAAGAATTCGGCGGAGTGCGGGTGCGAGGCCCGTGAAATCGATCCCCGCTGGGCGGGACTGAAGAAGCTGGTGAATAGTAAATAGAGAATAATTAGTAAATGGTAAGTAGTGAATAGAAAGCGCCACGCGCCTCGGTTCGTCTATTTATTATTAACCATTTACAATTTCCTGACTTCCGATTGGAGTAATTATGCCAAATCCTAAGCGACGACATTCAAAAGCTCGCCGCGGCAAACGCCGCGCACATGATGCTCTGCGGGCACCGCAGACCAGCCTCTGGTAGAACAAACTTAATCTGATTCAGAGTATCGTCTGTGCGAACTCAGTCGAAGGATGAAGCCCGGCTGACGGGAAAAGTCGTTCTCGACGCGATGGGTAGCGACCACGCGCCGCACGCCGAGATTGACGGAGCGTTGGCCGCCGCGCGTGATTTGGGAGTCACTGTAATCCTGGTCGGCCAGCCGGAAAAACTGGAACCGGAATTGAAACGCTGCGGTTGGCGAGGCGACGGCGATCGAGGAATTGAACTGGTTGAAGCTGCCGAAGTCATTGGCATGGGCGAGCCGGTAATGACATCGGTGCGACGCAAGAAGAAGAGCTCCTTGAGAATCGGCACGCGCCTGGTAACTGACGGAAAAGCCGACGGTTTTGTTTCGGCCGGTAACACCGGTGCCGCAATGGCCACTGCGAAGATGGTCATTGGAATGTTGCCCGGTGTCGATCGTCCCGCACTTGCCGCCCTAATTCCCACAAAGTCAGACAAGCCGACGCTGTTGTTGGACGTTGGCGCTAACTCGGAGTGCAAACCTCATCACCTGGTGCAGTTTGCTATCATGGGCGACGCTTATTCGCGCGCGGTTCTCGGTACTGTTGGTCCGGTTGTCGGATTGATGAGCATTGGTGAAGAAGAAGCTAAAGGCAACGACCTGACTAAGGAAGCGTTCCCCTTGTTGCGCGAGATGACGAGCCTGAAATTCATGGGAAACGTTGAGGGGCGCGACGTTTTTTCAGGAGCAGTCGACGTGATTGTGACCGACGGCTTTACCGGCAACGTGATGCTCAAGCTTTCTGAAGGTCTGACTGACGCAATGTTGTCGATGATCAAGCGTGAGCTCACAGCCTCGGCGGTGACCAAGGCTGGAGCAATGCTAGCGAAGCCGGCGTTTCGGAATATTAAGAAGCGACTTGACTACTCCGAACATGGCGGCGCACCGCTGCTGGGCGTGCGAAAGATTGTAGTAATCGGTCACGGAAGCTCGAACGCTCGAGCCATTCGAAACGCGATACGCAGCGTCAAGGAGTTTTCCGAAAACCGCGCCGGTGAAAGAATCGAAAAGGGAATTGCAGAAACGAACGCGCTGCAGACGTTGACGCGGACTGCATAGTCTCATTAGCACCGCGGCTTTAGCCCGGTGATTTGGAATGAGACTTGGAAAGGGAAACCGTTTAAACGGTTTCGGATTGTGCTAAGCACTACGGGTCACCGCGCTAAAGCGACGGTGTTAATGAAACAGGCAACCGCGTCGTGTTCGCGCTGCTTGGTTTTCAGAGGGCTAGTGGATAGTATTGCCGACCGCAAATAAGTAATTGAGGATTTGATGGGAAATATTCGCGCTGCAATTCTGGGTACCGGACACTCTTATCCGGAAGGCATTCTGACGAACGCCGAGCTGGAAAAGATGGTCGAAACCTCGGACGACTGGATCACCAGTCGCACCGGAATTAAGCAACGTCGCAAGGCTGCGCCGGGCGAATACACTTCGCAGTTTGCCGTTCGCGCCGCGCGACAGGCCATCGAGCGCGCCGGGCTGCAGGCAGCCGATATTGATCTGATCTTTTGCGCGACCGTCAGTCCCGATCAAATTCTTCCGTCAACGGGTTGCATAATCCAGGCAGAATTGGGGGCCAATAAAGCTGCGGCCATGGACGTCGTCGCGGCCTGTTCCGGGTTCCTTTATGGCTTAACGCTGGCGGATGCGATGGTCCGCACCGGCCAATCAAAATACGCGCTGGTAATCGGGGCTGAGATTCTGACGCAGTATGTCGACTACACCGATCGCAACACCTGCGTTCTATTTGGCGACGGCGCGGGCGCGGCGGTGCTCGGGGCCGTCGAGGGAGACCGGGGAATTCTCGCCGCTCGGATTAAGTCAGACGGGAGATACGAGGAACAACTTTTTTCGCCCGGTGGCGGGACCCGTCGACCCGCAACTGCAGCTACCCTGGCTGCCGGTGATCATTTTTTCAAGATGAGGGGTAATGAACTCTTCAAGGTCGCGGTGCGATCGATGACTGACATTTCACGTGAGGTCCTGGAAGAAGCAGGGTTGAGCGCCGCCGACGTGAAGCTTTTCATTCCGCACCAGGCGAACCAAAGGATCACGGATGGAGTGGCCAGCAAGCTTAACGTCGAGAGTGAGCGCGTTTATTCAAACATTGCAATGCACGGCAACACTTCATCGGCGTCTATTCCTATCGCACTCGACGAATGTGTAGAAGCCGGAAAAATTACTCAGGGTGACCTGGTGCTGATGGCTTCATTTGGCGGTGGCGTAACCTGGGGTGGCGTGCTGGTGCGTTGGTAGGAAAAAGCGAGGTGAATAGTAAATATTGAATGGTAAATAGTTGTGCGTTTCACGCTTAACTACCAGACAACAGAGAAAGCCGGCGAGCGAATTAACCATTTACGATTTACTATTTACCAACATGTCTCTTGCGTATATTTTTCCGGGCCAGGGCTCGCAATATCCAGGAATGGGGAAGGACCTGTTCGACAATTTCCCCGGAGCCGCGCGGCTCTTTGAAGAACTTAACGAGGCCCTTCACTTTTCCGTTTCGCAGTTGTGCTTTGAAGGGTCTCCCGAAGATTTGCAACTGACGGAGAATACGCAGCCCGCGATTTTCAGCGTTTCCGCGGCAGCCTTTCAGGCAATGGAAGCGCAAGGGTTTCCGCGACCGGATTTTGTGGCGGGACATAGCCTGGGTGAATATTCAGCCTTGTTTGCTGCCCAATCCCTGACAGCCGCTGATGCAGTTCGAACGGTTAGGTCGCGCGGTCTCTACATCCAGGAGGCTGTTCCAGTAGGCACGGGCGCGATGGCAGCGGTAATTGGCGCCGGCTTGTCGGAAATTGAAAAGGCGTGCGCGGAAGCTGAGCAAGGTCAGATCTGCGCGCCGGCGAACATTAACTCCGCGAGCCAGGTAGTAATAGCGGGAAACACGGAAGCGGTAGACAGGGCCAGCGAGTTACTGCGAAACGGCGGCGCGAAGCGAGTTCTAAAGCTCAACGTAAGCGCGCCATTTCATTCCGCGCTCATGATGCCGGCTCAGGAGCGCCTCGCTTTCGATCTTGCTGGCGTAGAATTCGGTGATCTGGCAATACCGCTGGTGACAAACGTTGATGCCGCGATAATTCGCACGGGCGCCGCTGCCCGAGACGCACTTGTTAGACAGGTATCATCGCCAGTACGCTGGCTGGAGTCGATGGAGTTGTTGATCAGGGAAGGTGTTGATAGCTTCGTAGAAATCGGCCCTGGCAAAGTTTTAAGCGGTTTGATGCGACAGATAAGTCGCGAAGTGAAGTGTTTTAATGTCGAGGACGCAGCCAGCCTGAAGAGCGCTGCCGCGAACCTTGGCGTTTCTTAAGTTGTTGTCGATCTTTTATCACAGAGGAGCAAAAACGAAATGCCCGATCCAGAAATCGAGAGTAAGGTCAAACAGATTATTGTCGACGAATTAGGTGTGGATGAAAATGAGGTTACACCAAATGCCCGGTTCATCGACGACCTGGGCGCAGACTCTTTGGATACCGTTGAACTTGTCATGCGTTTTGAAGAGGAATTCGGCATCGAAATTCCTGACGAAGACGCGGAAAAAATCCAGAGCGTGCGCGATGCCTACAACTACATCGACCAACACAAAAAGTAGTGATCAGTGATGAGTGATGAGCAACAAGTGATTGAGCGTGAGGCATGGCCTTAATCTCATCACTCATAACTCATTACTTATTACTAGTTTTTCAAGGAGCTTTGATTTGGCACGACGTGTAGTTGTCACAGGGTTAGGCCTGATAACACCGGTTGGCAATTCAGTTGAAACGACGTGGGCCGCGCTCATGAGCGGCCGCAATGGCGTCGGTCCCATTGAGAAATTTGACACGGAAAAGTTTTCGGTCAAGTTTGCCGCCGAAGTTAAAGACTTCGATCCGCTCAAGTTTATTCCCAAGAAAGAGGCGCGCAAGATGGGCGCCTTTATTCATTACGCCATCGCCGCCGCTACCGAAGCCATGGCCGATAGCGGCTTCCAGCTTACGGAAGAGGGAAAGTTTCCCACGGAATTGGCGGAGAATGCCGGTACCTACATTAGTAGTGGCATCGGCGACTTCTGGGCGATTGAGCGCGAGCACTCGAAGCTCTTAAATGATGGGCCCGATCGTGTTTCACCTTTCTTTATTGTTTCGGCGATTGTGAATCTGGCTGCGGGTCAGGTTTCAATTCGCTATGGATTGAAAGGGCCTAATTCCGCTACGGCAACGGCCTGTGCCGCCGGCGCTCACGCTATCGGCGACAGTTTTAAGATCATCCAGCGCGGCGATGCCGACATTATGATCTGCGGCGGCGCTGAGTCGGCGATTACGCCGATGAGTGTGGCGGGTTTTGCGTCGATGCGAGCGCTCTCTACGCGCAACGACGATCCCGAGCACGCTTCCCGGCCGTTTGAACGCGACCGCGATGGATTCGTGATCGGCGAAGGCGCCGGCATCATGATCCTGGAAGAGTTGGAGATGGCGAAACGTCGGGGCGCGCGGATCTACGCGGAACTGGTTGGCTATGGGATGACCGCCGATGCGTTTCATCTAACCATGCCGGATGAAACCGGCTCAGGCGCGATTCGCGTCATGCAAAAAACAATTCGTGACGCCGGTATCCAGCCGGAACAGGTGGGCTATATAAACGCTCACGGAACCTCGACGCCTTATAACGACAAGTTTGAAACGCTTGCGATCCGCCAGACCTTTGGCGCTCACGCCTACAAGCTGGCGGTCAGCTCGACAAAGTCGATGACCGGCCACCTTCTGGGTGCAGCAGGCGGAATCGAGGGAGTGTTTTCCGTTCTCAGTCTCTACCGCAACGTTTTGCCACCGACGATCAACTACGTAAACCCGGATCCCGATTGCGATCTTGACTACGTGCCCAATCAGCCGCGCGAGGCGGAAGTTGAATATGCGCTTTCGAACAGTTTTGGGTTCGGCGGAACCAACGCGGCGCTGTTGTTTAGAAGATATCAGGAATAGGTCTTGGGCCTTTGGTCTTTGGTCTTTGCCGTTCTCGGTTCACGACGCTTTCGAACCTAAAACCAAAGACCAAAGACCAAAGACCAAAGACCCAAGGCCCAGCGGCGAGTGAAATCAACATGAAGATTATCGTGATGATGAAGCAGGTCGCAAACAAAGACGCGATCCTGCGAATCAATAAAGAAGGAACCTGGATCGAAGAAGGCGACTTGTCTTTTGAGGTCAGCGAGTCAGACGGCTACGCACTCGAAGAAGCCCTGCGAGTCAGAGAGAAGCTGAGCGGCGAGGTTGTAGTCTGTTCGATGGGCCCGCAACGAGTGAAGAGTGTGATCAAAGACGCGCTCGCGCGCGGAGCCGACCGCGCTATCCATGTAGTTGGCGATAACCTTGGGTCACTCTCACCATATGCCGGGGCCAGCGTTTTGGCTGAAGCAATTCGTGAGGAGAAACCCGACCTGGTGTTCACCGGCTTGCAGTCGGACGATTACGGTTATGGGCAAACGGGTGTGATCCTGGCGGAACTGCTCGGGCTGCCACATGCCACCATCGCCATTGAGGTGGACGCTTCCGGCGAGAAGCTGCGCGTCAAACGCGAACTGGAGAGTGGCTGGTATCAGTGGTACACGATGCCAATGCCCGCGTTGCTCACCATTCAGTCGGGCATCAGCCAGATTCGCTATGCAACTTTGAAGGGGATCATGGCGGCGAAGAAGAAAGAGATTAGGGAAGTCACGCCGCCTGCGGAAATCGTGGCGCGTCCTTCGCACCAGCGGATCGAGAAGATCTACCTGCCGCAAAAAACCAAGCAGACGCAGTTGCTCGGGAATGGCGACGCCAAGGCCGGCGCGGTTGAACTGGCGCAAAAGCTGCACACAGAGGCTCGCGTGATTTAAACGTGGAAATGCATAAGGAAGCATTTTACAACTCGCTCGTTGATGCCCTCGTTCAGGATGGATACAACATTTCGGTCCCAGAGGGACCTAATGTTTATAGACCCGATGACCCCCCAAAGAACTTTGAAGCTCCGGAGGAGCGAAATATTTGAGGTCGTGATAAGCCCATTGCGTTCTCCCCGAGCCAAAGCTTCGGCAATGCGAGCTATAAACATTTGGCCGCTCTGCGGCCAGGGCGAAACTTATGTTTAGACCTCAAAGACAGGACACGTAGCTCATGAGTCAAGGCATTTTAGTTTTTATCGAACATCGTAACGGCTTATTGAATAAGACGTCGCTTGAGGCCATTGCCGCGGCGCAGAGTCTCGCGTCTCAACTGCAACAGACTGTTAGCGCAGTTATCCCGGGCGCGGACGTTGCTGCTTTGGCGCAGGAGATCGCAGCCTACGATCTGGCCAAGTTAGTCACTGCCACCAACAGTAAACTGGCTGAGTACACGCCTGACGGTTACACCGATGCGATCGAAAGCGTCGTGCGCAAATTCGATCCGCAGCTGGTGGTGATGCCGCACACTTATCTGGTTCCAACGGCAGCACGATTACGTTCACGCGCAGGATTTTTCTTGGCAAGCTGGACGCTGACGTAGTTTCCGATGGCGCGGCGCCCGTGTTTGCTACTTTTCAATCCGGCGCCTTCAGACCGGACCAGGCGCAGAAGGGAAGTGGCGCGTCGATGGAGGACCTGCCCGTCGAGGTAGGTGAGATTCGCATGACTCCGGAGGCGCCATTCCAGGAAGTCAAACAAGCGGTTGACCTGAGCAAAGCAGATATCATCGTTGCGGTGGGCCGCGGCATTAAGAGCAAAGACAATCTGGCACTGGCAGAAAAACTTGCGGAAGCGCTCGGCGGTGACCTGGCTGCTTCGCGGCCGATCTGTGACGCCGAGTGGCTGCCGATCGATCGTCAAATCGGATCTTCTGGCCAAACAGTCGCGCCTAAGCTTTATGTCGCCCTGGGAATATCAGGAGCCATCCAGCATCTCGTCGGTATGAAGAACTCCGGAACAATCGTAGCCATCAACAAGGATCCTGAGGCGCCCATTTTTGATATTGCCGACTATGGAATTGTTGGAGATCTGTTCGAGGCCGTGCCGGTGCTGACTGAAGAGATCAAGAAGATCAAAGGGTTGACTTAAGCAAGGGTAACCTTACAAAAGCGGGGGCAAGCCCGCCTTCCTTACCCTGAGACTTTCCAACTGGCATGTTGGCAACCACCTGAAAGCCGCTCAATCAAAACTCCCGCGCATGCTAGAGCAGCTCGCGGTCGGGAAGGTGGGCTTGCCCCCGCTCTTAGCCTGATGCAAGGCTACTCCTTAACCACTGATTGAAGATCCTTGATCAGTTCCTCCGGCTTCCATTCATTTCCCCGATACACCTTAACAATCTTGCCATCCGGCCCGATTACCGCTGTACGCAGCGAGTGAATCACCTGTTCGGTTCCTGAAGACGTGTCCTGGTAATAGCGAAGTCCAAAGAATTTTGCGATGCCTTTCACCTCGTCCACGCTTCCGGAAGCGAATTCCCAATGAGCGAAGGTCTCATCCAAATATTTTCCGGTGTGGGCGGCTCCGTAACTACGCAAGACCTTTGGTGTGTCGTACGCCGGATCGAAACTGATGCTTAACAAATGCGTCTTACCGTAAAGTTCAGGCTGCTTTTGCAGCTCCTGATCGATGGCCGCGAAGTTACTGCTCATCAACGTGCACTGATTAGGATCCTGGCAACGCGTGTAAATGAAAGTAAGAAGCAGTGCCTTGCCTTTGTAGTCCTGAATTCGAATAGTCTTGCCATCCTGGTTGATCAGACGGTAGTCGGGTACCTGGTCGCCGACCTTCGGATCTGCTCCTTCAATTGCCGGCGCGCCTGAAACCGGCGTGCTGTCTTCGGTAAGCACGACATCTTCAAGCCACGACTGCGTCCCATCCACTACCAGGGTGGCCGTGATTTGATTACCCGGCGCCGCAATCTCGTAGACCCAATCATCCTTGACGCTGAAGGCCATGGTCATGCCCGACATATAGTCTTTGATGTCTCCGTGCGCGATCGTTAGCTCACGCTTTTCTTTATCAACGCTTATGACTTTACCCTTGAGGTCGTAGTGTTTCTCAGTCGGCGAGGGCACGCGTTGTTTCGGTTGACAGCTTGAAAAACCAAGGAATGCGAGACTGGAAAGAAAGAGAAGGGTGGTTGCGAGAGATCTATGTGTACTCATTTTTAGCTGCAACTATACACGCTCGCCTGGCCGGAGTCTTCATCGCTCGCTTTCTGGTAGTGTCTTAGGGCAAGACTGCTGCCTATCCGGAGGACGTATGCTAGGATGCCGTTCTACTGAAATTATCCTGAGCACGTGGTCATACTCGTTCATGAATAACGCAAAATCTCCGGCCCGCGCCCAGCTGCTGGACGGAGCGGCAGTTGCCGAACAGATCAAGCAGGAGGTTGCACGCGACGTCGCGCAGTTCAATAGCAAACACGAAGTCAGACCCTGTCTGGCGGCAATTCTTGTAGGCGACGATGCAGCTTCAGCGGTTTATGTGAGAAACAAGATTCGCGCCTGTGAAGAAGTCGGCATCCGCTCCGAGCATCACACACTTCCCGCTACCACTAGTGCAATTGAGTTACTGGATTTGATTAGGTCACTCAACGGGCATGAAGATGTGGATGGGATTCTGGTGCAGTTGCCGTTACCGCCGGCAATTGACGAGGGCGCGATCATCGAAGCGATCGATCCTGAGAAGGATGTCGATGGGTTTCATCCGGTTAATATCGGCCGCTTATCAATGGGCCGGCCTACGCTGGCACCGTGCACACCGGCGGGAATAGTTGAACTACTGGTGCGGAGTAATATTCCCATCGCGGGCGCGAACGCTTGTGTGGTGGGCCGCAGCCAGATCGTGGGCCGTCCGATGGCGCAGTTGCTTTTACAGCGCGATGCTACGGTCACAATTTGTCATTCACGTACGCGGGACCTCGCGGCGGTCACTCGTCAGGCTGATCTGTTGGTAGTGGCAATCGGGCGTCCTGGCTTCATCGGGCGTGAACACGTCAAGCCGGGCGCGACCATAGTTGACGTCGGGATGAACAAGATCACAGACGTGGAAACCAGGCTGAGCAGAGGCTGGCAATCGTTTCGAAGCGCGGCTACACACTTGTCGGCGATGTTAACCCCTGTGAAGCAGACGAAGTCGCCGGTCGGCGAACGCCAGTCCCCGGCGGCGTCGGCCTTCTCACAGTCGCGATGCTGATGCGTAATACTCTAAGTGCCGCACGGCAACGAAGAGGAGCCGGCTAGCCACTAAGCAGTGCAAGATACAGTCTCTAACAAATTTAAGGAGCACTAAACTGACATGAGTAGAATTATTGTTATCGCGGCGGCGTTCGTGATCTCGATCGGCGCATCTAGACCCACGTTTGCGCAGGCGCGTCCAGCCGCGACTCCAACGCCTGCGAGACCCGCGGCGCCGCAACCAACACCAGTCGCTACCCCCAGGCCCCCAGCGGCGCAAACTACACCCATCGCTATGCCGGCAAATGTTCCCGCTTCGAAGATTGCGCTTGTTGATACGACTGTGTTCGGGGATGAAAACGTCGGAATTAAGCGTTACATCAACGCGGTCAATTCGGTAGAGAAGATCTTCGAGCCTAAAACTTTGGAGCTTCGCAACCTTCAGAATCAAATCAAAGTGATTGCAGACGACATTCCTAAACTTAACAGTAACCCGGTTGTGAGTCCGGCAAGCGTGAGGGCCAAGCAAGACGAGGGCGAACGCCTGCAACGCGAACTCAAATACAAGAAAGAACAGGCCGATGCCGACTTTCAGAAACGCTACACGGAAGTGGTCGGCCCGGTTTCAAACGATATAGGTAATGCGCTGATTCAGTATGCGAGCCAGAACGGCTTAACGATGATTATTGACATCAGCAAGCTGGCGCCGGCCGTCTTAACAGTGAACCCGGCCATGGATGTCACTCAAGCCTTCATTGCTGACTACAACAGCAAACATCCGTAATGGCCAGTTGATCAATGCTCAATGCTGCGTGTTGGCTTAACAGGATCGATCGCCGCGGGAAAGTCGTTCGTTTCGGGCGTGCTTACTGAACTCGGCTGCCGCGTGCTCGATGCAGACGAAACGGCGCGCGAGGTTGTGGAACCAGGTTCGCCGGGCTTGCGAGAGGTTGCGGCGACGTTTGGCGACGCACTGGTCTTCGCAGATGCTGATAAACGCGCTACCCTGAATTCGATCCTGCATCCGTACATTATTGCCCGGCAGGACGAGCGGCTGCGCGAATGGGAAGCCCTCGAGCCCGATGGCATCGCGATTGTGGACGCCGCTCTGATGATCGAGTCCGGCGGTTACAAACGTTTTGATAAGCTAATCGTGGTCCATTGTCGTCCGGACGTCCAGCTTGAACGCCTGATGACCAGAGACAAGTTAACCCGCGACGAAGCGGAGAGACGAATTGCGTCGCAGATGCCACAGGAAGAGAAGAAGAAGTTTGCGGACTATCTGATTGACACTTCCGATGGATTTGAGGCGACGCGGCAGAGTACCGTTGAGGTTTACACCGAGCTCTCACGCTTTGCAAGAAAACGGTAGACTGATTAGTCGGCCGAGCCGACGACTGATAGTAGCCCAGCAGTTCACTGCTGGGATCAACGTGCAGTCCCCGCTTTGAGTCCATAAAGCGTACGACTGAAGGTCCTTGAAGATTTCAGCCGTCCGCTTCACGGACTCGATCGTAATGTTCCCTGCGTTTCCCCAGCAGTAAACTGCTGGGCTACTGTCAGTCGTCCGCTAGGCGGACTGTGAATCAAAAAGCCAGTGTCTGCCGCATTTTCAATGACCATAACCAGGAAACGTTTCTATCACCGGAGACTCAGAACTTCCGTCGTCAGCCTGCTCTTGCTGGCGCTGGCGCTTAGTCATGCCGGTTGTTTTCTGAATGAGAAGCTCGAGCGCTATTACGGCCGGATTGTGGTTCCGCGCGAACAGAAATTCAACTGGAGTGATGGCGGGCTGCCGCAAACCTTTGATCCCGCTTTCGCGGCCGCGCCCCCCGATACAGATCTGGTGAGGGCAATTTTCGAAGGTCTGACCGACTACGACCCCCATTCATTAACTCCGGTGCCGGCAGTGGCAATGCGCTGGGAAACTTCAAATAGCGGCCGGGTCTGGACGTTTTATTTGCGGGATGACGCGCGCTGGTCAAACGGTGACTCAGTTATTGCGTCTGATTTTGTGCGCTCATGGCGTCGCACCATGAGTATTGGAGATCTTGCTCCGCACACTGAACTGATGGCCAACATTGAAGGTGCGCGACAGGAAAACTCCGCCAGGGCGATCACGTCGCCCGCTCCCGGCAGCGATCCCAGGACCAAGCCGCCCAGCAGCCTTGGAGTCGAGGCAATCTCTGATCGAGTGCTGCGCGTACGTTTGCGGCGACCGGACATGAATTTTCCGGCCCTGGTGGCCCATCCCGTTTTTCGTCCGGTAAAAGTTGCAGACGAACGCGGCAACAACCGGTTAGAGGCCGGCGGCCTGATTTCAAACGGCGCATTCTCGCTCGCCGCGACCGAAGGCGCACGGGTGCTGCTGGAGCGCGCAAACAACTACTGGGACAAGGATCAGGTAACGCTTCAGCAAGTCTCGTTTGTGGGCGAGAAGGATGCCGAGTCGGCACTCGCCGCCTACAGAGCCGGTGAAGTTGACGCAGTTACCAATGCCGCCTTTGAGCCGTTAGCGATTAAACTCTTAACTCCCTTCGAGGATTTTCATCGCAATACTTATGGCGCTCTAACCTATTACAGTTTCAACAGCGCCCGCGAACCTTTTGACGATGTCCGGGTGCGCGAGGCGATGGCTATTGCAATCGATCGCGACCGCATCAGCGCCGATGAGATGGGTGGCGCTACCGAACCCGCCAAGCGCTTTCTTCCAGAAACAGTTCCCGACAAACAGGCGCCCGTAGTCAATAAATCAGAGGTGCTGGAAAAAGAATACGAACGCGCTAAGGAACTGCTGGCCGAGGCCGGCTTTCCGGGTGGCAGAGACTTTCCGAAGGTCCGTCTGCTTATCAACCGCAATGAGCAGCAGCGCCTGGTCGCGCAGGCGGTGGCGACGATGTGGCGAAACGTGCTGGGAATTGAAACTGAGATCGTGATCAAAAACTGGGATGAATACGAGGCGGCGATTCGTGAGGGTGATTACGACGTGGTTAGGCGCGGACTCGTCATGCAAACAAGCGACGAACTCACAAACATTCGCATGCTCTTCCCGGACGGCGCTCAAGCCGCACCGGCCGCAGCTCCGGGAAAGGAAGGGGCATCCTCCGCGCAGACAGCAAAGCTGAAAGAGAAGGGCTCGCTCGCGCAGCAGCCGATCGAAAGCGAAGCGCAGGCCTTGAGGGAGCTGAGCGCGATGCCGATCTATTTTGCGTCGTCATACTCGCTGGTCAAACCTTACGTGTCTGGCTTTGATAGCAATGTGCTGGATACACCTTCGCTGAAGGCGGTTCGAATAAACAGCGATTGGCGACAAGCTGGGACCAGCCAGAGGTAGTCCATAGCAGATGAGGTCAGTACCACACTGCCCTCACGTCACTCAGAGAATGGCAATGCCTCATAAGAAGGACCTCAAACAGCCTCAACACCAAAGAATCTTGCTCAATCGACTTTTCGCGTGTTAAGTTCCGCTTGTGATGAAAGCCTACCAACGCGGTTCGATCCCAGGAGTCTATCTAAAAGAACTAATCGCGGCAGTCGCGATTGCTTGGTTTGTGTTTGGCACCATCTCCTGCCGTGTGACTGCAACTACCGGCGACTTCTACGGCAGCACCATTCCCCCCAAACAAAACATTCTCCGTTACGTAAACGGGGACGAAGCGCGAATCTATATGGCGCTGTATCAGGGATTGATCGATTACGATCCCCGAACGCTCCAGGCGATTCCCGCATTAGCCGAGCGCTGGGAAATAAATAACGACTCCTCGGAATTCGTTTTCCACCTGCGCCACAATGCGGTCTGGTCAAATCGCGATCCAATCACTGCTCACGATTTCGTTTACAGCGTGCGTCGTGGCGTCTCGCCGGCTTTGGCATCTCAGAACTCCTACCTTGCTTTCTACATAAATTACGCTGAGGCTTACTTCCGTAAAGCTGTTTTTGCCAAAGATTCGAAAACAAACCAGTTTGTCCTGGAAAAGGACGTTGCCGACACTGCGCCCGCGGCAGGCTCTGCTGCTAATGAGAGCACGACGACCGATATCGGCTCTGAGTATGAGTCCGGCGTAGTTGGACCGGAATCACTTCAGGGTCCGGATGTAAAAGCAACCGGGGGCCCGGATACAGCCTTTCATCAGTTAATGCATTCTCCTGCCAGGCTTACTCTGCCGGGCGATGAAGCAGCTCGCAACGAACTACTGGCAAAAACTCCGAAACTTCAGGCGGTATTGGCGGGCGACGATTACACGGTACGGATATCGCTTTCTCAACCCGCGCCTTACTTCCTGGGTTTGCTGGGGCACCAGCTCTTTCGTCTGGCCCCTCGCAGCATCGTTGAAAAATACGGCGATCAGTGGACGCAGCCAGAACACATTGTGACGTGCGGACCATTCAAGATGAAAGCGTGGATACCCTACAGCGAGCTCGTAGTCGAACGCGATCCGCTTTACTGGGACGCAGCAAACGTGCATCTCGACGAAATTCATTTCTTTGTTTCGCAGGACAATCCGACCAGCCTAAATCTCTACAAGGTGGGCGAAGCTGATGCTGTTCTGAATCACGCTGTGCCAAACGCGTGGCTGCAGGTAATTCGCCCTAAGAAGGATTACATGGACGGTGCGGAAGCATCGATTGCTTTTATCAATATCAATGTCACTAAGCCGCCGATGAACGATATTCGCGTTCGGCGCGCTTTCAATATGGCGATCGACAAAGTCAGCTACGCTACGTCGCGACTGGTTACTAAACCGCTGACGGCGTTTACGCCCGAAGGGATCTTCGTAGGTTACCCGCAGCCGAAGGGCGACTCGTTTGATCCGGAGCAAGCGCGGAAGTTGCTGGGCGAGGCGGGGTTTCCGGTAACCAAACAAGGCAACGGTTTTCAATGCAAGGGCTTTCCAGTTGGAGAGGTTGAATATATTTTCAATACCAATTCTTCGAACCGGGCGATGGCCGAGTATATGCAGGCGCAGTGGAAACAGAACCTCGGGATTACGGTGCCACTCAGAAGTATGGAGTTCAAGACGTTCCTGCCTCTCCGAAACAAGCTTGAATTCAAGGGCTTCGCGGTTGGACTCTGGAGCGCCGACTACATGGATCCCTTCACGTTTCTGGGACTGTTTTCTACTCCGGATGGTTCAAACGGCAGTGGTTGGTTTGATCCGAAATATGTAGCCATGCTCAACGAAGCTAATCTGACTCTCAATCCGCAAAAGCGTTACGAGCTGCTGGCGAAAGCTGAGAAGTACATGTTAGATAATCAACCTGTTATTCCGATCGAGACCTTCGCGGTTAACTGGCTGAAGAAGCCGTATGTGAAGGGGATGTATCCTAACGCTGCGTCGCTCTATCCGTGGAAGTTTGTCTACATCGAGCGCGATTCGTCGAAGTGGGATTACGGAGTTCCGAGTTTGTCAGATAAGTAGAACCGCGTATTCCTGCTTGTGTGTCGGTGTTATTGACAGACAAGCTTGCCCAGATCCGCGAAGACAGGCACGACTTGCCTGTCCTACAAAACATGCTTCGCTTCATCATTCGCCGGCTGCTAATCACTATTCCAACTATCCTGGTAGTAATCACAATTACCTGGGGACTTATTCGGCTGGCTCCAGGGAATTTCTACATCAGCGAAAAGGCTATTCCTCCCGCAATAGAAAAAAACATTCGCTTGAAGTATGGTCTCGACAAGCCATGGTACGATCAGTATGGACACACTATCTGGAACATCGTGCGGCATTTTGATTTTGGCACCTCATTGAAATATGAAGGCCAATCAGTGAACTCAATTATCGCCCGTTCTCTGCCTGTCTCCGCCACCGTAGGAATACTCGCTTATCTGCTGGCCTTGATTGTGGGAATAATCGCCGGTTCGATCGCTGCCTTAAAACCAAACTCAAAACGCGACTACGCCTCGATGGCGCTGGCGATGTTAGGGATTTCAATTCCAAACTTCGTGCTGGGACCGATCCTGATTCTTATTTTTTCTCTAACGCTCTACTGGTTCCCACCCTCGCGCTGGAATGGGTTTCCCAGTCGCAATGTCGTCCTGCCGGTATTAACGCTGTCTGGTCTCTACATGGCCTACATCGCAAGGCTTACGCGCGCCGGGATGCTCGAAGTGCTTCGGTCTGACTACATTCGCACTGCCCGCGCAAAAGGATTGAGCGAAATGCAGGTAGTAATTCGACATGCATTGCGTGGCGGGCTGATGCCGGTTGTTTCTTACACCGGGCCGGCGCTGGCGTTTCTCGTTACCGGCACCGTTGTGGTTGAGCGCATCTTCGTCTTGCCGGGTTTGGGAAGTTATTTCATTCAGGCGTCGTTGAATCGCGACGAGCCTCTGATTCTCGGCATTGTCGCCTTTGTGGCCATCACGCTGTTGATGATGAACCTGCTGGTCGACGTCGCTTATGCGTATCTCGACCCGCGCATTCGCTATTGAAGTAAAGCAAACTAGCAGTTTGCCTGGCGATGGAAATGAACGAAGACAGACCCACAATTCCCGGCGACCATGACGAGCCCGAACCTGGATTAACACCAGACCCGGCGCTCAGTTATCGCGAGGGCGACATCATCCACACTGCGCCGGAGTTTGCGCTGGCCGACGCTGACGTGCTCGCCGTGGAACGAGGCGACGTGATTGCCGGCACTTCGCTGTGGCGCGACGCCTGGCGTCGTCTGCTAAAAAATCGGCTCGCTGTGTTTGGCATGATCGTCGTCCTCCTTATCACGATAGCGTCGTTGTTCGGTCCCTTCGTTATCAGGAAACTCACCGGAATAACTCCCGACCTGATTCCCGCAGGTGTAAGTAACCTGAGGTCGACTCCGCCACTAAGGAATCCGGACGGTTCATTTTCCTGGCTGCACCCAATGGGCACTGACAACCAGGGGCGTGACTTGTTGGCGCGCGTGCTGCAGGGCGGCCAAATCTCCCTGATGGTCGGCATCATTGCTACGCTGGTTTCGCTGCTTATCGGCGTCAGCTATGGAGCGACCGCGGGCTATCTTGGCGGACGTATCGATAACTTGATGATGCGCGCGGTCGACGTCCTCTATTCACTCCCTTACATCATTATCGTGATCGTTTTGCTCGCGGTGTTTAAGAGCCAAACTGCTAGAGGACAGGTGATACTCCTGTTCATAGCGCTCGGTTCTGTGTCGTGGTTGACGATGGCGCGGATCGTGCGCGGACAAGTGTTGTCGCTCAAGAACCAGGAGTTTGTGCTGGCGGCGAGAGCAACAGGGGTCTCTACTCCGCGAATTATTTTCCGACATATTGTGCCCAACACGCTCGGGCCGGTTATCGTTTATGCCACGCTGACAATTCCGACGGTGATGCTGACCGAAGCCTTTCTTTCGTTTCTGGGTTTTGGCGTCCAGGCACCACTGGCTTCCTGGGGCAGCCTCGCCAGTGACGGTATTCAAAACATCGGTATCTTCCCGTGGCAGCTTGTCTTTCCGGGAGTGACCATGGCGTTGACGCTTTTTTCCTTGAACTTCCTCGGCGATGGATTGCGCGACGCTCTTGATCCGCAGGGAAGCAGGCAGTAAGCGGGGATCTGAACTTTGTACTTGGTTCTTTGTACTCTGAACTTGGTACTTTGAACTTTGTGCTTAATATTTTTTTTGGCCTTAGGCTGCGGCGTCCGAAAACAAACAAAGTCAAAGGGCCAAGTACAAAGCTCAAAGTACTAAGTTCAAAGTTCAATTAGTCAGTCATGACCAACACCAACGGAAACCTTCTCGACGTTCGAGACCTGCGTACGTACTTCTACACTGAAGACGGCGAGGTCAAAGCTGTCGACGGCATTTCGTTTCAGCTGCAGCGCGGCGAGACGTTGGGAATTGTGGGCGAGTCCGGCTCAGGCAAGTCAGTCACAAATCTCTCCATCATCCGCTTGATACCTGAGCCGCCCGGACGAATTGTTGCCGGCAAGGTCATGTTTGACGGCGTCGACATCCTCTCGCTTCAGGAAAGCGAGGTGCGCAAAATCCGCGGCCGGCGCATAGCAATGATCTTTCAGGATCCGATGACCTCGCTGAATCCGTTCATGAAGATCTCGCGACAGATGATGGAGGTCACTCAACTGCATCTCGGCCACAGTAAGAATGAGGCCTACGAGCACGCGATCAAGATGCTGGAGACAGTTGGTATCCCTGAGGCGCGAGCGCGGGTAGACAACTACCCGCATGAGTTCTCGGGCGGCATGCGACAGCGGGTGATGATTGCCATGGCGCTTTCATGCGAACCCGAACTGCTGATAGCTGATGAACCAACGACAGCACTCGACGTCACCATCCAGGCCCAGATTCTTGAGTTGATAAAGAAACTCAAGCAGGTAACGGGCACCAGCGTCATCTTGATTACTCACGATCTCGGCGTGGTGGCAGGCATGACTGATCACCTGATCGTGATGTATGCAGGCAAGGTTTTTGAGCAGGCGTCGACGGCGGAACTATTTGCACGGCCGGGTAACCCTTATACGCAGGGGCTGATGCGTTCCGTCCCCGATCCGCTGAAGGAACAGGGCGAGCTATACCAGATTCCAGGCTTGCCGCCGGATGTGGCCCACTTGCCACCCGGCTGTCCCTTTGCGCCGCGCTGTCAGCGCGCCGAAGAGCTTTGTACGCGAGAATTTCCACCGTTTGTACAATTGACGGCGGAGCACTTTTCGCTCTGCCATTTCGCTCAAGCAGTTTATGAGGAGTCAGCCGCGCAACCTTAAACAGGAAGCAGGCTGCAGGAGCACGATTGAGTGCAAGTGATTGTCTGGGACCGCGGGCGTCCCGCCCGCAACGGCCAAAGGCGCGCAGTCTCTAGAAAGTTGTTCCTATGCCATTTTCGCGCTTCGCGTTCATTTGCGGGCGGGACGCCCGCGGTCCCACACAATCACTTGACTGGACCCCGGTGATCTAGAATTTAAACGGCAACAGTATTTTCCACAGAGATATTTTTCGCAGAGATACGTTGACACTATATGAGCACTAGCGAGAGAGAGTCGAATCTGACCAACCAGGCGCTGCCGACAATTGCCGGCGGCGTCGGTGAGCCTCTGCTTGCCATACGCGATCTCAAGGTGCATTTCGACTTGCGCGCCGGCCGCAAGGGCGTCGTCAAGGCGGTGGACGGCGTAACCATCGACATCTATCGCGGCGAAACGCTCGGTCTCGTAGGTGAGTCTGGTTGCGGCAAGTCGACTTTGGGCCGCGCGATTCTTCGTCTCACCGAGCCAACTTCCGGGCAAGTGCTTTATCGCAATCAGGATCTCGCGCACCTTTCAAAACGAGAAATGCGCGAGCATCGCCGGCACCTGCAAATAATTTTTCAGGATCCTTACGCTTCGCTCAACCCGCGGATGACCGTCGGACAAATAGTTGGTGAACCTCTTGAAACATTCAAACTCGCAAAGGGCAGGGAAGCGGACCAGCGAGTGCAGGAACTTCTGGAGACTGTCGGCTTGAGCAAACGCTTCATCAAACGCTTCCCCCATGAGTTCTCCGGTGGACAACGGCAGCGCATCGGCATCGCGCGCGCACTCGCAGTCGATCCCGACTTCATCGTTGCTGATGAACCAATCTCCGCGCTCGACGTTTCTATCCAGGCACAAATCATGAATCTCCTGGAAAAGTTGCAGCGCGAGAAGAATCTCACCTACCTGTTCATCTCTCACGATCTGCGGGCAATCCGTCACGTTTCGAATCGCGTAGCAGTGATGTATCTCGGCAAACTGGTTGAGATTGCCGACGCGAAGACAATCTATGCGGATCCGCTCATGCCATATACGAAGGCCCTCATCTCTGCGGTGCCGGTTCCCGATCCAAAGGTGGAGGCAAAGCGTCAACGAATCGTCCTTGAGGGCGACGTCCCTTCGCCAATCAACCCTCCGCGCGGTTGCCGTTTCCACACACGCTGTCCTTACATGATTGAGGCTTGTAAGCAAATCGTCCCGCCGCTGTTTGAAGTCAAGCCGGCTCACTTCGCCGCCTGCATTCGCATTAGTCCCGAGCAGCCCGACATCGAGCGAGTGGCACCCGGCAACGCTCCAGGACTAGCCGCAGCTCAACAAGCCACAGAGCAAACGCTGCCAAAAGCTAGCGATCTCGTTCGTCAGTTCTAAATCTGCGGAAAACCTGGGAAAAACGCCCCTTCCTGCCCGCCGGCAAGATGAAAAGAGGCTGATATTGGTCGTATACCAATAGGGTAACTTGTGTTGTGTCTATTAATCGCGCCCAGATTTTCAGCTACCACTTGCGGTTTTCAGAGTAATTTGTTGGCATCGTTAACCGAATCTATACTGACTTGTAGCGCATGCCCCAGCGAAAGCGCACAGATTTGACCCATCGGCAAAAGGAGTCGAAGAAGAGTGCCTCCGGGCGCGTTGAAGAGTCGCGACCTGATTCGACCAGTTCGGACGTAGCACTTCACGAGGAACTGCCTGCTATCGTCCAGGAACATCCCGCGGATGCTCCGCCAGGTTGGGTCGCTGTGCAGCAAAAACTCGCGGCTGCAACTGGCCTTTCGGTCTTACTCGTAGACGGTCGACAACCTCCCGCGCTGGTCGCTTCAAATAACAATTCGATCTGCCACGCATTCCAGTCTTCAATGGAATACGTTGCTCTTTGCGATCCCTATTGCGGCGACGCTCACCGGCGCGCACTCAGCGCCGGCTCGGCGGTTAATTACAAATGCCACGCCGGGCTGCAGTGCTTCACGATGCCGGTACACATCGGCGGAGGACAGAACCTTGCTGCAATCGGTGGGCGCGCCTTTGTCAGCGCCGAGGACTACCGCACTCTGGTCGATCGCTTTCGCGCCGGCGAGTTAAACGATCTGCTTGCCAGTGAGCCATTCGAAAATGTGATATTTGCCGAGCCGCAGCGTCTGGATCAATTGTCCGAGCGACTGCAAAAGGCAGTCAGAAATTTTAACGCCGCGACAGCCACTCCCGCGATTGCTGTAACTGAACCCGAAGAGACGATAACCGCCGGAACGTCGGACGCCGGCGCCCTTGCAACCACAGTTGAAGGTTCACGAGATCTACAAGGTGAAGTCGACCGTCTTCGCAGTGAACTCGATCATCGTTCCCAACTAGCTGAATCCCTGCAACGCTTTCTTGAGCGCATCAGCTCCCGCGAGCCGGAGAAGACTTACAAGGCAATTCTCAAACACTCAATGGAACTCCTTAGAGCAGAGCGAGCTTCGCTCTGGGTGTTCGATGAAGAATCAAACGAGATCAGTTTGAAAGCTGCGGAGGGTTTTGCGGTATCGACTGATGAAATGCTCCCCAGCCGCATTGGCGAAGGCATTTCCGGCGGCGTGCTGGAAACGGGAAAGGCGCTGGTCGTCAGTGATCTAGAAACCGTAGGACTAACCGCTGCGCCCGCAGATCGAAAGTACCGAACGAAATCTTTTATCAGTTACCCGATAACGATGAGGGGCCGCAAAATTGGCGTACTAAACGTTGCTGACAAATCCGGGGACGATAAGTTTGATGACGTCGACCTGAGTCTGCTGGAGATACTTGGTCCGCAAATCGCAGTTGCACTGGAAAGTGCTGAGTGGCACGAACGCGCCACCCAATTCCAATTGATGTCGATAACCGATCCGCTTACTGGATTGCTTAACCGTCGTTATCTTGAAGAACGTCTGACCGATGAGCTGAACCGTTCAGAAAGATACAACTACTCCATGAGTTGTCTGATGATCGACATCGATGACTTCAAAAGCTACAACGATCGCAACGGGCATCAGGCGGGTGACGTCGCGCTGAAAATCACAGCCCACGCCCTGAAGGCGGCACTGCGCTCCGCCGACGTTGCTTGTCGCTACGGCGGCGAGGAGTTCTGCATCCTGTTGCCACAGACCTCGCTTAGCGAAGCCGGCGTAATTGCTGAACGCATGCGCCAGCGAGTTGCAGAAAGAGAATACCCCTTCGGCAAGTCGCAGCCCCAGGGGAACGTGACCGTCAGCATTGGAATCTCCACCCTGGGCAAGTATATCGATACCGGGGACAAAGTAATTGCGGCCGCCGATCGAGCCCTCTACACCGCCAAAGCGCAAGGCAAAAACCGGATCGAGTTCTACGCTGACAATCTTCCCAGTTAACCGCCGCTTTCATGGACCACAACCGCATTAATCATGGACGCCAGATTCTCGGCCGCGTTAGGCGCGACGAGTTTATCGGCAGAACGGCCGAACTTGAGCGGCTGGTTTCGCATGCCAGACAGTCGAATGGACAGAAAAGATCGGGAGAAGCCTACGGACTCCTGATTCTCTTGGCGCCGTTAGCAGGTGTTTCAGAGTTGCTGCGGCAGACTTTTGACAGCCTGTTCAGTCGCCGCGAAGAAGTTGTTCCAATCTATTTTGCTCTGCCGCAGGCCGAAACCACCGCCGTTAGCGCTGCGATTGAATTCCTCAATACGTTCCTCCTGCAATACATTGCTTATCGGCGCGATGAGCCTACCCTCTGCCGCGCTTCGCTAACGCTAAACGATCTCGTCAAGCTTGCGCCCGCTGCGGATGTTGTTTGGATCGAAGAGCTAATCGAGTCTTATAACCGCCAACGCTTCGGCGAAGACGATAGAGAGCTGGTGCGCTTTTGTCTGACTGCTCCGGACCGCGTTCCATCAGGGGACGTTCGGCCCTTCGTTATGTTTGACGCCGTGCAGTTGGCTAACTACTCCGACTCGTCTATTCCTTTTGCGATTGAAATCGTCAAGGCCCTTAAGTCGGGTGGTAACCCATTTGTCCTGGCCGGTTTGCGACGTGAGGTCCTCGACGCGGTGACGCGCGCCGGGTGCGACTCGGATGCGCTCGCGGTAATGCGACTTGAACAACTCGGAGACGAGGACGCGCGCAATCTGATTACCGCGACTGCGCGCCGGCAACACGTTTCAATAACCGACGAGACGAGGGACCTGCTGGTACAACAGTTGGAGGGCAGTCCGTTCTTCATCACCTCAATACTGCAGGCAGCGGGTGAAAAGCGCCTGGCGCTCGACTCTTATCTCGCTTGCGAACGCCTGTACGTCGATGAGCTGATGGGCGGGCGACTCAATCGTTACTTTTCATCGGTCCTTGAGCACATTGCTTCTGAACCTGAGACCAGAGCATCGGTGATCGCTCTCCTTTGCGAAGCAACGCCAGAAGGCAAGCACACTATTCACTTCGAAAGTTGGCGCCGGCGTTTGAAGCTGGGCAGCGCTGCGGTCGAACAACTGGTGCGCCTGTTACACATTCAGGAACTTATTAATTGTGACGGCGATACGATCGACATCACCGGCGGCTCCATGCTTTGGCAAGATTATCTGAAGAGTCGTTTTCGACTCGACGCTTTACGCGAGCCGCGCGCCATCGTCGTGGCAGACGTAATGGCCGATGCGCTTAAGCGAGCGCCGCAAACTATTGCGCACCACTATCGCCGCGCCGCCAGCCTGCCGTTGCGCGAGTTGCTTGGCAAATTCAATTCGCAACTTGTGCCCCGTTGTCTGTTTGATTTCGCCGAGTTTGCTGCTGTGTACAAAGGGGTCCCGGCCGAAGAAGCAGCTGCGGCTCTCGACGCCGACACAAGTCTTGTACGGCTGCCCCAGGTCTTTCATACGGCAAGTGGGGTTTCATTGAGTTTGGCACTGCGGCCGTTCGGTGAAGAGAGTTCGGTCGTCGCCCACGCTTTTTCTGGTGGTGTTTACACGAACCAAAACGAGACTGTCTGGCTCGTGGCCAGGGTTGAAAGCAAACTTGAAGCGAATGCCGCGCTGGTGGAGAAGTGGCTTGATACGCTTGCGGGCGTAGCGCGTAAATCGGGTCTCATCCGAACGCAAATCTGGCTGATAGCCAACGAAGGATTCTCGCCGGAAGCCAACGACCTGCTGCGTTCACGCAATGCTTTTGGATCGAGCCGGCAACAGTTTGACGTCCTGACTGACCGTCTAAGCACGGGCGAGCGGCAACAGTCTGACGCTACCAATGAGTTTCAACTTATTTTTCCGATGGGTGCCGACAACGAAATGCTAGCCGCCAGCGCCGTTGAGCAAGTTGCACGCAGGGTCAACTTTACACCGGAGGCAATTAACCAAATCAAGACCGCCGTAGTTGAGGCCTGCATCAACGCCTCTGAACACAGCTTGAGTCCCGATAGAAAAATATATCAGCGATTTCAGGTCGAAAATGATAGATTGTCGATAACGATTTCGAGTAGAGGCATCCTGCCATTTAATTTTGCGGGCAATTCTCAGGGCGAGGAAGAGACGACGGCAGATGAATCGCAAAGGTCCGATGATCGCCGTGGTTGGGGGTTAAAACTCATACAGACGTTGATGGACGAAGTTGAGTTTGAGCGGGTGGACGAGGGAACTAGTTTGCGGATGACCAAGTATCTCCGCCAGAGCTCCTGAGGATCGAGTTAGATAAGCATGGGAGAATCCGTCAAATCAAACGTTCGCTCGCACTGCGTCGGCACCACCGCGATCGTCTATGCCAGCGACTACTTGAATAAGCTTACCGGAGAAAGAATCGAGCGCGAATGTAAGAAGCAGCTCGATTCCGGCGCCCGTGCGTTGGTCATCGATTTCAGCGACACCGAACTGGTTAATAGCATCGGCATCTCCATCCTGTTAGGCATCATTGACATTGCAGAAAAAGGCGGCGCACTGGTGGTGTTCTCCGACGTAAACAGCGAGACGATCCAACTCTTCGAGATGCTGGGACTGACGCGCCACGTACTGCTGGCCGCGAATGAACAGGAAGCTCTCTCGAACCTGTCTACCAATCCCCCACAAAGCCAGGCAATAGGTCATTAATCGGGAATGGGCTTTGGACTTGGGTTTTAGGTCTTTGTACTTCGTACTTTGTTCTTGGTACTTTGTGCTTTGAGCTTTGCGCTTAGAGTTTTTTCTTGGTCTTACGCTGCCGCGTCCGAAAAATAGACAAAGTTCAAAGAACTAAGTACGAAGAGTCAAAGACCTGGGCCCCAAGATCAAGATCTCAAGACCCTTCATGGAATCTAATACACAGAAACTTATCCACTCCTTCGGCGCGCTGGCCGACCTTGGTCAGGAGATTGCTGACAGCGGCGACTTCATGGAGATGGTGCGTACGTCGCTGCACTTGTTGCTGGGAACACTGGCAATCCGTCGCGGCGCCGTGCTTGAAGTTCCGACACACCTCGAAAGAACCAACTGCCTTGCGACCTGGGGCTTGAGTCCGGACTACGGAGTCGACTACCTGATTGATGCAGAAACCAAGGAAGCCTTAGTCAATTCCGTTGAGGGTGTGCTCAAAGTCGATGAGGAAGAGGCGGGTCACCTCTACCAGGCGCTTAGTGGTCTCCGCACGCAGGAAATCGAACTGATCATTCCCATGGCGGTTCATGGAAAACTGACCGGACTGGTCGCGCTTGGAGGCAAGGCCAGCGGTGAACCGTTTACGCCCGATGACCTTGAAGTGGTTCAAGCGATGGTACGGCACATCGGCGTCGGCATCCACACGCATCGGTTGCTGGCGGAAGTGAAACAGCAGGCGGAAGATAACCGTAGACTCTATTTCGATCTGCGCGCCATCTATCGCGACACGGTGCGGGCCTTCGCCGCTGCCATCGATATCAAGGACAAGTACACGCAAGGGCATTCTGAACGCGTTGGAAAATACAGCGAGATCATTGCGCGCGAGCTGGGCTGGGGCGAAGAAGAAGTGGAAGGAATGGCAATCGCCGGGTACCTGCACGACGTCGGCAAGCTGGTGGTGGAACGCGACATCATCAACGCGCCTTACAAGATTAACGCGAAGGAGTCGAGTGAACTAAACCGGCACCCTGGTGCAGGCTTTGATATCCTCTCGCCGATTCACCACCCCTACGCCGACATTCCCCTGATGGCGAAGTATCACCACGAACGGATGGATGGCCGCGGCTATCCGGATGGACTAACCGATCTGCAAATTCCCATTGGCGCGAAGATTGTCACGCTCGCGGATTCGTTTGACGCGATGACGACGGACCGACCTTACAAGACCCGCCGCACGTTTGCTGAGGTTATCGTCGACCTGCGAAAGAACACCGGCTCGCAGTTTGATCCGGTTGTAGTGCAGGCGTTTTGTCGGGCGTTGTTGAAAGAATTGAATGGCGAGGCGACGGAACGAAAGTTTCGCAAGATGCTGGGTAAGGACTACCTCGATGCCGAACGTGATAAACCACTTGTTGTTGAACTACTCTCCGAACTCGAGCTGAACGCGCAGGCGGCTTCTGCCGGCGGCAGCTGAAGCTTTATCTAATTACTACCTGACTGATGTCATTAGCACCTGACTTCAGTCAGGTGATGCATCAATACAAAAAGCTTGGCAAACCGTTTCAACGGTTTCTTCCGCGTTGACGACGTCGAACTCTCATTAGCACCTGACTTCAGTCAGGTGATGCATCAATACAAGAATCTCGGCAAACCGTTTTAACGGTTTCTCCACGACGACGCTGGTCTCACAAACCGCCCTATGGTAGAAGGCCAACATGTCGATACATTCTTACAGCCGCTGTTGGATTCACCTTGTCTGGGCAACGCTTGATCGAGAACCGATGCTGACCAAGCCAGCCGCCGCGATCGCCTCCAAATTCATAGATGATTATGCTTTGAAGAACGGTATCTACATGAAAATCAATTACGTTAATCCGGAACACGTGCACGCCCTGATCGACCTGCCGACAAGCAAGTGCATTGAGGAGACAGTTAAGTTGTTGAAAGGCAGCTCGTCACACGACATTAACGAACAGCGCATTCTGCGGGGCAGGTTTTCATGGGGTCGCGGTTATGGGGCCTTCTCAGTATCTCATTCCGACGTCGGTCGAGTGGCCTCATACATCGCCAATCAGGAAAAGCATCACCACGAGAAAACGTTTGGTGAGGAGTTTGAGTTATTTGTGAAGCGGTATGGACTGGAGTGGCATGATGTCTGAAACCGTTAAAACGGTTTTGAATATTTTCCCCCGACCCACCCACCTGACTGAAGTCAGGTGCTAATGAAATTGAATCTTCTTAGCTATATCGAAGTCAACGCGGCTGGATCCGCAGACACCCACCTGACTGAAGTCAGGTGCTAATGAAACTGAATCTTCTTTGCTATATCGAAGTCATCGCGGACGGATCCGCAGACACCCGCCTGACTGAAGTCAGGTGCTAATGAAATTGAATCTTCTTAGCTATATCGAAGTCAACGCGGCTGGATCCGCAGCACGAAGTTGCAGATCGCGATCTTCTGATCCGGCATTACTTCCGTGCGCTCTTCGCGCGGCAGCTCGCGGCCGGCGACAACCGTAGGGTTGCGGCCTTTCGCAAGCAGGTAATAGCGGCCGTCGTTCTCGCGCGTGAGGGTCGCATGCACGCGGCTTATTTCCGGATCGCCCTTTAACGGCAGATCGACGGTGATCGAGCGTGAGCCGCGACCAATCGTGATCTCCCCCTTGCTAATCGGAACCACTGATTCACGCACGCCGTCTTTCCAAACTTCAATTTGATAGAGAGTGATGATGCGTGGCCGGACAACCGTTTGTTCACTCGACCCGCTTTCTACGTCTGATTCCGTATCGCCCTGGGCACCGTCGGCACGCTCGCGAATGGTGTCGTTGAGGTTTATCTGCGGGGCTTGCGCTGGGGATGAACCGACCCGGGCGTTAACCTGAGTGTGGCCGCTCTCGGTTTCGTCCCAGACAGCCTGCACGCGAAACTGACCTTTCTCCAACGTGCCATCGACACGCAATTCCACCGCGAACGACTTCGCCGCCAGCTGATTTGACCCGCTCAACTCACGGGCACGTTCGGAGAGCACATGAAACAATCCCTGCTCGAGGCCGCGGCGCTTGTCACCCTGCCAGTCCTTATCGTCTTCGGCGCTGAGATAGACCACGTATTCGCGGGGTATATAGGTGAGACCGCCGGGCGGTGTAAACATCTCGCGCTGCATGACGGCTTCAACCTCACGCGCGATCTTCACCAGAAATTCTTCCCAGATGCGACGCGGCTTGGAGTGCTCATCGGCAGCTTCAAGCAGGTCCTCGCCCTGCTCACCGTCGATCCATTTTCGTATTGATTCTAATAATCCCATAGGTGGACTTTGGTCTTGGGTCTTTGGCTTTTGGTCGTAGATCTTTGAACTTGTGCTTGGTTCTTTGAACTTTGTACTTAGTTCTTTGTGCTTTGAAGTTTGTTCGTTTTCGGACGCGGCCAGCCAGAAAAAGTTCTAAGCACAAAGCTCAAAGTACAAGGTTCAAAGGTCAAAGACCAAAGTCCCAAGACCAAAGTCCAAAAACCATTCTCAATCAAACTTAACAAACTTCTTATTAATCCAACCCTTGTCGGATGTAAACGGATCCGCCTTGGCTCGTCCGTGTTGCAACACCTGAACCTCGTACCAGTTGTCGCCGGTTGCCAAAATCTTCACCCGCGAGCCTGCCTCAGCCAAACCGATGGGCGCATTGGCAACGCTGGCGTCGGACCGCAGATTTACGTCCGTTGTTGTAACACCTTCCCGCCCGATTACAAAAACGTCCGACAGCACCGGTAGACCACCAAAGGGATTCCAGTGGGAAGTAACATACTTGTGAGTCGCCAGCAACATGCCGACGAAGCCAAGAATCAGAATGGCAGCCACCAGAAGAACTTTGCCGTTCCGTGGTTGATCCGGTAGCGCCGCAATTCTGTCCCTCGCAGAGTGGCGGACCAGGACCTCTTCACGACCTGCGACGGGTCTCGCCGTCGAGTGCATTGTACTCACGGGCACAACAATCTTCGGCCGGCGCGACTCCGGCTGGACTCCATAAGGAATTGTCGTCTGGTTCGACGCTGGCTGCGGGGCCGGACTCACCGGCTGGAAGCGAGGTTGCGGCGGCGCCTCAGTCAATTCAACCGGTTCGACATTCAGATCCAGGCTCGGCCGTTGCCGAAGTTCAGCCTGTGCTTCAAGCGCAACGCCCGCAAGCGACCTTGTCGGCGGCAGTGTTGCATCGGCCAGGTCGTCCCAAAACTCCTGCACCGTTTGGTAACGATCTTCAGGTCGCACCTGCGTTGCCTTTTCCAGGACCCTCAGTACGGGCGTGGACCAGAAGTGACTCGCTACAACGGCAGGCATCTCCTTTATCGAGTGTTGGGCAAAGCGGCGTGGCGATTCGCCGGCGAGCAACGCGTAGGTAGTTTTCGCGAGCGAATAAATATCCGCAGCCGGCGTCAAGTGATCGTGACCGGCGGCGATCGCTCCCAAATCCAGCGAGCCGGTTTGAACCAGCGGGTTATGTTCCGGAGCCGCATAGATGTTGGTGCCGACGCGGGTGATGGCGCCTTCGTTGGCTGCCAAACGAGCGACACCGAAGTCGGCAATCTTGACGACTTGACGATCAGCAGTTAATAGAAGGTTCTGCGGTTTGATGTCGCGGTGAATTACGCCGCCCTCATGTGCGTGGGCCAATCCGGAGCAGACTTGCTCGAGATAAAAAAGCGCCTTCTCAATGGGCAACGGCTTACCGCGCGAGAGCGCAGCCATATCGCCGCCGGAAAGGTATTCGAGCACGATGTAATGAAAGGTGGTGCCGGCAAGATCGATAGCGGTCCCGTGACCGAGGCGGCTGATGATATTCGGATGACGGACCCGATCGAGGGCCACCGCCTCGTTTTGAAAATTTTGTATGAGGGTGTGCTCAAGTGCTTCGTCGGGGGCATCCTGCAAAAACATGTTCAGGGCTTTTATTACTACGGTCTCCGGAGCGTCATCGGAGGCGGCATTGTCGTGAGCGACGTAGATCTCGGCGTAGCTGCCGCGTCCAAGACATTCAATAATGTCGTAACGACCATCGAGCCTGCTCTGTTGTAGCTTGAGTTCCGGCATCAGTTTCGAAGCAACACCTCCCGCAAAGCGAGAAGCGAACGTAAGCTGGGCCTAAGGAGAAGGAGAACCTGTTGGGGAAGAGGCCGACGGCGAGGGGACGGGCCGCATGGTTTCGTCGAAGCGCGCCACGGCAGCCGGCTTATCTTTGTCTGACTTTAAAGCGACGGCAGCCAATCCGAGCGTTGCTTCTTTCTTGAGGGTGGCGTCCGCCTGAGGCGAAACCAGGTTAGTCCTGGCGATCACTTTCTCAAACGCCCTGGCAGCTTCGTCGCTGTTACCAGTGAGCAGAGACGCGCGGCCATAGAGGTAAAGGAACTCCCCTTCGTTTGAGTCCAGAGGATTCTGTATGGACTGCCGTGTCTGTTCGCTCTTCAGTTGTGTTGCCAGCCAGGCGTTTGGATCGTTATCAACCTCGCGCCGGCTTCGTTCAAACTTCAAGATTGGATCGTCGCCCACCGTAGGCGTCGGTGAAGCTTCCGCAACCGGCGCGATGCCCTCAACGTAGGGTATTGGCCCTTTGTATTTCCTGCCGGCATAAAAAGCCGCGCCCACGACGGCGAGGAAGAGAACGAACATGAAAAACCGCGTCATGGTTCTTTCAACGCCGCTCTTCGCAGGCGGAGGTCCCGGAACATTAAGGCGATTCTCGATAACGTTCTCGTTCCGAGACTTCAAAGCGGCAATGCTCTCAGCCGAGGCCGCAGGGACTTCCGTATCATCAAGGGAATTGCCGAAGTCTGTTGAAGCCTTCAGGGAATCAAAACTGCTTCCGAGAATCGTTTGCGACGCCGGAGCGGCGACGACCGGCGCAGCGGGCAGTGCCTCCGGCGACATCGTTCTCTCCAGATCGTCAGTTCTGTCGGCAGCTGAGAGCGGTTGGCCAACGCAAACGACCACAGCGGTTAGGTTATCTTCCGCACCGCGCTCATAACAGATCCGCTTCAATTCCCGACAGAGGGTAGGCAAATCCGGATACGTGATTAACAAGTGCCTGAGTTCGTGATCAGGAATATGCCGCGTAATCCCGTCGGTACAAAGAAGGAATTCTGTACCGTCGTCGACTTCGATCACTTTCATGTCGACCTCGACGTCGTTCTCAGCGCCGAGCGCGCGGCTAATAACATTCTTGCTGGGGTGATTCGCTGCCTGTTCCGGGGTCATTCGTCCAGCCCGCACTTCTTCTTCAACCACGGAATGATCCGCAGTCTCACGAAGCAATTGGCCCGCCGGTGTCAGACGATACAAACGCGAATCGCCGACGTGTCCAATGGTGGCGACATTTCCCTGAACGTGAAGGGCGACGATCGTGGTGGCCATCATCGAAAACTTGACGTGATCCTGGGCCATCTGGTGGATAGAAGCGTTTGCCCGTTGAATCGCAAGTTCCATCAAGTCTTCAACGTCAGCATCATCCAGCCGATGACGAAAGGCCTCATCCAGCACTTCGATCGCCGTTTGCGAGGCCACTTCGCCAGCCTCCGCGCCACCGACGCCGTCGGCCACGGAAAAGATTCCGCGTTCGCTGTCTGCAAGAAAAGAGTCTTCATTCAAAGGACGCTTTTCGCTGAGGCCGCGATCGGTGACCGCAAAGGATTGCAGCGAAGAGCTGCCCGGCTGCGTATCTTCAAGTTGGTTATTGGGCTGGCTCATTCAACCGCCTCCAGTTTCAATGACGACCGCGGCTCGCTGCGCGGCCCTTTGGCCAGCATCGTGTCGCGTGCGTTGCGATGGGAAAAGGCCATCAGCATTCCTAACATGGCAAAGCTGGTGATGAGACTAAACCCGCCATGACTCACAAAAGGCAAAGTGATTCCAGTCATCGGTAAAGCTCGCAAAATACCTCCGATGTTTACAAGCGCCTGAAAACCGATAAAAGCTGTTAAGCCCGCCGCGCACAGTTTAGTAAACATATCACGCGCATCCAGCGAAGTACGAACACCGGCGATCACAAAAATAATAATAGCCAGAATAACTATGCCACCGCCCACCAAACCTTCTTCCTCCGCCAAAGCCGCGTAGACGTAATCCGAATCGGCAATAGGGATGACTTCGGGATAACCAAGTCCCAAACCTCGACCCGTATTCTTGCCGGAAGAGATCCCAAAAATTGCCTGAGCTGGTTGAAATGCAAGCTTATCAAACCAGATATCAGTGTTCACAATCTTTTGCATCGCGGGACTCTGCTCGGCAAGTTCCTTCAGTTGCGGATCCTTGTTTACCGCCTCGTCATAGTCCTTCTTCCACCAGGAGACTTCCGGCGACGGCGGATCAAACCCATCGAGCCAAAGATGGAAGCGTTGTTGGATACGAGCGGGCAGCATCGCCTGAATTGGCTTCGCTACAGTCGGCAGCAGCGGTACTTTTTCCTGCACGTTTCTTGGTAATGCGCCGACGACCAGGATGCTAATCACCAGCAGCACTGAGCCTACAAACAACAATAACTGCGGCCAACGCCGCACGGCAACGAGGTAAAGGGTGGTGTAGGCGCCGCTGAAGATCAACATCTGTCCAAAGTCCTTCAGCGCGAAGAAGGGAACGAACGGCAACATCGCCATCGCCAGCAGCGGCACAATGTCACGCGCGCGCGGAATGCCCCAGTAGGTTTCAGCGAGGTCCTTGTAACGTGCTGTCAGGATTCCGGCGAAGCCCAAAAGAAATGGAATTTTGGAAGGCTCCCACGGCGTCATGTTGCCCAGCGCTTTGCCGGCGCTCGAGGTTACGACGGCCACAGCTAAAGGCACGAGCGTTAACAACACAATGATAAAACTGTTCCTTTGAATCCAAAGCAGGAAGCCGTCGCGCACGCAAAATAAGTAAGCCAGAAGAAAAGCGATGATGGAGAAGATCGGGATCCAGGTGTAGCCGGCAGTCAGCGCGTTCCAAAGAGTGTAGGTTGACGGGCGCTTGGGAAGTTGTTCAACGTCAATGGCCTGAGCCGGAGTTGGTGGTAAACCCATCAGTTGTTTCTTGAGCGGATCGTAGTTTTCGATTATGTAACGCGTTCGCAAGGCCTCCATCTTGGCCTGTCGCGCCTCGGATTTGTTGCGGGCGTTGTATTCCGGATCGCTGTAAAGCCGATACTGAATCAACATGCCGATAGAGAACAGCAATATCGCGGCGGTAAAAAGGATCCAGTTTCCGCGATACTTCATGGACCGTGAGAGGAAAACTACCACGGTGAGGAGAGGGAGGAACATGAAGAGGTCGCGGACCGCGCCGATAATCGAAGTTTCATAACCACGAAGCAATGCTGCGCGATGCATGCCCCAGTAGCCCACGATCTCAAGGATGAGTAGCATTTTTGAAGTGCCGTATTTTTTGGAGGGCGGTGACCTGTCACCGCTTTTGTCGGTCGCGACCTGTCGCGCCCACGTTTAATTGAAATCCAAAAGGATCGGACGGCAGGCCGCCCGGGACCAAAGCGGTGACAGGTCACCGCACGCCAAAATTGGTCACCGCACTCCAAAATTACTGGGTCGGTGCTGCAGCCGGCCGTGGTTGACGTTGTCCCTGTTGGCCCTTCATTGGTGGTTGACTACTAACCACTTTGAAATAACCCAGATCTTTTGCCTTCATCACCAACGCTGCCGCGATCGGCGCCGCTGACTTCGAACCATAACCACCGCCTTCGACGATCACGGCGATCGCCAGTTGCGGCCGATCGAGCGGGGCGATGCACAAAAACCAGGCGTCGATTCGCGGATGCTCCTCGTCCATGATCGTTTCTTCATATTCACGAATGATGTTGCCCTTGTTGTCCTTTTCTACACGGTGTCTAGTCTTTGGTGCCCCCGTCTTCGGATCGTAGAGCGGCTCGGTTTTCTGCGCCGTTCCGGTTTTGCCGCCGGTGTTGATGCCGGCGGCTTTAACTGGAGCAAAAACTCCGCGTGCTGTTCCGCTCGGTCCTCCGGTTACGAGGCCCATGATCCCGCGCATGGTGGCCGCCTGCTGCGGCTTCATCACCTGCTTGAACATCTCCGGCGGCCGATCAAACTCGATCTTCGGCTTCATGAGCTTTCCATCCATATTCGCAATCGCCGACGCGGCCAGCGCCATTTGAAAGGGAGTCATTTGCCCCGCATAGCCCTGCCCATAACCCATCAATGCCAAATCGTATTTCGTGACCTTGCCGGTAACGATCGTCGCTTCTCTTGGTGCGAGGGCCCGCTTAACTGCGTCGCTGCTGGCGTTCCAAATCTCGGGTTCCTTGCGGCCTCGCAGGGCTTCGGCAGGTGTGTCGTAGGTTCCGATTCCCAGTAACTGCGCCGCCACCTTCAAGCGCTCGGCGCCGAGTTTCACCCCCATCTGTGCGAAATATTGGTTACAGGAAACTTCATACGCCGTGTCTATTCCGATTCGTCCGTGCACTTCACCGGCACCGCCGTCATCGAAGATCACATTGGCTCCGGGCGCAGCGTAATAACCGCCGCCGCTGCAGGTAAACTCGGTGTCTTGCTCGCCCGCCAGAAAGGCCGCGGTCATGGTTACGGTCTTGAAGGTCGAACCTGGAATGTAGTAGGCGCCCAGGGCCCGGCTCACCAGTGGCTTATCGCGCTGGTTAGCTTCGAGCTTGATCCAGGTGCGTTCGTCGTTAATTTCTTTGATGCTATAGGAAGGTTCGCTATAGAGGGCCAGCACTTCGCCGGTCTGCGGATTCAGTACTACTACCGCCCCGTGCTTTCCTTTCAATTGATCAACCGCCGCCTGTTGCAGATCGCGATCAATGGTCAGGCGCACGTCTTTGTTGCCGGTGAATTCGACCGTCTTTCCTCTTACTACCTCGAGCGCTTCAGGCAAGGCGCCGCTTTGAACACCAAACAGCGCGCGTTCGAGTCCGGGATCGCCGAGGTCGGTGCCAAAGAGGTGGGCCATGGCTTTGTCCATCGGGTAGTCTCGATAAATGTTGCCGCTCGAATCGCGCCGGTATAGGGCCAGGGCGCTTTCTAGTTTCCCACTACGATCCAGCAACCAGCCACGCAAAGTAGATTCTGAAAGGCGCCGGTTACGTAGATCTTTGTAGCCCAACTCCTGAAATTTTTCGTTGCTCTCCGGAGCGTAGTGAGTCCAATAAATATGGGCTCCAAAAACGGAGAACGAAAGCAGAACAAATATCCAGCGCAGGGCGCGCAGGCCGCGATTCGTCGAGGTTGAACCCAGCCGGCGCCTGACCTCGGTCGGCAAATCTTCCGGAACTGCAGCCGCTAGGGAAATTCCACGGCGGCGATTTCGGAAGAGCGAAAAGAGTAAGAGGAGGACAACGAGCAGGAGGCCGCCGAGATAAATGAGCGTGAGCAGTGCCGGTGTTCGCTCGGGCACTTGAACGACAACTTGGGCCGGAGTTGGTGATTGAAGAAGCAAGAAGAAGAGCATGGCTCTGGGTCGGTTGTGTGCAGTTACAAGGAAGCGGGGGCAAGCCCGCCTTCCTCACCTTAGAAGTTTTCAGAGTCGCTCGTTAAACCCCTCTGAAAGCCGCACCATCACAAATTACGACTCAACTCCAGTCAGCTCAGGGTCGGGAAGGTGGGCTTGCCCCCGCTCTTACCCGGCCATTTCAGTCTTACGAAAGCGCACTTCAACGTCTCCAAAGCTGACGACGTCGCCGTCTTCGATCTGGCGCGCTTCGCCGTACGCGATTCGGCGTCCATTTATGTAGGTACCGTTTGTCGATCCTGTGTCGGCTACGAGGAGAGTTCCTTGCGCGTTCATAGTCAGCGCGGCGTGGATCTTGGAAACGCTGGCATCGTGCAGCGATAGTTCGTTGTCTGCTACCCTACCGACACTCAAGCGCCGCCCTCCCGGAACCAAAGCCAGCGGAACTTCGCGCGCGTTTTCCTGAATCGTAATTCGCGCTACGAAATTAATCGGAGCAACTTTCTCAAAAGCGCTGCGATGAGGTACTTCCAACTGTTCGGCGCGCTTGGCTTCGTCAGCCGCTCTCAATTCTTCTTCAAATTCGCCAAAGGTAGGATCGACTGAGATACCAGTCGTAAAAATATCTACATCGGTTTCAACGTCGACCGTCGCCATGGTTCGATAGCGATGATCGTTTATGTGATCGATAGCGGCGGCCAGAACTTCGTGCTCAAGCTCCTTGATGATCTCGGGCGGCGCTTCCGAATGCGTGCCCCACTCGATCTTAAGCTTCAGGTGGTGCGGAGCGATGCGACCCTTACGTCCTTCGTCGCGGACCCGTTCGTCGATGAGCTTCTTCATACGCTCGATCAACTGGGAGGTAGTCAGCCCACCTCTGGGGTCGACGGTGCGGCCAAACTTGCGATCGACGACATCGCCAACCCGCTCGAGTGCGCGCCGCAATAGACGTTCGGGCAGCGCTTCTTCGCGTTTCTTGCCGGCCTGAGGTTTTTGTTCGTCAGTCATCTAAGCTTTAATACGCCGGCGGCCGCTCAGGGGTTCGACACTGGCGAACGGCAAAACGCGCGGGCCTGCTCTCGGTGCAAAAAACGCAGTCCTTCCTGACTGCGCCATAACAACAAACTTGATAGCTTGGAACGGTGGTATTCTAACTGAAAGCGATTGTGGTTAGTAGGGCCAAACACTATTGGCAGCCCGGAGGGCTACAAGATAGTAGCCGGTGGTCACCGACCACCGGAAAGCATTCATTAGATCGTGAGTACCCTGAAAAGGGTGCGAGAAGTTACGGTTCTCCCAGCGCAAGAGCCGGCACCCTTTCATCAGGGTGCGAACGATCAACTGCCCGAAAAGGCTGACAGCCTGGATGCTGTAGGACCAAGCTGAATTGAACCCAGACAAGAAACAGCTCAAGAAGGATTACCAGCAGAC
>WNFK01000782.1_pt1 | contig 57836 bp, 60 predicted proteins | sample 5400281 | NCBI WGS metagenome assembly WNFK01 (sample SAMN13153350, study PRJNA577476) | soil metagenome | isolation source: 20 cm soil on Douglas fir-dominated hillslope | place: USA:California | collected 2013-09-17
CCATCATCGCCAACCATCCGAAGATCTTCCTGTCCACCGCGCCGTCGATCCGCACGCTGCAGCTCATGTTCGTCACTCACGAGTACGACGCCCAGCACAAGCTGGTCGGCCCCTACAAGGGCGTGACCGCGGACAAGCGGGTGCGCCAGGCCATCGCCTCCGCGCTCGACGTCGACGAGATCATCAAGGGCGTGCTGGACGGCAAGGCGATGCGCACCGCCACGCTGCTGACCCCGCTGCACTTCGGCTACGATCCCGCGGTCAAGCCGATCAAGCAGGATCTGGGCAAGGTCAAGCAGCTCCTGACCGAGGCCGGCTTCCCGGGCGGGATGGAGCTCACGCTCAACAGCCCCCAGGGCCGCTACGTGCGGGACAAGGAAGTGGCGGAGGCGGTGACCGGCCAGCTCACCAAGGCCGGGATCAAGACCCAGCTCAAGACCTACGAGTTCGTCAACTACCTGAACACCCTCGTGTACGTCCACAAGCCGGGCCCGATGTGGCTGATCGGCTGGGGGACGTCCACAGTCGACGCCGAGACGGTGTACGGGCCGCTCTTCCGGAGCGGCAGCAACCTGGGTAACTACCACAACGCGGACTTCGACGGCATGGTGGACCAGGCGCAGACCCAGATGGACGAGAAGCAGCGGCTGGCCACGTACCATCGGATCAACAAGCTGTGGATCGACGACATGCCGGCGGTTCCGCTCTACCAGCAGGTCGACCTCTACGGCGCGAGCAAGCGGCTCAACTGGAAGGCGCGCAGCGACGAGCTGATCAAGGCCTACGACATGTCGCTGAAGTAGCGAGTAGTTGACTGGCGCGGTCGGGCGACTAGAATAGGGGCGCAGGCCGGGTACCGTCGACAACGGGCGGGAATAGCTCAGTGGTAGAGCATCGGCTTCCCAAGCCGAGGGTCGCGGGTTCAAATCCCGTTTCCCGCTCCAGAAACCGAAAGACCCCCGAGGCGAGCACCTCGGGGGTCTTGTTCTGAGCCCTCAGAAGCTCACCCTCACGCCGCCCCAGCCCCCGATGGGCGCCCCCGGGGTCACGAAGCGCTCGACCGCGATCGGATTGCCGACGGCGTTGAAGTTGAGCGCGCCTCCGGTCTCGTAGCGCGTGTTGGTGGCGTTGTCGATCCGGGCCCAGAGCTCGACGTGCTCGAACGGGCGGTAGCGGGCGTTGAGGTTCAGGATCCCGTAGCTGTCCACCGTGCCTCGCCGGTTCGCGTCGTCCCCCCGCAGGAAGCTCCCGGTCGTCGCGATCACGTCCGCGCCGAGCCAGACGTTCTTCACGACCTCGACCTCCGCCCCGAGCTTGAAGTTGTGCTGGGGGATTCCGGGAATCCGATCGCCGGGACGCACCCGCACCCCGTCGGCCTCGGTCACGCTCGCGAGCGTCTCGCCGCTCTGATACGTGGCGTCGACGAAGGCGTAGCTCCAGAAATACCGGAGCCGTTTCCACGCGCCCGACAGGCCGGCCTCGACCCCCTGGCGTCGGGTGCCGTCGACGTTCCGGAAGAACCCGCCGCCCCCGGTCTGGGTCGCGGTGAACAGGATGTCGTCGTGGAGGTCGGTGCGGAAGAGCGCGAGGCTCCACTCGAGCGCAGTCGGACTGGGGAGCGGCACCTTGCCGCGCGCCCCGAGCTCGTAGGTGCGCGCGACGACCGGGCGCAGGGGCGGATCGGCGACGAAGGCGTTGGGTAGGTTGCAGGGGGCGTTCGGGTCGGCGCACGTGAGCTCGGCCGGGGTCGGGGCGCGAAAGCCCTCGCTGTACGAGAAGAACAGGGTGAGCGGCTTGAGCAGCTGGAAGGTCAGGCCGGCGGCGGGGCTCACGCGGCTGAAGTCATGGTCGCCGTTGAGCGCGGGGTTCTGACCACTGCGATCCCGGATCGCGATACTGACGTGCTGGTAGCGCCCCGCCAGGGTCAGGGCCAGCCGCTCCGTGATGTCGAACGTGTCGGTGACGTAGACCCCGACGTTCTGCTGCCGGGTGTGGACGTCCACCACCGTCTCGAACCCGCCGGTGCGCCGGGTGCCCACGCTCGCGCCCTTCGGCACGAGATCCGCCTCCGCCTCGCGCTGGCTGAAGCGCGACTGGTGGCCGTCGTAGGCCACCCCCGCGGTCACCCGGTTGCCATGGCCCAAGATCTTCCCCTTGTACGACAGCTGGAGCGTGCCGCCCCAGTCCTGCGAGCGGGTGCTCGTGGTGCGGTCCTCGCCCTGGGCCTGACGCTGGAGCGTGCCGGCGAGGGGATTGCCGGCGCCGTCGAAGAAACCGACCGACGAGCCGCCGCAGCGCCCCAGGTGGAGGAGCCGGCCATTGGCGTCGAACACCTGCTCCCCGGTGGCGTCGTCGAGGCAGGTGACCTGGGCGTCGCCGTTGAACGTGCGGCGCCGGTAGTCACGGTAGAACGCGTTCGCGGAGAGCAGCACGTCCTCGGTGAGCTGGTGGCTGCCGTGCACGGCGCCCAGATGCATCTCGTTGCGGGTCTGGTCGGGGAAGGTGTGCACCGCGCTGTGATCGCGGGCCAGGGTTCGTTCCGGCACGAGTCCGTTGCCGACGAGATCATTGTTGACGTAGGCGTAGGTCAGGCCGAGGGTGGTGCCGGCCGACTCCCAGCCCACCCGCGTGAAGAGCTGCCGCAGCTTGCTCGGCGATCGATCGCGCCAGCCGTCCTCCTCGAGCCCGTTGAAGGCGACGTACCAGTCCACGGGACCGTGGACGCCGCCGTGCTCCGCCTCGACGTTCCAGCGCCCGAAGGATCCGGCGGACACGCCGAGCGAGGTCCCCGGGAAGTCGCGGCCGCTCTTGGTGCGGATGGCGAGCGCGCCTCCCAGGGTGTTGAGGCCGAAGATGGGGTTCGAGCCCGGGATCAGGTCGATGCCGGAGATCGCGAGCTTGGGAATGAGGTCCCAGCTCACGGTGTCGCCGAAGCCGTCGTTGAAGCGCATCCCGTCGAGGTAGACCGACAGGCCGATCGCGCTGCCGGTGAGCGGCGAGGCCAGGAACCCGCGGTAGGTGACGTCGTTCTGCCAGGGATTGCTCTGGGCGCCGGTGATGTTGACGGAGCCGAGGCGGCGGAACAGCGCATCCGAGAGATCGACGCTGGTTCGACCCGAGATATCGCCGGAGGTGAGGGACTGCACGTTGCCCGCGTACTTGTCGATGGGGATTCCGAGGGCGGGGAGCGGGGTCGTGCCGATGACCACGACGGGCGACAGGATGACGGCCGGCGGCTCGGCGGGCGGCGTCTCCTGGGCCGCGGCCGGGCACGCGGCGAGGAGCCCGGCCACCAGCGCCGCGATCTTCGCCACTCGGAGTCGGGTCGGGTTCGCCACGGTCGACTGCTCGGGTGATACCCGATCCGGAGCGCGGGGACAAGGCCCACGCGGCCAGCGATCACGCCCTCACTCGAGCGGCTTCCCTCCGAGGTCCTCGGCCCGCTCGACCGTGATCAGCACCGCGAACCCCTTCTTGTCCGGGTCGCGATCCTTCTCCGGCTGCACGAGACGTCTCCAGATCTCCTCGTACACCGGCCCGGACCGATGGATCGCGGCGGTCCCGTAGAAGCGCGCGATGCCGCCCTTCGGGAGCAGGCCGGACTCCCTGAGCTGCGGCTTGCGGAAGAACACGGTGACCTTGGTCCCGTCTGCGAGGGCCGCGCTCGTCGAGCCCTGGCCGCGCTCCCACAGCCCGAGGTGCTCGTCGTCCACGACCATGGTGCTGCCGCGCGGGGTCACCTGGGCGAATCCGTCGGGTAGGACGGTGGCTACGAGACACACGTTCGCGGGGAACGCGGTATCGATGTGTTCCTGGAGGGCTTTCGGGATCCGGCCCACCGGGCCCTCCGGGCTAGCGTCCCACCGCGATGCCCCAGGGCCCTTTGCCGACGGGAATCGTCGTCAGGACCTTCTGGCTCGCGGTGTCGATCACCGAGACGGTCTCCGATACGCCATTGGCCACGTAGAGCTTCTTGCCATCGCGGGTGAGGTTGAGGCCCCACGGACGGATACCCACCGCAATGAAGGTCACGACCCGCAACTCCTGAACGTCGATGACCGCGACGTCGTTCGATCCCCCGTTGGCGACGTAGGCCCACTTGCCGCTGGGGTGAACGACCACGCCCTTGGGCTTGGGAGCCGGGCGGTCCAGCTTGAGGGTGGCGACGACGGCGTTCTTGGGGACGTCGATCACCGAGACCGCGCCGCCGATCTCGGCGGTGACGAGCGCCCGTTGACCGTCCGGCGCGAAGGCCGATTCCCGCGGACGGCTGCCGACCAGGATCGTGGCCACCGTCTTGAGCGCGGCGGTGTCGATGACCGAGATCGTGTGGGTGGTCTCGGCGGTGACGTAGACGAGGCGGCCGTCGGGGCTGACCGCTACCCCTTCCGGCTCCGTGCCGACCGGGATCGTCGCCAGCACCTTGCCCGTCTTCGTGTCGATGACGGAGGCGGTATTGGCGTCCTCGTTCGAGACGTAGAGCCGCCTCCCGTCCGGGCTCACCGCGAAGGCTTCCGGGTCGGTCCCGGCCGCGAACCGGGCCTTCACGACCCGGGAGACGGCGTCCACCACCGCGATGACATTGTCGTGGCCGAGCGCCACGTAGATCGTCTTCCCGTCGGGGCTCACCCCGATTCCGCGAGGTCGATTGCCGACGGGAATGTTGGCCACGACCTTGTCGGACGCCGCGTCGATGACCGTCACGCTGTTCGAGCGCTCGTTCGAGACGTATACCAGCGGCTCGGCTCCGGCGCTCGCGATCAGGGTGCCGAGCGCGGCCAGCGAGAGGAGCGTCACCCTCATCCAGTTCGGCGCCATCGCTCTGCCTCCCTCACGACGTGAACCGGCACCGGCTGTCGGCCGCGGCGGTGCCGATCGCGTCGAGGTTCTTCCCGCCCACGTCCGCCAGCACCGCGAAGGGGCCGAGCTGCCCCGCGATGTCCTCACGCTTTCGCGGGCCGGCCACGTAGAGCGGCTGCCGGAGCTGGTGGTCCCACTTGCGGAAGGTGAGGGCCTCGCCCTTGTGGCCGTCGAAGGGATGCGCCGACTCCATGAAGGCCATGAGAGCGGCGCCATCGCTCGCGCCGGCCCGTACCACCGCCTCGCCGACCAGCTTGAGCGCGGCCCACGCCGCCCAGGAGGTCTCGGTGAGCGGGGCGCTCCAGCGACGCCGGAAGCGGCCGTTCAGCTCGCGGGCGCTGAACCGCTCGAGCTCGTAGTGCCAGCCGATCGCCCAGAGCCCCGCCGCGCGGTCGGCCGGGAGGCGGAGCCCGGCCTCGCCGATCCCCGCGATGCGGTCCGGGGGCCGGCCCTCCGCGATGGCCCGCGCCACGGCGGCATCCACCCCGCGATCGTCGGCAGCCAGCAGGACGATGTCGGCCGCGGCGGCGTCCCCGATCACGGCCGCGCCCCGGCGGGCCAGGCTCCGGCGCGCGACCGCCTCGATCTCGGCGCCCCGGGGCGAGCCGTCGCCCGCGACCGCCCAGCGGGCGAGCTTGCGCTGGTCCACGAGGAACTGAGTGAGGGCATCGACGTACATCGCCACACTCGGGGCCACGTGAAACAGTCTCCGCTCGCAGCTCTCGTTGCGCAGGCGGTCGTCCGGGGCGCCGATGTTGAGGGCCGGCGTGCCATCGGCCGCCACCTGGAGCAGCGTCTCGCCGCCCCCGCCCGGCCCCACGCCCCCCACGACGGCCAGCGCGCCGGCTCGCGCGAGAGCACGGCCGGCTTGCCCGCCGGGCCGGTCGGCCTCGGTCTCGAGCCGCAGGCGCTTGCCGAAGAGCGTGGCCAGCGCATTGGCGTCGTCCAGCCCGAGGGCGGCCCCGCGGCTCACCTCGGTGGCCTTCTCGGCATCCGCGGGAAGCAGCACCCCGACGGTGAAGACGTCCTCGGCGCGGGCGGCGCGCGGGGTGATCGACGCGAGCGTCGCGGCGGCCACGGACCCGAGGAAGGCCCGCCGCCCGACCCGGGCTGTCGTCACCCGAGGACCCGGAGCCAGCGCACTACCCCGCGGCCGGGCCGCCGGAGCAGCAGCGCGTCGAGGCCCCAGGCGCGGCCGGCGCCCGCGCCCATGAAGATCACCATCGACGTCACGAGTAACAGGTGGAAGCCCTGCTGGCCGAAGCTCATCCACTGGCTGGCCAGGCCGAAGTTCAGCGCCAGGTAGAGCCCGACGAGGGCGCTGAACCGGGTCGCGAGGCCGAGGGTGATGCCGACTCCCACCGCCACCTCACCCCAGACCTGGAGGATCGCGAAGAGCGCGGCGTTCGGGAGCACGGTCTGCTCGAGGAAGTCCTTGTACCAGCCGATCGGGTTGCCGGCCGCGAACTCGGCGACGCGCTTCGGATGGAAGCCGACGAAGCGCGGCGAGACCATCGGGTAGGGAAGGATCCCCCAGGCGAGTCCCAGGGCCAGCTTGGTCCACACCGCCTTGAGGAACCATGCCCCGACGACGACGCGCAGCAGTGCGAGCCAGGCTTCAGGGGCCAGCATGAGCGCGGGCAGTGTACGTGATGGGCACGATCTGGGCAAGCCGCCCGGGCGGGCGGCCCGTTAGCGCTTGAAGATGTTGTAGAGCCACTGCCCGAGCAAGCCGAGCAGCGGCGGCAGGAGCAGCCCCGGGATGCAGCGCGCGAGGGTGAGCGGCCATCCGAGCAGCGGCGCCTCGTAGGTGAGCATGCGGATCGGGCTCACGAGTGTCTTGGCGGTGAGGAGGGTGATGATCGGTCCTGCCGCGGCGCCGTGCTTCAGGAGGTTGGCCGCGACCGGGAAGAAGAAGTAGGGGCCACCGGGCAGGACCAGTCCCGCCGCCCACCCGATCAGGATGCCCTGGCCCATCCGCTCACCGCCGAGCCACCGGGTCATCGTCTGCGGCGGGAGCAGGACCTCGACCAGGCCGGCGAGGAGGAAGCCGAGGGCCAGGTCGAACCAGACGCCGCGAAGGAGCCGGCTGCTCGCCGCGACGGCGCGGAGGGGCAGGCTCGCGTCCCGCGCGAGCGCCACCGCGACCGCGGCGACGACGAGCCCGAGCAGGATCCAGGTGCTGGCGTCCACCCGTCGCGTCACGCCGACGTGGAGGACCGCGCGGTCCGGTACTCGAGGTCGGCCGGGCCCGGCGCGCTGGACTCCCCGCGGGCTGCCTCGATCAGCCCGTGGTCCGGCGCGAGCGAGCAGACCGGATCGGTCGCGGCCGCGTTGCCGGTCAGATGGAACGCCTGGCAGCGGCACCCGCCGAAGTCGGCGGCCCGCCGGTCGCAGCTGCGGCAGGGCTCCGGCATCCACGCCTCGCCGCGGTACGCGTTGAAGGCGTCCGAGTGCTGCCAGATCTCCTCGAGGGACCGGTCCTGAACGCGATCGAAGCTCAGCCCGGGCAGGGTGTGGGCGGCGTGGCACGGGAGGGCGAGCCCATCCGGGCTGACCACGATGAAGCGGCGCGCCCAGCCGTCCATGCACGCCTTCGGGAACTCGGAGTAGTAGTCCGGGATCACGAACAGCAGCTCCATGCTCCCGCGAAGGCGCTCCCGGGCCGCGCGGGCCACCTCGCGGGCCCGGTCGAGCTGCTCCCGGGTCGGCAGGAGCGCGCGCCGGTTGGGGAGCGCCCAGCCCAGGTACTGCGTGTTGGCCAGCTCGAGCCGGTCCGCGTGGAGCGATTCGCCCAGCGCGATGATCTCGGCCACCCGGTCCAGGTTCTCCCGGTGCAGCACGACGTTGATCGTGAGCGGCAGCCCCAGCTCCTTGACGAGGCGCGCCACCTCGAGCTTGCGCTCGAAGGAACGGAGGCCGGCGATGCGGTCCGATTCCGGGGCGCGGACGTCCTGCACCGACACCTGCACGTTGTCGAGCCCGCAGGCCCGCAGCCGCGCGAGGCGCTCGCGCGTGCAGGGGATGCCGCTGGTGATCAGGTTGGTGTAGAGGTCGAGCGCGCGCGCGCCCTCCACCAGCGTTTCGAGATCGTCGCGGATCAGGGGCTCGCCGCCGGTGAGGTTGAGCTGCACCACCCCGAGGGCCTCCGCCTCGCGGAAGACGCGCAGCCAATCCGCGGTCGAGAGCGCGTCGCGGTGGTCCGCGTAGTCGAGCGGGTTCGAGCAGTACACGCAGCGCAGCGGGCAGCGGTACGTCAGCTCGGCGACGAGGGTATAGGGCCGCGGGGCGTCGCCCGTCACCCGTCGCTCCGGATCAACCCGCGGTCGACCATCGCGTGCAGGAAGGTCAGCACCTGGCGCTCGATGGCCTCCGGCGGCTGGGGCGCGTACTGCTCGGCGAGGCGCTCGACGATGGCGGCGACGGTGTGCTCGCCCGTGCACAGCTTCACCACCGCGGCCGCGGTCGCGTTCAGCACGAGCCCGCGCTCCGGGTAGAGGAGCATGTAGCGCTCGTCCTTGCGGTCCCACCGCAGGCGCACCTTGGGCGCGAGCCGGGGCCGGGCCTCGGCGGCGAGACGGGAGCCGGTATCAGGCACGAGCGCCGCCCGGCCCCCAGCCCGGCTCGACGTAGGCGGTGTAGAGGCTGTCGAGCAGGTGCCAGAGGATCTCGGTCTTCCGGATGAGCGCGGCCACGCAGCGGGCCTGCAGCTCGTAGGTGTGGGCGTGGCGCACCACGAAGTCGATGGCCTCGAGCGAATCCTGCCGGGCCCGGGGCGGGCGCGTGCGGAAGTAGTCGAGGGTGTCGCGGCTGATCCACGGGTAGTGGCGCTCCCAGGCGAGCACGCGCTTGGTCATGAGGTCGGGCGAGAAGAACTCGGTGAGCGAGGACGCGACCGCCTCGAGCAGGGTCCGCTCGCGCACCAGCTCCACGTAGCCATCGCACGCGAAGCGCACCCCGGGCAGGACCGAGCGGCAGCTCGCCACCTCCTCGCGGTCCAGGCCCACCCCATCGGCCAGGCGCAGCCACAGCTCGAGCCCGCCCTCGCCCGGCGCGTCGCCGTCGTGATCGCGGATCCGCCGCATCCACATCCGCCGGAACCCGGGGTCCTCGGACTTGGACAGGATGATGGCGTCCTTGATCGGCACCCGGGTCTGGTAATAGTAGCGGTTCAGCACCCACTGCTGCAGCTGTGGCTGGGTGAGCTTCCCGTCGTGCATCAGCACGTGGTAGCGATGGTGGTCGTGATAGCGGTACTCGCCCTCGCGGCGGACCCACTCGATGAGCTCGTCACGGCTGAGCGGCGGTCGTTCTGCGGTCATATCCGCACCTCCATGCCGTCGCGGGCGACTTCCCAGCCCGCCGCCTCCACGCGCGCGCGCTCCGGGGAGTCGTCGCGCAGCAGCGGATTGGTGTTGTTCAGATGGATGAAGATCCGCCGCGGCGCGGTCACCCCGTTCAGCCGGGCCAGGCTGCCGTCCGGACCGCCGATCGGCAGGTGCGCCATGTCCTCCGCGCGCTTCGTCCCGAGTCCGAGCCCGGGCAGCTCGTCGGCCGACCAGAAGGTCCCGTCGAAGAACACACAGTCCGCGCCCTCGAGGGCGCGGCGTACCGCGTCGCTCACCGCGCCGACGCCGGAAAGATACGCGAGCACTCGCCCGGTCGCCCGCTCCCGGATCCGGAAGCCGATGCTATCCGCGGGCTCGGGGGTGGCGCCGGTCTCGAGATGGATCGGGAGCTTGCCCGGCACCGCGACCGCCTCGACCAGCAGCCCCGAGGGCCGACCGTCCACGCCCGCCAGCTCCTCCTCGCGGCCGAGGTGGAGCGAGCGCCAGGTGACCTGGCCGGGAAAGCGATCGAGCGTCCGGTACAGCACGTTGCCGTCGATGAACCCGCGGCGCAGGCGGTCGGTCGCGTAGATCACGAGCGGGTGCGACTCACGCAACGATAGAAGCCCCAGGCAATGATCGAGGTCGCCGTTGGTCAACAGGATGGCCGCGATCGGGGAATGACGGGGGCCGCGGGGATGAAGCGGAGGGAAGCTCTCGATCTGCTGACGGATCTCCGGCGAGCAGTTCAGCAGGAACCACTGATCGCCGTCGGCGCTGACCGCCACGCATTCCTGGCTGCGGGCGGTGGCCTGGAGACTTCCGGCCCGCACGCCGCGACAGTTCGGGCACCCGCAGTTCCATTGCGGGAACCCGCCGCCGGCAGCCGAACCCAGCACCCGGATCAGCATCGTTGGTCGCCGGAAGCAGCACAGCCCTTCCACCGGCCTGGCGGCCGGTCAGAAGGGCTGTGAGTCTGAGCGATCCAGCCTTAGAAGCGGTCGTCCTGTTCCCGCTCGAACTCGTCCTGGTAAGAGTTGATCTCGGCGTCCATTCTCACTTCCACGAATTCCGGGGCTTCCCAGGCCATCGCTCTCACCTCCATTGGCAGAGTTTCAAACTCGACATGAGGCCCCAAACGGAGCCAGTGCCCGGAGTCTAGTGGAGGAGCGCCTACAGGTCAAGCACGTTCGATTGGGGGCGGTCTGTGGCCGACTGACCCGGGGGAACCATGGCTGCCCGACGAGGGACGCGGGGGTGGACCGCCGGCCGGCGCGAGTTCCTGGCCACGCTGCTGGCCCTGGTCGCCCCGGGGTGGGGGCGCCCGGGGCCCGCCGAGGCCGCCCGGTTGGGCGCCATCGGGGTACAGCTCTACACGGTTCGCGCCCTGCTGGAGCAGAACTTCGAAGGAACGCTGGCCGGGCTGGCCGCTATCGGATTCCGCGAGGTGGAGTTCGCTGGATATCGTGGCCGCACCCCTCAGGCCGTGCGCGCGGCGCTGACACGGGCCGGACTCGCCGCCCCCTCGGCCCACGTGTCGATCGAAGCCGTCCGAGATGATCTGCCCCGGCTGCTGGACGGGGCGCGGGCCATGGGGCATCGCTACGTGGTCGTCGCCTGGCTTCCGGCCGAGCAGCGAACCCCGGACGGCTACCGGGCGGCCGCCGACCTGTTCAACCGCGTCGGCCGGCAGACCGCGGCAGCCGGAATCCAGTTCGCCTACCATAACCACGCGGACGAATTCGCTCGACTCGACGGCGGCATGCCCTACGATCTGCTCCTGGAGCGATGCGACCCGCGCTACGTGGCCTTCGAGATGGACCTCTACTGGATCACCAAGGGGGGTCAGGATCCGCTCGCGTACTTCGCGCGCTGGCCGGGCCGCTTCCCCTTGGTGCACGTCAAGGACTCCAGCGGCGCCCCGGACCACCGCATGGTGGAGGTGGGCGCGGGGAGCATCCCGTGGAAGGCGATCCTCACCCGCCGGGAGCAGGCCGGCATCCGGCACTACTTCGTCGAGCACGACGCGCCTGGTGATCCCCTCGCCAGTGTCCGGAGGAGCTATGAGTACCTGCGCGGGCTGGACGTCTGAGCGCCGACGGCGCCGGGCGAGGTTGGCGGCCGGCGTCCTGATCCTCGCGATGACGGCGACCTGGCCGGCCCGCGACTGGCTGTCCGCTCAGGAGGTGAACCTGGCCGGCGCTCGCAATGGAAGCCAGGTGATCAAGTACACCTCGGAGCGAGGCGGGGAGTGGCGCGCCGAGAAGCTCATCGACGAGCGCGCGACTTCGGGCGGCTGGGCGTCCGCGGACGGCTCCCTGCCGCAGGAGATCATCGTCCGGCTTCCCGCGCCGTCCCGCTTCAACACGCTGGTGTTCAACCTGGACGGCGGCGCGCCCGAGAGCGAGTGGGCGCGGGACATCGCGATCTACACCGCCGACCCGTTTCCCACCATGGGGGGATGGAAGCTGGTGACCACCGTGAGCCTGGCGCGCCAGGCCGGGGACCAGACGTTCACGGTCACCTCGATGGACGGGCGATTCGTGCGGCTCTTGATCACCTCGGCCCACACCCCGGCCGCGCCGCGGGTGAGCCTCCGACAGTTCAGGCTGTTTCTCCGCTGAGCGGGGGCTCCCCGCGCGTCACCGATTGAACGGGGGCACGTAGGTCAGGCCGTACTTGACCAGGATGTTCTGGATGGTCCGGTCACCGAGCAGCCGATCGAGGGCCTCGTTGACCGCGTCGCGCATCGGCGGGTCGGCTCCGACCAGGCGCACCGCGACGTTCCACTGGAGCTCCGGGTCGCGGACGTAACCGTCGGCGACCTTCACTCCCGACCTCACCCTTGGCCACCGCCTCGATGATCTCGGTCTGGTCCCGGTAGGCGGTGATCCCGATACCGTGGGTCTGCAGCTGGTAGTGCGGCCACGACGTGTACTCCACGCCGATCTTCCCCGCCTTCACGTCTTCCGGACGATGCACGACGGTGTCGGCCTGGGGCACGAGCAGCACGTAGCCACTGCCGGCGTACGCCTTGGTCAGGAGGGCGCCACGGGGCGACGAGACCTTCTCATCCGTCAGGGGCACCACCGCGCCGATCACCGCGTCGCAGTCCGCGCGCCGGGCGTGCCGCGTGTAGATGATCCACTCGGGGATCACCTTGACGCCCAGGATCTTGGCGATCGCGTCCGCGATCTCGAGCTGGAAGCCGGGCTGGGCCCGATCCTGGCTGGAGAAGGGCAGCGCATCGGGATGCGCGCACACCCGCAGCCAGCCCCGCTCCTTGACCGCGGCCAGCGTTCCCGCGCCGGCCTCGAGCGGGACCAGGCCGGCTGCGATCAACGCCACGCATACGGTAACCGTGAGCCGATATCTAGACATGGTCACTTGTCCTCCGCATTCCCCAGGGACATGACGTAGGCCACCAGCTTCCAGATGTTGTCCCGGGGCATCATGGCCTCGAAGCCGGGCATGCCGTTCGGTGATCCCTTGCTGATGCGCGCGTAGACGTACCCCCGCTCGAGCTTCGCCCCCCGCAGCTTGGGCGCCCGGGACGGCCCGCCGTCCTTCCCGTGGCAGTAGGCGGTGCAGCTTTGCCGGAAGAGCTGGGCCCCTTCCCCGATGACCTTCGAATCGGACAGATCGAAGGGGGGCGCGCCGGTCGCCCCCTGCGCGAAGCCGGGAGAGTGATCGAGGCCCCAGCCGATCGTCAGCGCCGCGGCGAAGATCGCCGCCGCCGTCACCCCGGCGAGGAGCCTGGAAGATCGCATGGAGAAATGCCGCTCTCGATGATACACCGCGGCGGGACAGGTCGGCCCGTCCCGCCGCGGTGTTGCGGCCCCGCCTTACTTGAGCGAGAAGACGAAGATCGCGCTGCCCGCCGGGAAGTGCTCGACTTCCGGCCACAGGGCCGGGTAGAGACCCAGGACCAGCGACCCCAGGCCGCTGGGCACCGCGATGTACTGCTTGCCGTTCACCGAGTAGCTGATCGGACCGCCGCGATGGCCGGACCCGGTCCGGAAGTTCCAGAGCTCGGCGCCGCTGTCGCCGTCGTAGGCGCGCACCACGCCCTCGATGTCGCCGTGGAACACGAGGTCGCCCGCGGTGGAGAGCACGCTGCCGATCGGGGGGTACTTGAAGTGGACGGTCCACTTGCGTTCGCCGGTGATCGGGTCCCGCGCGTCCAGGTGCCCGTACGCCTCGCCGCCCGGCGGGTGCTTGGCCACCTGGTCACCCCCGAAGAACAGGCCGGCCGCCGGCTCGGTGACCGGGGTCTGCTTCTCGACGGTGACCTCCTCGCAAACCTCCATCGCGGTGTTGTACCAGAGCTTGCTCTTCGGGCTGTAGGACCCCGAGTTCCAGCTCCGCCCTCCCGCGATCCACGGGCAGATGAACGTCGGCTTGCCGACCTCGCGCGGAGGATTCCGCCCGATCAGCTCGCCGGTCTTGGGATCGATGCTCTTCACGAAGTTGTAGGTGTGGGTCATCGGCCACACGTTGTGAACCTTGCCGTTGGTCCGGTCCAGCACGAAGACGAAGCCGCTCTTGTTCTGGTGCACGAGCAGCTTCTTCCCGTCGCGGTCCATCACCAGGCTCTCGCCCAGACCCGAGTCGTAGTCCCAGTCGTCGTGCGGCATCTCCTGGTAGTGCCACTTGAGCTGGCCGCTGTCGGCGTCCAGCGCGATCACCGACGACGTGTAGAGGTTGTCTCACTTGCCCGACTCGCCGCCCCAGCTCTTCGGGTCGTTCTTGATCGTGTTGAACTCCCACGCCTTCGACCCGTCGGACGCCTTCAGGGCGAAGATCTTGCCCTGGATCGGCAGCTCGCCCGCGGTCTGGCCCAGGATGACCTTGTCCTTGACTACCAGCGGCGCGCCGGTGAAGTTGCAGGAGCACTTCTTGGTCTCGAGCAGCGTGCTGATCCACGCTTCCTTGCCGGTCTTCATGTTGAGCGCGATGACCCGGCCGTCGAGCGTGCCGAAGTAGACGTTGCCGTGTCCGGCCGCGAGACCGCGGTTGTAGGGCTGGAAGAACAGGGTGGTGACCACCGGGTCGAGCTTGGTGTAGTAGTGCCAGATCTCCTTGCCGGTGGCCCCGTCCAGCGCGAACACGCGGTTGTTCGAGGCGATGTAGTACAGCACCCCGTCGATCACGAGCGGGGTCGACTCCAGGCCCTGGACCACCACGCCCGACTGATGGACCCACGCCACCTGCAGATCCTTGACGTTCGTCTTGTTGATCTGGGCCAGTGGGCTGTAGCGGTAGGACTCGTACGTGCGGTGGTACATCGGCCAGTTGTTCGGATCATCCGACGTGAGGCGAGATGCCCCCGTTGGTTGGGCGTGAGCGACACACGCCAGTAGTGCAGAAGCGACCAGGAGCACTACGGTGAGTGCTGTCAATCGGGACGTCCTCGTCCGCATGGTCTCACTCCTTCCTCACGGGGTGGCATCAGCGCCATGAATCTCCGCCCGCTCGCCGAGCGAAGACTAGACAAGCCGGTTTATACGAGAGCCATCGAAGCACTGTCAATAGGCCAGAATCGGCGCGGCGCGCCATTGACATCGGCGCGGGGGCGGCGCTAGCATCCCCCCGGCATCCGACCCTCGGTTCCGCGGTGGGGATGTCGCGCAATGAGGAAATGTCGCGGCGCGGCCGCGGTGGCTACCGCCATGCTTGCCGGCCTGTCGATCGTCGGGCCATGGCCGCAGCCCGGGCGGGCGTCGGATCTCGCCCCACCGCTCGATTTGCCCTCCGGCTTCACGGCCGAGGTGTTCGCGGCCGGGCTGGGCGCACCTCGCGCGTTGGCCGTCGATCCCGCCGGTACGCTGATCGCTTCGATCCCCAGCCAGGGAAAGGTCGTGGCCCTGGCCGATCGGGGTGCCGGGCGGGGCGTGCAGGTGGTGACGGTCGCCGAGGGGCTCCAGCTGCCGCACGGCCTCGCCTTTCGACACGGCGATCTGTACGTGGCGGAGACCGACCGGATCCTTCGCTTCCGCTACGATCCGAAGACGCTGGCCGCGCGCGATGCGATCGTGGTGGTGGCCGGCCTGCCCGGGGGCGCGCACCACTGGACCCGCGGCATCGCATTCGGTCCGGATGGCGCGCTCTACGTCAGCGTGGGGTCGTCGTGCGACATCTGCCGGGAGGCGGATCGTCGGCGGGCCTCCATCGTGCGCTACGAGGCGGATGGCTCGGGCGAGCGGCTATTCGGCACGGGTCTCCGGAACCCGGTCGGCCTGGCGGTCCATCCCCGGAGCGGGACCCTGTGGACGACGGTCAACGAGCGCGACTGGCGGCGCGGCGGCGCCCCTCCCGACTATGTCACCGAGGTGTCCCAGGGCGGCTCGTACGGCTGGCCCGACTGCTACGCCGAGCGGGGAAGGTTCATGGGAGATCCGGAGCTCCAGGACCGGCGGGATTGTGAGGGGCTCACGCTGCCCACCTTCGAAGTGCCGGCTCATTCGGCCCCGCTCGGGCTGGCCTTCTATTCCGGCGCGGCATTCCCCGCGCCCTACCGGGAGAGCCTCTTCGTCGCCATGCACGGCTCCCGCCCGGAGCTGCCCCCGGCCGGATACAAGCTGGTTCGCGTGGTCTTCCGGGGCGGTCGGCCGGCCGGCATCGAGGACTTCGCGACGGGCTGGCTCCGCCACGGGCGCGTGTGGGGACGTCCGGTCGACGTGGTCGCCGGCCGTGACGGCGCCCTCTACGTCTCCGACGACCACGGTGGCCGGATCGTCCGCATCGCGTTCGGGCCGCGCTGAGGGAGCGGACGGGCGAACCCGGCCACGACTCAGTCCTCGGCCACCTTGCGCAGTCTCCGGATCGTGTCGACAAGGCTCTGACGCTCGGCGCCGCGGGTCATGAAGCCCGGGAGGATGGTGCGCACCGCGATCGCGAAGGTGACCAGGCTGCCTCCCTCGGCGGGGTCGACTTGCCAGTAGCCGGTGTTCTCCCTGAAGAAGTTGTTGGCATGGTCGGGGGCGAGATGCCAGTCGATTCGATGCCGGGCAGGATCCGGATACTTGACCATGTGAAAGCCGAAGGAGAACGGACCGATCCCAACCTCGTAGCGGACGAGCACATGTTGCGAATCGGCCTCCACCGGTTCGGCGGCGACCACCCGTGGGTAGTACCGGGGATGGCCGCGATAGTCGACCAGGACGGACCACACGCGCTCCGGGGTGGCCCGCACGAGGCCCATCGCGGTTCCGCCACCGGCGGACTTGCTGGCGCCGGGTGGCAGCGTGTCGACCACGATCACGTCGCCGGCGGCGAGGCGCGGCGGCTGATCCGCCGACAGGCCCGCGGCCGGCGCGCTCGAGGTGGCGAGACCGACGGCCAGGGAGACCGACGCGAGGGTGGCCCGAGGCGACGACACCGCTAGACCTCGGCGGATGGTGGAGCTGAACGCCCTCCCGCGAAGGACGCCCCTCCGGGGCCCGGGAAGCCGGCCGACTCCATCACGGCGTCTGCCGTGCGCCCTTTGTCATGTCCGGCGTATCGAGGCCGAGCGCGGCCTCCCACGCCTGCTGAGTGGCGATCTCCTGGGTCCACGGGCGCATCAGGGCGCCGGCCCGCGCGTCGCGCGCGTAGCGCTCGAGCGGGTACCGCTTGAGCAGGCCCCGGCCGCCGCATACCCGGATCGCCTCCTGGGTCACGGTGACCGCGGACCGCTGCACGGTGACGTGGGCGGCGCGCGCGCGCTGCACCACATCCGGCGGGCAGCCCACCCGCGCCTCCGAGATCGCGCGGTAGTAGAGCGCCCGCGTCGCCTCCAGCGTGAAGAGCATCTCGGCCACCGCGTGGCCCTTCACCGCGGCCTCGGTGTGCAGGCCCGGCGAGCCCGCCATCTGGCCGGTCAGATAGGCGAGGGCGCCGTCGTAGGCCGCCTGCATGAGGCCCAGGAAGGTCGCGCAGAAGGTCAGCGGGGAGAGCTGGGGGAAGGCGTTGTACATGGCGCCGAAGAGGCCTGGCGGGAGCACCTCGCCGTCGTCGGGCACGAAGACGTCCTGGAGCAGCATGTCGCGGCTCACCGTGCCGCGCATGCCCATCGGATCCCAGTCACCGGGGAAGGACACGCCCGGCGCGTCCTTCGGGACCTGGAGGTAGAGCGTGCGCTCGATCCAGGGCTCGTCGCCCAGCCGGATCGCGGGCGTGGCGAAGTAGGGCGCGCAGCCCGCGAGGGACACGAAGAACTTCCGCCCGTTGACCACGTAGCCCCCGTCGACCTTCCGGGCGGTGGTGCCGAAGCGGCGGCCGCCCATGCGGAGCGCGGCGTCGGTCTCGCCCTGCTCGACCGGCTCGCTGTGAGGCTGGCCGTAGAAAACGCCCGCCTCGATCACCTCGCGGAACTTGGCGGCCCGGAGCTTCTCGTGGCGGCCCCGCGCCTCGGAGGACATCGGCATGTCGTCGGCGAGTGGGCCCATCATCAGCATGGTGAGGCAGTGCATGTTGAAGGTGAGCGCGGTGGAGCCGTTGCCCTGGGCGAGCTGCTCCGCGACCAGGCAGTAGGTCTCGTAGTCGGCGCCGAGGCCGCCGTAGCGCGCGGGGACGCAGAGGCCGAGGAGCCCGGTGGCGCGGAGGTCGGCGTAGTCGTCGAACGGAAAGGACGCCTCGCGATCGTGGCGCTCCGCCCGGGGGGCGAAGCGCTCGCGCGCGAGGCGGCGGGCGGTCGCGATCAGCTCGCCCTGGCGCGCGGAGGGCTCCAGATCCATGGCGCTACTTCTCTCCCAGGTAGGCCTTCCGCACCACGTCGGAGTGGAGCAGCGCGGAGGCGGCGTCCTGCAGCACGATGCGCCCGGTCTGGATGACGTAGCCCCGATGCGCCACCCGCAGGGCCATGCGGGCGTTCTGCTCGACGAGCAGGATGGTGGTGCCGAGGCGGTTGATGCTCCGGATGATCTCGAAGATGGTCTCCACCAGGATCGGGGAGAGGCCCATGGAGGGCTCGTCCAGCAGCAGCATCTCGGGACGGGCCATCAGCGCGCGCCCCATCGCGAGCATCTGCTGCTCGCCCCCGGAGAGCGTACCGCCCTTCTGCTGCAGGCGGTCGCGCAGCCGCGGGAAGAGGGTCAGCACGTGCTCGAGATCGGTCGGGATCGCCTCGCGATCGGCGCGCGAGAAGGCGCCCAGCTCGAGGTTCTCCAGCACGGTCATCGGCGCGAAGATGCGGCGGCCCTCGGGGGACTGGGCGATGCCGAGGCGGGCGATGCGGTGGGTGGGGACGCGGTCGATGCGCCGGCCGGCGAAGCTCACGGTGCCCCGCAGCGCCCGCACGGTGCCGAGCACGGTCCGGAGGGTGGTGGTCTTGCCCGCCCCGTTGGACCCGATGAGGGTGACGATCTCCCCGCGGGCGACCGAGAGCGACACGCCCTTGAGCGCGCGGATGTTGCCGTAGTAGGCGTGGACGTCGTGCAGCTCGAGCAGGCCGGCCCCGTCGCTCATCCGGACACGAGCTCCTGCTCGTAGCCCTTGCCCAGGTAGGCCTCGATGACCTTCGGGGTGCGCCGGATCTCGGCGGGGGTTCCTTCCGCGATGCGGGTGCCGTAGTCGAGCACGGTGATGCGGTCGGAGATCGTCATGACGACCTCCATGTGGTGCTCGATCAGGAGGACGGCCAGCCCGAGCTCCGCGCGGAGCATGCCGATCAGCTCGGTGAGGGCGTCGGTCTCGCGCGGGTTCATGCCGGCGGTGGGCTCGTCGAGGAGCAGCAGCGCGGGCTCGGTGGCCAGCGCGCGCGCGATCTCGAGCCGGCGCTGATCGCCGTAGGCCAGATTCTTGGCGAGCTCGTCGTCCTTCCCCTCGAGGCCGACGAAGGCGAGCATCTCCCGCGCCCGCGCGCGCGCCCGGGCCTCCTCGACGACGACGGTGGGCGGGCGGAGGACCGCGCCGGCCACCGAGGCGCGCAGGCGGCAGTGCTCGCCGACCAGGACGTTGTCGCGCACGGTCATGTTCTGGAAGAGCCGGATCGACTGGAAGGTGCGGGCGATGCCCCGCCCGACGATCGCGTGGGGGCGGAGGCCCACCAGGCTCGCGCCGTCGAGGAGGATCTCGCCCTGGTTCGGTTGGAGCAGGCCGGTGACCAGGTTGAAGAAGGTGGTCTTGCCCGCCCCGTTCGGACCGATCAGGCCGACGATCCCGCGCGGCGGGATCACCAGGTCCACCTCGCTCACCGCGAGCAGGCCTCCGAAGCGCCGGGTCAGGCCGCGCACCTCGAGCACCGCGCGGCTCGCGGACGCATCGACGGCCGCCGCGCGCGCCGCCCGCAGCCAGCCCGGGATCGCTTCGGCGCGTGGGCGGGGCGGCGCGGTGACGAGGGCCAGGGCCTCCTCGCGCTCGTCCACGTCCGCGGCGGGCGGGCGCACGCGCCGACCGGCCAGGCCCTCCGGGCGGAGCAGCATGATGACGACCAGGCCGAGACCGAAGAAGAACCAGCGCCAGAGGGTGAGATCGACGGTCGTGAGAGCCGCGATCCCGACGGAGCGGCCGATCCAGCGGATCAGGGTGGTCATCTGGGCCAGCAGGATCCGGTCGAACAAGGTGATGAGCATCCCGCCCAGGATCACGCCCTTGAGGCTCCCCATGCCGCCGAGGACGACCATGCAGAGCAGCATGATCGAGACGTTGAACTCGAACGCCCCCGGGGTGATGGCCTGCAGCTTGGCCGCGTAGAAGGACCCGGCGAAGCCCGCGAACGACGCGCCGAGAGCGAAGGCCAGCAGCTTGGTCTTGATCGGGTTCACGCCGGTGCAGTCGGCGGCGGTCTCGTCCTCGCGGATCGCCATCCAGGCGCGGCCCAGCCGGGAGTCCCGCATCCGGTTCATGGCCCACAGCGAGGCCGCGCCGATGACCAGGATGAGGAAGTACCAGGGGATGAAATCGGTGTCGAAGTTGACCCCGGGCAGGTGCGGGCGCCCGACCGGGTTCACTCCGTTCTCTCCGCCGGTCAGGTTCAGGCGCTCGACCGGGCGCCAGCCCCCGATGTCGATGGTGATGTCGCCCAGGTTGCGGATGGCGACCGGGATGATCTCGCCGAAGGCGAGCGTGATGATGGCCAGGTAGTCGCCGCGCACGCGCAGGGTCGGGGCCCCGATCACCACGCCCAGGCCGGCCGACACCAGCGCGGCGATCCAGATCACGACCCAGAAGCTCCACGCGTGCCCGTAGAGCGGGGAGCCGAGCACCGGGGAGTTCAGCAGGCCCATGGTGTAGGCGCCGATCGCGAAGAAGGCGGCGTAGCCCAGATCGAGGAGCCCCGCGTAACCGACCACGATGTTCAGCCCGAGGGCGAGCAGGACGTAGATCATCGCGTCGGTGACCGCGTGGACGGTCTGGGCGTGGAGCCAGCGATCGAGGAACGGGTAGGCGACCAGCGCGGTGACCAGCAGGGCCGCGGGCAGGGGACGGATGCGATCCGGGCCGGTCACGCCTTGTCCGGGACGCGCTCGCCCAAGAGGCCCTGGGGCCGGAAGACGAGGACCAGGATCAGGATCGCGAAGACCAGCGCGTTGGTCCAGCGAGCCGAGATGTACTGGTCGCTCCACGCGGAGAGGAAGCCGATCACGAGGCCCCCGAGCGCGGCGCCGGGCATGCTGCCGATGCCGCCCAGCACCGCCGCGGTGAAGGCGCGCAGGCCGGCCTGGTAGCCCATCCACCACATCCCGATGTTGTAGTAGAGCCCCTGGATGAGCCCGGCCGCGCCGGCGAGGGCGCCGCCGATGAAGAAGGTGAGGATGATCGTCTTCTCGACGTCGATCCCCATCGCGAGCGCGGTCTCCTTGTCCTGGGCGGTGGCCCGCATCGCCTTGCCCCAGCGGGTGCGGGTCACGAAGTACTGGAGCGCGATCATCAAGGGAATGGTGGTGACCAGCACCAGGATGTCCTTGGTGGTGATGAAGAGCAGCGACTCCACCCCCATCCAGTCGCGAAGAATGTCGACGGACGGGAACAGGTCCGGATAGGCGATGGGGGTGGGCCCCTTCCACATGAGGGCCAGGTTCTCCAGCATGAACGAGACGCCGATCGCGGTGATCAGGGGCGCGAGCCGGAACGCGTGACGGAGGGGCCGGTAGGCGACACGGTCGATGGCCACGTTGATCGCGCCGGTGGTCAGCATGGTGGCGAGGAACACCAGCGGCAGCACGGCCACCAGCTGCCAGCCGTGCAGGGTGGTGGTCATGCCGAGCAGGGCGAAGTAGCTGAGCGAGATGAACAGGCCCAGCATGAAGACATCACCGTGGGCGAAGTTGATGAGGCCGATGATCCCGTAGACCATCGTGTAGCCGAGCGCGATGAGGGCGAAGACGGCTCCGCGGGTGACCCCGTTGACCGTCTGCTGGATCAGGACCTCATGCCAGTCCAAGGACTTGTTCTAGCTGGGAGGGAGCGGCGCCGCTCCTCCCCCAGGCCCCCCCACCACACTCATCACGCCGGCGCCGGCGATATCCGCTACTCGAGGATCGACTCGAACTGGAACTTGCAGCCGATCGGAGTGTCGGCCTTCACGACCTTGAAGCCCGACATCGTGTCGTAGTCGACGTCGCCGTTGGCGTCGAAGCTCCACTTGCCGTTGATGCCCTCGAAGTTCTTGGTGGTGGCCATCGCCTTGCGCAGCGCCTCGCGCTTCTCGGTCGGATCCTTGCCCTTCTCGATCGCCGCGGCCGCCCGCTTGATCGAGTCGATCGCGACCCGGCCCGCTTCGGCCGCGTAGAGGGCGTAGGAGGTGGGCTCCTTCCCGAACTTCTTCTTGTACTCGTCGTAGGTCTTGGCCCCCACGCCCTTCATCTTCTCGAACGGGAGCCCCGCGAAGGTCACCCGCATCTCGGTGGCCATCGCCACCTCGCACGTCGCGCCCTTGAGCAGCTCCTCCTCGAGGAGCCCGTCGGGGCCCATGAAGCGTACGCGCGGGGCCACCAGGCCGACCTCCTTCATCTGGCGGATGATGACCTGGGCGCCGGTCTCGATGACCCCGCCCATGTAGACGAGGTCGGCGCCGGAGGCGCGGACCTTGGTCAGGATCGGCTTCTGGTCGGGCTGCTTCCAGTCGATGCCCTCGTTGGCCACGACCGCGAGGCCGATCTTCTTGGCGGTGGCCTCGAAGACGTCGGCGATGCCCTTGCCGTAGAGCTCCTGGTCGTTGAGGATGAACACCTTCTTCACGCCCAGACGCTTGGCCCACTTGGCCGCGACCGCCCCCTGGATGTCGTCGGCGGGGATCGGCCGGAAGTAGTTGGCGAAGCCCATCGGCCGGTAGATCTCGGGCTCACCCGGCGCGGCGCCCTGCTTCTTGGTGAGGCCCGGGTAGGTGTTGGCCGGGGTGATCTGGGCCATGTGCGCCCGGTTGTTGATCGGGATCGAGACCTTCGCGGCGCCGGAGTTGTAGGTGCCGACGTACAGGATGGCGAGCGGGTCGGCCACCGCCTTGTTGGCGTTCTCGGCCTCGACCGCGCCGTCCCACTTGCCGGTCTGCGGAGAGGCGTCGTCGAGGTTGACGATCTCCAGGCAGAAGCCGGCCACCACGCCCCCGACCTCGGCGATGGCCATGTCCAGGCCGTTCTTCATGCCGGTGCCTTCCGGGATCATGGCGCCCTGCATCGGCCAGGACGTGTAGATGCGGAGCTTGCCCTTCGGGCACTGCTGGGCGGTCGCGTCCATCTGGTTGGTGGCCACCAGGGCGAGCACCGCGCTCAAGAGGATTCCGAGCCTTGTCCATCCACGCATGACGTCCTCCTTCCTTCTGACCGCAACGTGAGCAACCACCGCCGATCGGCCCCGAGCTTGGCCGGATGCTGGAGACTGGCGCGTCGGCTGTCAAGGGGTTTCTTGGGCGGCGTCCTGCGCTATCCTGTGGTCCACCCACGGAGGGGCGATATGTCGAAGCCGCGCGTCATCTACGAACCAAAGCCGGGCTCGCCGATCGCGGTCGATCGGGCGTTCTACGACCGTCTGGCCGGGGAGACCCGCTCCCGGACCCTCGTCGAGCAATTCGTGGTGCCGATGCGTTCGGGCCGCGCGTGGCCGGTTCACGCGGGGCAGCTCTTCCGCATCGTCGCGGTGGAGGGGCCGCAGGTCGCCGACTTCAATGCCTGGAGCCTCGGCAACCCGCGCGAGCGCTTCTGGGCCGCCCGGACCAAGCAGCTCCACCGTGCGCACGTCACCACTCACGACCGGCTGTGGTCCTGCCTGCCGTACCTCCGGCCGATGCTCACGATCACCAACGACACGATCCACTACGGGCGCGACGAGGACGGGGCGGGCTGCCACGATCTCCTCGGGACCCGCTGCGACCCGTACGTGCACAAGATGCTCAACGGCGAGGACTTCGACCTCTGCTGCCACTCGAACCTGGTGCGCGCGATCGCGCCCTACCGTCTCAATGAATTGGATGTCCACGACGTGCTGAACATCTTTCAGGTGACCGGGCTGACCGCGGACGACCGCTACTTCGTCAAGGCGAGCCCGGCGACCAAGGGGGACTTCATCGAGTTCTTCGCCGAGATCGACGTGCTCTGCGCGATCTCCACCTGTCCGCACGGGGATCTCTCGGTGCAGATGTGGGGCGCCGCCGCGGGCGATCCGCTCGCCACGTGTCGGTCGCTCGGGGTGGAGATCTGGCAGCCTGATCCGGCGCTACTCACGGGCTGGCGGTCGCCCACCCCCTCTGACTATCGTGGAGACCACGGCCTCGGACGCGGCTAGCGCGAGGAGGCGGACGGAGCGAGCCGATGGCGACGACGCAGATTCGCACGATCCCGGCGCGGCGCGGCGTCGCCGCACGGGCGGCGAAGGGCCAGCGCATCAAGTTGATCAACACGCACGGAGCGCAGGTGGTAGACACCTGGGCATTCGGCGCGGGCGACGTGACCGAGTGGATGTCGATGGAGGCGAGCCGCGCGTGGTTCATGAAGCTGCGCGCCGCGCTCGGCGACACGTTTCTCACCAACCAGCGCCGGCCGATCCTGAGCCTCGTCGAGGATACGTCGGGCGGCGCCCACGACACGCTGATGGCGGCCTGCGATGCTCCGCGCTATCGGCTGCTCGGGGTCGAGGGCCATCACGACAACTGCCGGGACAACCTCCACGCCGGGCTCGCCGCGCTGGGCATTGCGGTCCCGGCCACCCCATCGCCGCTGAACCTCTTCATGAACATCCCGTGGACGCCGGACGGCGCGCTCGCGTGGGCGGAGCCGGTGTCCACGCCGGGCAGCTACGTGGTGCTACGGGCCGAGATGGACCTGGTGATCGCCTTCTCCGCGTGCCCGCAGGATATCCTGCCGATCAATGGCCGGACCGGGCACACCACCGAGGCGCACTTCAGCGTCGAGTAGCGGGCGTCACTCTTTCTCGGCGCCTCGCCGCGGGCGAGCCGGGTGAGGAAGCGGGCGATGTCGCGGGCCATGTCGTCGAACGATTCCTTCAGGTGGTCCTTGCCGTCGCCCCCGAAGACGCCCATCTGGGCGACGCGCCGGTCCGCGGTCACGCTCACGGGCTGGAGGGCTTCACGGGCCGGCCAGCGCCTTCGCGAGCGCGGTCACCACGTGGTCCATGTGGTCGATGTAGTCGCTCGTGCCCGGCACCGCGCCGGGCGACTGGGGAATCACGACGAGCTTGGCGCCGGCCAGGCGGGCGACCGCCGCGGCCGTGTCGGGCGGGTACCAGCTCTCCAGCACGACGACGCGCGCGCCCTGCTCCTTCATCTGCCGGACGAGGCTCACGAGGTGCTGTGGGGTCGGGGGAACCCCCGGCCGGTCCTCGACCTGGCCGAGCTCGATGAGGCCGTACGCGCGGTAGAAGTAGGGCCAGCTGTCGTGGTAGCTGACCACCCGCGCGCCGCGGTACGGCGCCAGCGTCTCGCGCCAGCGCTGGAACCGGGCCTCCACGCGGGTGAGGAACTCGCGCCGATTCGCCTCGAGCCGCGCACCGAGATCGGGCCGGAGACGGGCGAGGCCCTGAACGATGGAGGCGCTGACCGTCGGCATCGTGCCGGGATCGAGGGTGAAGTGCGGGTTGCCCGACGGATGCACGTCGCCCACCGACCGGTCCACTCGGCCCGAGGGGATCTTGAGTAGCTCCAGGCCCTGGGAGGCCTCGATCACGCTCGTCGAGCCGCGGAGCAGGCGGGGGTTCCCGCTGCTCTCGACGACCGGATCGATCCAGGCGTCCTCCTCGAGGCCGTTGCGGACGAGGATCTCCGCGCGCTTGACGAGCAGGATCTGGCTGGGGCGGATCTCGAGATCGTGCGGATTCTGCCCGGGCCGGGTGGCCACCTCCACGCGGCCCAGGTCGCCGACGATCGCGCGGGTGATGGACCAGAGGTCGGGCAGGGTGGCCAGGACGCGCAGGGGCGGCTCGGCGGCCGGCTCGGGCGTTGGGAGCGCGAGGAGCAGGCCGCCGGCCAAGGCGACGGCGAACGCGAGGAGGGCGCGGACCCGACGGAGCGGGCGCATCAGAAGCGCTCCGTCGGGTGCGCGCCCAGGATGAACGTGCCCTGGAGGAAGACCTCGTTGGCGACGCGCTCCACCGCGCCGGTGCCCTCGGTGTGCTTGTACTGCACCCGGAAACGCAGGAACTCCGACGGCTTGAATTGCAGGTACGGCGAGACGGCCCACTCGCGCCCGCGGTCGACCGCGAGCTCGGTCCAGTCGCCGCGCAGGCCGACCGCCCAGCGCCGGTTGAAGTCCCACTGCCCGTAGAGATAGCCACCCCATCGGTCGAAGCGGCGGTCCCGGGGGGGCGTGATGTCATCCCCTTCCGCCGTCACCGTGCGCATGGCGTAGAGCGCTTCGCCCGCGAGCGTGAAGAGGGGAAAGCCGGATCCGGGAGCCGCCCACTTGTACTTGGCTCCCAGGCCGAGGACAGTCGTGCGATGCGCGTCGGTGGCGATTCCGCTCGCGGCCGACAGGTCGATCTGCAGGCCGCCCTGCTCCTCGAGCTCGAAGAACGTCCGCCAGCGACCGATGACCAGAGGATCCCGCAGCGTCCCGCGCCCGAACGCCACCTCGTTGTCCCCATCGAAGACGCCGATGGAGAGCTCGTTGTAGACCGGCAGCGGCAGCACCCAGAAGGCCTCGATACCCTTCTCACCGTCGAGCTGCTCCTCGCCGAAGAACCGGCTCAGCACGTTCGGCCGATCGATCTGGGGCAGATCGTCCTGGTGCACCACGTTCAAGGTGCCGAAGCGGGGCCGCATGACGCCGAGCCGCGCGGTGGTGCCGAGCGGGAGGGCGAGCAGGGTCAAGTTGGCCTCGTCCACCTGGACCGTGACGCTCCGGTCGGACACGCGGCCGAAGAGGCCCAGCTCGATCTCGCGCGGGAAGACGCGGTTCTCGCGGCCGGCGAAGGTGCCGTCGCGCCGTCGCTCCCGGGTCCGGGAGGTCAAGTCGGTGACGAAGTCTCCACTGACCCCGATGTCGAACAGCAGCGTGCGTCCAGGCTGGGCCAGGGCGAACGGCTGGCGGGGGCTCAGCATCTCGCGGAGCGACGGCTCGCCCGCGGTCGGGGTGGTCGCGGCGGCCGTGAGCGGCACGGCCTGGGCGGGCGCGGGAGCGGTGCTGGCCGGACCCGGACTGGGCGCCGGCCCCGCTTGTCGCTGGGTCTCGAGCTGCTCGAGGCGGTCGGTCAGCTCGCGCAGACGCTTCTCGTACTGCTCGCGGATCGAATCGAGCTGCCGGCGTACCGCGCCGAGCTCCTGGCGGACCGCGTCGACGTCCTGCGCGTGGGCGGGGCCCGACAGGGACGAGCCCAGCGACAGGAGAAGGAACGGGAGCGGCCACAAGCGGGCCGTGTGCATGCGCATGGATGCCCTCCGGGAGCGGAGCGTGAGCGGCCGAAGCGGTCCCTTGGGGCCGCCGGTTCACGAAGCGCGGGGGCGGTCAGGCCCGGGGCGGAGCGCGGGGTGTGTCGGGTGATGCCGGCGCGGCGGGTCGGGTGAACGCCGGCGCCACGTCGTGCTGCTCGCGCGCGGGATCGGCCGGACGCGTGTAGCGCGCGAGGGTGCCCGGCACCGCGACGGAGTGAACATCCTGCTGGAGTGGGCAGTCGGGACTGCAGAAGCCGGGAACGCTCCGGTCCTCATCGAGCGCGGGTGGGATGCCCGCGACGGTGAGGGCGAGCGCGACGAGCAGCAGGAGCGCAGCGCGGCCAAGAGGGTGCATCGGCCGGGCGATAGTGGGGGAAGAGCGGCTCCTGGTCAAGTGGACGGCTGACGCCGCGCGGCAAGCGGGACACTTGACGTTGGTCCGCGCGCTGCTCTAGGATGCCCCCGCGTTGTCCCGATGACGCGCGGCGTGCCCTCTCACTGACGAGAAGGAGTCTCGGCCATGAAGCCAAGAGCGATCGTAGCGGTGGGCGCGGCCCTGGTGGTCCTTGCCCTCGGTTCCTCGGCGTTCGCCCAGACCGACTGCAAAACTCTCATGCCGGCGTCGCCCTGGGGCCCGAACGACCAGACGGGCGCCACGAACCGTGTCACCCCGGCCGTGACGAAGGCCGCCGCCGCCGAGATCAAGGACGGCAAGGTCATCGCGATGTCCTATCCGTTGACCGACGGAATCCCGCTCTTCGGTAGCCGGTTCACCAAGACGATCCTGACCGCTACCACGCTCGCGCCCGGTGGGGCGCTCGGCGAGAACCAGCTGACGTACATGGAAGACACCTGGCTCAGCCAGAGCCACGTCGGCACGCACCTCGATGGCATGGGTCACATCGGCCGGAAGGATTGCTACTTCAACCAGACGCCGATGGGCAAGTTCATCACCCAGAACAACATGACCAAGCTCGGCCTCGAGCACCTGAAGCCGTTCGCGACCCGGGGCGTGATCGTGGACATGGTCAAGGTGTACCAGCAGGCGAACAAGTTCAAGGGCAACGCCGCCTGCAAGAAGGCGTGCCTCGAGAAGGGCACCGTCATCACCGCGGCCGACATCCAGGCCGGATTGAAGATGTACAACGTGACGCTGCGCGAAGGCGACATCGTGATCATCCACACCGGATGGGGCGATCTCTTCGAGCAGTTCCCGGCCCAGAACGCGATCTACAACTCGGGCGAGCCGGGAATCGGCAAGGACGCGGCGACGTGGCTCATCTCGCAGAAGATCGTCGCGGTGGGCAACGACACGTGGGGCGTCGAGGTCATCCCGGGGGAGAACCCCAAGGAAGCCTTCATCGTTCACAACATGCTGCTCACCGACAACGGTATCCACATCATCGAGAACGTCCGTACGGACCTGATGGCGGCGGAGGCGGCCGCGACGGGCCGGGCCACGTTCTTCTTCAGCATGACGGTGCCGAAGGGCGTGGGCATGACCGGCAACTTCGTCGGGATCGAGGGCATCCGCTAAGCCGGAGGCCGGTCGCGGTCTCGTGACGCATCGGGCGCCGGCGTCCTCTCCACGGGGGCGCCGGCGCTCGTGTCTCCGCCGCTGGGCGTCGAGCGCGGGCGCCCTGGTGGTCCTCGCGGCGGCCCTGTCGCCGGCGGCGGCTCAGCGCACCTACCTCGTCGCGTTCGCGAACCTCACGGAAGAGCCGGGGGTCACGCTGGAGGGGACCGGCTTCACCGGACGTGAGATCCGGGAGAGCTTCACGCTGGCCGCGCGGGCCTACCCGCTGGAGATGGTCTACTACGACAATCAACGCGACGACGCCCGTGCCCTCGCCAACGCGGAGGCGGCGATCGCCCGCAAGGTGGATCTCTACATCCAGTACCATCGGGGTGGCGCCAACGTGGCGGTGGCCGAGAAGCTCAAGGCAGCCGGGATCAAGGTCCTCGCGGTGAATGCTCCCATCGCCGGTGTGCCGCTCTACACCGCGGACAATCTGGCGGCCGGGCGGGTTGCCGGCGAGGCTCTGGCCCAGTTCGCTCTCCGCGCGTGGCGGGGCCAGCCGATGGCGGCGGCGATCGTCGGGCCGGTATCCGCCGCCGAGGAGCGCGTGCCGGAGCGGGTCCAGGGCGTGACCCAGGCGCTCGGGCAGCGGCTGCCGGGCGTGCGGGTGACCGCGCTCGACACCAAGGGCAATCCGGCGCAGGTCGGGCCGCTCGTGGGTAAGTTCCTGGCCACCCACCCGACCGGCCGGCTGCTGCTGGCGGCGACGGACGACGCGACCGCGCTGGCGGTGAAGGCCGCGCTGGAGGCCGGCGGTCGCGTCCACGACAGCGTCATCGTGAGCCACGGGGTGGATCGGAGCATCCACGGCGGGATGAACGATCGGAGGGAGATCGATCCAAGCAACCGGGGCAGCATCCTGGTGGGATCGGTGGCGTTCTACCTCGACCGGTACGGCTACGAGGTGTTGCCGCTCGCGATGCGGATGCTGCGAGGAGAGGCGGTGCCTGCGCGGGTGACTACGCGGCACGTGCTGGTCACGGCGGCGAACGTCTTCAGCGAGTATCCACCCTACGACATGAACTGACGCGCGAACCTGCCGGTCAGCGGGGGCCCGCGGGTGCGGCGGCGAAGAGCCCTTCGGGACCCTCGCCGGTGGCGGTGGGCGCCACCGCGAACGTCACGTGACCGTGAGGGCTGACGCTCACCACCGGGTACAGCGTGAGCGTGGTGATGCGGTCGCCGCCGGGAAGAGCGTCGCCCACCGCGACGACCTGTCGGAGACCGCCGCCATCGGCGATCAGGATGGCCATCGGGCTCGAGCCGCCTTCGATTGAGGCGGCGAAGGCGATGGCGCCAAGAGGGCCGACCGTGGGCCAGAGACCGAAGTGCTCGATGGTGCCGCCCCCCGGCGCGGGGTCGCCCAGGCGCGACACCGCGCGCGCGCGCCCGTCCTCGACCGCGAAGATCGCCGCCGCGACCGGCGCGAACTTGAGCATGCCGTGGAACGCGACAACGCCGTCATCGTTCAGGCCAACGCGCTCGGAGAACTTTGCGAAGATGCCGCCGATCGGTGTGTCATCTCCGGCGCCCACCACCATCTGGATCCGCTCGCCGCTCGCCACGAAGACGCCCCCCGGCACCGCCTTGCCTTCGACCACCGCGGCGAAGGCCACCGCGCCGCGCGCGTTGATCATGGGAGGCCCGAACCCGGCGAAGAGGCCGCCGGCGGGTGCGGGGTCGCCCTGGGCGACGATCTTGCGCAGCACGCCGCGCGCGCTCACCAGAATCGCGTCGGCGGACTCACGCCCGCGCCGGACAGTCGCGAGGAACACGATGTCGCCGCGCGGGTTGACCGCCGGCGAATCGAGCGCGGCGAGGACGCTCGACGGCATCCCGGGAGCCGGGCTGCCGGTGAGGGCGACCGGGCGGAGCCGGCCGGCCGACCAGGCGAAGATCCCCTCCACGGCTTTTCCCCCGGCGACCGCAGCGGCGAAGGCCACCACGCCGCCATCGCTCAGCGCCGGGGTCGGGTGCTTCCCGAAGCCGGACAGTCGTCCGACACCCGGAACGCGGTCGCCTTCCCGGGCCACCGTGAGAATCCGATTTCCGCGACGGAGGAAAATGCCTTCGTCCGCGGTCCCTCGGCTGAGCCTCGCGAAGAAGGCGACCTCACCCCGGGCGTTGACGGGAGCGACCACCGGGAGATTCTCCTGGCCGAAGCGGTCGAAGGTGCCGCCGCCCGGCGCGGGCTCGCCCACGCGGGCCACCGCGCGGAGCGTGGGCGCCTCGCTCGCGCGCGCCGGCACCGCCGGCGCGGTCGTGGAGAATGTGGCGAGCGCGACGAGCGCGCAGGCGACGACGGACGAGGGCTGGCGGGATCGCATACGCCGGGAGTATAGGAAGATCTGGATGGGCTCGCAATGACCGCGACGGCTCGGGGGTCCGTGATCGGCCTGGCGCTCCTGACTGTCGTCGCGGCGGGCGGTTCCGCGAGCGAGCCGCTGCGGGGCGCTTGCTACTGCCGGGCGGACGCGGCGCTCCATTGCACCGCGAACCTCAGCGAGCAGGACTGCCGCCGGCACTGTGACGAGGCGCTGTGCGACGACTGGTTCTGGAAGGAGCGATTGCCCTGCTGGAACTGGGGCTACGGGGGCTGAGACACGAGCTCGAGCTCGGGGGTGGCGCGCCCCCGAACCGCCCAGATGGTCAGCGGGAAGTCGAGACCGGGGATGCGGCGCACGCGCAGCCGGGAGCGGAGCGGGCTCCGGGCGAGAATGCGGGCCGGGACCAGCCCGAGGCCGCGGCCGCGGGCGACCAGGGCGAGCTGGAGCTCGTAGGTGTAGGTCTCGACCGTCACGCGCATGCGGACGTTCGCGGCGAGGAGGGCCCGCTGCAGGAGCGCGCGCGCCGCGCAGCCCTCCGGGTTCAGGATCCAGCCGACCTCGCCGAGCCCGGCAACCCGAGGGGAGGCGGCGCGCCCGCCGCGCGGGCCGATCACCACGAGGCGCTCCGGGCCGAGCCGCGTCGCAGCCAGCCCCGCGGGCGGCCGCTCCGGCTCGGAGAGCAGGACGACGGCGCCGTCGAGCGCTCTGGCCCGCACCCGCTCGAGCAGGTCGCGGCTCCAGCCCGTGCTGAGGGAGAGGGCGAGGCGCGGGAATGCGCGGCGCACCCGGTCAACCGGCTCGGTGAGCGTGACCTCGGTGAGGGCGTGTGCGACGCCGATGCGGACCTCCCGCGCGGCGAGCGCATCGCCGTCGGAGGCGGCCTGGACATCGCGCACCGCGTGGAGCACGCGGCGGCAGCGCTCGAGCACCGCCTGGCCCGCCTCGGTCAGGGCGAAGGGCCGCCGCCGGCGATCGCAGAGGGCCACGCCGAGGGCGCGCTCGAGCCGCTGGACGCGGCGGGTCACCGCCGGCTGAGTGAGATACAGCTCGCGCGCGGCGCGGCTGACCGAGCGCGCCTCCGCCACCGCCACGAACGCCCGGATGTCGTCGAATTCCACCGCGACATACTAATCATGCCGAGTATTCATGGGCAACATGATGGACGAGCGGGTATCCTGTGCGGCATGCCGACCTCGTCGCCGCCCGTGGCGCGCTCGTGGTCAGCCCGCGCGACCCCCGCCGGCGCCGACGCGTACCTGGCCCACTTCGAGCGCGCGGTGCTCCCGGCGCTGCGGCGGCTCGACGGCCACCGCGGCGCGCTGGTGCTGCGTCGACCCGAGGGCGGCGACGTCGAGATCATCGTGCTCACGTTGTGGGCGTCCGAGGAGGCGATCCGGGTGTTCGCGGGTACCGACGTCCTGTCGGCGGTGGTGGAGCCGGAAGCCCGCGCGGCGCTCGCGACCTTCGACACCCGCGCGACGCACTTCGAGCTGGCGCTGCACGCGGAGCCCTGACGCTACGGAGGAGGAGACATGTTGCGCTACTACTGTCATGAGTATCCCGAGGTCCTCGTGCTGGAGACCCGCGTGGTGGACGCCCGGCCCGGCGCGGTCCTGCTCGACCGAAGCCCGTTTCATCCGGGCGGGGGCGGCCAGCTCGCCGACCGAGGACTCGTGCGCTGGAACGGCGGAGAGGTGCGGGTCGGCGGCATCGAGGCCGCGGGCGGCCGCCACTGGCACCTGCTGACCGAGCCGGTCGAGATGGCGGGCACGGTGGAGGTGGTGGTGGACGCCGACTTCCGCTCGATGATGGCGCAGCTCCATACCGATACCCACATCCTGAACGCGCTCGTCTTCCGCCAGTTCCAGGGGGCGCTGGTCACGGGCGCCCAGCTCAACGACGACGGCACCGCGCGCATGGACTTCGACCTGCCCGACGCCGACAACGATCTCCTGCGGGCGCTCGAGCCCGAGATCAACGACGTGATCCGCCAGGACCTGCCGGTGCGGTACGCCTACGTGGGGGATGTGGAGGCGGCCGCCGAGCGCGGGCTCGTCCGGAACCGATCGGTGGCCCCGCCTCCGGCCGAGGACGGGTCGATCCGGGTCGTCGAGATCGTCGGCCTCGACCGGCAGGCCTGCGGCGGCACGCATCTGGCCTCCACCGCGCAGTCGCGGCCGGTGCGGATCCTCAAGATCGACAACAAGGGGCGCCACAACCGGCGCATCCGGATCGGCCTCGGCGGCGAGCCGCGCGGGTGATCCCGAGGACGTGCGCGTCTTCTTCCGCCCGTTCCGGGGCGAGGTCAGGCGGGGCCGAAGCCGATGAGGCTCTGGGTGTCGAGCTGGATGGGCCGGAAGCGCACGGGCAGGCCGGCCTTGAGCGCCTCGAACGGGATGTCCACGATGCGGCCGAGCAGGGAGACGCCCTCCTCCAGCCTGACCACCGCGACCGCGTAGGGCACCTCGCCCCCGCGGCCGCGCGGGGCGACCCGGATCACCGTGAAGGACACGATGGTGCCGGGGCCCGCGAGCGGCACCGGCTGCCAGTCGCGCTGCCCGCAGCCCGCGCAGAATTCCTTCGGGGGAATGGCGAGCTCGCCGCAGCGGCCGCACCGGATCCCGGTGAGCCGGCCCGCGCGCGCTTCCTCGAAGAAGGTCTTCAGATTGATCACACGCTCAGTCACGGCCGAACAGGCTCACGACGACCGTCGCGGTGTTGCCGCCGAGCGTATGGGTCAGACCGGTGCGGGCGCCGTCCACCTGGCGGCGGTCCGCCTCGCCGCGGAGCTGCGTGACGATCTCGGCGATCTGGGCGGCCCCGGTGGCGCCGATCGGATGGCCCTTGGCCTTGAGCCCGCCCGACGGATTCACCGGCAGCTTGCTGCCGAGGCTCGTCCAGCCCTTCTCGGCGGCCAGGCCCCCGGTGCCGGGCTCGAAGAAGCCGAGGCCCTCGGTGGCCACGATCTCGGCGATCGTGAAGCAGTCGTGCAGCTCCACCACGTCCACGTCGGTCGGGGTCTTGCCCGCCTGGCGGTAGGCGCCCTGGGCGGCGCGCTCGGTGGCGGTCACGCGGGAGAGATCGCGCTTCTCGTGCACGAACATGGTGTCGGTCGCCGCGTGCGAGCCGAGCACCCAGATCGGGCGGCGGTGCCGCCGGGCCACGTCCTCGGAGGCCAGCACGAGCGCGGCGCCCCCGTCGGTGAAGGGGCAGCAGTCGAAGAGCTTGAGCGGATCCGCCACGTACGCGCTCTTGAGCACGGTCTCGAGCGAGATCTCCTTCTGGAACTGCGCCTTCGGGTTCAGCACGCCGTGCCGGTGGTTCTTGACCGCCACGTGGGCCATCTGCTCCTCGGTGGTGCCGTACTTGTCCATGTGGGCCCGCGCGATCAGGGCGAAGACCCCCGGGAAGGTGAGGCCGGCGGGCTGCTCGAGGGAGGCGTCGGAGCAGTAGGCGAAGAACTCGGTGGCGGACTCGGTCGGCACGTTCAGCACGCGCTCGGCGCGCGATCTCCATCACGGCGTGGCGGAAGGCCACGTGGCTGGTCGCGCAGGCGTTCTCGAAGCGGGTGGTGGGGACGGTCGGCAATCCCAGCAGGGTGGCGGCCAGCGGGCCCATGTGGAGCTGCCGCTCGGTCTCGCCCCCGGTCACGTTGCCGAAGTAGAGCGCCTGGATGGCGCTGGGGGCGATCTCGGCGTCGGTGATGGCGTCGGCGGCCGCGGCCGCGAAGAGCTCGGCGCTGCTCCGATCGTGCTTGCCAAACTTGGTGACACCCACTCCGATCACGGCGACGCGACGCATGAGGTCTCCTCGAGCCCGCTGAAAGTATTGACGTTCCTGTACCCGGCATCATACCGCGCCGGCTTGGCAAATGATCGTGAAAGCCCGGACGGCATGATACGGTGACGCGCATGACCGTCGAAGAAGCCCTGCTCGCGGTGGTGGGGGCGATCGCGCTCGTGCTGCTCTTCCTCGGTCTGGCCGACGCCCTCGAAGGCGATCCGCGCACCTGGCTCCGCGGGCGCCGCCGGCGCCTCGCGCGGCCCGACCAGTCTCGGCATGCCGCCGCGCCGGCCCCCCGCATCCCGCTGGCCCGCCGGGCGACCGCGCCGCCTCCCGCGTCGCCGCGTCCGGAGCCGAAGGCTCCCGCACGATTGGCGGCGTCCGGCCCAGCCGAACCGGAACCCCCGGCTCCGGAGCCGGCGCGCGCCACCGTGACGGAGGAGTGGCGCGCGCGGGTGGCCACGCTGATCCGCGGGCGCGAGAGCGCCGAGGCGCGCCAGCTCCTGGATCCCGCGCTCGAGCGCGGGGAGGTCGATCGAGAAACCGCCGGGTTCATCCTGGACGTCTGCTCCACCGCGGTGGCTCGTGATCTGTGGCGTCTCCGACGCGCGGTCCGTCGCGGCGGGGGTGACGAGGGTCCGCTCGAGGCCTCGCTGGAGGTGACCCGCGTGGTGCTGGAGGCGCCGGTGACCCAGGGCCTTCCGCGCGAGCAGCGTCGGCGGGGGACCGGCCGCCTCTGGCGCGGTCACACGCGGCTCGGCCTGCGCCGGTGGCGGGCCGGGACCTTCGCGACCGCGGTCGAGTCCCTCTTCCGCGCGCTCGGCGTGCGCGGGATCGACGAGCGCCGCCACCGGCTCGCCCGTGACCTGCTGGTGCGCACGCTGGAGGACATGGCCGGCCAGAGCCTCGAGCTGATCCCGCAGCTCCTGGGCGAGAGCGATCGCGCCGTCGCGCTCGAACAGGCGCAGCGGCTCCTCGAGCACATTCGCCGCACCCGGGAGAATGGCGTGTCGGCGGAGGATCTGGCGGTGGCCTCCTCGCGGGCGCGCCAGCTCCTGGACCACATCGAGCACGCCCCGGTGCGATGAGCGATCCCGGGACCGCCCTGACCCTCGGTCAGATGGTGGACCGGGCGGCCGCGCGGTTCCCCGATCGGGCCGCGGTCGTCTTCAAGGACGAGCGCGTCAGCTACGCGGACCTGAGGCGACGCGTCGACGATTTCGCGCGAGGGCTTCTCGCGCTGGGCCTCGGCCCGGGCGACCACGTGGTGCTGTGGATGCCCAATCGCGTCGAGTGGAACGTGGCGAATCTGGGCATCGCCAAGATCGGGGCGGTGACCGTCACGTGCAACAGCCGGTACAAGGCGTTCGAGGTGGAGTACGTGCTCCGGCAATCGGACGCCCGGGCCCTGATCATGGTGGACCGCTTCGCGGCCGCCTCGGTGGACTACCTGGAGATCCTGCGCGAGCTCGGCCCGCGCGATGGCTTCCCCGCGCTGCGCCACGTGATCGTGCTCGGATCCGAGCGGCCCGCGGGCGCGCTCGGCTTCGACGAGGTCGAGCGCTCCGGGCGCGCGGACGGGGCCGACCTCGCCGCGATCCGCGTCCGGCCGGAGGACCCGGTGGAGATGCTCTACACCTCCGGGACCACCGGTGAGCCGAAGGGCTGCCTCCTCTCGCACGGCAACATGTTCTACAAGTGCCGCGTCTACACCGAGCTGCACGCGTGGACCTCGGAGGACCGCTGCCTGGTGCCGGTGCCGTACTTCCACATCTTCGGCTCGATGGGCGGCATCGCGGCGAACTGCCTCGTGGGCTCGACCCAGGTCCTGATGGACGTCTTCGACCCGTTCGAGGCCATGCGGCTCATCGAGGCCGAGCGGGTGACGATCTTCTCCGGCGTGCCGACCATGTTCATCACGGTGCTGGGGCACCCCGCGTTCGGCACCCTCGATCTCCGCTCGCTCCGCACCGGCTCCATCGGGGCGGCGCCGGTGCCGGTGGCGATCATGCGCCGGATTCTCGACCGCGAGCACGGGCTCGGCATGGACGCCCTCGTGGTCTACGGCCTCACCGAGGCGACCGGTGGCACCCACTGGACGCGGCCCGGCGATCCGCTCGAGCGGCGAGTGTCCACCGTCGGGGTCCGCACCGCGGAGATCGAGGACCGCGTGGTCGATCCCGCGACCGGCGAGGAGCTGCCTCCCGGCCGGGAAGGCGAGCTGTGCATCAAGGGCCCCACGCTCATGATCGGCTACTACAACAAGCCCGAGGCCACCGCGAGCAAGATCCGCGACGGGTGGCTGCACACCGGGGATATGGCGGTGAAGGACTCGGAGGGCTACGTGCGGATCACCGGGCGGCTCACCGACATGATCATCGTCGGCGGGTTCAATACCTACCCGGCCGAGATCGAGGACTTCTTCCTTCGCCATCCGAAGGTGCTCGACGTCTCCATCGTAGGGGTGCCGGACCCGATCATGGGCGAGGCGGTGATGGCCTTCGTGATCCCGAAGGACGGGGTCTCGCTCGCGCCCGAGGAGATCGTGGCCTTCGCGCGCGGGAAGATCGCCAACTTCAAGGTCCCCCGGTACGTGGAGATCGTGGACCGGTTCCCGCTGACCGGCTCCGGCAAGGTACAGAAGTTCAAGCAGAAGGCCTACGCGGTCGAGAAGTACCACCTGCGGGAGAGCTAAAGCGGTGTAGTCCGAACACCCTCACACCCCCCTGGGACGCCTTGCCATCGAGGTCCGCCGCTCCTATACTTCCGTCGACGCATGCGACGATACCTGATGCAACGCCTCATTTCCGCGCTGTTCGTCCTCGTCGGCGTCTCGTTCGTCGTTTTCCTGGCGCTCCATCTGACTCCCGGAGACCCGGCCCAGATCCTCCTTGGCCCGATGGCGACGCCCGCGGAGCTGACCACGCTGCGGGGTCAGCTTGGCCTCGACAAGCCGATGCTTGTCCAGTACGGACGGTGGGCGGCGCGCGCGGCGCAGGGTGATCTGGGCCGCTCGATCATGTTGCGCCGACCCGTGCTGCCGGAGCTGTGGCGGCGCTTCCAGGCTACGCTAGTGCTGGCGGCCGGTGCGCTCCTGCTCGCCTTCCCATTGGGCGTGCTGCTCGGTGTGCTGTGTGCTGCGCGGCCCGGTTCGCGGCTCGACCGGCTCTCGCAGGTGGCCGCGATGGTGGGCATCAGCATGCCCGCGTTCTGGGTGGGGCTCCTGCTGATCGTCGGCTTCTCGGTGCAGCTCGGCTGGCTGCCCGGCACCGGCATGTACTCCCCGACCGGTGCCGGCGGCCCGCGTGACCTGCTGATCCACCTGATCCTGCCCGCGATCACGTTGTCGCTGGTTCCGCTCGCCATCGTGTCGCGCATCACGCGCTCCAACATGCTCGAGGTGATTGCGCAGGACTACGTGCGGACCGCGCGCGCCAAGGGCGCCTCCGAGCCGCGGGTGATCGGCTGGCACGCCTTCCGAAACACGCTGGTGGCGCTGGTCACCGTGCTCGGGCTCGAGGTGGGCTATCTGCTGGGCGGGGCGGTGTACGTGGAGACCGTCTTCAGCTGGCCGGGCATCGGCTTCATGATGGTGAACGCGATCCTCACGCGCGACTTTCCGCTGGTGCAGGGCGGAGTGTTGCTGATTGCCGCGACGTACGTGACGATCAACCTGGCTACTGATCTGCTCTACGCCTGCGTGGATCCGCGGGTACGTCATGTCTAGTCCGGCGCACGCCGGCGCCCCCCCGGCTCGTCCCGCGTCCGCGCGGCGGCGGGCTCGCTGGCGCGCCGCCGGAGTGCTGATTGTCCTGGGCGCCGCTCTGATGGCGCTGCTGGCGCCGGCGCTCCCGCTCGCCGATCCCAACCGCACCCAGCCGAGCCGTCGACTGTCGCCTCCTCTCACCCCGGGCTATCCGCTCGGCTCCGATCATCTGGGGCGGGACCTGCTGAGCCGGGTGATCTGGGGCGCGCGCGTGTCGCTCGCGGTAGGGATGCTGGCCACTCTCCTCGCCGTGGTCGCGGGCACCGCGGTTGGTCTGCTGACCGGCTTCTACGGCGGCCTGACCGACAACCTTGTGATGCGCGGCATCGACCTCATCATGGCGTTCCCGTACATCCTGCTCGCGATGCTGCTGGTGGCCTCGCTCGGGCCGGGCCTCGTGAACGCGATGATCGCGGTGGCGGTGGTAAACGTGTCCTTCTACGCACGCGGGGTGCGGGGCGCGGTGCTCTTACTACGGGAGCAGGAGTTCGTGGAGGCGGCCAGGGCGGTCGGTTCCAGCGAGGGGCGTATTCTGCGCCGACACATCCTGCCGGGCATCGTGGGACCCGTCCTGGTGTTCGTGTCCATGAACATCGGGGTCATGATCACGGAGAGCGCGGGGCTCAGCTTCATCGGCCTGGGCGCGCAGCCCCCGACCGCGGACTGGGGGACGATGCTGGCGGACGGCCGGCAGCTCATCACGGTGGCGGGTCACGTGGCGGCCATTCCCGGGCTGGCCATCTTCATCCTCGTGCTGGGTTGTAACCTCGTGGGCGACGGGCTGCGCGACGCGCTCGACCCCCGATTGCGGTGATGCGGTTCCTGCAGGTAAAGAGGAGACGACGACATGAGAGCATGGCAGAGGACGCTGGTGATGGCGGTCGTCCTCGCGACGGCGTTCGCGGGAACGGGCGGGCCGGGGGCAATGGCAGCCGGCAAGACGGTCGTGGTGGGGCTCGTCGCCGAGCCCACGTCCATGGACCCCGGACAGCTCACGGACATCAATTCGATGCGGGTGCTCTCGAGCGTGTACGACACGCTCGTCCGTTTCAAGGAAGGCACGTTCACCCAGGAGCCGGGGTTGGCGACGTCGTGGAAGATGTCGCCGGACGGGCTCGTCTACACCTTTACCCTGCGCGGAAACGTGAAGTTTCACGACGGTACCCCGTTCGATGCCGAGGCGGTGAAGTTCACCTATGATCGCTTGCTCGACCCCAAGCATCCGTATGCCGAGACCGGGCCGTTTCCGTTCGCCTCTTTCTACTACGGGGCGATCAAGGAGGTGGCGGTGGTCGACCCTTCTACCGTCCGCTTCACCCTCAAGCAGCCCTTTTCGCCGCTACTCAACAACCTCACGCTGAACACCGGCCGGATCGTGAGCCCGGCGGCGGTGAAGAAGTGGGGGAAGGAGTTCCCGAGTCACCCGGTCGGCACCGGGCCGTTCAAGTTCGTGAGCTGGGACAAGAACGTGCGCATCGTGCTCGAAGCGAACCCCGGCTATTGGGGCGGTCGGCCGAAGCTCGACGGCCTCGTCTTCCGACCCCTGGTGGAGGAGCAGACGCGGGTGACCGAGCTCCTCTCCGGCGGGGTGGACTTCATCGTGGACGTGCCGCCGGACAACGTTGCGCAGGTGAAGAAGGATCCGAAGCTCGTGTACTACGAGCAGCCGGGTCCGCATATCTGGTGGGTCACGCTCAACAGCGAGAAGAAGCCGTTCAACGACGTCCGGGTGCGGCGGGCCGTCAACCACGCGGTGAACCGCGACGCGATCGCGAACGATATTCTCAAGAAGACTGCGACTGCCGCCATCGGCCCCATCCCGCCCTCCATCCCCTGGGCCTTCACCGATCAGGTGACCAGGTATCCGTATGATCCAGCGAGGGCCAAGAAGCTCCTCGCTGAAGCCGGCTACCCGAACGGGTTCCCAGCGGTGTTCTGGATCCCTGAGTCGGGGTCGGGTATGCAGTCACCCAAGACCATGGCCCAGGCGATCCAGGCGGATCTGGCCGCGGTGGGCGTCCAGGCGTCCATCCAGACATTCGAGTGGGGGGCCTACCTCAACAAGTATGGCAAGGGCTTCGGGCAGGACGCGGACATGGGTGCCATGTCCTTCATGCTCGATCCGGGCGACCCAGCGCCCATGCTGAGCCTCACCATCGACGGCAAGGGCGGCTTCCGGGGTGGCGCCTACGCGAATGCGGAGGTGGACAAGCTGCTGGCCGAGGCGAGCCGGATCGTCGATCTCAAGAAGCGCGGGGATCTCTACCGCCAAGTCCAGAAGCTGGTGGTGGCCGACGCCCCCTGGATCTTCGTGGACAATGCCGTGCAGAACGCGGCCGGCACCAAGAAGGTGACGGGCTTCAAGCTGCATCCGTCGTTCTACCTCTTCTTCGACAAGATCTCCGTCACGCAGTAGCTCACCCGTCCCTACCACGCCAGCTCCCGGCTTCTACGGGGGCCGGCGTGCCGCCGTTCTTGGCAGCCATGGGCCCGTTTCGGGCGGGTGAGCGAATTCCTCGTCGGCCGTCAGGTGATCCTTCTGGGCGGACGTGAGGCTCACGCGGCTCGGGCGCATCACGGCGACCAGCGGCACTGCGGCCGCCCGTCGCGCTCTGCTTGTTCTGCTTGCTACGAAGTGCCGTTCAGTACCGCTCCATGCCCCACCGACGGTGGTGGTGTTCAGCAAGTTGTCCATTCTGAAGGCCTTTTCGTCGCCCTGGATCTCCAAGCAGAAGGCCTACGCGGTCGAGAAGTACCACCTGAAGGCCGGGGGGCTGATCCGAGCCGCCTCTTGACGGTCCGGTAGCGCGTGGCTAGCATGGCGCGTGGCGATGGGACGCTATCGGCTCGGCATCGACATCGGTGGGACGTTCACCGACTTCAGCCTCCTCGACGAGAGCACCGGTGAGCTCTCGAGCTTCAAGGCGCCGACCGTGCCGGGCGATCCCGGCCGCGGGGTCCTCGACGGCCTCCGGACGCTCGTGGCGGAGCGGTCGCTCGACCCGGGGACGATCGGCTACCTGGTCCACGGCAGCACGATCGCCATCAACACGGTCATCCAGCGCAACGGCGCCTCGCTGGGTCTCCTGGTCACCGCCGGCTTCGGCGACCTGCTCGAGATCCAGCGGCTCCGGCTCGCGAGCCCGGTGAACTTCACGGCCACGCGCCCCCTGCCGCTCATCCCGCGCTACCGGGTGGGCGAGGTGACCGAGCGTATCCTGGCCGACGGCACCGTGGACACCACGCTCGACCGTGCGGAGCTCCTCCGCGAGGCGGCGCGGCTCGTGGAGCACGAGGGCGCCGAGGCCCTCGTCGTCGCGTTCGTCAACGCGTACCGGGCCCCCGCGCACGAGGCGGAAGCCCGCAAGGTGCTCGCGGAGCGCTTCCCCGGTCTTCACGTCACCTGCTCGCACGAGGTGTGGCCGCAGATCCGGGAGTACGAGCGCACGATGGTGGCGATCCTGAGCGCCTACGTGCGGCCCCGCGTGGACCAGTACCTGGCGCAGCTCGAGCGGGAGCTGGGCCGGGCCGGCGTGCGCGTGCCGCTGTACATCACGAAGTCGAACGGCGGCGTGACGACCGCCCGTGACGCGCGCCAGGCCACCGCGGAGATCATGCTGTCGGGTCCCGCCTCGGGGGTGATCGGGGCCACCCAGGTCTGCGTCGGGGCCGGGTACCGCGACCTGATCACCTTCGACATGGGCGGCACCAGCGCCGACATCGCCCTCGTGCGGGATGGCCGGCCGGTGTACTCGACCGACGAGACGGTGGGCGACTTCCCGATCGTCATGCCGGTGGTCGGCGTGTCGTCGATCGGGGCGGGTGGCGGCTCCATCGCCTGGCTCGACCCGGTCGGGGTCGGCCGGGGCGGGATGGAGCCGGCGCTCTCCGACGCCTTCCTCCTGTGCGGGTTCCTCAACCCCGACAACTTCGTCGGCGGCCGCCTCCGGCTCTATCCCGACAAGTCCGCCGTGGCCATGCGGCCGCTCGGCGAGGCGCTCGGTCTCGACCCGGCCGCGACGGCCGAAGCGGTGATCGAGGTCGCCACCGCGAACATGTACGCGGCCTTCTCGAACGTGCTCGCCCGGCACGGGCTCGATCCGCGGGACTTCGCCCTGGTCGCCTTCGGGGGCGCCGGGCCCGTCGAGGCGTGTTTCCTCGCCGAGGAGTTCCACATCCCACGGGTCATCGTGCCGCCGTCGCCCGGCACGCTCTGCGCCCAGGGCGCCATGATGGCCGACGTCAAGAGCGACTACGTGAGGACGCTGCACCGGAAGCTCTCCGCGATCTCGGGGAAGATGCTGGCGGCGGAGTGCGCGGAGCTGTCGGCGCGCGCGCAGCGCTGGCTCCGCGAGGAGGCGCCCGCGGTGTCGGCGAGCACGATCGCCCACAGCGCCGATCTCCGCTACGTGGGCCAGGCCTTCCAGATCGAGGTGCCGATCGACCCGGCGTGGCTCGAGGAGCCGAGCACCGACCGCCTGCGCGCCGCCTTTCACGACCGCCACGAGCGCCTGTACGCCCATGCCGACCGGGCCGCCGACGTCGAGCTGATCGACCTGCGGGCGACCATCACCGGCGCGACGCCGAAGCCCGGCCTCAAGGCGGTGCCGGCCGGACATGGCCCGGCGACACCGGTGGGAAGACGCCCGATCCACTATCGGAAGCAGCGGTACGAGGCGGCGGTGTACCGGCGGCACGACCTGCTCGCCGGCCAGCACGTCGACGGCCCGGCGGTCATCGAGCAGGACGATACGACCACTTTGGTGCCGGCGCGCTTCCGCGCGATGGTCGACGCGTTCGGCAGCCTCGCGATCGGGGGCCGGTAGCCGTGGCCATCGACCGGGTCACGCTCGAGATCCTGCGCAATCACTACCAGGCGGTGGTCGAGGACATGGCGCGGATCATGGAGCGCACCGCCTACACGACCTTCGTGAAGGAGACCGCGGACTTCTCGACCGGGCTCGTCTCGAGCGGCGGCGAATACGTCGCGTATCCGTGGAACCTCGGCGCGTCGTCGTATCTCGGGCTCAACATGGCCCACACCCTCGCCTACTTCGACCACTACGACGAAGGTGACGTCATCATCTGCAACGACGCCTATCTGTCGGGTCCACTGTGCACCCACCTGCCGGACATCCACATCCTCCGCCCGATCTTCCGCGAGGGCCGCATCATCTGCTGGGGCTACGCCTTCGTCCACTCCTCCGATATCGGCGGCGCGGTGCCGGCCAGCGTGTGGCCGCGGGCGACCGAGATCTTCCAGGAGGGGCTGCGCCTCCGGCCGACGAAGCTCTTCCGGTCCGGGGTGCTGCAGGAAGACGTCAAGAACCTGATCGGCGACAACTGCCGGATCCCCGAGGTCAACTGGGGCGACATCAAGGCGATGGTCGCGGCGGTCGGCTCGTGCGACCGGCGCATCCAAGAGATGGTCGTCAAGTTCGGCCTCGCCACGGTGGTCGAGGGGATCGACGCGGTCCTCGACTACGCCGAGCAGCGCGCCCGCGCAGCGATCCGCAAGATCCCCGACGGCACCTACCGCTTCACCGAGTACATGGAGGACGATCTCCGCTCGGAGGTGCCGATCCGGATCCAGGTGGCCCTGACCATCGCGGAGGATTCGATCCACCTCGATTTCACGGGCACCGATCCGCAGGTGGGCTCGGCCCTGAACATCGCGAGCCACGGGGTGACGCATCCGTTCCTGTGCCAGGCGATCAATGCCTATCTCGTCACCGAGGATCCGGGTATCCCCAAGGCCTCGAGCATCCTCCGGCCGGTGCGGGTGACGGCGCCGCCCGGCTGTCTCGTCAACGCCCTCTTCCCGTCGCCGATCGGGGTGCGCTACGGGACCGTGCTGCGAGTCTTCGACGCGGTGCTCGGGGCGCTCGCCCAGGCGCTCCCCGGCCGCGTGCCCGCCGCGCCGGCCGGCGGCATCTCGCCGGTGGTCGCCTCGGTGCTGGATCTCATGACCGGCCAGCGCCAGGTCCAGGTGGTCGAGCCCATGCTGGGCGGTGGTGGGGGCCGCCCCGGGATGGACGGGATCAGCGGCGCGGATTCGACCGCGGGCTTCCTGCGGAACACGCCGGTCGAGAGCATCGAGGCCGAGGTGCCGATCGTCATGCGCCGCTATCACCTGATTCCCGACACCGGCGGCGCGGGGGAGTACCGCGGCGGCCTCGCGGTCCGGCTCGACTTCCAGGTCTTTCACCCGCACGCCATCGTGACCGCGCGTGGGATGGAGCGATGCCGCCTGGAGCCGTGGGGCGCGGCGGGCGGCCGGGCGGGGACGATGGGCAGCTGCGTGGTCAATCGCGACACGGCCCGGGCGCGCGACATCGGCAAGGTGGACGTGCTGCACCTGGAGCCGGGCGACGTGGTGAGCTTCTTCTCGCCGAGCGGGGGTGGCCACGGGGACCCGCGCCGACGCGACCCCGAGGCGGTACGGGCGGACGTGCGCGCGCGGTTCCTCAGTGTCGAGCGTGCCCGCGAGGCGTACGGGGTCGCGCTGGTCGACGGTCGGGTCGACGCGGAGGCGACCGAGCGGCTGCGCGCGGCCATGCCGGCCCCGCCCGGCGGGGCGTTCGACTTCGGGGAGCGCCGGGCCGAGATGGAGCGGCGCTGGTCACCCGCGATCCAGGATGCCGCCCACCGGGTCCTCGAGAGCGTGCCGCCGGCCGTGCGCGACTGGGGCAAGCACCAGATCTACGAGCGGATTCGTGAGATCGCGGTCGCCCGTCTGCCCACTCCGGCCGACGTGAACGAGGCCTGGATCGACATCCGGGCGCGGCTGACGCGCGCGCTCGGGGAGACGTGAAGCGGCCCTAGCGGGCCGCGTCGATCGAGCGGGCGCGCGCCTCCGCGAAGACCTCGATGGGGATGCGGAGGAACGTGGCGACCACGTCGGGATCGAAGTGGGTGCCCGCCGCATCCCGGATCCGATCGCGCGCCGCGTCGAGCGAGATCGCCTTCGAGTAGGGCCGGTCGAAGGTCATCGCGTCGAAGGCGTCCGCCACCATGAAGATCCGGGCGCCGAGTGGAATGGCCGCGCCCGCGAGGCCGAGCGGATACCCGGCGCCGTCCCAGCGCTCGTGGTGGTGGCGCACCACCGGGATCGCGTCGCGGAGGAACGGGATGCCCTCGAGGATCTGCTGGCCGATCTCCGGGTGGCTCCGCATGACCACCCACTCCTCGGGGGTCAGCGATCCGGGCTTGAGCAGGATCGAGTCGGAGATGCCGATCTTGCCGATGTCGTGGAGCAGCACCCCGCGGCCCAGCGCGTCGAGGTCGGCCGCGGGCAGCCCGTGGGCGCGGGCCAGCGCCAGCGAGTACGCGTGGACGCGGCGCGAGTGGAGCTCGGTGCCGACCTCGCGGGTGGCCAGGACCGAGCCGAGCGCCTCCAGCGTGCTCTGGTAGGTCTGCTGCAGCTCGTCGAGGGCGGTGGCCAGGTCGCGCGTGGCTTCGGCCACGCGGTATTCGAGCAGGACCTGGTGCTCGCGGCGCTCCATCAGCAGCTGGCGGCGCTCGAGGGCCCGCTCCGCGGAGAGCAGGACCTGGTCGAGGTTGACCGGCTTCAGGATGAAGTCGCTGGCGCCCTGCTTGAGGCTCTCGACCGCGGTTCGCACGTCGGCGGCGCCGGTCAGCATGATGACCGCCGCGTCGGCGTCCCGGGCCTTGACGTGCTGGAGGAGCTGGAGGCCGTCCATCACCGGCATCTTGAGATCGGTGATGGTGAGCGGGGAGCGCTCGGTCTCGAAGAGCGCGGCGGCTTCCCGGCCGTTGCCCGCGATCCGGCACTCGTAGCCCGCAGAGCCGAACACCGCGCGGAGCGTGGTGCGGATGTCGCCCTCGTCGTCGACGATGAGGACCCGGCGGGCCGAGGTCATCGCGGTCATCGGGTCACGCCCCCGCGCGCCCGCCGGGCCGGCCGGCCGCGACGTCCTCGTGCACCGACACGCGGTTCTTGCCCGCGCGTTTCGCTGCGTAGAGCGCCTCGTCGGCCGCCCGGATCAGCTCCTCGGCCGCGGGGGCCACGTCTTCGGGCAGGGACGCGATGCCGAAGCTGGCGGTCACCCGGCGACCGTGGGCGAACGTCCACGTGGAGAGCACGTAGCGGATGCGGTCGGCGTACAGACGCGCGCCGCTCTTGGAGGTCTCGACCAGCAGGACCGCGAACTCGTCGCCGCCGTAGCGGCAGATGACGTTGATGCCGCGCGACTGCTTGAGGAGGATCTCGGCCATCGCCCGCAGTGTCTCGTCGCCGGCCCCGTGGCCCAGGTCGTCGTTCACCGCCTTGAAGCCGTCGAGGTCGAGCAGCACCACCGAGACGGGATGGTTGAAGCGGCGGTAGCGCGAGACCTCTTCCTCGAGCCGGATCGAGAAGAACCGGCGGTTGTAGAGGCCGGTGACCTCGTCCTTGAACGAGAACTCCTTGAGCTGGGCGCTGGTGGACTCGAGCTCCTTGTAGGCGGTGTCGAGGCGCCGGGCGTACTCGTTGACGTCCGAGGCCTGCTGCTCGATGGTGACGAGCATGCGCGAGAAGGAGTGCATCAGCGTGTCCACCTCGTCGCTCTGCTGCACGTACTGCTGCACCGCGCTGGTCTCGAGGCTCGGCGCGGGCCGGGTCGGGCCCGGTGCGGTCCGCGACGCGCCCGGCACCGTCGCGGGGCGGCGCGGCGCATCGAGCGCGTGGGCATGGCGCACCACCGAGGTGGCCAGGTCCCAGAGCATGAAGCTGCCCGCGGCCATGAGCAGCCCGGTGCCGCCGAGCATCACGAGCATCCACGGCAGGTTGCGCTCCTGGGCCTGCGGGTCCAGGAGGGGGAGCGCATACGCGTAGACCAGGTAGGCGACTACCAGCATCGGCAGGAACGCGGTCAGGCTCATCGCGATCAGAATCTTGCGCTTGATGCGGCGGGCCGCGGGGGTCTCGGCAGCTCTGGCGCGTCTGGCCATGGCGTCCATCCAAGAATAAGCGGCGACGGGCCTTCAATGTGGCGAGAATTTCGGCGCGGCGCCCTTCCTTGACGGGGTGCGGAAGGCTGGGGTACGGTAGCTTGCCATGGCCCTGGAAGCGAAACTCGTCAATCCTGACAGGCAGATTGACTGCACCGGGCTGTTCTGTCCGATGCCCATCGTCAAGACCCGCGAGGCGATGGCGCTGATGGCGGTGGGCCAGGTACTCGAGATGCTGTCCGACGATCCCGCCTCCGACCCCGACATGCGGAGCTGGGCGCAGAACACCGGCAACGACCTGCTCGAGGTCATCCGGGACGGGGCGGTCTACCGCTTCGTGATCAGGAAGATGCGGTAGATGGCGGTGGAGTCCGGGGCGGAGCCCGGGCGCGTCTACCTCGACTACGCGGGCTTCGCGCCCGTGGACCCGCGGGTCCTCGCGGTCACGCGTCCGTTCCTGGAGGCGGGGATCGGCAATCCCTCGGCCCGCCACTCGCTGGGCGCGGAGGCGCGCGAGTCGCTCGACGCGGCCCGCGTGAAGGTCGCGCGCCTCTGCGGCGGCGCGGCGGGCGGCATCGTCTTCACCTCCGGCGCCACCGAGGCCAACAATCTGGCGATCAAGGGCGTGGTCGCCCGCGCGCGGAGCGGCGGAGCGGCCCGCGTCCTGCTCTCCGCGATCGAGCACATCTCGGTGATCAACGCGTGCCGCGATCTCGAGAAGGCGGGCGCGACCGTCTCCTACCTCCCGGTGGACGGCGAGGGGAGGGTGGATCCGGACATGCTCCGGGCGGCCCTGACCGCGGACACCGCGCTGGTCTCGATCGCCGCCGCGAATCCCGAGATCGGCACGGTGCAGCCGCTCAAGGAGATCGGGCGCGTCACGCGCGCGGCGGGCGTGGCCTTGCACGTGGACGGGGTCGGCGCGCTGGGCCGGGTCCCGCTCAACGTGGAGGCGATGGGCATCGACCTGCTGACGATCTCGGGGAACGATCTGTACGCTCCGCCGGGGAGCGGCGCGCTCTGGGTCCGGCCCGGCGTGCGGATCCACCCCCAGGTGCTGGGCGGAGGCCAGGAGGGCGGTTACCGGTCGGGCACGGAGAACGTGCCCGGAGTGGTCGGCCTCGGGGTGGCCGCCGAGCTGATGCGGGTGGAAGGCGCCCACCAGGAAGCCGCGCGGCTCGCCGTGCTGCGCGACCGGCTCATGCACGGGCTGCTCGAGACGATCCCGGACTGCCGACTGACCGGCTCGGCGGGCTCGCGGCTGCCGCACCACCTGAGCCTGGTGCTGCGCGGCGTGAAGGCCGACGGCGTGCTGCTCGACCTCGATCTGGACGGCGTGGCCGCCTCCTCGGGATCGGCCTGCGCCTCGCTGACCCAGACGACCTCGCACGTGCTGCGGGCCATCGGGTGCACCCCCGAGGAAGCGGAGGGCTCGCTCTGCTTCACGCTCGGCCGCTGGAGCACCGCCGCCGACGTGGAGGCGGTGCTGGACCGCCTGCCGCCGATCGTGGCGCGCCTGCGGGCCCTCGCCGCCCCGCTCCACACCTAGGCCGTCCGCGCTCCGTGAAGCTCGTCCTGTTCGACATCGACGGCACCATGATCACCTCGCGCGGGGCGGGGCGGCGCGCGATGCGGACCGCGCTGGAGCGGGTCTTCGGGAGCGCCGGCGGCATCGACCAGTACGACCTGGGCGGGCGGACCGACACCCGTATCGTCCACGACGTGGTCGGCGCGATGGGGTGGGAGCGGGCGCGGGTCCAGGAGCGCCTCGACGACTTCTTCGAGGCCTACGTGGCGGGGCTCGCGAGCGAGATCGGCGACGGCCGCCACGTGGTCACGCTGCCGGGCGTGTCCGCGGTGGTGGAGCGCCTGGCCGCGTCCGACGAGGCGGTGCTGGGGCTCGTGACCGGCAATATCGAGGAGGGCGCCCGCATCAAGCTGCTGCCCACGGGCCTCTGGCCGCACTTCCGTGTCGGGGCCTACGGCTCCGACCACATGGACCGGCGGCACCTGCCCTCGCTGGCCGCGCGCCGGGCCCAGGCTCTCCTGGGCCACGCCTTCGCGCCTCCCGACGTGGTGGTGATCGGCGACACTCCGCACGACATCGACTGCGCGCGGGCCTTCGGCGCGGTCGCGATCGCGGTCACCACCGGCCAGTACACCCGCGACGCGCTCCTCGCCGACCGCCCGGATCACCTGTTCGACGACCTGAGCGACGTGGAGCGGGTGCTGGAGGCCGTGCTCAGGCCAGCGGCTTGACGCCCAGCCCGGCCGCGATCTCGTTGCACTGGCGGACGAGGGCGGGGGCGACCTGGCGGCGGTGAAATCCCCGAGCGGCCGGAAGCGCTCGATGTCGATGGCCGCGAAGCAATGGCCGGTGTTCGTCTCCTTGCGCTCGCGGCCGTTGGTGCGGTCGAGCACGTTGCCGACGATGTAGGCGGTGAGCGCGGGGACGGCCACCGTGACGGGGGCGTCGGCCATGATCGGATCCTCGCTCAGGGCAGTCCGGTGATCTGGATGCCCGAGTTCTTCAGCTTGTAGCGGCGGTTGATCGTGGCGAGGACCGCGGTGATGCCCTCGAGCGGCCCCGCGTTGGTGAGCGCGCCCACGTCGACCGCGCGCAGGCCCATGGACGTGCCCAGCTCGGTCACCAGCTTCTTGGCCTCCGCGTCGCCGCCGCAGAGCAGGAGGTCGCACGCGATCGCGTGGTCGCCCGCGGCCAGCTCGTGGGCCGCGATGTGGTGGAAGGACGCCACCACCCGGGCCTCGGGTCCCAGGATCTCCTGCGCTTCCTCGGCGGCGGAGCCCTGCGGGGGCGGCGTGAACAGGCGGCCGCCGCCGAAGGTGAGGGGCACCACCGTGCTCACCACGACTTTCCCGCGACACACGTCGCGCAGCTCGGGGAGCGTCGTTTGAAGACCGGTGGCCGGGACGGTCAGGACCACCACGTCGGCGGTGGCCGCGGCCTCGCGGTTCGACTTGCCGTCCACCCGGCTGCCGGGGGTGGACGCGGCGAGCTCCGCCGCCTTCGCGCGCGCCCGCTCCGGATCGCGGGAGCCGATGACCACCTCGTGCCCGGCCTGCGCCCAGCGCAGCCCGAGCCCGATGCCTTCCTTGCCGGTGCCGCCCACGATGCCGATCCGCATGCCGCCTCCTTGCGTGGATTATCGAAATAGGTCGCCGGTTGCTCTGGGTTATCGTAACAGGTCGCGGGCCGGATCCCGGAGCAGGGCGCGGCTCGAGCCGTTGCCACGCTCCCAGGACAGCCCGCGGACGATCGCCACCGGGATGCGGTCGAGCTTGCCCATCACCGGCTCGGCCGCGCCGGCCAGCTCGTCGGCGAGGGCCAGGATGGTGGCCTGCAGCACGTAGCCCGCGGGATCCAGCTCGCCGAGATAGCTCCGGATGGGCTCGAAACCCGCGAGGCCCACCGCCACGTTGACGAGGCCCTCTCGCCACGGCCGGCCGAAGGTGTCGGCGATGATCACGGCCAGCTCGTGCCCGGTGATGGCCTGCAGCCGCTCGAGCAGCGCCGCCGCGGAGCGGTCCGCGTCGGCCGGCAGCAGGCACGCGGTGTCCGCGTCCACGTTGGACTGGTCCACGCCCGCGTTGGCGCAGACGAAGCCGTGGTGCGTCTCCACGATCAGCACGCCCTTGGCCTGGCGGACGATGCGCCGGCTCTCGCTCAGGATGACCTCGACCAGGCGTGGATCCCGCCCGATCTCCTCCGCGATGGTCTGGGCGCGTGGGGACGGGGTCACCTCGGAGAGGCGCACGAGCCGCCCCTCGGTCTTGGAGACGATCTTCTGGCTGACCACCAGCAGATCCCGCGGGCCCATCGGCGTCCCCTGGCGCCGCGCCGCGTCCACGATCAGTGCCGCCACATCGTCCCCCTGGCGGAACTCGGGCAGGCCCTCCACCCCGATGACCTCGTAGCGCGGCGGCATGGCTACCGGGCCCCGGCGGCCCGCGCGCCCCTGGGGAAGCTGCGCAGGAGCCGAGCGCTGCGGGTGGCCGGTCCGCGCCGGAGGAGCTCGGGCAGGTCGTCCGGAGCATCCACGTCGAGCCCGATCCCGGGCAGCTCGAGCACGCGCGGGGTCAGCCCGGCGGCGCGTGCCGTGTTCAAGTGATTCTCGAATGAAGGCTCGCCAAACGTGAGCGGGATCGCGTCAGGAGGAGCCAGCAGCGCCGCGTTGGTCCCGCGGCCGGACCGGGATGGGACGAAGACCACGCCGGGGGCCTCCGCGAGGCTGTCGCAGAGCGCGGCGATCTCCCGGGCGGTGACGCAGGGGACGTCGCCGGGCAGCGTGAGGAAGCGGGCCGCGCCCCGGGCGGTCGCCTCCCGCTGGGCGAAGGCCACCGCGGCGGTGTGGCCCCGGTTCGCGCTCTCGGTGAGGCACAGGGCCCCCGCGGCGCCGGCAACGGCCTCCACCTCGGGATCGGTGGTGACCACCAGCACCGCGCCGGGGAGCGCCGCCACCGCCGCCTCGAGCACGTCCTCGAGCATGGCGCGCGCCAGCTCCCGGCGCTCGGAGGGCGACAGCGCGGGGATCAGGCGCTGCTTGGCGTTCACCAGGTCCTTGACGGGCACGGCCAGGAGCAGGCTCATGCGACGGCGGCCAGCACGTGGCGGGCGAGCAGGATCTCGGCCTCGCGGCCCGACATCATGGTGGGCCCGGGCACCGGCGTGACGCCCAGCGCCTGGATCTCCTCCGCGAGGCCGCGATCCTGCTCGTCGAAGACGAGACGATCGAGCCAGGGCGCGTAGGCGCCGGCCACTCCGGCGGCCGAGACCGGCAGACCGGAAGACGCCATGAGGCGTCCGGCCGGGCCGGAGACTGCCGCGCCGCCCACGATGGGGCTCACCGCCACCACGATCGCCGGCGTGGTGCCCAGGGCTTCCACGAGGCCGGGGACGGCCAGAATCGGCCCCACCGAGGTGATGGGATTCGACGGGCACACGAGGACGGCATCCGCGGTGGCGATGGCCTCCAGCACGCCCGGCGCGGGGGCCGACGCGGTCGCGCCCGCGTACTCCACGGCGCGCGCCTCGACCTGGGCCTTCTCGCGCACGAAGTACTCCTGGAAGGTGAGCCATCCGTCCGGCCCGAGGATGCGCGTGCGCACCGGCTCATTGGACATGGGCAGGACCGTGGCCGCCACTCCGAGGGCCGCGGCGATCGCGCGGGTGACCTCGGTCAGCGTCCTGCCTTCGCGGAGCAGCCGCGTCCGGTGCAGGTGCGTGGCCAGATCGCGGTCGCCCAGGTTGAACCACACCGGCTCGCCGTAGCGGGCGATCTGGTCGAGCGCGTGGAAGGTCTCGCCGGCGAGACCCCAGCCCTTCAGCTCGTCGATGACCCCGCCGAGGGTGTACGAGACGGTGTCGAGGTCCGGCGAGATGTGGAGGCCCCAGATCTCCGCGTCGTCACCGGTGTTCACGATGACGGTGAGATCGCGCGGGTCCATGATCCGGGAGAGACCGCGGAGCAGCTTGGCGGCGCCGGTGCCACCCGCGAGCGCGGTGAGCTTCATGGCGCGGGGACGGGCGGGTCAGTGCTCGCCGCGGGCGAGGGAGGAGCGGGCGCCGCCGCGTCCCGCGGTGCTCCAGAGCGCGGTGCCGCCCCGCCAGCCGAACAGCCCGAGCCCCGGCCGCCCCTGGAGCTCGCGGGGAAGCTCCGCCTCGGGAACCGGGATGAACCCGCTGCGCACCCAGACCCGGTCGAGGCTCTGGGGCCGTGCGAAGACGGTCACGATGCCGGCCGGGCCGGCGTGCGCCAGGGCCTGCTCCCGGGACGCGGGGAGCGGTCGATACTCGAGAGCGCCGTGCGTGTTACTTCTTGCCAAGCACCGAATCCTTGAGGGCCTTGGCGAGCCGGAACTTCACCACGCGCTTGGCCGGGATCTTGATGGGCTCGCCGGTCTGCGGGTTGCGTCCCATCCGTGCCTTGCGGTTCGCCAGCACGAGGCGGCCGAAGTTCGGCACCACGAAGATGTTCTTGGCTTCCTTGGTCGCGAGGCCGAGGAGCTGGTCCATGACGTCGATGACCTGCTTCTTGCTGAGCGACGTCTTCTGGGACAGGTGAGCGATGATGGCGGACTTCGTCATCGATTTTGCCATGTGCTTCCCTCCATGTTTGAGTGTGAGAGTGAACGGTCGGGCCGTCGGGGATAGTCACGTGTCTCGTGAAGCCAACGGCCAATTCTACTCAAGCCCGCCCGCGCGCTCAACAGCCGAATATGCGGCGACGCGGCGACGTCAGTCGCCCTGCGCGCGCGTGGGATGCAGGAAGCGGAACTGCCCGGATCCGGCCAGGGCCCGATAGGAGCCGAAGCGCGCCTCCGCGTTTTCCACGTGATCGAGCGGCGAGTCGTCCGCCGGATCCTCCACCTCGTAGACGCGGAGTAGCTCGTAGGTGGTGGAGCGCTGAGCCGGGACACGTCCCGCGTCGCGGATGAGCCGACGCAGCTCGACCGGCGGCACCAGCTGGCCGTACGACGCGCCCGCGGAGGTGGAAATCGATTCATTGATCAGGGTGCCGCCCATGTCATTGCAGCCCGCCGCGAGCAGGACCTGGGCGAGCTTGGGCCCTTCCTTGACCCACGAGCACTGGATATTCCGGAAGAGCGGCCCCAGGAAGAGGCGCGCGATCGCGTGCATCCGGATCACCTCGAGACCGGTGGCGCCCTGGCGGACGCCGGGCACGAGGCCGCGGCGGTACATCGGCGCCTCCTGGTGGATCAGCGAGAGCGGCACGAACTCGGTAAATCCGCCCGTCTCCTTCTGGATACCGCGGAGCAGGTCCATGTGCCGGATCCAGTGCTCGGGCCGCTCCACGTGCCCGTACATGATGGTGGACGTGGTCCGGATGCCCTGGGCGTGGGCCGAGGTGATCACCTCGATCCACTGGTCGACCGTGATGCGGCCGCGCGCGATGACGTCCCGGATCTCCTGGTCCAGCACCTCGGCCGAGGTCCCGGGCAGCGTGCCGAGGCCGACCTTCTTGAGCTCGGCGAGGTACTCCGGGATCGACAGGCCCGAGCGCGTCGAGCCGTAGAGGATCTCCTCCGGCGAGAAGGCGTGCAGGTGCATCTCGGGGAGGGCCGCCTTGATCGCGCGACAGAGATCGATGTAGTAGCGGCCGTCGAGCTTGGGCGGCAGGCCCGCCTGGATGCAGACCTCGGTGGCGCCCATCTCCCACGCCTCGATGGCGCGGCGGACCACCTCGTCCATCGGCAGGAAGTAGCCCTCCTCCTCGCGGTGGTCGCGGCTGAACGCGCAGAACGTGCAATGCTTGATGCACACGTTGGTGAAGTTGATGTTGCGGTTGACGACGTAGGTGACCACGTCGCCCACCTGGCGCCGGCGCATCTCGTCCGCGACCAGGGTCAGGGCCTGCAGGTCGCGCCCCTGGGTCTCGGTGAGGCGGATGCCGTCGGCGATCGACAGCTCAGCGTCATCGAGCAGCACGCCGAGGATGCGCCGGGTATCGGGGGAGGCCCAGTCGAGAGAGATCGTGGCCGGCTTGTCGGTGTCCATTACCAGTTTCTCCATACCTCGAGATCGGGTCGAACAAAGCCTTCGGGATCGACGAGCTTCGCCACGCGCGGGCGCAGCCGCTCGTCGAGGAATGCCTCGCGGGTAGTGTACTCGGGATAGACGGCGAGGCGCTCGCGCAACTCGTGGCCGGCGGCCTCGGTGCGGCGCCGCAGCTCGGCCAGGCCGGGCCACGGGCGCTCGGGATTGATGTGATCGGGGGTCAGCGGTGAGATGCCGCCCCAGTCGTTGAGGCCGGCCGCGGGCAGCCGATCGTAGCCCTCCGCGGACAGGTTGGGCGGGGCCTGGATATTCATGGACGGACCCAGCAGGAGCCGGGCCACCGCGACGGTCCGGAGGAGATCCAGCGCGCCGGGCTCGGGCCAGCCGCGCATCGGGATGGTCGCCTTGGCGCGGAAGTTCTGGACGATGACCTCCTGGATATGGCCGTGGCGCTCGTGCAGATCGCGGATGGCGAGGAGCGAGTCCACCCGCTCCGCGTGCGTCTCGCCGATCCCGATCAGGATGCCGGTGGTGAACGGAATGCCGAGGGCGCCCGCGCGCGCGATGGTCTTGAGTCGGCGGTGCGGGACCTTGTCGGGCGCCCGGTCGTGCGCGGCGCCCCGGGCGAGCAGCCGCTCGGAGGTGCTCTCGAGCATGATGCCCATGCTCACGTTCACTTCCCGCAGCGACGCCAGGTCCCGCTCCGTCATCAGACCCGGGTTGGCATGCGGGAGGAGACCGGTCTCGTCGAGAACGCGGGCGCTGATCTCGCGCAGATAGCCGAGCGTCGTGCGGTGCCCCAGCGAGCGGAGGACGGCGCGGTGCTCGGGGAAGAGGGCCTCGGGCTTGTCGCCCAGCGAGAACAAGGCCTCCTTGGCGCCGAGCCGGGCGCCCGCGTGCGCGAGTGCAGTAGCCGCAGTAGTCGCGGCAGAGCGTGGTGAGCGGGATGAAGACCTTGGCCGAGAAGGTGATGCGCCGGCCGTGGCCCCGGTCTCGCAGGGCCGACGCGGCCTCCAGGAGCGCGGGGAGGCGCTCGACCGGCGTGTCGAGGAGGCTGGTGGCCTCCGCCGCGTCGGGCGTCCGGCCCTCCGCGACCCGGTCCAGCGCCCGCTCGACCGACGTCAGCTCGAGTACTGCCATGAGGAGATGCGGCTCGGGGTCACGCGGATCATGAGACCGCGCTCGCGCGGCAGCCCGAGGGTGCGGTACTGAGCGTACTTGGCGACGAGCAGGTCCACGCCGTGGGCGAAGTGCGGGCCGTCCGTGAGGAGATCCGCCTGTCCCTGGATGATGACGTAGCGCAGCCGTGTCCAGTCCTCGTCATACTGATCGATCACGATTGAGACGCGCGGGTTCTCGCGAAGGTTGCGGATTCGCTTGAGGCCCTCGGGCGGCGCCTGCTTCGGCTTGGCGTCCACGGCAGAATACAGGGCGCGGCCGTCGAACGCGTAACAGATCGGCACCACCGTCGGCTGGCCGCCCGCGTCGGCGGTGGCGAGCCGCCCGACCCGGGCGCTCGTGATGAACCCCGCGACGGGCGGGGGAATCCGCGCAGCCGGGCTCGACGGCATGATGAGCTGTCCCTTGAGATCCTGGGGCGCTGGATCGAAGACGAAGTGAGACACGCCGAGCGTCTGGTAGCTCTTGATGTGCCGGATGACGTCCTGGGCGGTGCCCCGGAAGCCCGGCTGGTCGCTCACCGCCGCCTTGCCGCGCCGGGGCGCCAGCTCGAGCGGCACGCGCAGCGAGAGGGTGATGGCCTTGGGATCGCGCCCGGCCTTGCGGGCCCAGCCGTGGATGACCTTCACCTTCTCCGCGTACTCGTCGGGCAGGAGCATGGCGGGCGGGCGCATGCCGATGGGATGCCAGGCATCCGCGAGCTCGCCCGTGCGGCGAAGCGCCACATCGGTGTGGCCGCCGATCCAGATCGGGATGCCACCCTTCTGGCGCGGCTTGGGCATGGCGCTCACCGAGGGTAGGCGGTAGTGCGCGCCCATGAACTCCACGGGCTCCTTCGTCCACATGTCCCGCATGAGGCGCAGGTACTCGTCGGTGACCTTGCCCCGCTCCGTGAAGGGCGGCGCCTGGAGCGTCTCGAACTCCTCCTTCATCCAACCGACCCCGGCCCCCAGGATGAGGCGGCCACCCGACATGACGTCGAGCGTGGCCAGCATCTTGGCGGTCACCACCGGGTTGCGATACGGCACGACCAGCACGCTGGTGCCGATCTTCACCCGGGAGGTCAGCCCGACCAGCACGCCCATCATCGCCAGCGGCTCGAGGTAGCCGTTGGTCCAGTCGCCGGTGAACCGGCCGCTGGGCGCGTAGGGATAGGGTGAGTTGTAGGAGGTGGGGATGACCACGTGGTCGGTCACGAAGACCGAGGCGTAGCGGAGGGCGTCCGCCTTCTCGGCCAGCTTGGTGAGCGCCTCCGGCGTCGCGAGCGGACCACGGCCCGGCAGGGCGAAGCCGAATTGCATGAGCCGCATATTGCTCGCGGCGTTTGGGCCTGTCAAGGCGGGGGGTTCCGCGATATATGGTCGGGGCCACCGTCCGTGGGCTGCTGCCGGAAGCCTCTTTATTTATCCGCTCGGCTCGCCTTCGGCTGCGCCTCGCCAAGCTACTGCCTCTTTGCGCCAACGGCTCGTCCCCGGGCAACGCGGGTGGCTGCGCTGCCACGTGAGACCCGGGCCAGGGGTGCCCGTGTCAGCGGGCTGACACCAAAAAATCGGGCTATGCTAGGCTCGTAATTGCCATGTTGATCGGGAGAGCCTCGTGAAGCCGCGCATCCTGGTGGTGGATGACGAGTCGGTGATCGCCGAGAATCTGCGCCTGACCCTCGAGCGCGAGGGCTATGACGTGGAGACGGCGGGGAATACCGTCGGCGCCATGCTCCGGATGGAA
>WNFK01254898.1_pt2 | contig 57364 bp, 58 predicted proteins | sample 5400281 | NCBI WGS metagenome assembly WNFK01 (sample SAMN13153350, study PRJNA577476) | soil metagenome | isolation source: 20 cm soil on Douglas fir-dominated hillslope | place: USA:California | collected 2013-09-17
AACCTGTCGCGGTGGGTGGGCACGGTCCTCGACACGGTCGTCCTGCTGCCGCTGATCTCCCCGCCCTTCACCGCCGCCATCGCGCTCATCTTCGCCCTGGGGCCGCGGGGGCTCATCTCCTACCACGTCTTCGGCATCGCCGGCCTCAACATCTACGGCCTCGGCGGCACCCTCCTGTCCGAGACCCTCACCTATTTCCCGATCGCCTACCTCACGCTCAAGGGGGTGCTCGCCAACATCGACCCGACCTTGGAGGACGGCGGCTTCAGCCTGGGTGCGCGGCGCTGGCGCGTGTTCCGCACCATCACCGTCCCTCTCGCGGTGCCGGGGATCGCCAACTCGTTCCTGCTGCTCACCGCCGCGTCCCTGGCCGACTTCGCCACCCCGCTGATCCTGGGCGGGACCAGGTTTCCGGTGCTGCCCACCCAGGCCTTTCTCCAGATCACCGGGCTCTACGACATGCGGGGCGGCGCCGCGCTCTCGTTCCTGCTCCTGGTCCCCGCGCTCGCGGTGTTCGCGGCGCAGCGCTGGTGGACGGAGCGCCGCTCGGTGATCACGGTGACCGGCAAGGCGGGCGCGGCCACCCGGGTGCGGAGCCTCTCGCCCGGGGCGGTGGCCGCGCTGGTCCTGGTGTGCGCGCTCACCGTCTTGCTGGTGCTGACCTTCTACCTGCTGATCGTGTTCGCCTCGATGGTGCGGGCCCTGGGCGCGGACAACAGCTTCTCCACCGCCCACTACGCCCACGTGTTCAGCGGCGGTCTCAAGGCCATCCGCGACACCCTCGTCATCGCGGCGGTGTGCATGCCGGTGGGCGGGCTCTTCGCGGTGGTCCTCGGCTACGTGGTGGCGCGCACGCGCTTCCCGGGACGCCGGGCCCTCGAGTTCGCGGCCATGATCAACTACGCGCTGCCCGGGACCATCGTGGGCATCGCGTACCTGGTGGCGTTCAACGACCCACCTCTGGCCCTGACCGGCACTGCGTTCATCCTGGTGATCTGCTACGTGTTCCGCTACAGCCTGGCCGGCACCCGCGCCACCACCGCGCTGCTCGCGCAGGTGGACCCGTCCATCGAGGAGGCCTCGGCGAGCCTCGGGGCGCGGAGGGACGTCACCTTCCGTCGAGTGATCCTGCCGCTGATCCGGCCCGCGCTGCTGGCCGGCATGACCGTGCTCTTCATCCGGGCCATGACCGCGATCAGCGCCACCATCTTCCTGGTCTCGCTGAGCTGGTCCCTGGTGACCGTGCGCATCCTGGAGGGCATCACCAATCTCGAGCTGGGCCAGGCCTCGGCCTTCTCGGTGATGGTCATCCTGCTCGTCTACGCCGCGGTCATCCTCTCCAGCCTGATCATGCGCCGGCTCAACGCGGGCAGCCTCGGCCAGGCCGGCACGCTCCTGGGCGGATGAGCGCGACCGGCGCGCGGCTCCGGCTCGTCTCGGTCTCCAAGCGCTTCGTCCGCGCGGAGCAGGGCGTGGCCGCGGTGGACGACGTGACCCTCACGGTGGAGCCGGGGGAGCTGCTGACCCTGCTCGGCCCCTCCGGGTGCGGAAAGACCACCACATTGCGAATGGTCGCGGGCTTCGAGCAGCCGGACTCGGGCCGGGTCTTGATCGACGAGCAGGACGTCACCGGCCTCATGGTCTACCGGCGGAACATCGGATTCGTGTTCCAGAACTACGCGCTCTTCCCGCACCTCACCGTCTTCGAGAACGTGGCCTACGGCCTCCGCGTGAAGCGGCTCGGCGCGGCGGTCATCCGCGAGAAGGTGGAGCGCGTCCTCGCCCTGGTGGGGCTGCCCGGCCACGCACGCCGCTTCTCGAACCAGCTCTCGGGCGGCGAGCAGCAGCGGGTGGCGGTGGCGCGCGCGGTGGTGGTGGAGCCGCGCCTGCTCCTCTTCGACGAGCCGCTCAGCAACCTGGACGCCAAGCTGCGGGTGCAGATGCGCGAGGAGCTCTCGCGGCTGCAGCGCCAGCTCGCCATCACCACCATCTACGTGACCCACGACCAGGAGGAGGCGATGGCCATCTCCGATCGCATCGCGGTGATGCAGGCGGGCCGGGTGGCCCAGGTGGGCACCGCGCACGATCTCTACCGGGCGCCGCGCTCCGTGTTCGTCGCCCAGTTCATCGGCCGCGTCAACCTCCTCCCCGCGCGCGTGCTGCGGGCGGGCACCGGAGCGGCCACGGTCACCCTCTGGGGGCGCGAGGTCACGGTCCCCGCCGACGAGCCGGTCGCGGCGGGGCAGAGCGTGTCGCTGGTGCTACGGCCCGAATCGGTGGCCCTGCTGCCCGAGCGGGCGGTCGCCCCCGCGCAGGAGTTCGCCATCGCGGGGGTGGTGCGCGGCCGGACCTTCCTGGGCGAGAAGGTCGAGTACGCGGTCGAGGTCGGGGGCACCCTGCTCCAGGCCGTCTCCTACGATCCGCTCCGCCACGGGCTCTTCGACGTGGACGCCCCGGTCCAGGTCGCGTGCGCCCCCGCGTCGCTGCGTCTCCTGCGGGGTCAGGGCTGAGCGCGGCGCCTCACCGGGCCATCATCTGGCGCGGGAGCCAGAGGGCGAGATCGGGGAAGAGAAAGAGCAGCGCCACCATGAGGATCATGAGCAGCACGTAGGGCGTGGTGCCCACCGTGACCTCGCGGGCGCTCGTGCCCGGCATCAACCCCTGGATGACGAAGAGGTTCAGCCCCACCGGCGGGGTGATGAAGCCGATCTCGAGCCACACCACCATGATGATGCCGAACCAGACCGGGTCGAAGCCCAGGCCGGTGATGAGCGGGAAGAGGATCGGCAGCAGGATGATCATCACCGACAGCTCCTCCAGCGCGTAGGCGATCACGAGCAGGAACGAGAACACCGCGGTGAAGAACGCCCACTTGGGCAGGCCGAGCGAGACCACGTAGGCGAGCAAGGCCTTGGGCGCCCCGATCAGGGCGATGACGTGGGAGAAGATGGCCGCGAAGATGATGATGGCCATCACCATCGAGGTGGTGCGCACCGTCTCCTCGAAGGCGCGCCGCATCGCCACCCACGTGAGGCTCCCGGCCCACCAGGCGAGCACCAGGCTCACCAGGGTGCCGAGCGCGGCCGCCTCGGTGGGCGTGACGATGCCGAGGTACATCGAGCCCAGAACCACCAGGATCAGGATCGCGACCGGCGCCACCTCGCGCAGCCCCTCGAGCTTGGAGGCGAAGGAGCCGCGGTCCTCCGCCGCGCGCGGCGCGGCCTCCGGCCAGATCGTCGCGTAGACGACCACGTAGGCCGCGAAGATCAGCGACAGCACGACGCCCGGGATGATGCCCGCCATGTAGAGGTGGCCCACCGAGGTCTCGGTCATCACCCCGTAGATGATCATGGGGATGGACGGCGGGATCAGGATGCCCAGCGTGCCGCCCGCGGCCAGGGAGCCGATGATCACGCTCCGGCGGTAGCCGCGGCGCTCCATCTCGGGGATCGCGATCATCCCGATGGTGGCCGCGGTGGCCACGCTCGAGCCCGACACCGCCGCGAACACCGCGCACGAGAAGATGCTCGCCACCGCGAGCCCACCGGGGAGGAAGCCGACCCAGCGGGCCATCGCCCGGAAGAGGCCGCGGCCGATCCCGGAGTGCAGCAGGATGCCGCTCATGAACACGAAGAGCGGTACCGCGATGAACGAGAAGCTGGTGGCGTTGGACCACGCGATGGACCCGATCACCCCGAGGCCTACCGTGAAGCCCTTGAGGTAGAGCAGCCCGAACAGGCCGACCAGCCCGATCGCGACGGACACCTCGAGCCCGAGAGCCAGCAGGAGGAACATGAGACCGATGAGGAGGCCGCCGAGAAGGGCGTCGGTCACCGGGGCTCCGGGGACGGCGGCACCTCGTCGCGCCCCGCGCGCGGCCCCAGTGCGGCGCGGAGCTGCCGGCGGAGCGCGCCCACCATGACCGCGCTCATGAGGAGGAGCCCGGCCGGGATCACGAGCATCGGCGCCCAGAGCGGATACAGCATGACGGTGGAGACGCGCCCGTACCGGTACGCGGTGATCGCGGACTGCAGCGTGGTCCACGACACCACGAGGATGAATCCGATGCCGAGCAAGAGGCCGGCCGCGCGCAGCCAGGCGCGGAGCGCGGGCGGGAGCTGCGTGGTGGCGAGGTCCACCCGCACGTGGGCGCCGCACTGGAAGGTGTAGGCGAGGCCGCCGAAGATCACCAGCACCAGGAGGAAACTCGCCACCTCGTCCACGAAGAGCAGCGGCGAGTTGAAGAAGTAGCGGAGCAGCACGTCGGCGGAGATGAGCACCGCGATGACCAGGGTGGCGACGCCGGACAGCAGCGCGGCCGCCCAGGAGAGGCGGGCGATCACTGGCCGAGCATCCCGATGGCCTGCTCCAGGAAGTCGGCGAGCGCGGAGTCCGTCGGGCTCCCCAGGCTGCTCGCCGCGATGGCGAGGGCGGCCGCCGCGGTCATGATCCAGGAGAGCCGGTTCATCGGAGCAGCCCCGCGACGATCTGGGGGAGCGCGGTCTCGGCCTTGCGCCGCTGATCGTCGGCGGTCTCTCCGCCCTTGCGATGCGGGATCACCACCAGGGCCAGGTCGGGCACGTTCTGCAGGCGCGCCTGCATGCGCGCCGCGTTCTCGAAATTATCCCAGACGATCGTCACGGTATGGATCCCGCGCTTCTCCAGCGCGGCCGCGTCGAGCACACTGCCCGACGTGCACGAGCCTCAGAGGCCGATGCCCACCACCGCCGCGCTCGCGGTAGCCGCGGCCTCGTCGATGAGGGGGCCCGGCGAGGGGGCGGTGCCGGACGGCTTCACCAGCCGTCGCACCGCCGCGCCGTGCTCGCGGCCCAGGAGCGCTTCCAGATGCGTGGTGAACGGGATGTCGAGGTTGTCGTCCACCAGCGCGATGGTGGCGCCCGCGAGCGCGCGCGGCCGCGCCGACGCGGGGCGGCTCCCGCCGTGCTCGGGCCAGACCGGGCTCAGGATCTCCATGGGCTCAGGCCCTCCGGATCGGGCGAGTGACCGCGAAGCCCCCGAAGCCGCCCCAGCCGGGCAGCACCGCCGCGAAGTAGCTGCGGCCGCCCGCCACCACGAGGTGGATGTCGTCCGGCTCCGCGGAGACCGGAACCCGGGTGGCGGGATTGTCGAGGTCGTAGCGGAGCGGGTAGCGGCCGGCGTCGCGCTCCATCTTCCGGAACTGCTCGTGCACCACGCCGCACGCCCGCACCTGCGCGATCGGCCGCCGCGCGTGCTCCCAGAGATAGCGGCGCACGTCGGTCTTGGACCAGCCGCGCTTGGCGAACTCCTCCGCGTTGAGTGGATTCAGCACCACCAGCATCTGCCCCATCACGTGCATGTTGTTGTTGCCGAGCCCGCACATGGAGTCGGTGAGCACGTGCAGCATCTCCTCCGGGGTGCCGTAGCAGAAGACGCTGTGCGGGCCCTCGCAGGCGAAGACGGTCACCGCATCGGAGCCGGGCGGGCGGCCCCGGTCCACGTGCAGGGGCGCCCACGGATTGTCCTCCTCTTCCTCCGCGATGCAGAAGGCGTACTCCCCCGGATGAGAGAGCGTGGCCTTGTCGGTATCCCACGGCACCGCGCCGCCCAGGTTCCACAGGGCGAGGCGCACCGCGCGCCCCACCGCCGCGTTGGCGCGGTAGCCGTTGCCGAAGACCCCGTCGCGCGAGTTGAAGCCGAGCTCGCGCGCGATGGGGCCGTTGACGATGACGAGGGGGACGCACATGTGGGTGGTCTGGGTCACCCCGTTGAGATTGTGGGCGGGGTCGAGCAGCGCCTCGAGCGCGGCGAGCACCACCGGGAAGTGGGCGGGCAGGCAGCCGCCCATGACCGCGTTGATGGCCAGCTTCTCGACGGTGGCGGGGCCGCCCTTGGGCGGTACCGGCCCGAGGCTCTCCTGCGGGTCGCGGCCCGCCCCCGCGATCATGGCCTCGACGCGCCGCCGCGTGGGCAGCACCACCGGAAGGCCGTCCGTCCAGTGGCGCTGGTAGAAGAGCTCCACCGCCTCGTCGTAGTCGTCGACGTCGAGGCGCTCCGAGATCAGGTTCATGAGCGGTCGGTCTCCTGGGCCGGCTGGGCGGCGCCGTATTGTCCCCGATTCCTCCCGACGCGACAAGCGACCATGGGCCCTTGACTTCCCCGGCGCCCCGCGCTATCGGTGTCGGACCCCCCCAACGGGAATCCATGGACGAACCGGCCCTTCGGGCGATGCTCGCGCAGGTGAAGCACGGCGGTCTCACGCGCCGGGGCTTCGTGCAGGCGCTCGCCGCGGCCGGACTCGGCGCCCCGATGGCCGGCCGTCTCCTGGGCGCGGCGGGGGTGGCCGCCGCGCAGCCGAGCGAGGCCGAGTTCACGCCCACCCGGCGCGGCGGGGGCGGCACCCTCCGCATGCTGATGTGGGACGCCCCCACCCTGCTCCACCCGCACTTCGGCCGCGGCCTCCGCGACTTCACGGTCCAGCGGATCTTCTACGAGTCGCTCGCCGCCCCCGCCGCCGACGGCACCTTCGTGCCGGTCCTCGCCGAGGAGATGCCCTCGCGCAAGGCGGGCACGGTGGCCAAGGACGGCCAGTGGGTGACCTGGCGGCTCAAGCGCAACGTGCTCTGGCACGACGGGGCTCCGTTCACCGCCGACGACGTGATCTTCAACTGGGAGTTCGCGATCGATCCCGCGACCGCGGCGAGCACGCGGGCGGGCTACGAGGACATCGTGCGGATCGAGAAGATCGACTCCCACACCGTGAAGCTCGTCTTCAAGAAGCCGCAGCCCTCATGGGACTCCGCGTTCACCGGCGGCGGGCTGCTCCCGCGCCACGTCTTCGAGAAGGCGAAGGGCGCGGGCGCGCGCGAGGCCATCGGCATGCTGCCCGCGGTCGGCACCGGCCCCTACCGCCTCGCCGAGTGGCGGCCGGGCGACTTCATCCGGGCGGAGATCAACAAGCGCTACCACGTGCCGAACCGGCCGTTCTTCGACCAGCTCGAGATCAAGTGCGGCGGCGACGCGGTGGGGGCGGCCCGCGCGGTGCTGCAGACCGGGGAGTACGACTTCGCCTACTACGTGCTGGTGGAGGAGGAGGTCCTGCGGCGGATCGAGCAGGGCGGCAAGGGCCGCGTGCTCTCCATCCCGAGCAGCGGGGTGAGCTTCATCCAGTGCAACCAGACGGATCCGTGGCGCGAGGTCGACGGCGAGCGTTCGAGCCTCAAGGCTCCGCACCCGGTGCTGACCGAGCAGCCGGTGCGTACCGCGCTGAGCCTGCTGGTGGATCGCATGGCCATCCAGGAGCACCTGGTCGGGCGCATCGGCCAGATCACCGCGAACTTCCTGAACGCCCCCGAGCGCTTCCGCTCGCGTAACAGCACCTGGGAGTTCAACGTGGACAAGGCCAACGATCTCCTGGACCAGGCGGGCTACGCGCGCGGGCCCGACGGAGTTCGCGCGAAGGACGGCCGGCGATTGCGCTTACTCTTCCAGGCCGCCGCCAACGCCACCGTGCAGAAGGTCCAGATGGTGGTCAAGCAGTCGGCCGCGCGCGCGGGCATCGAGATGGAGGTGAAGGCGATCCCCGCCTCGGTCTTCTTCTCCTCCGACGTGAGCAACGTGGACACCAACATCCGCTTCCTGGCCGATCTGCAGACCTACACCGTGTTCACTCCCATCGACCCCCAGTTCTTCATGGCCCAGTTCGTCTCCTGGGAGGTGCCCACCAAGGAGAACGGGTGGACGGGACGGAACATCGCGCGCTGGAAGAACGCGGACTACGACCGCCTGTGGCGCAAGGCGGACGTGGAGATGGACCCGGTCAAGCGGGCCGCCCTCTTCATCAAGATGAACGACCTCGTGGTGCAGAAGGCGGTGGCGATCCCGGTGACGTGGCGCAACGTGCTCCACGCCGCCGCCAACAACCTGGCCGGGGTGGAGCTCAACTCGTGGGACTCCATCTTCGGCCGGATCGCCTACTGGTACCGGACCTAGAGCTCCTTCACGTCCACGGTCTGCCCGGTGGTCGCGCTCCGGGTGACCGCGTCGGTGAACTCCATGTAGCGCACCCCGTCCTCGAAGGTGGTGCGCGCGACCTTCTCCCGGCCGCGGATCGCGTTGACGAACTCCTCCTCGACCCGCCAGCCGATGCGCGTCCGGGGCGGCACCGGAATCTCGCGCAGCGCGGACTCCCCCCGGCGGGCCCCGGTGAGACGGACCGCGTCGGCCTCCAGCCTCAACGTCCCCTCGCTCCCGTAGAGCCATGCCTCGGAGGCGGGGGCGAGCGCGGTCACCGAGCTGAAGCGCATGTGGGCGACCGCGCCGCGCCGGAGCTGGGCGAGGATGTCCACGTGATCGGGGACCTTGACCTCCTGGGTCGCGCCGGCCGCGTCCTTCCGCTTCGGCACCGCGACCTTGGTCATCGAGGTCACCCGCTGCGCGGGGCCGAGCCAGCGCATCATCGCCTCGTACCAGATCCCCATGTTGAGGATGTTGTGCCCGCTCATGGCCACGTCGTGCCGCCAGTGCAGCGGGGCGTCCGGTTCCACGAAGCGGCCCGGGGAGGACTGCAGCTCGACCGCGAGCACCTCGCCCAGGAAGCCCTCGGCGAGCAACGCCTGGACGGTGGCGTCCAGCTCGAGGGTGTGGGGCGCGGGCACGAGCTGGGCGATCAGGCTCGGCGCCTTGCGCGAGGCCTCCAGCATGCGCCGGCCCTCGGTGGCGTTCATGGCCATCCGCGCCTCGCAGAGGACGTGCTTGCCCGCGCCGAGCGCGGCGGTAGTCATCTCGCAGTGCGTGTAGGGCCAGGTGCCGATGCACACCGCGTCGATGTCGGGCGCGTTGACGATCTCCGGCCAGCTCGCGTGGACCCGGCCGATGCCGAACTCCTTCGCGACCCGCTCCCCCGACTCCTTCGACCGGTTGGCCACCGCGACCAGCTCGACCCCGGGCTGGGCCTTCAGCTTGGGGAGGTGATGCTTGCGCGTGTTGGCGCCGGCGCCGATGAAGCCGACGCGGATCTTGGAATCGGTCATGATGTCTCTCCCGCTTGTTGGAGGCAGGTGTCGAGCAGCTCGAGCGCGGCTCGGGTGAACGCCCACATGTTGGCTTCGCGATCGCTCCGCCCGGTCTCCAGGGTGCGGGCCATCTCGACCGCGCCCGCGACCGCGAAGCACGAATGCCCGGCCGCGTCGCCGTAGCGATTGCCGGTGGGGCCGGCCGCGCCGGTCTCGGCGAGCGCCCAGGTGGTGCCGAGCCGCTCGCGGATCGTCTTCGCGTTGATCCGGGCCGCCGCTTCCGTGCTGGAGCGGATGCCGCGCACCGCGTCGTCGGGCAGCATGAGCAGGCTGCGCCGCGCGGTCTGCGTGTAGATCACACCGCCGCCCGTGAAGTACGCGGACGCGCCCGGGATCGCCAGCAGCGCGGCCGAGATCAGACCGCCCGTCGAGGACTCCGAGATCGCGATCGTCTCCTTGCGCGCGATGAGGCGCGCGGCGACGGAGCCGGCGAGGGCGGAGAGCAGCTCGGGCACGGGGTAGTGGTACCCCGGGCGGGGCCGGAGCGCAACCGGGTTTTCTCCGTGATAGACTCGGCGCGCCGGTGACGACCCCGATGACGACTCCGATCACGACCCCGATCACTCCGTTATCCGTCTACCTGCCGTTCAACATGGACTGCCTCCGCGGCGAGTTCGCCCCCGCCAAGCGCGGGGCGGGTGGGCCACCCGTGGGCGCCGGCCGCTGGCTCGTCGTCCAGGACCAGAAGCTCCTCGTGGTGCCCGACGGCGACGGCTTCCGCCTGCCCGCCGGCGCCACCCCGGAGTCGCCGCCCCGCGGACTCGACGGAGTGGGCCCGCGCCACTGGCTCGGCACGTGGTCGGGCGAGCCCTGCTGGGTCGCCGCGCTCCCCAAGAGCGCGCCGGTGCCGGAGGGGCTCCGGCCGGAGACGCTCGTGCCGATGCAGGGCACGCGGCTGCCCGACGATCTGCTCACGGTGGGCGGCATGGCGATGCAGCTCCTGTACTGGGAGTCCACGAGCGGGCACTGCCCGCGCTGCGGCGCGCCGACCGGCCGCCTCGAGGGCGAGTGGGGCAAGCGCTGCGGGGCGTGCAGCTACGAGCACTATCCGCATCTGCATCCCGCGGTCATCGTGCTGGTGCGCGACGGCGACCGCGTGCTCCTCGCGCGCAAGGCGATCTGGGCGCCCGGCCGCTACGCGCTGGTCGCGGGTTTCGTGGACAACGGCGAGTCGCTGGAGGGCTGCGTGGCGCGCGAGGTGAAGGAAGAGGTCGGGGTGGACGTCAAGGACATCCAGTACGTGGGCAGCCAGAACTGGCCCTTCCCGAGCCAGATCGAGATGCCGGTGGGCCCGGCCCGTCATTCCATCGCGGGCTGGATCATCCGTCACTTCTCGGGCAATGTTTGAATGTAGGACCTGACCCCACCGAGGAACCCCCATGCGAGACGAACAGAGCATCGAGACCGAGGCGACCGAGCTGCTGCGCACCATGATCCGCAACGCGTGCGTCAACGACGGCACCGCGGCCTCCGGCCAGGAGACGCGGAGCTGCGCCGCGCTCGAGGACTACTTCGCGGGCGCGGGGGTCGCGTGCGAGCGCTACACCTCCGAGCCGGGGCGCGAGAGCCTCATCGCGCGCATCGAGGGCTCGGACCCCAAGGCCCCGCGCCTGCTCCTCATGGGCCACACCGACGTGGTGCCGGTGAGCCCCGACGGCTGGAAGCGCGATCCCTTCGGGGGCGAGCTGGTGGACGGGGTGGTCTGGGGCCGCGGCGCCATCGACATGCTGAACCTCACGAGCACAATGGCGGTGGCGACCCGGCGGCTGGCCAAGAGCGGTTTCCGCCCGCGCGGCACCCTGATCTACCTGGCGGTGGCGGACGAGGAGGCCGGCGGCAATCTGGGCGCGGGGCACCTCGTGGAGCGGCGGCCCGACGCGGTGAAGGCGGACTACGTCATCACCGAGAGCGGCGGCGTGCCGATCCCCACCAGCAAGGGCCACGTGCTCGGCGTGACGGTGGGTGAGAAGGGAGCCAACTGGCGGCGGCTGACCGTGGCGGGCACGCCCGGCCACGGATCGCGCCCGTTCCGCACCGACAATGCATTGGTGACCGCGGCCGAAGTCGTGCGGCGCATCGCGGCCTACCAGCCGAAGGCCCGCATCCTCGACGTGTGGCGCGAGTACGTGAAGGCGATGGATCTCGGGCCCGAGCTGACCGCCGGGCTCACCGATCCCGCGCGGGTGCTCGAGACGGTGCGCGGGATGGACAACCTGGCCCTGGCCCGCGAGGCCCACGCCTGCACCCACACCACGTTCTCGCCGAACGTCATGCACGGCGGGGTGAAGACCAACGTCATCCCCGACCGGGTGGAGATCGACGTGGACATCCGCGCGCTCCCCGGGGTGACGAGCGACGAGGTGGACGTGATGCTGCGGGAGGCGATCGGCGACCTGGGCCCGCGGGTGAGCGTCCGCACCGGGCGCGGGCAGGAAGGCTCGCTCAGCACCCACGACACCCCGCTGGTGGCCGCGATGGAGCGAGTCACCTCCCGGCTCATGCCGGGCAGCCGCGTGGTGCCCAAGATGACCACCGGCGGCACCGACGCCAAGTTCTTCCGCTGGCAGGGCGTACCCGCCTACGGCTTCGGCCTGCAGTCGCTCCGCATCCCCTACACCGACTACCCGCTGATGTTCCACGGCCACAACGAGCGCGTGGACACCGAGAGCCTCAAGCTCTCCGCGATGATGTGGGAGACGCTCGCCCGCGAGTTCCTCGGCTAGGAACTCGGAGGGGGGCATCGCCGGGACCGCCCTGGCGCGTGAGTTCTTCGGCCAGACGCTAGCCGGCCTTCGCGACGTCGCGCTGGAGCGAGTCGACGCTGTCGGCCACCAGGGCGACCAGCTCGTCCACCTCGCCGGCGGTGATGCAGAGCGGCGGGGCCAGGCGGAGCACGGTGCCGCGCGCGTAGATGATGGCGCCGCGGTCCCACGCCTTGCGGTCGAGCTCGGCCACCAGCTTGGCGTCGAGCGGCTTGCCGGAGCCGTCGGGCTGCACGAAGTCCACGCAGACCAGCAGGCCGCGACCGCGGACCTCGCCCACGATCGGGTGCTTGCCCACCGCCCGGCGGAGATTCTCGAGCAGCCGGGTCCCCATGGCCTCCGCGTTGGCCACCAGCTTGTCCTGCTCCATGATGCGCAGGTTGGCGAGCGCGGCCGCGCAGGCCACCGGATGCGCCGCGTAGGTGTTGGGGTGCACGTTCTCCTGGGTGGTGGTGTCGGAGAAGACCTCGGCGAGCCGGCCACGCGCGATGCTGGCGGAGAGCGGGATGTAGCCCGAGGTGATGCCCTTGGCCACCGACAGGAGGTCGGGCACCACCTGGTCGTGCTCGACCGCGAACCACCGGCCGGTGCGCCCGAAGCCGGTGATCACCTCGTCGGCGATCATCAGCACGTCCAGCTCGTCGCAGAGCGCGCGCACCGCGCGGAGCCAGCCGATCGGCGGCATGATGAAGCCGCCCGAGGAGAGGACCGGCTCCATGATCACCGCCGACACCGTGTCCGGCCCCTCGCGGAGGATCGCCTCGCGCAGCTCGGCGATGCGGCGCGCGATCAGCTCCGCCTCGGTGCCTCCCGCGAGGTCGCGGAAGGGATGCGGCGGCTTCACCTTCGCGAAGCCGGGCACCTCGAGCGGGGCGTAGGCCTGAGACAGGTGGGGCAGGCCGCAGATCGCGAAGGTGCCCATGGTCGCGCCGTGGTAGCCGCCCTCGAGGGAGATCACCTTGTGCTTGCCGGGCTTGCCGGCCGCGAGCCAGTACTGCCGGGCGATCTGCATCGAGCGCTCGTTGGCCTCGGAGCCGCTCACCGCGAACATGGTGTAGCGCAGGTCGCCCGGGGTGAGCGACGCGAGCTTCGCGGCCAGCTCCACGGCCGGGCGATTGGAGAACTGCCGGGTGGTCGGGTAGTACGCGAGCCGCACCGTCTGCTCGGCGATCGCCTCCGCGATCTCGCGGCGGCCGTGACCCACGTTGACGACCGCGAGCCCCGCGAAACCGTCGAGGAGCTTCTTGCCCTGCTCCGTCCAGACCCAGACGCCTTCCCCCCGATCGATCACCAGCTCCTCGTCGGAGAGGAACGGGTGGTCCTGCGTCTTGTGCGTCCAGAGGTGATTGATCATCTTCGGGTCGGTCGTCATGGCGGCATAGCTCCCGGATGAGGTTGAGCGGCTGGCGACGGTGAGCGGATCGTAGCAGACCGCGCCGGGCCTTGTCCTCGGCGGGGTGCTCATTTTCAGTCCCCAACTGACACTTTCCGCCCGGAGACGGCCAAGACGCCCAGTTATTTCAGGTAGTTGTCTATGGCGTGGTCCTTGCTCCCTCACGACCGGATGCCACCGACGAGTCCCCAGAGCCACGCGGACATGCAGGACGAGACGGCGCTCCTCGCCCGCCTGCGCTCGCTCGAGGAGGAGAACGCGCGCCTGCTCGAGGAGCAGTGGACGCGTCGGCAGGAGACCCGGGCTCTGACCGGCATCGGCCGGCTCCTGTCCGAGCGGCTCGATCCCGACGTGGTCGGCGAGCGTATCGCGGAGAGCCTCCGCTCCCTGCTCGGCGGGCGCTCGGCCGTCGTCTACCGCCTCGACGCCGACTCCGCGAACCTGTTCGCGATGGCGGTGGCGCACGAGCCAGAGGCGCCCACCGCGAGCTGGCGCCCGGTGCGCGAGATCCGATCGGGCGCGGTCGGGCTCGCCATGCACGAGCGGCGCACCATCACCAGTCCCGATGTCCTGGCGGACGCGCGCATCGACGTTCCTCCCGCCCTGCGCGCCCACATGGACGAGGGGGCCGACCGGGCGATCCTCGCGGTCCCCTTGCTCACGCAGGACCGGATCATCGGCGCGCTCGCGGTACGCACCGTGACCGGGACCGTCTTCGACGCGCGCGCGGTGCAGCTCGCCGAGGCCCTGGCCGACCAGGCCGCGATCACCCTCGAGCACGCGCGGCTCTTCGCGGAAGAGGAGCGGCGGCGGCGCGAGGCGGAGGTGCTGGCCGACCTCGCGCACACCATCGGCGCCGCCCCCGACCTCGCCACCGTGCTCCGCCGGGTCACCGAGGCGGCCCAGGAGCTCTGCCGTAGCGACGGCGCGGTGATCGGCCTGCGCATCCCCGAGTCCGACGCGGTGCTCCTGCGCTACTGGACGGCCCCGTGGTACACCGACCTGACCCGCGTCCGCGTCGAATCCGGCAAGGGGCTCGGCGGCCTCGCGCTCGAGGCGGGCCGGCCCGCCCGGACGGATGACTACCTCCGCGATGCCCGGGTCAGCCGGGACTACGCGGGACAGGTCGCCGCGCTCGGGATCACCACCAAGATGGTGGTCCCGATCCTGATCGACGACCACGTCGAGGGCCTGCTCTACGTGGACAACCGGACCGCCCGCGTCTTCACGGACCGGGACGAGTCGGTCCTGGTGCGGCTGGCCGCCCACGCGGCCATCGCGATCCGCAACGCCCAGATCCTCGAGGCCGAGCAGCTCGCCCGCGGCACCGCGGAGCGGCTGGTCCGGGCGCTGCGCGAGAGCCAGGACCGCTTCCAGTTCGTGGCCCGCGCCACCAACGACGCGGTGTGGGACTGGGACCTCGTGAGCGACGCGCTGTGGTGGAACGAGGGCGTCAGCACCCTCTTCGGCTATCCCCCCGAGCAGATCGGCCCGGACATCGCGTGGTGGTACGAGACGATCCATCCGGACGATCGCGAGCGGGTGAAGACGGACATCAACGCGGCGGTCGAGCGCGGCGCCGAGAGCTGGAGCGCGGAGTATCGCTACCGCCGCGCCGACGGCTCGTACGCCCACGTCTTCGACCGAGGCTACGTGCTGCACGACGGGGACGGCCGGCCCACCCGGATGATCGGCGCGATGATGGACATCACCCAGCGCCGGGAGCTCGAGGAAGAGCTCCGGCAGGCCCAGAAGATGGAGGCGGTCGGCCGCCTCGCGGGCGGCGTCGCCCACGACTTCAACAACCTGCTCACCATCATCACCGGCCGCACCCATCTGGTCCTCGGGCGGCTCAAGGCCGACGACCCGGTGCGCCGCAGCATCGAGGTGATCCAGAAGACGGCGGATCGCGCCGCCGGCCTCACGCGCCAGCTCCTGGCCTTCAGCCGCAAGCAGGTCCTCCAGCGGAAGGTGCTCGATCTCAACACCCTGGTGGCGGAGGTGAGCACGATGCTGCGGCGGCTCATCGGCGAGGACGTGAACCTGCTGGTGACCGCGGGGCCGAGCGCCGGACGGGTCAACGCCGATCCCGCGCAGCTCGAGCAGGCCTTGATGAACCTGGCCGTGAACGCGCGGGACGCGATGCCCAGCGGCGGCACCCTCGGCCTCGAGACCGATCTGGTGCGGCTGGACGCGGCGCCGCCCGACCGACCTGACGCGCTCCCGCCCGGCCCGTACGCGGTGCTCCGCGTGATGGACACCGGCACCGGCATGGACGCGGCGACCCAGGCCCGGATCTTCGAGCCGTTCTTCACCACCAAGGAGCCGGGGAAGGGCACCGGCCTCGGGCTCTCGATGGTGCACGGGATCGTGCGCCAGCACGGCGGCGCGATCCACGTCCGCAGCGTGATGGGCGGCGGCACGACCTTCGAGATCTACCTGCCCCAGGTCGAGACGGCGGCCGAGACCGGCGGCGCCGTCGAGCCGTCCGCGCCCCCGCCCGCGACCGGCAAGGAGACGATCCTGCTCGTGGAGGACGAGGCCGACGTACGGGCGCTCGCCCGCGAGGTGCTGGAGCGGCAGGGCTACACGGTGGTGGAGGCGAGCGACGGCCAGCATGCCGTCGAGGTCTACGAAAAGGAAAGCGCGCGGGTCGACCTCATCCTCACCGACGTGGTGATGCCGCGCATGAGCGGCCGCGAGATGGTGGACCGCGTGCGGGCCAGCCGGCCCGACATGCGCGTGCTGTACATGTCGGGCTACACCGGCGACGCCATCGTCCGCCACGGCGTGCTCGACGCGAGCATGCTCCTGCTCGGCAAGCCCTTCACGCCGGTGGCGTTGATCGCGAAGGTCCGCGAAGTCCTCGACCGCCCGCGCAGCTAGCTACCCGCCCCGCACCAGCGGCTCTCCGATCAGCGTCCAGTAGGGGATCGCCACCGCCAGCACCACGAGGGCGGCCAGCGCGGTCATCAGGAGGCCGAAGCCGAAGATCTCTCCGGCGGTGAGGTGCCCGCGCTCGTAGACCACCAGCGACGAGGCGGCCTGCGCCGGATAGTAGAGGACCGCGTCGCCCGCGATCGTGACGATGAGCCCGCAGAGGATGGGGTTCAGGCCCGCGGTGGTCCCCACCGACATCGCCACCGGGATCGTGGTGGCGAGGAAGCCGGTGATGTTCGGGATCATGAGCCGCACGAGCGCGGAGGCGACGAGCAGCACGCCCACCACCATCCAGGGCGACTCGGCCACCGAGCGGGCCGCCCCCACCACACCGCCGGCCAGCCACGCGCTCGCGCCCGAGCGCGAGAGCGCCTGCGCCAGGGACAGCGACGAGGCGAGCACGAAGAAGTTCGCCCAGCCGACCTCCTGCTCGAACTGCCGCCAGGTGAGCACGCCCAGGCCCGGCATCAGGAAGCACACCCAGGCCAGGAGCGCGGGCAGAGTCGGATGCCAGTGGTGGATGGAGTCGGTCAACCAGAGGACCCCGGCGCCGGCGGTGATCAGCGCGGTCCGCCACTCGACGCCGGAGAGCGGGCGCGGCGCGGGCCGGGGCGGCACCTGCACCTCGGCGTGAAAGCCGTGGCGGAAACGCAGGTAGATGGCGGCGGCGGCGAGGCTGATCAGCGCCAGGTACGGGACGCTCATCAGCACGAACCACCGGGTCCAGGAGGTCACGCCGATGAGGCCGGCGGCCACGATGGGCGTGATGCCGCCGGTCAACAGGATCGTGGACGACAGCCGGTTCACCGAGTTCAGCACCAGCATGATGGCGCGGGCGAGCGGCGCGCCGGCCGGCACGCGGCCGAGCGCGAAGGCCTGGTCGTAGACGTGGACGAGGATGCCGGTGCGGGTGGTGGCGGACGGGAGTATCAGCGTGAGCACCGGCAGCGCGAGCAGCAGGTGCGCGTAGAGCGCGCCGGCCCGGCCCCGCCCGCGCGCGAGGAGTAGGTGGGCCACCCGCTCGGCGAGGCCGCTCCGCGACACCGCCACGCCCAGGGTCAGGATGCCGATCAGGAAGTACGCGATGGGATCCGCGAAGCCGGCGAGTCCTTCGCGCATGCCCGGCACCGCGTGGGTGAAGACCAGGGCGATGATCGCGACGATGCCGGTGACGCCGGGGGGAAGGATCTCGAAGCCCCAGAACCCGATGGCGAGCACGATCACCGCGAGGACGCGCTGGCCTTCCGCGCTCAGGCCGTCGGGCGAGGGCGCCGCCAGTACCGCCAGGCTTCCGATGACCGGGATCAGCCAGCGGAAGCCGGACGATGGGCGGCGCACCCGCCGAGGATACTACCAGCGGCCGCGATCGTAGTAGCGCGGCGCGTACGGGTAAGCCGGGTAGACGGGGTAGCTATAGGTGTAGCGCGGCCGCGGAGGCGGCGGCGCGTAGCCGAAGGGTACGAGCGGCACGATGGCACAACCGGCCAGCAGCAGCGCGGCCAGGGGAATCCATAACAGTCGCATTTCGGTGCCCTCCTCGCTCGATCAGACGAAGGAGAGCGCCGCGAATATTCCCTGAATTGCGTGTACACGCGCGGCGGGGCCGCCGCGTCTAACGAGATTGGCTAGGGCTGCTCGCCGAGCACGATGACCCCGGCCGCGGCGAGGCGATCGATCTCCTCGCGCGCGAGCCCCAGCTCGCCGAGCACCTCGGCGGTGTGCTGGCCGAGTAGCGGCGCGGGACGATCGATGCGCGGCGGGGTGCCGGACGCGCGGCCCGGGAACGTGAGCATCTTCACCTTGCCCGCGCCGGGCTGATCCACCTCGGCCACGTACCCCAGATGGCGCGCCTGTGGGTCCTCGAACACTTCGTGGAACTCGTAGATCGGACCCGCCGCGATGCCTCCGGCCTCGAGGCGCGCGACCCACTCGGTGGTGGAGCCGGTGCCCAGGATGGCCTCCACCCGCGCCTTGAACGCGGCGTGGTTGGCGAGTCGTGCCGGGTTATCGACGAAGCGCGGATCGGTCTCCATGGCCGGATCGCCGAGCGCCTGGCAGAAGCGGCCCCACTGCTCGGAGTTCAGCAGCACCACATTGACGAAGCCGTCCTTGGCCTGGAAGGCCTCCGCGGGCGAGAGGTTCAGGTTGCGATTGCCCGCACGCTTCGGCCGCTCCCCCGTGTCGAAGTAGATCGCGGTCGGGTCGGGCAGGAGCCCGAGGCTCGCGCCGACGAGGCTCACGTCCACGTGCTGGCCTTCCCCGGTGCGGAAGCGATGCGACGCGGCCACGTCGGACACCGAGCCGCCCACGCGGGTGGGCGGATCGCCCGGCATGCCGGTGAGCGCCATGAGCCCGCTCATGCCCTGGGCGATCGTGTTGTAGCCGGGCTTGCGGGCGAGCGGGCCGGTCTGGCCGAACCCGGTCACCGAGGCGTAGACCACCGAGGGGTTCACCGCGCGCACCGCCGCGTAGCCCAGGCCGAGCTTCTCGGCGACGCCGGTCAGGAAGTTCTCGATGACCACGTCCGCGCGCCGCGCCAGGTCGAGGGCGAGCCGGGCGCCCTCGGGCTTCTGGAGGTCCACCGCGATCCCGCGCTTGTTGCGGTTGACCGCCGCGAAGGAGGCGCTCATCCGCCCGCTGCCGCGAAGGGCGCGCAGGTCGTCGCCGCGGCCGGGCCGCTCGAGCTTGATGACGTCGGCGCCCAGGTCGCCCAGCAGGGCCGCGCAGTAGGGGCCGGCGATGACGCGGGACAGCCGGAGGCCCGGAGTCAAGGCGCCCGCATAGCTTGACGCGGGCCCCGCCGGTGGCTAGGCTCTGTCCACACACGAGTCGTGACCCGGTACCGGCCAAAGGGGGCGTCATGCGCTACCAACGGATCTCCGCCGACTGCCACATCGACCTGCCCTGGATCCCGCGCGATCTCTTCACCGCGAATGCGTCGGCGGTGCTCAAGGACCGCATGCCCTTCGTCAAGGACGGGCCCGACGGCCCATTCTGGACCGCCCGGAACGGCACCAACTTCGGCCTCTGGGGCGGGGTAGGCCCGGCCGGGTCCAAGTACGAGGCCGGCAAGCACCACCGCGTGGACGTGATGGCGGCGACCGGTCTGTACGATGACGGCAAGAAGGGCGTCGCCCGTCCGACCACCCCGGCGCTGCGGGCGAAGGACATGGACCGCGACGGCGTGCAGGCGGAGGTCATCTACGGCATCCTGGGCGCGGCCACCCGGCTGAACGACCACGAGGCCGCCACCGAGATGTTCCACATCTACAACGACTGGCTCGTGGACTTCTGCGGGCACGATCCCGACCGCTTCATCGGCCTGGCCTGCCTGCCCTACGGCGACATCGACGCGGCGGTGCAGGAGGTCTACCGGGTGGCCAAGCTCGGCCTGCGCGGCATGGAGCTCTCGTGCTCGTGGGACATGGAGCCGATGTGGCATCCCTCGTGGGAGCCGCTCTGGAAAGCGGTCAACGACGTCAACCTGCCGCTGCACTTCCACACCTTCCCGGCCCTGCCGCCCTCGGTGCTGGAGAAGCAGACCGGCCTGACCCGGCGCGCCGCCTTCTTCACGGTGGTCTCCGCCTTCCAGATGAACCTGGTCAACATCCTGGCCGCGATCATCGGGGCCGCGGTGCTCGAGCGCTATCCCAACGTGCGCATCGCCTTCGGGGAGAGCGGCATCGGCTGGGTGCCCTACGCGCTCGATCGCATGGACTTCGAGTGGGAGGACCGCTTCACCGATCTCGGGCTCAAGATGAAGCCGAGCGACTACTGGCGGCGGCAGTGCAAGGCCACCTTCCAGTTCGACCGCATCGGCACCAAGCTGATCGACGACATGGGCGTGGAGACGCTCATGTGGGGCTCGGACTACCCGCACGGCGACGGGGTGTGGCCGGACTCCTCCAAGTACATCGCGGAGCAGTTCGGGCACCTGCCCGCCGACGTGATGCACAAGATGACCTGCGAGAACGCGGGCCGCTTCTACGGCCTGATCAAATAACTCGGGGTCAGGTCTTACATTCACACATTTGTCGGAATGTAAGACCTGACCCCGTTCTCGATCAGGCCGTTGATCCGATCCGGATGTGTGATCGGCCCCATGTGGCCGACGCCCTCGATCTCGATCGCGGTGACCTGCGGCAAGGTCTTGGCCAGCAGCCGGGCCACGCCCCTCGACGAGGCCGGTGACTCCGAGCCGGTGAGATAGAGGACCGGCACGTCGAGCCCCGCGAACACGGACAGCGGCGTCGGGGCGCCGAATACCGCGTCCCACTCCGCCCTCACCGCCCCCATCGCGCGCGCCAGCGCATCGCGGCGCGGCCCCGGCATGCCCGCCCACGCGCCCGCGCCCATCCAGTAGTCGACGAACCGGGCCCCGGAGGCGTGCGGGTCCCCCCGCTCGAGCGCGGCCACCGTATCGTCCCGCACCGCGGCGATCTCCCGGGCCGCCGGTTGATCCGGATCCTCCTCGTCCAGCAGCGAGAACAACACGGGCTCGAACAGGACGAGGGACGCGACCCGCTCCGGATCGGCCCGCGCCACCTCGAGGGCCACCGCGCCCCCGTAGGAGTGGCCGACCAGGTGAAATCGCTCGCCCGCCGCCTCGAGCGCGGGCGCGAGCAGCCTTCGCTCGTCGGCGAGGGTGAGCGGCCGGTCGCCCGGCCAGAGCGGGCTCTGACCCGACCCGTACAGGTCCCCCGCGAGCGTGCGATAGCGGCCGGCGAGCCGGTCCATCAGCGGCCGCCACTGGGCCGAGGAGCTCGCGCTCGCGTGGATGAACACGACCGCGGGGCCGCGCCCCGCCTCGCGCAGGAACGCGCGGGCGGGCGCGATCACGGCCGCGCCTCGGCGGTGGCCGGGTCGATCACGCCCTGCACCACCGAGACGCGGTTGCACGGAAACCCGCCCCGGGCCGCGTGCTCCTCGATCAGGGTCCGTCCCGTCGCGATGTAGACGCAGTACAACCGGTCATCCGTCACGTAGCTGGTGAGCCACTGGATGTCCGGACCCATCTCGCGAAGCACCGCCCGGGACTTCTCGGCCGCCTTCTGCAGGCGGTCCGCGCTCCACGTGCCGATCCCCGGGATCTCGCGCTCGACCACGAACTTGGGCATGGCGATCCTCCTTCTCGCTTCGTCCTTACTTCTTGGTCCGCGGATCGTCGGCCGGGTTCACGAAGCGGAGATCGCTCGGCCCCACCCCGTGCACCTGCACCACCGTTTCCTGGCTACCCGCCCAGGCGAAGTGCGGGTGGTCCGGCGGGATCGCGGCGAACCCACCCACCGGCAGCTCCTGCCCGGCCTGGGCGTCGAACTTCTCGCCGACCCCGATGAAGAACACCCCCGAGAGCACGGTGACGTTCTCGCTGGCCTTGTGGACGTGGGGCGGGATCCGGTAGTTCGCGGGCATCTTGAGCCGGTAGACGAACAGCCCTTCCTTGCTGGGGTCGCCCTGGACCACCGCGAGGCGCGCGCCCGGCAGGACCGGGGGCTCGACCCACTTCAGGGTCTCCGGCATCGCGACGGTGTGCCCGTGCTGCTGCGCGTCCGCGGGGAAACTGCAGAGCGTGATGAGCATCAAGACTGCGGGAATGAGACGGTACATGGCCGATCCTCCTCGTGTGTAGTTGAGATGGAACCGGCCGCATCGCGGAGCAAGCGGCGTGCCCGCGTGGGCCGCGCAGCCGCGTACGCGCTTGATTTCCGCCACTTGACGCCGCACTCTCTGTGCGAGTCCCTGGCCGGTAGGGGACGCGCAGGCGGATCTCAGGGGGCGACGCGCATCGCGAGCTTGCACGCTGACCGACGTGGGCTGCAATGTCGCCTTGCGTCCGGTGCACCGCGCCCCGACGGCCACTTGCGGCGCGCCGCGTCCCAGCCCGCAAGGCGAGCTTGCACCCACGACGGATCCGGGCGCCGATTCTCGGGGGATTTCCGCTGGCACGCCGCTTGCCATTCCCGATCGCCATGGTCCTGACCGATCACGTCGTCGCGGTGGACATCGGAGCTTCCACGATCTCCGCGGGGCTCGTCTGTGCCAGCGACGGCGCAGTGGTCGAGGACATCCAGGCGCCGGCGTCCGGCGGAAACGCACTGGACACCATCACCCGCCTCGTCGACCACGTGCTGGACGCGGCGGAGCGCCGCCGGCTCCGCGTGTCCGGCATCGGCGTCGGGTTGCCCGGCGTGATCGACGTCGAGAAGGGCGCGCTCCGGTGGACGCCGGGCGCGTGGCTGCCCGAGCTGGACGACGTCCCCCTGCCGAGCGTGCTCGGGGAGCGTACCGGGCACCGCGTGTTCGTGGACAACGACGTCAACGCGCTCGCGCTCGCCGAATGGATGTTCGGCGCCGCGCGGGATGCCTCGTCGATCGTCACGCTGGCGATCGGCACCGGGGTCGGCGCGGGGATCATCCTGGACGGCACCCTCCTCCGCGGCCACGCCGGGGCCGCGGGCGAGATCGGCCACCTCTCGCTGGACCGCGACGGGCCGCGCTGCCCCTGCGGAGGAATCGGGTGCCTCGGGACCTATCTGGCGGGCGGCTTCGCGGACAACCGGGTCCGGGCCCGGCTCCCGGAGCATCCCGACTCCGCGCTCGGCCGCGCCGGCGGCCCCGACGGCCGCGTCACCGCGGAGATGCTCTACGCCGCCGCGGCGGCCGGCGACCCGCTCGCCCGGGCACTCGTCGACGAGGCCTGCGAGGCGCTCGCCATGGGCATCGGCGCGCTCGTGAGCCTCGTCAACCCCGAGGTGATCGTGATCACGGGGGGCGTGGTCCGGTCCCTGGCCCCGCTGCGCGAGGACATCATGGAACGGGCGCGGCGCCGGGCGCTCGCCGCGCCGCTCGCCGCGACCGCGGTGCGATTCGTCCCGACCGACAAGCGCGCCACCATTCGCGGCGGCGCCGCGCTCGTCCGCTACGAGATGGCCCGACCGGGCCGGGAGGCCTGAGACCCATGTACGTGCACCGGCCCGACGCGAGGATCTTCTATCAGGTCACCGGCAGCGGCGCGCGCGATCTCTTCCTGCTTCCGCCGTGTCAGGTGGTCGTCCACAGCCGCATGTGGAAGCACCAGATCCCGTATCTCTCCCGCTACTTCCGGGTGATCACGATGGACCCCCGCGGCAACGGCCGCTCGGACCGGCCCGCCACCGGCTACGACCTCGAGGCCCGCTACGGCGACATGCTGGCGGTGCTCGAGGAGGTGGCGCGTCCGTCCTTCGCCTTCCTCGCGTTCTCCTGCTCGGCCCTGCTCGCGTTCCGGTACGTGGCCGAGCACGCCTCGCGGCTCTCGCATCTGATCCTCCTCTCCGGCCAGTACGCCGAGTCCCTGCCCGGGCCCTTCGACGAGCGGGTGGCGCCGGTGATCCGCGGGGACTACGACAACTGGGTCGCGCGCCAGTTCAAGCGCATGCTCCCGGAGCCCCACTCGCTCAAGGGCGTGGAGGACGGGATCGCCTGGGCGGGCGAGACCACGCCCGACGTGCTCGTCGAATCGCTCCGGGCCATCGACAACGTCGACCTGCGCGACCTCCTCGCGGGGATCAGCGTCCCGACGCTGGCCGTGCACGGGACCCAGGACAAGATCGTGCCGTACTCGCACGCCCAGAAGATGGTCGCGGCGATCCCGGGCGCGCGCCTGGTGACCTTCGAGGGCGGCGGCCACTGCCTCTACGGCCGCGACGCCGCGAAGGTGAACCGGCTCCTCCGCGATTTCGTCCTGGACCGTCCGGTCGAGGCCGCGACGATCCCGGCCCGCCCCGAGCGCGCGGTCTCCGCGGAGACGCGGCCGGCCCCGGCACGCCGCTCGCGGCCCGATCGGCAGCGCAAGATCCTGTGGCTGTCGAGCCCGATCGGCCTCGGCCACATCCAGCGCGACCTCGCGATCGCCCGGCGGCTGCGCGAGCGCCATCCCGACGTCACGGTGGACTTCCTCGCCGCCGCCCCCGCGGACCGGGTGGTCCGCCACTGGGGCGAGCGTCTCCATCCCGCCACCGCGCTGCTGCAGAACGAGACCGCCCACTTCGAGGGCTGGGCCGCCGATCACGAACTGCACGCCTTCAACGCCCTCTGGGACATGGACGAGATCATGACCGCGAACTTCATGACCTTCGCGGACGTGGTGGAGCGCGAGCGCTACGACCTCTGGGTCGGTGACGAGGGCTGGGATCTCGACTACTTCCTGCACGAGAACCCGGACATGAAGCGGGCGCCCTACGTCTTCCTCACCGACTTCATCGGGGTGCTCCCGATGCGGGAGGACCGGAGCTCCACCGAGTTCATCCGTTGCTGGGAGAAGAATGCGGAGAACATCGACCACCTCCGCCTGCATCCGGACGTGCGCGACCGGTCCATCCTGGTCGGCGAGGCGGACGACGTGCTCGACCGCGACTTCGGCCCGGACCTCCCGAACATGCGGCAGTGGGCGCGCGAGCACTTCCGGTTCTCCGGCTACACCTACCACTTCGATCCGAGCACCGTCCGCGATCGCGCGGCCCTGCGCCGCCGGCTCGGCTACCGGGAAGACGAGCGCGTGATCCTGGTCTCGGTGGGGGGCACCCGCGTCGGCCGCGGCCTGCTCGAGAAGTGCGCGCAGGCGTTCTCCCAGATCGCGGGCCAGGTTCCGGAGACCCGCATGGTGCTGGTGGCGGGCCCGCGGGCCGAGCTCGGACCGTCCCCCCACCCGCGGGTGGAGATCCGCTCGTTCGTGCCGGATCTCTTCGAGCACCACGCCGCCGCGGACCTGGCCATCGTGCAGGGCGGCCTCACCACCACGATGGAGCTCGCGGCGGTGCGCACGCCGTTCCTCTACTTCCCGCTCCGCCAGCACTTCGAGCAGCAGCTCCACGTGGCGCGCCGGCTCGACCGGCTCGGGGCGGGGGTCCGCCTCGACTACGATCGCACCAGCTCGGAGGCGCTGGGCGCCTCGATCCTCGAGCACCTGGGCAAGCCCGTCCACGGAGCCGCGATCCCGCACGACGGCACCGACCGCGCGGCCGCGCTCATCGAGGAGCTGCTCTGACCCCAACCCCGGAGGGCGCCCGCGCCTCCCGGCTCAACCGCACCACCGAACGGAGGACACCATGGCACTCGGACTGAACGACGTGGACGTCGAGGGCGTGAAGGCGCTGGACAAGCGGATCCGCGAGAACCCGGCCCTCGGCAAGCGCACCGTGAAGGTGCGCTCGACGTGGCAGCGCGGGGTGAAGGCGCTCGTCGAGATCGGCGCGCAGGAGATCGGGGGGCAGAGCGCGGTACCGCCCACCCGGAAATTCTTCGTCACCATGGACGCGCCGGGCGGGCTCGGCGGGGTCGACGCGGCGCCGACCGCGGCGGAGAGCCTGGTGGGCGCGTTCGCGGGCTGCCTCATCTCCGGGGTCGCCACCAACGCGGCGCTCTTCGACGTGCCGATCGACGCGATCACCGTCGACATGGAGGCGGACATCGACTTCCGCGGGCTCCTCGGCCACGACAAGTCGGTGCGCAACGGGTTCGGCGACATCCGCTACACCGTGACCATCCAGAGCCCGGCGCCCGAGGAGAAGGTCCGGCGGTGCAAGGAGACCATCGACCGGAAGTCGCCGGTGGCCGACACCATCGCCAATCCGGTGAACGTCAGCTCGAAGTTCATCTTCAAGCCGAGCTGAGCCGCGTGCCGGGCGAGGTCAACTGCATCTTCACGAAGGGGCTCATCCCCTTCGTGGAGAAGGAGGTCGGCGCGGAGGGCGTCGCCGCGATCTGCGGGGTCGCGGGACGGTCCCGCGACTACCTCATGGCCGACCACAACTGGATTCCCCTGCCGGTCGCCAACGAGATCGTGCGGGTCTCCCAGCGGCTCATGAACGAGCCGGACGAGGAGCGCTGGGCCCGTCGCTTCGGCGAGTCCTTCATGGACTGGAAGCCCCGCGAGGAGCGCTCCTACCTGGGCACCTACTCGATGGGGATCGGCCATCCCCGCGCCGCCTACGAGCGGATGCCGACGATCTACCACTCGCAGAGCCGCTTCTACCAGGTCGAAAGCCTCGAGGTGGGCCGGCGGCGCGCCCGCTACCAGTGGACGCCGCTGCCCGGCTACCGGATGCCCCTCTGGGCGTGCACCTGGCTCAAGGTGCAGAACGAGCGGTTCCCGACCAACTGGGGGCTGCCCCGCGCCCGGATCACCGAGAGCACCTGCGCGGCCCGCGGGGCCGACGCGTGCCGCTGGGAGGTGCGCTGGAAGAATCCATCGCTCGGCCCGCACTTCTGGCTGCCGATCCTGGCCGGCGCGGCCGGCTCGACCGCCCTCGGTGTGGTGGACGCGGTGGCGGGCGGAGACTGGCTTCTCGCGATGGCGACTCCCCTCCCGCTGGTCGCGGGCACCGCGCTCGGGTACTCGCTGCGCGAGGGGCGTCGGCGCCGCCACGTCCAGCGGCTCCTCGACATCCAGTCGGAGGAGATCATCTACTCCAACCGCGAGCTCGAGAAGAAGTTCGCCGAGCTCGAGACCCGGATCGAGCAGCTCTCGCTCCTCACCGACCTGAGCGCGGCGGTGAGCGCCACCCTGGACCCCGAGAAGATCTACGACCAGACCCTCACCCGGCTCGTGCACCGCATGGCCTACCAGCGCGCGCAGCTCTTCCTGGTGGATCGGCCGCGCCGGGTGCTGCGGGGCCACCGGATCGCGGGCGCCGAGCCCGGCGGGACGCCCTTCGAAGGGATCGAGCTGCCGCTCGACGCGGACGCGAGCGCGAGCGGCCGGGCCGCGGTCACCGGCGAGGCCGTGCTCGTCAACGACGTCGAGCAGACCCCGGTCCCCATCCACCGGGATCTCGTGCGGGCCCACCAGGTGCGCAGCTTCGTGGCCACGCCGCTGCGGGTGCGGGACCGGGTGCTCGGCGTCCTCACGGTGACCGCTGCGGAGCCGAACCGGTTCCACCAGGGGGACGTGGACCTGCTGGCCGCGGTGGCCAACCAGGTCGCGCTCGCGATCGACAAGGCCGAGAGCTTCCAGACCATCGAGGAGCTCTCCCGCAGCCTGGAGGACAAGGTGCGGGTGCGCACCGAGCAGCTGCGGGTCACCAACGAGGAGCTGCGGGGCGCCTACCGCGACCTGCAGGCCACCCAGCTCCAGCTCATCCAGCGCGAGAAGATGGCCTCGGTCGGGCAGCTCGTGGCGGGCGTCGCGCACGAGCTCAACAACCCGATCGGCTTCATCTCCTCCAACGTGGCCACGCTGACCGACTTCGTGCGGCGCCTCCGGAGCATGCTCGAGACCTACCAGGACGCCGACATCGGCACGGCGGACCGCGACCGGATCGAGGCGCGGCGCCGCGAGCTGCAGGTGGACTACGCGCTCAAGTACCTCGACTCGATGCTCGCGGGGATCCGCGAGGGGGCCGATCGCACCCGCAAGATCGTCGGCGACCTGCGCGTGTTCGCGCGCACCCCGGACGACGTCTGGCAGGCCGTCGACCTGCACGAGGACCTGGAGTCGAGCCTGACCCTGCTGAACCACCTCGTGAAAGACCGGATCGCGGTGGTCCGGGACTACGGCGAGCTCGGACCGGTGGAGTGCGTGCGCTCGCAGATCGACCAGGTGTTCCTCAACATCCTCGCGAACGCGGCCCAGTCCATCGTCGGCCCCGGCGCCATCACGATCGCCACGCGCGCCGAAGGTGACACCGCGGTGATTCGCATCGCCGACACCGGTCCCGGCATCCCGGCCGGGGTGATGGGCCGCGTCTTCGACCCGTTCTTCACCACCAAGCCGGTCGGCGAGGGCACCGGCCTCGGCCTCTCGATCAGCTACGAGATCGTCACCAAGCACCGCGGCGAGATCCGGGCCGAGAGCCCGGCGGGCGGGGGCGCGGTCTTCACCATCCGCCTGCCGACGAGCCGCGCGGCGGCTCCGAGCGCATGATGCCGGCTACCGTCCTGCTCGTCGACGACGAGCCGCGCGTGCTCGACGCGCTCGAGGCCTTGCTCGCGATGGAACACCGCGTGCTCCGGGCCGACCGTCCGGACGCGGCGCTCGAGCTGCTGGGCCGGGAGGACGTGGCGGTGGTGGTGAGCGACCAGCGCATGCCCGGGATGACCGGTACCGAGCTCCTGACCCGCGGCCGGGAGATCGCGCCCGACGCGGTTCGCATCCTCCTCACCGCGTTCACCGATCTGGACGCGCTGATGGAGTCGATCAACGCGGCCGGGGTGTACCACTTCCTCCTCAAGCCGTGGGATCCCAAGGAGCTCCGCCACCTGGTCGGCCGCGCGGTCGAGCACCACCGGCTGCGGAGCGAGCGCGAGCGGCTGGTGCACGACCTCGCGGCCAAGAACGCCGAGCTCGAGCGGACCCTGACCCACCTGCGGGATACCCAGGGCGACCTGGTGCGCGAGACCTCGGTGCGCGCGCAGCTGCAGCGCTACGTGTCGCCCCGGCTCGTCGACCTCGCGATCGCGAACCCCGATCTCCTGCCCGCGACCGGCGACTGGCGCGAGGCTACCGTCCTCTTCGCCGACATTCGCGGTTTCACCCGGCTCACCGAGTCCGCGCCGGCCCCGGTGGTGATCGGCCTCCTCGACGAGTACTTCACCGAGATGATCGACGTGATCTTCCGCCACCACGGCACGGTGGAGCAGCTCGTCGGCGACGAGATCGTCGCGCTCTTCGGGGTGCCCGAGGCCGGCCCGGACGTGGCGGTGCGGGCGGTGCGGGCCGCCACCGACATGGTCGCCGCGGTCCGCCGGCTCACCGAGCGCTGGGCCGCCGACGGCCGGCCCACCTTCGACATCGGGGTGGGCATCAGCTCGGGGCCGGTCATGGCGGGCACGATCGGCTCGGACCGCCGGCGCGAGCTGATCGTGGTGGGCCGGGCGATGATCGCGGCCTCGCGCATCCAGCGGATGACACGCCTCTTCGACGCGCATATCATCGTGGAGGAGGCGACCTTTCACCAGGTGGACCACCTGGTCCGCGGTCGCGAGCTCGGCCGGCCGCGGCTCAAGGGCATCCGGCAGCGGCAGATGCTCTACGAGGTATGCGGGCTCCGGGAGCCGGCGGACGCGGCCCCGGCCCCGCGGTGAGCGGAGCCCCCTCAAGGAGACCGGTGGACGAGACGACGATCCTGATCGTGGACGACGAGCCCCGCGTGCTCGACGCGCTGGAAGCGATCCTCGCCGCCGAGTTCCGGGTGGTCCGGGCCAACCACGGCGAGGAGGCCCTCGCGCGGCTCGCCGCCGAGCCGGACGTGGCGGTGATCGTCACCGACCACCGCATGCCGGGCATGACCGGAGTGGAGCTGCTGCGCCGCAGCCAGGAGCACACCCCCGACGCGGTGCGCATCGTGCTCACCGCCTTCACCGACGTGGATAGCCTGATGGAAGCGATCAACACCGGGCGGATCTACCACTTCGTGCCGAAGCCGTGGGATCCGAACGGGCTCCTCGTCGTGGTGCGCCGCGCGGCGGAGCGCTGGCACCTCTCCCGCGAGAACGGCCGGCTCCGCGACGAGCTCGAGCTGGCCTACAACACGCTCCGTCGCGAGGCGGCGGCGGGACGCGAGAAGCCGCCGTCGTTCGACGCGCTGGTCGGCGCGGCCAGCGGCCTGCGCGGCGCGGTCGAGCTGGCCGGCAAGGTGCTGGACGGCGATACCACCGTGCTGCTGCTCGGCGAGACCGGCACCGGCAAGGAGCTCTTCGCCCACCTGATCCACGCCAACGGGCCCCGCCGCGCAAAACCTTTCGTGGCCCAGAGCTGCGGCGCCCTGCCCGACTCGCTGCTCGAGTCCGAGCTGTTCGGCCACACGCGGGGCGCCTTCACCGGCGCCACCGGCGAGCGCAAGGGCCTCTTCGAGGAGGCCCACGGCGGGACGATCTTCCTCGACGAGGTCGGCGAGACGTCCCCCGCGATGCAGCTCCGCCTCCTTCGCGTGCTCCAGGAGGGCGAGATCCGGCGGGTCGGAGGCAGCACGACCCGTCAGGTCGACGTGCGCCTGATCACCGCGACCAATGCGGACCTCGAGGCCGAGGTGGCGGCGGGCCGCTTCCGGCGCGACCTCTACTATCGCCTCAACGTGTTCCCGATCCGCCTGCCGCCCCTGCGCGAGCGGGCCGAGGACGTGCCCGCGCTGGCCGAGCACTTCCTCCGCCAGGCCTGCCGGCACGCGCGGCGCGCGGTGCCGGCGGTGGGCGCCGAGGCCCTGCGGCTCCTGCGCGCCTACCCGTGGCCCGGCAACGTGCGGGAGCTCGAGAACGAGCTGGAGCGCGCGGTCGCGCTCGCGGAGGACGGGCAGCCGCTGGGGCCCGCGCACCTCTCGGAGCGGATCGCGGCCGGGGCCGCGCAGGCGCCGGCGGTGCGCACACTCAACGAGGCGGTGGAGGCGCTCAAGCGGCAGATGATCGAGGACGCGCTGCGCGAGTGCGGCTCCAAGACCCGGGCCGCCGAGCGCCTCGGCCTCACCCGCCAGAGCCTCCAGCAGATGCTCCGCCGCCGCCAGTAAATGGGGTCAGGTCTTGAATTGCGACATTTTCAGCCCGCCAGGTGACTCAGCCCGCGGCGGAAATGTCGCAATTCAAGACCTGACCCCAGCCTAGGCCTTCTCCACCGCGGGTCGGATCGTGCTCGTCACCAGCTCGAGCAGCTCGAGCATCCGAGCGAGGTCGTCGCGGCGGAAGTCGATCAGGACGTGGCTCAGGCCGAGGCGCTTGTAGCCGGCGAGCTCGTCGATGGCCTGCTGGGGCCCGCCCGCGATCAGGGTGTCGGGCAGGCTGTAGCGCACCGAGATCTGGATCGTCTTCATGTCGCGCTTGTGCTGATCGGCGACCTTGCCCAGGCGCCCCAGGCCCTCGCGGAGCTGCGCGGGGTCCTTCGACGTCGCGTGCCAGCCGTCGCCCAGCGTGACCACGCGGCGGAACGCGCCCGGGCTGTCGCCGCCCACCCAGATCGGCGGGTGCGGCTTCTGCACCGGCTTGGGCGCGAAGCCGAGCTCGCGGAAGCGGAAGAACTCGCCGTCGAGGCGCGGGTTCTCCTCGGTCCACAGCGCCTTGAACGCGCGCAGGATCTCATCGCCGTGGCGGCCCCGCGCGTGGAAGGGCACGCCGAGGATCTCGAGCTCCTCCTTCCACCAGCCGACGCCCACGCCGCAGATCAGCCGGCCGCCGGAGAGCGCGTCGATGCTGGTGAGCATCTTGGCCATCACCACCGGATGGCGGTGCCCGAGGATGAACACCGAGGCGCCGAGGCGCGCGCGCGTCGTGGACACCGCGGCCGCGGCCAGGACCGTCACCGGCTCGAGATAGGGCCGGTCCGGCGGATGCGGGAAGCGCCCGCCCGGGTAGCTGCCGGTGGCGGTGCGCGGGAAGATGACGTGATCGCTGACCCACAGCGAGGCGACCTTCCGCTGCTCGGCCTCGCGGCAGAAGCGCGTGAGCGCCTCCCCGTTGGCCAGGGGGCCCTGGTTGGGAAGATGGCAGCCGATGTCCATGAGTCGCTCCTGTTGAACGCACCGGTCCTTGAACCGGCGGGCGGGTCCTACTATTCTCTAGCGCGGCACCGAGCGCTGCGCGGCACCGACGATACCTCAGCCGAAAGGACACCGCCATGCCCTACCGGATCAACCACATCCACCTGAAGGCCTCCGACCCCCGCAAGACCGCCGACTGGTACGTGAAGGCCTTCGCGTTCAAGATCGTGTCCGACGAGACGCGGGTCTTCGGCGACCGCTTCGTCCGCTGCCAGAGCGAGGACGGCACCCCAGTGAACATCTCGGGCGCGCGCACCAACGAGAAGCTGGGCGCGGGCGACGCCAAGGCGCACCACGGCCTCGAACACTTCGGCTTCGACTCCGATAGCCTCGAGGCCGACATCGCGCGCCTCGAGGGGCTGGGCGCGAAGCTGCTGGAGGGGCCGATCGAGGTCCCCGGCGGCCCCCGCATCTGCTTCATCCAGGCCCCGGACGACGTGCGTCTCGAGCTGATCCAGCGCCGGCCGGGCATCGCGGGCGGGTGCTGCTGAGATGGGCGGTATCCAAATGGAGCTGCGGGGCCAGGCCGCGATCGTCACCGGCGCGGGACGCAACATCGGCCGCGCCATCGCGCTGGAGCTGGCGGGCATGGGGGCCGACGTCGTGGTGGCCGAGATGGACGAGGCGACGGGCCAGCGCACCGCGGACGAGGTGCGCAAGCTCGGGCGCCGCGCGCTCGCCCTGCGCACCGACGTCACCCACCTGCCCGATCTGGAGGCGATGGCCGACCGCACCGTGGCCGAGTTCGGGCGCATCGACATCCTGGTGAACAACGCGGGCATCCACCGCTCGGCCCACACCGTCGACGTGACCGAGGACGACTGGGACCGCCTGCTCGCGGTCAACGCCAAGGGGGTCTTCTTCGCGAGCCAGGCGGTGCTCCGCCAGATGGTGAAAGCGAAGCGCGGCAACATCATCAGCCTGGCCTCCATGGCCGGCAAGATCGGGCTCAAGACCTCGCTGGTCTACGGCATCACCAAGGCCGCGGTGATCAGCATGACCAAGAGCCTGGCCCTGGCCCACGCGGCCGACGGCATCCGCGCCAACTGCGTGTGCCCCGGCATCGTGGAGACCGACATGATCTTCCAGATCGACCGGGAGGCGGGCGAGAAGCTCTTCGGCCTCAAGCCGGGCGAATACCTCAAGCAGCGCGTGGAGCAGATCCCGCTGGGGCGCATCGAAACGGCGGAGGACGTGGCCAACCTCGTGGGCTTCCTCGCCTCCAGCAAGTCGTCCTACATGACCGGCCAGGCCATCAACGTCACCGGTGGCCTCGTGATGCACTAGCCCTCGCCCCGCCCCATGGAGACCTTCATGTCGCGACGCTCGCGCCCGCCCTTCGTCCTCGGCCTGGTCGTCCTGGTGGCCGCGGTCTCGCTCCTCGGCTCCACCGCCGCGGCCCAGGGAGCCAAGCCCAAGCGGGGCGGCATCCTCAACACGGTGCTGATCGAGGATCCGCCGGGCCTGATCATCCACGAGTCGGCCACCGTGTCGAACACCTGGCCGATGTCGCCGTGCTACTCGAACCTGGTCTTCTTCGACCCGCTCAAGGGTCAGGAGGGCGTGGACACCGTCATCCCCGAGCTGGCCGAGCGCTGGTCGTGGCAGGACAACTACAAGAACCTGGTGTTCTTCCTCCGCAAGAACGTGAAGTGGCACGACGGCAAGCCGTTCACCGCCGCCGACGTCAAGTATACCTTCGACGTGGCCCGCGAGGCCCCGGAGACGACGGCGCGCTTCCGCCTCAGCGCCCGGAAGGAGTGGTGGACCAACGTCGCCTCGATCGAGGCGCCGGAGCCCTACACGGTGGTCTTCCACCTGAAGCGGCCTCAGCCCTCGCTCCTGCTGATGCTCGCCTCCGGCTACTCCCCGGTGCTCCCGGCTCACGTGCCGCTGAATGAGCTGCGGCAGAAGTGCGTCGGCACCGGGCCGTTTCGTCAGAAGGAGTGGCTGCGCGGCCAGCTGGTGGAGCTGGAGCGCAACCCGGACTACTTCGTCCCCGACCGGCCCTACCTGGACGGCATCCGCTACACGATCATCCGCGAGCGGGGCACCCGGCTGGCCGCGCTGCAGGCTGGCCGGCTCGACGCGTTCGTGCCGCTCGAGATGACGAAGGCGATGGCCGACACCGCCAAGAGCGTGACCCCGGCACTGGTCATCACCGAGATCGGCCAGAACGGCAGCGACAACGTGCTGCTGAACCACAAGCGCGCGCCCTTCGACAACGCGCTGGTGCGCCGTGCGGTCAACCTCGCGCTCGACCGGCGCTCCTACGTCAAGAGCGTCCGTCAGGACGGCGCGGTCATCGGGGCCGCCCTGATGCCCAGGCCGATGGGCTTCTGGGGCCTGGGCGAGCCGGATCTGCGCAACCTGGCCGGCTATCGCGACCCGGCCCGCGACAAGGCGGAGGCCAAGCGCCTGCTCGCGGAGGCGGGCTATGGCCCGGGCAAGACGCTGCGCCTCGAGATGGCCACCCGCACCTCGCCCATCTACGTGGATCTGGCCTCCTACGCGGTGGACCAGCTCCGGCTGGTGGGGATCGAGGCCACCATCAAGCAGCTCGACACCTCCGCGTGGTTCCCCGCGCTGGCCCGGCGGGAGTTCCAGATCGCGGCCAACCTGACCGCGGGCGGCTTCGACGACCCCGACGCCTATCTGGTCGAGAACTACAAGTGCGGCTCGTCCCGCAACTACACCGACTACTGCAGCGAGACGATGGACCGCCAGATCGAGGCGCAGTCGCAGGAGCTCGACCGGACCAAGCGGCTCAAGATGGTCGCGGACATCCAGCGCACGCTGGAGGCCGAGGTGGCGCGGCCGATGCTGGGCTGGCGCAAGGAGTACTTCGCCCAGTACCCGTACGTGAGGAACCTGGTCCCGCACAACGCGCTCTACAACTACGGCCGCATGCAGGAGGTGTGGCTGGACAGGTAGCTCCAGCGCCCTCCATGGACTTCGGCATCGTTCACGCCAAGATCGACGAGATCGGCTACATCACCCACGCCGAGAACCTCGGCTACACGCACTGCTGGGTCACCGACAGCCAGATGATCCGGTCGAACTGCTGGGCGGTGCTGGCCCTGGCCGCCCAGCAGACGCGCCACATGCGCCTGGGCACCGGCGTCAACGTGCCCGGGCTCCGGCTCGCCCCGGTCGCGGCCAACGGCATCGCCACCATCAATCGCCTCGCCCCCGGGCGCTGCTTCATCGGGCTCGGCACCGGCCACACCGCGATGCGCACGCTCGGCCAGAAGCCGATGCGCCTCGGCCCGTTCAAGGAGTACGTGCAGACCGTCCGCGCCCTGCTCCGCGGCGAGGAGATCGACTACACGCTGAACGGCGAGACGCATCCCATCCGCTTCCAGATGCGCGAGCACCGCTTCATCGACCTCGAGCACCCGATTCCGGTCTACATCGCGGCCTTCGGCCCGAAAGCGCAGGCTCTGGCCGGCGAGCTGGGCGACGGCCTCATCTCGGGGCTCCCGCGCGGCGGCACCGTGCCGGAGATGCTCGCCAACGTGCGCCGCGGGGCCCAGAAGGCCGGACGCGCGCTGCCCGCCGACTTCCACACCGCGGCGATGGTGAACGTGGCGCTGCTCCAGGCCGGCGAGGCGACCAACTCCGAGCGGATCATCGCGGAGTGCGGCGCCGCGGTGATCACGGGGCTGCACTACCTGGTCGCGCACCACCTGGAGACCGGAGCGGAGCCGCCCGCCTATGCGCGCCCGGTCTGGAAGCGCTATCTCGACTGGCTCAACGAGGCGCCGCCCGAGATCCGGCACCAGCGCCTGCACGGCAGCCACTACAGCTTCGTCGATCCGGACGAGGCACGCTTTCTCACGCCCGAGCTGATCGAGGCCACCTGCCTCACCGGGGCGCCCGAGCGCATCGTGGAGCGGCTCCAGGAGCTCGCGAGCCAGGGGCTGAGCCAGATCATGCTCTACCCGCCGCTCAACCGGCAGTACCGCGTGATCGAGGACTTCGCGGACCGCGTGATGGCGCGGCTGTAGATCCGCCCGCGGCGCTCCCGGCACGCTTCAGCTCAGCAGGAGACGAAGCGCGCCCGCGAGGGCGATGACGATGAGCGTCAGCGCGAACGCCCGCCGCGGCAGGCGGGTGTTGAGCCGGTATCCGAGCCAGCTCCCGAAGTAGAGGAACGGCGTCGCCGCGACCGTGGCGAGCAGGAGCGGCGGCGTCACCCAGCCGATCGCGGCGTACGTGCCGACCTTCACCACGTCGGAGATGGCATAGGCCAAGGTGCCCGTGGCCACCACCCCCGCGCTGCTGAGCGGCCGGCCGACCAGGTAGAGTCCGAGCACCACGCCGCCCGAATGCGCCACGGTGGAGGCCACGCCCGCCACCAGCCCGACGCCCATGGCCACCGGCGGCGAGGTCGGCGCGGCGGACGAGGGCGCGCCGCGCAGCGTGAGCGCGAGCTGCGCCGACCCGAAGAGGAGAGCGGCCGCGCCGATGGCCTGCCGCAGCGCCGTCGCGGAGAGGCCGGCGACCAGCCAGCCCCCCAGCACGATGCCGACGAGCATCGTGGGGATGAGCCGGCGCGCCTCGGCGCCGTCCCAGCGCCGCCAGTAGAGCCAGAGTGAGATGGGGTCGCTCAGGAGGAGGAGCAGGCCGATCATCGCGAGCACCGGCCGAGGCGGCAGGACGATCGTCAGGACCGGCGTGAGCGCGAGACCGATGCCCCCGCCCACCGCGTTGCGCAGGAAGCCGGTCACGAGGGCGGCGGCGCACGCGATGCCGACGAAGAGCGGGCCGACGTCCATGAGTCTGATCAGCGTAGCACCGGGCGGAGCCCGCGCGCCGCCGGTGTGGACGCCGATCCCGACTCGTTCCACTTGCCGTTGCGGCGGGTGCTAGAGTGACAGGCGAGATGGCCCGCTCCGCGCCGTTCATGGGCGACATCGTCGCGGCTCCCGCGGAATACCAGGCGCCCGCCGCTCCGCCGGCTCCCCGCCTGCAGTCGCTGGACGTCTTCCGCGGGCTCACCATCGCGGCGATGCTCCTAGTCAACAATCCGGGCAGCTGGAGTCACGTCTACCCGCCGCTCGAGCACGCCGCATGGAACGGCTGGACGCCGACGGACCTGGTGTTCCCGTTCTTCCTCTTCATCGTCGGGATCACCACCACGCTCTCGCTGGGCCGCTTGCTCGACGGAGGCGCCCGGCCCTCGACGTTGTTCCGGAAGGTGCTGATCCGGGCGGGGCTCATCTTCGCGCTGGGTCTGCTGATGCAGGGGTTCCCCGCCTACGAGCTGGGCACCATCCGCGTGCTCGGCGTGCTCCAGCGCATCGCGCTGTCGTACCTGGTCGCGGCCACCATCGTGCTCTTGACGGGCGTGCGGGGGCAGGTCGGCGCGTTGATGGCGCTGCTCCTGGGCTACTGGGCCCTGATGACCCTGGTGCCGGTGCCCGGAGTCGGGCGCCCCGTGCTCGAGCCGGACCTGAACCTGTCGAACTGGCTCGATCTCAAGCTGATCGGCCGCAATCACCTCCTGCACGAGACCATGACGTGGGATCCCGAAGGCCTCCTGAGCACGCTCGGGGCCATCGCCACCGTGCTGTCCGGCGTGCTGGCCGGTCACTGGATCCGCTCGGCCCGCGGCGCGCGCGTCAAGGTGATGGGGCTGCTGGCCGCGGGGGCCGCGGTGGTCGCGCTCGGCACGTTCTGGGGACACGCATTCCCCATCAACAAGAACCTGTGGACCGGCTCCTTCGTGCTCCTCACCGCGGGGATCGCCTGCGCGGTGCTGGCCTCGACCTACTGGCTGGTCGACGTGAAGGGCTACCGCGCGTGGGCGCGGCCGTTCCTGGTCTTCGGCACGAACGCGATCACCGCCTACTGGCTGTCGAGCGTCGTCGCGATCGTCTTCGACTGGGTGGTGATCACGAGCCCGGCGGACGGCGAATCACTGGTCCTCAAGACGTATCTCTACGAGATCCTCTACGCACCCTGGCTCGCGTCGGAGAACGCGTCGCTCGCCTACGCGGTCACCTACGTGCTGATCTGGCTGGGGTTCCTCAGCCTGCTCTACCGCTGGCGCATCTTCATCCGGATCTGAACGGGCCTGGGTGTCGCCGCCTACCGCGGCGTGAACATCGGCACCGGCGGGCCGCCGTCGGTGGGCGTCCACACCACCCGCACCGGCTGGCCGATGCGGAGCGCGTCGAAGTCGCAGTCCACCAGGTTGGTCATCATGGTGGGGCCCTCGTCGAGGGTCACGTAGGCGAGGGCGTACGGCGGCGTCGCCCGCCGCATCACGCTATAGGAGTAGATGACCCCGCGACCCGCGGAGTCCTTCCACTCGGTGCGGTCGCTGCCGCAGAACGGGCAGATCGGCCGTGGGTAGTGATGCGCGCGGCCGCAGGTGGTGCAGGTCTTCACGAGCAGCTTGCCCTTGGCCGCCGCCTCCCAGAAGGGCGCGGTCTCGGGGGTCGTGTTCGGAGCCGGGATCTTCCGCGCGGTCTCGGCCATGGCTACTTCGCCTCCAGGATGACGGTCGCGCTGGCGTGCCGCGTGCCGAGGGAGCCACCGGTGCCGTGAGCCAGCGCCAGGTCGCAGTTCTTCACCTGCACTTTCGGATGCGCCTCGCCGCGGAGCTGGCGCACCGCTTCGATGACCTTGGTCATGCCGCCGCGGTTGGCCGGGTGGTTGTTGCAGAGGCCGCCGCCGTCGGTGTTGAAGGGCAGCTTCCCGACACCCGCGATCAGGTTGCCGTCGGAGACGAAGCGGCCGCCCTGCCCCTTGGGGCAGAAGCCCAGGTCCTCGAGCGTGATCAGCACCGTGAGCGTGAAGCTGTCGTAGATCGAGGCGTACTTGATGTCGGCCGGGGTCACCCCCGCGCTCTCGAAGGCGGCCGGACCCGACCAGCGCGCGCCGGTGTAGGTGAGATCCACCTGGCCCCCCATCTGGTGCTTCACCGCCTCGCCAGCGCCGCGCACCGTGACCGGCGGGCGCTTGAGTCGCTTCGCCACCTCGGGCCGCGCCACGATCACCGCCCCGCCGCCGTCGCTGATCACGCAGCAGTCGAGGCGATGCAGCGGGTCCGAGATCATCGGCGAGCCGACCACGTCCGCCACCGTGACCACCTCGCGCAGCATCGCGTGCGGGTTGTGCTGGGCGTGCTGGGAGGCCGCGACCTTGATCCACGCGAGCTGCTCGCTGGTGGTCCCGAACTCGTGCATGTGGCGCATCGCGGCCATCGCGTACTGATTGACCACCGTCGGCCCGAACGGGGCCTCGAACGCGACGTCCGGCGCGGTCGACCCGTAGTTGCGCGGGGCGGTGCCGGTGGCCATGCCCTCCGCGCGCGGCCGCCCGGCCAGCGTGATCAGGGCCACGTCGCAGCGCCCGGCCGCGATGGCCTCCGCGGCGTGGGCCACGTGGACCACGTAGGACGAGCCGCCGGTCTCGGTGGTGTCGATGTGCCGCAGGCGCAGGCCCATGTAGTCGGCCATCGAGAGGCCGCCCAGGCCGGGCGCGTCGCCCGCGCAGAAGTAGCCGTCCACGTCGTCCTTGGTCAGCCCGGCGTCGGCGAGCGCGCCGTGCGCCACCTCCGCGTGCAGCTGGGCCAATGAGATACCGTCCGCCTTGCGGGTCGGATGCTCGAAGACGCCGACGACGTACGCCTTGTCCCGGATGCTCATGACTTCACGGCCGCCAGGGCCTCCGGGTTCAGCACGTTGATCGGCTTGCCCCCCGCGTACGCCAGCACCTGCTCGAAGATCGTGTCGTACATCTGCTCGAGGCTGTCGCGCTCCACGTAGCCGAGATGCGGCACGCAGATCGCATTGTCCATGGCGAGCAACGGATGCGCGGCCCCGAACACCGGCTCCTCCTCGTACACGTCGACCGCGGCCATGCCCGGCCGGCCCTTGGCGAGCGCGGCCTCCAGCGCGCCCGGCACCACCAGCCCGGCGCGGCTCGTGTTGACGAACACCGCCGACGGCTTCATGCGCGCGAGGTCCTCCGCGGTCACCATGCCGCGGGTCGCGTCGATCAGCCGCACGTGGATGGAGACCACGTCGCTCTCGGCGAAAAAGGCCTCGCGACTCGCCCCCGCGGTGTAGCCATCGGTCTTCGCCTTCTCGAGCGTGCTGTCGCGTCCCCACGCGACCACGTTCATGCCGAAGGCGCGCCCGTAGCCCGCCACCACCGCGCCGATCTTGCCGTAACCCAGGATCCCGAGAGTCTTGCCGCGCAGCCCAAGGCCGATGGGGTAGGCCTGCCACTTCCCCGCGCGCATCGCGATCATCTCCTGGGGGATGCGCCGCATCGCCGCGATGACGAGGCCCCACGTCAGCTCGGCGGTCCCGTACGAGGGCCGGCCGGGCAGCTGGCTCGACGAGACGATGACGCCGCGCCGGGTGCACGCGGGCACGTCGATATGGGGCACCACGCCGACCTGGGTGATCATCCGCAGCCGATCGAGACGATCGAGGAGCGGGGCCTTGATCGGCGTGCGCTCGCGCAGCAGCACGAGCACCTCGGTGTCCTTCAGCCGGCCGGCCAGCGTCCCGACATCCTTGGTGTGGTCCTTCCAGATCGTGACGTCGTGCCCCGCGATCTTCGGGAAGGCGCGGAGCGTGCGGATCGTGTCCTGGTAGTCGTCGAGGATCGCAATCTTCATGGCTTGGCCCTCCCGGGCGCCACGTAGCCTACCATGCTAGACTCCGCCCGTCGTCCATCATCTGAGGAGGGGCTCATGGCGGAATCGGCACGGATGGCGGTGTTCCACGGCGCGGGCAAACCCTTCGAGATCCGCGAGTACCCGGTGCCCGATCCCGAGCCCGGCGCGATCCTGGTCAAGGTGGCGATGGCCAACGTGTGCGGCTCCGACCTGCACTACTGGCGGGGCGAGCTCGACTACGTGAAGATGGGCCGGCCCCTGCCCCTCAACACCGGGCACGAGCACGTGGGGCGCGTGGCCAAGCTCGGCCCCGGCGTCACCACCGACTCGGCGGGCCGGCCGCTCGCGGTGGGCGACCGCGTGGCCTACCGCTTCTTCTTCCCGTGCGGGCGCTGCCGCATGTGCCTCAAGGGCAAGACCAAGTCCTGCCCGGTGCGCCAGGCCAACTTCCTCGTCTCCTGTGAAGTCTGGCCGCACTTCCAGGGCGGCTTCGGTGAGTACTTCTACCTGCGGCCCAATCACGCGGTCTTCAAGCTGGCCGACGACATCACCGACGACATGGCGGCGGGCGTCAACTGCGCCTTCTCCCAGGTCTACGCGGGCCTCGACATCGCGGCGGTGCGCGCGGGACAGACCGTGGTGATCCAGGGCGCGGGCGGTCTCGGGGTGTACGCGTGCGCGGTCGCGAAGGAGATGGGGGCGGCGCGCGTCGTCGTCATCGACGGGGTGGAGGAGCGCCTGACCCTGGCGCGTTCGTTCGGGGCCACCGATGTGGTGGACATGCGCGAGCACAAGACGCCGGACGACCGCATCAAGGCGGTCCGGAAGCTCACCGACGACTGGGGCGGCGACGTGGTCATGGAGCTGGTGGGCAACCCCAAGGTGGTGGACGAGGGGCTGCGCATGACCGCGCCGGAAGGCACCTACGTCGAGATCGGCAACATCAACGTGGGCTGGAAGGCCGAGTTCGATCCGGCCTGGATCATCTTCGGCAATCGCCGCATCATCGGCCTCTCGCACTACGAGGCCGAGCACCTGCGTGGGGCGCTCGACATGATGACGCGCACCCGCGGGCGCTATCCGTGGAACAAGATCGTCTCGCACAAGTTCCCGCTCGAGTCGATCGAGGAGGCCTTCGTCCAGCAGGACAAGGGCCACGTGACCCGCGCCGCGATCGTCCCGAGCTAGATCCCGACCAGGAGAGATCCGCAATGGCCGAGCAGAGCTGGGCGAAACACGTCGCGGACGTGCTGCGCCGCAACGGGATCCGGTTGTTCGCCACCGTCCCCGACTACATCGTGAGCCACGTGCTCGACGAGCTGTGGGCCGACCTCGAGTGCCGCGTGGTGACGACGACCAGAGAAGAAGAGGCGGTGGGTCTGCTCTCCGGCGCCTGGCTCGCCGGGCACCGCGGCGCGCTGCTGATGCAGAACAGCGGCCTCGGCAACTGCACCAACGCGCTCGCCTCGCTCAACATGGGCCGATGGGCCGGGCGGTCACCCACATCCTGGACGCGCTCGGCATCCGCTGGATCCGGCCGATGTCGATCGCCGAGCTCGAGCACCAGACCGACGGGCTCGTCAAGCTCTGCTACGTGAGCTCCCAGCCGGTGGCCATCGTGCTGCCCTCCGAGCTGACCGGAGGCAAGCGCGGATGAGCCCGCTCACCCGCGCCGGCGCCACCAAGTATCTCGCCTCCCGCCTGAAGAACGAGGTCGTGGTCTCGAACCTGGGCCAGGCCTCGCTCGACCTGCTCGCCATCGCGGATCGTCCGCTCAACTGCTACACCTTCGGGGCCATGGGCCAGTGCTCCTCCATCGGCCTCGGCATCGCGATCGGCCGTCCCGACGTCCGGGTGATCTGCCTGGACGGCGACGGCTCGCTGCTCATGAACCTGGGCTCCCTCTGCACCATCGCGGCGGAAGCGCCCAAGAACTACGTGTTGATGGTCTGGGACAACGAGGTGCACCAGACCACCGGCGGCCAGCCCACCGCGACCGCCCGGAAGGCGAGCCTGGTCGGCATCGCGCGCGGGGCCGGGGTCGAGAAGGGCATCGAGGTGCGCACCCAGGAGGAGCTCGAGCGCGCGGTGGACCGCATCCTGAAGGAAGACGGCCCCTTCATCGTGGTGGTGAAGATCGACAAGGGGCCGTCCACCGCCCCGTTCGACCAGGACCTGATCGGCCAGGCCTCACGGTTCCGCAAAGCCCTCGCGGCGCTGCCCGCCGCCTGACGACGAGGAGCACGACATGGCGGGGATCCACGACTTCACGGTGAAGGCGATCGACGGCAAGGAGCAGTCGCTCGGTGACTACCGCGGCAAGGCGCTGCTGGTGGTGAACGTGGCGTCCCAGTGCGGGCTCACCCCGCAGTACGAGGCGCTCCAGGCCCTGCAGGCCGAGTACGGTCCGCGCGGCTTCGCGGTGCTGGGATTCCCCTGCAACCAATTCGCGGGGCAGGAGCCGGGCAGCGACGCGGACGTCAAGGCGTTCTGCTCGACCAGCTACGGCGTCACGTTCCCGATGTTCTCCAAGATCGAGGTGAACGGCGGCGGCCGCGCCCCGCTCTACGCCTGGCTCACCGGCCAGGCCACGAAGCCCGACGGCCCCGGCGACATCAAGTGGAACTTCGCCAAGTTCCTGGTGGACAAGACCGGCCAGGTCGCGGCGCGCTTCGAGCCCAAGACCGCGCCCACCGCGCCCGAGATCAAGCAGGCCGTCGAGAAGGCCGTCACCGCCTGAGGGCGGGGTCAGGTCTTACATTCCGACATTGCCCGGAGCGGGGATGCGTCTCCACAGCGTCGAGGCGATCGCGATCGATATCCCGCTCGCGCGGAACTTCGGCGGGAGCACCTACGCGGTCCTCAAGCGCTCCACCGTGGTCACCCGCCTGCGCACCGACGAGGGCCTCGTCAGCGAGGTCTACAACGGGGACAACCGCGAGCACGGTGGCGAGATCGTCCGGCTGATCCACGACGACCTGGCCCCGCTCCTGCGCGGCCGGGATCTCCTCGACGGCGAGCGGATCTGGGATCGCCTCTTCGCCCTCTCGCACAGCAGCCGCGATCGCAAGACGCTGATGGAGGCCATCGCCTGCGTGGACTGCGCGATCTGGGACCTGGTCGGCAAGGCGCGCGGCCAGAGCGTGTGCGCGCTGCTCGGGGGGCGACCGGCCCGGCGGTTGCCCATCATCTCGATCGGCGGCTACTACCGCGAGGGCAAGACCCTCGCCGACATCGGCCGGGAGATGGAGAGCTACCGCGAGGCCGGCATGGCGGGCTGCAAGTTCAAGGTGGGCGGGCTCGCGCCCGAGGCCGACGCGGAGCGGGTCACGGCGGCCCGCCGCGCCGCGGGCCCGGACTTCGTCCTCGCGGTGGACGCCAACCGGGGCTTCACGGTGGAGGACGCGGTGCGCTTCGCGCGCCTCGTCGAGCCGCTCGACATCGCCTGGTTCGAGGAGCCGTGCCACTGGCACGACGACGCCCGCATGATGGCGGAGGTGCGGCGGGCGACACGCATCCCGGTCACCGCGGGGCAGTCCGAGATCACCAGCCAGGCGGTGCGGCGCCTGCTGGACGCGGGCGCGGTGGACCTGGTGAACTTCGACGCTTCCGAGGGCGGCGGCGTCACCGAGTGGCGACGGGCCGCCGCGCTCTGCGGGGCCGCCGGCGTGAAGATGGCCCACCACGAGGAGCCCCAGATCGCCGGCCACCTGCTGGCCGCGGTGCCCCACGGCACCTACGTCGAGTGCTTCGCCGACCCCGAGCGCGACCCGGCCTGGCAGGTGTTGTGGGCCAACCGCCCCGCGGTCAAGGACGGCCTGTTCCCGATTCCCGACGGCCCCGGCTTCGACCTCGTCCTCGACGAGGCTCTGATCCGCCGCTACCGCATCTGAGGAGTGGGGTCAGGTCTTGAAATACGACATTCCCGGCGCCGGGCGACTCGCCGACACGCTGAAGAATGTCGTATTTCAAGACCTGACCCCAGACTACATGGAGATCGCGGCGCGGGAGACGCCGGCGGGGTCGCCTCCGCGGCGAGCCCAGTCGGCCTGGGCGAAGGCCTCCGAGATGCGCTCCAGCGGGAAGACGTGTGAGATCACCTTCTCGAACGGGAAGCGCTTCAGGTTGCGCTTCATGAACGACAGCGACTGCTCGAGCGCCCACGGCGAGTAGTTCGACGTGGCGACCAGATGCGCGTTCCCGCGCACCAGCGCGGTGGCGTCGTAGGAGAACACGTTGCCGGGCGAGATGCTGCCCACCTCGAGATAGCAGCCGCCGCCCCGCAGCATGCGCAGGCCCTCCGGGATCACGTCCGCGTAGCCCACGAAATCGGCCACCACGTTGGCGCCGAACCCGCCGGTCAGCGCCTTGACCGCCTCGACCCGCTTGTCCGCGCTGGTGATCTCGCTCGCGTTCACGGTGTGATCGGCCCCGAACGCCCGCGCGAGGGCCAGCCGCTCGGCGAGTCGATCCACCACGATCACGGTGTCGGCGCCCATGTCCCGCGCCACCGCCACCGCGTTGATGCCGAGGCCGCCCGCTCCCTGCACCACCAGCGACTGGCCCGCCCGGAAGCCCGCCTGCCGCAGGCCGTAGAGCACCTGGGAGAGCGCGCAGTTCACCGGCGTCGCCATGTCGTCCGGGATCTCGTCGGGCATCTTGAAGATGAAGTGGTTCGGCCGCAGGTAGTAGTAGTCGCCGTAGGCGTTGTTGAAGTAGGGCGCGCTGCCCGCGACCCGGTTCGGGCGGCCCTTCTGCGGGCAGCTCCCCATCTCGTCGTGCAGGCACACCGGGCAGCGCCCGCACGGGAAGAAGTAGCAGAACGTCACCCGGTCGCCCTCGCGGAGCGGCCGGCCCATCGAATCGGTCGTGATGCCGGCGCCGAGCCGCTCCACCTTGCCGCACATCTCGTGGCCGAAGGTGAGGTCCTTGGGCAGCGCGCCGTACGTCTCCTTCATCTCCCCCCGCCAGATGTGCAGGTCGGAGCCGCACACCCCCGCGCGCGTCAGCTTGATCAGGATCGCGCCCGGCTCCGGATCCGGCACCGGGTACTCGCGCAGCTCGAACTCGCCGCCGTACGCCTTGAGCACCGCCACCCGTCCCTTCATCGAGGCTCCTCCCTGGAATGGATTCAGCGAGAGGGTCGCCGCTCGCGGCCCCCGTTGTCAACACCCGGGCCCGCGAGTAGGATGGGGCGGCTTTCGAGACCTCAAGGAGGAGACCGTGAAACTACTACTCTTCGACGACTATCGGCTGGGCGTGCTCCGTGGCGACGCGGTGGTGGACGTCTCGGACACCGTGAAGGACATCCCGCACACCGGGGCCGGCGGCCTGATGAGCGGCCTGATCGCCCGCTTCGCGGACTACCGCAAGAAGATCGAGGACGCGGCCGGCCGCGGCAAGCCGGTGCCCCTCGCCCAGGTGAAGATCCGCCCGCCTCTGCCCAAGCCCGCCAACATCGTCTGCATGGCGGTGAACTACATGGAGGACGGCACCCGCACCGAGCCGGCGCCGATCAACGCCTTCATGAAGTCGCCCGGCGCGGTGATCGGCCCCCACGAGACGATGGTGCTCCCCGACGTGCCCGCCACCATCTTCGAGGGCGAGGCCGAGATGGCCCTCGTGATCGGCAAGCGCGCCACCGCGGTACCGGCCGCGCGGGCGATGGAATACATCTTCGGCTACTGCAACTTCATCGACGGCTCGGCCCGCGGCCTCCTGCCCCCCGGCAACACCTTCTACCAGATGAAGTCGCGCGATACCTTCGCGCCGATCGGGCCTTACCTGGTGACCGCGGACGAGATCGCGGACCCGCACAAGCTGGCGATCCGGCTCTCGGTGAACGGCACCGTCAAGCAGGCGTTCAACACCAGCGACATGGCCCACAAGATCCCGCGCTGCATCGAGTGGGTGACCAGCATCCACACGCTGGAGCCGGGCGACATCCTCGCCACCGGCACCAACCACCGCGGGCTCTCCGGCTTCCAGGACGGCGACCGCATCGAGCTCGAGACGGAGGGGCTCGGCACGCTGCACTTCAACATCAAGGACGACCTCAAGCGCACGTGGTCGCGGGAGACGCGGCTCGACCGGCAGGAGAAGGGACAGGAGGGCACCACTCCCCAGCTCACCGGCAAGCACAAGAAATGAAGATCAGCCACGTCACCACCCGCGTCCTCTCCACCCCCGCCGACAATCCGCTGGTGGTGGGATTGCCCGCGCCCACCGACACCCGCGAGTTCGTGCTGCTCGAGCTCGGCACCGATCAGGGGCTGGTCGGCATCGGGCTCACCTTCTTCGGCGGCGCGCTGACCCCCGCGCTGCGGGCCGCGGTGGACGGCCTCGCGCGCCTGACCGTCGGCATGGACCCGAGCCAGGTCGAGGCCATCGCGGCCAAGTGCCGGCGCATGGCGGGCGGCTCGGGGCCGGGTGGCATCTTCTCGCTCGCGATCTCCGCGGTCGACATGGCCTGCTGGGATCTCATGGGCAAGGCGGCGGGCCGCTCGGTCTGCGCGCTCCTGGGCGGGCTCCGCGACCGCGCACCCACGTATGCGAGCGGCGCGCTGATGCGCCAGCACCCGGTGGATTACCTCGCCAAGGCGGGCCCGCGCCTGCGGGACATGGGCTTCCGCCAGATGAAGATGCAGTGCGGGAGCGAGCCCACCATCGCGGCCTCGGTGGAGCGGGTGCGGGTGATGCGCGAGTCCATCGGCGCCGACGTGGATCTCATGTGTGACATCAACCAGCTCTGGAGCGTGCACCACGCGATCGACGTGGGCCAGCGCATCGAGCCCTACCACCTCTTCTGGTTGGAAGATCCCACCGCGCACGACGACTACCCGGGCCTGGCGCGCATCGCGGAAGCGCTCAACACCCCGATCGCGGCGGGCGAGTACCACTACGGCATCGTGCCGTTCCGTCACCTGCTGGAGGCGCGCTCGATCGACATCGTGATGATCGACCTGCTGCGGGTCGGCGGCATCACCCAGTGGATGAAGGTGGCGGGCATGGCCGAAGCGTTCAACCTGCCGGTGGTGAGCCACCTCATCCCGGAGATCCACGTGCACCTGATCGCGGCGATCCCCAACGGGCTCACCGTGGAATACATGCCGTGGACGCTCCAGCTCTACGAGGAGACTCCGAAGATCGAGGGCGGCCAGCTGGTCGTGCCGGCCAAGCCCGGGCTCGGGCTGGCCTTCGACCAGGCCGCGATCAAGCGCTTCCAGATCGGTTAGTTGGAGGCCTCGCTCAGACCTCGCCGGTCCACGAGGGCTGGGCGATCGCGCGCCAGCGCGCGCGGATCCGGTCGATCTCGGCGGCGGCCAGCGGGCCCGCCTCGAGCAGGCGCGCGTTCTCCGGCCAGCGCTCCGGCCGCTTGGTCCCGACGATCGCGGTGTGCACCCCCGGCGCGGCCAGGGTGAAGCGGAGCGCGGTCGAGACGACGCGCTCGGCGTCGCCCACGAACGGGTAGTCGAGCGCGCGCAGCCGCTCCCAGTACGGCTGGTAGTAGGGCTCGGCGGGACGGCGCGCGTACCGCCACGCCGCGTTCGCGATCGGCCGCTTGGCGATCACACCCATCCCCCGCTTCACGGCCAGCGGCAGCGTCAGCTCGAAGCATTCCTGGTCCGCGATGCTCACCGAGGTCTGGAGCGTGTCGAAGCGCCCGCCCTCCACCGCGAAGCGCGCCGCCTCCCCGTCGCCGCTGTAGCCGATGTAGCGCGTGAGGCCGCGCTCACGCGCGCGCTCCAGCGCGCCGATGGTGTCGCCCTTCCGGAGGTCGGACAGCTCGCAGCTGTGCAGCTGGATCAGATCGAGCCGGTCGGTGCGCAGACGCTTCAGGCTCCGCTCGATGCTCGAGAGCAGCGAGGCCGCACGCCAGTCTCCCCGGCCGTAGCCGCGCGGGTGGCCGCACTTGGTCAGCAGGTAGATCTCGTTCCGGCGGGCTCCGAGGGCCGAGCCGATCAGGGTCTCGCTGTCCTCGTAGCACTCGGCGGTGTCGATCACGTTGAGGCCGGCGTCGAGCGCGGTGCCGAGCAGCCGCGCGACGGTGCGCGCGCCCGCCCGCTCGTAGCCGATCTCGGAGCCGCCGAAGCCGAGGACGGTGACGTCCATGTCGGTCTTGCCGAGGCGGCGGCGCTCCATCGCGATCGGTCAGCGGGCCATGGCGGAGGACTGGAACTGCATCACGGGGAGGAGTATACCGTAGCGAAGACGCCCATCACCGAAAGGAGCCCCATGAGTCATTATCACGATCCGGCAGATCTCAAGTTGCTCGGCGAGTTCAAGAAGCTCGCCCCCGCGGAGTTCAAGGGCTTCGTCGAGCTGGATTCCATCGTCGGGCGCGATGACGGGAAGATCCCACGCAAGTACCGGGAGCTGATCGCGCTGGCGGTGGCGTGCACGACGCAGTGCCCGTACTGCCTCGACGTACACACCCGGAACGCGAAGAAGGCGGGCGCCACGCGGGAGGAGATCGTCGAGTCCGCGCTGCTCGCCGCCGCCCTGCGGGCCGGCGCCGCGACGACGCACGGCGCGCTCGCGCTCAAGCTGTTCGACCAGGCCTGAGCGCGCGGACGGACGGCCGCGCTCTGCGCCGGCTCAGGCCGAGCGGAGCGCGGCCTCGTCCCGCTCCATGCGGGCCCGCATCCGGGCGCGCAGGCCCTCCACGATGTGCGCGGGCGCGGTCTCGGGCGAGCCCGACCGGAACGGCGGCTGCGGATCGTACTCGATGCCGAGCTGGATGGCCTGGGCCACGTCGTCCCCCGCGATACGGGCGGCGAGCGTCAGCGCCATGTCGATGCCCGAGGACACCCCCGCCGCGGTGATGATCTTCCCCTGCTCCACCACGCGCCTGAGCGTCGGCCTCGCGCCGTAGGCGGGCAGGCGGTCGAGCGACATCCAGTGGGTGGTGGCCTCCAGGCCCTTGAGGAGGCCGGCCGCGGCCAGCAGCATCGAGCCGGTGCACACCGAGGTCGTCCACTGGCTCGTCTCGTGCGCGGCGCGGATCCAGTCCAGCAGCGGGTTCGGGCTCTCGAGCGCGCGGGTGCCGAAGCCCCCGGGCACCATCAGCACCTCCGGCCTCGGCACCGCGGCGAGCGGCTCGTCGGCGACCAGGGTGAGCTGGCGATTGTCCGTGCGATATGGGCCGGGCGTCACCGCGACGAACCGCACCCGGGCGCCGGGCAGGCGCGAGAGGACCTCGTAGGGGCCGATGGCGTCGAGCGCGGTGATGCCCTCGAAGAGCGGGATGGCGATGTCCATGGTCCTGTCTCCTGTGAATGCGGCCGTCACGAGACGGCGCGGAAGTGGCGGCGATACTGACCCGGGGTGACCCGGACCCCGCGACGGAACGCGCGGTGCATGGTCTCGACGCGCCCGAAGCCGCACGCGGCCGCGACCTCGGCGACGCTGGCCTCGGCGGTCTCGAGCAGCCGGCGCGCGCCCTCGATCCGCTGCGCCTCCACGTAGGCCGCGGGCGTCGTGCCGATCTCCCGGCGGAAGGCGCGCGCGAAGTTGCGCGGACTCATGCCCGCGCGCCGGGCGAGGGCGGGCACCGAGAGATCGTCGCCCAGGTGATCGGCGATCCACGTCTGCAGCTCGCGCAGACCCCGCCGCTCGGCCACCTGCGCGGAGAGCTGCACGCTGAACTGCGACTGGCCGCCCGGGCGGCGCAGGAACATCACGAGCCAGCGGGCCACCGAGAGGGCCAGGTCGCGCCCGCCGTCCTCCTCCACCAGCTCGAGCGCCAGGTCCATGCCCGCGGTGACGCCGGCGGAGGTGGAGACCTTGCCGTCGCGGACGAAGATCGGGTCGCGCTCCACACGGGCCTTCGGGTACCGCCGCTGGAGCGCGTCGCACACCGCCCAGTGAGTGGTGGCGCGGCGGCCGTCGAGCAGCCCGGCCTCGCCCAGGAGGAACGCGCCGCTGCAGACCGAGGTCACGCGCCGGGTCCGCAGCGCGGTCCGGCGGATCCACGCCACCAGCCGCGCGTTCCGCATGGCGGCCCGCGTGCCCTCGCCCCCCGCGACCAGCAGCGTGTCCACCGGCCCGGTGGCCTGTCGGATGCCGCGGCTGGCCAGCAGGGACAGCCCGCCCGACGTCGAGACCGCGCCGGCCTCCGGCGCCAGCACCGAGATCTCGTAGCGGGGAGCCCGGCCGGGCGAGAGCCGGTTCGCGAGCGCGAACACCTCGAGGGGGCCGGTGACGTCGAGGACCTGCGCGTCCGGGAACATCAGGATCCAGACCGGCAACGGCCGGCGCGGGCTGACCTGTCGCATGCTCAGAGCATGCCCGCGGAGTCGTCTGGCCGCAATGACAACGAAATGACGAATCCGGCCAGAGCCCGGCCCGGACGAGGCGGGACGGGCCTAGAGCGCGCGGGCCGCGGCCAGGATCTCCTCGTCACTCGGAAACTTGGAGAGATCCTCGATCCGCGCCGCGGCCTCGATCTGCCGCCACCGGACGATCCCCCTCCGGTCGATCAGAAAGTGCCCGGTCAGCTGCAGGCCGTGCGCGGCCACGATCTGCTGGTCGACCTCGGTCGGCTCGAACCCCTCCCTCTTGTTCAGGATGTCCATCGCCACGAAGGGGTTCTCCGGTGCCGGTAGCTCTCCGGTGGGATTGATCAGTGCTCCCTGCAGCTGACCCATGGTGACCGTCCCCTGCGGCCACGAGGCCTTCGACTCGTCCTCGACGAGCACCCCGGCCGGCACCCCGAACGCTCGATGCGTCGCCGCCTCCGGGTCGGCGGCGAGGAGCACGCGCGCGGGGCGGTAGTTGAAGTAGAGCCGCGCGCGCGTCAGCGGAGTATTCACCACCGCCATCGTCTCCACGCCCATCGCCTTGAGCTTGTCCTGGGTGGTGCCGAGCTGGACGATCTGGCGCCGGCAGAAGGGGCAGTGCAGGCCGCGGAACAGGCCGACCAGGACCGGGCTGCGCCCGCGATAGTCGTCGAGCGCGATCTGGCCCTCCCGATTGACCGCGGGCAGCGCGAAGTGGGGAGCGGAATCACCGGGACCGAGGGGCGTGGACGCCATGAGCCAAATGCCTTTCTGTTCGAGTCGTGTTCGGGTCAATCCAGGAACGGCAGCACCACGAGCGCGTCGGGCTCGAGCCCGGCCCGCTCGCAGATCGCCTGGGCTTTCAGCAGGAACTCTTCCGCCCGGGCCTCGTCGCCCAGGTCCAGGTGTACGGTGGCGAGGCCATCGTAGCAGGGAAACAGCAGCTGGGGCTCGTCGGCCTCCTCGGCGAGCGCGAGCGCTTCCTGGTAGTGCGCGATCGCGCGGGTCGGATCGCCGTGACACTGGTAGATCTGCCCGAGCACGATGAGGGGCACCGCCAGGTGATCGAGCTGCCCGAGGCGCCGGTCGAGGTCGATCGCGGCATTCGCGGCACCGACGCCCTGCTCGTCGCAGCGGTTGGTGAGCGCGCAGTAGGCGACCGCGAGATTCGCGTAGAGGCGCGACTGGAAGCCCAGGTCGCCGATCTTCTTGGCCATCTCGAGGCCGGCCGCGCAGGTCTCGATCGCCCGCGCCGGATCGAGCGTGCTGTAGAGCACGCTCAGGTTGGCGAGCCCGCGACAGGCCGCCTGCAGCAGCTCGTTCTCGCGGGCGAGGGCCACGCTGCGCTCGATGTGGTCGACCGCCTCCTCCAGCCGGCCCAGACGGGCCAGGGCCACCCCGAGCGTGTTGTGGCTCTGCGCGGCGGCGGTCGCCGCTTCCACGCGCCCGGCCGCGCCGAGCGCGGGATCGGCGGCGAGACGCTCGGCGTGAAGCCGGGCCTGCTCCGCCCACTCGACGGCTCGCTGGCTCTCGCCGCTGCGAAAGGCCAGCCGCCCCATCTCCTGGTAGAGGTGCGCCCCCTCGATGTGCTCGCGGTCGGCGCCGAGCAGGGCGAGGCCGGTCTCGAAGCACTGGAGCGCCCGCGCCCGCGCGCCCGCGTCCCAGTGCAGGCCCCCCATCTTGCGCAGGATCCGCGCCTGCGCCGGCGCGTCAGCCGCCGCGCGACACCCGGCCTCGACGATCTCGTATTCGCCGAGCGCGGCGGCCCGCCGACCGGTCGGGCCGAGCAGATCGGCCATGCGCTCCCGGGCCAGCAGCCGCTCGGTCTCGACGTCGTCGCCGTGCTCGAGCGCGTCGAGCACCCGCCGGTAGTGCCCGATCGCGTCCGCGTTGGCGTACACCCCGCGCGCCCAGTCGCCGGCGGCCATCAGGTAGCGCGCACCGCGTCGCTTGTCGGCGCCGAGAGACCAGTGATGACCGAGGGTCTCCAGCCGCTCGAGGCTCTCCGGGGCGCCCGCGCTCTCGGCCTCGAGGACCGTAGCCACCCGGGTGTGCATCTCGGTTCGCCGCGCCACGAGGATGTTCTGGTACACGATCTCCTGGAGGAGCCCGTGGCGGAACCGATGATCCGGTCCCGGGGTGAGCAGGTCGGCGCGCACGAGCGCGTCGAGGGCCGCGTCGACCCCGGCGGGCTCGGCCGAGGCCGTCTGGAGCAGCGACACCTCGAAGCGAGGGCCGATCACCGCCGCCTCCTGGATGACCCGGCGCTCGGTGGGGTCGAGCCGGTCCAGGTGCGCGAGCATCAGCCCGTGCAGCGTGGACGGCACCTGCGCGGCCCCCGCCTCCTCGGCGCAGCGCCACGTCGAGCCGTCGCGGACCAGCACGCCCGCCGCGACGAGCGCGCGCACGACCTCCTCGAGGTACAGCGGGTTGCCGCCGGCCCGCTCCAGGATCAGGTTCCGCAGCTGCTCCGGGAAGAGCCGCGCCGCGTCCCCGAACCAGGCGGCCAGGAGATCCTCGCTGTCCGCCCGCGACAGGGGCATGACCTCGATCGCGGTGTGCGGGGCCCGGCTGGTGCCCAGCGAGTCCGGCTCGAGCGTCGGCCGATACATCAGGAGGAGCAGGAGCGGGCGATCGGCGAGACCGTCCGCGACCGCGCCCAGCAGCTCGATGGAGGCGGCGTCGGCCCAGTGCAGATCCTCCACGACCAGCACCAGCGGACCGGTGGCGAGGCGCCGCTCCACCAGGGCGCGGGTCGCCATGAAGATCTGACGCTTGAGCTGCTCGGGCTCCAGGTGGCGCACGCGCGCGTCGTCGCGCTCGAGCCCGAGCACCCGGGCGAGCGCGGCCACCATCGCGGCCCGATCCTCCGCGCCGACCCCGAGCGTCTCCAGGCCGGCCGCGAGCTTGCTCCGCGCGACCTCCACGGAGGCGCCGTGCTCCACCCCGTAGGCGTCGCGCAGGAGCGCGGCCGCCGCCCCGTAGGTCTGCTCGCCCATCGCCGAGCAGCCCGCGCGCCGGACCGTGATGCCCTCGAGGCGACCGTCTGCCTCGAGGCGCGCGAAGAACTCCCGCTGCAGCCGTGACTTCCCGGCGCCGGGCTCGCCGATCAGGCTCAGCACCTGGGCCCGTCCCGCGCGCGTCTCCTCGAACGCCGCGTCCATCCGCCGCAGCTCGCGCTCGCGGCCCACGAGGGGCGCGGCCAGGCCGAGGCCCTCGAGGCCACGGGCCGAGCGCGGCGCGGCGAGCGGGCCGAGGAGGCGATGGACCGCGACCGCCTCGCTCTTGCCCTTCACCCGGATCTCCTCGCCCGGGGCGAACGCGAAGGCGTGCTGCGTGAGCTGGTACGTCGTGGCGCTGATGAAGATCTCGCCCGGGGGCGCCGCGCTCTGCAGGCGCGAGGCGGTGTTGACGGTGTCGCCGGTCACCGCGTAGGCCGCGTCCGCGCTCCCGCCGATCCGGCCCGCCACCACCGGCCCGGTGTTGACCCCGATGTGCAGCGCGAGCGGCCGGCCCACCCGGCGCTCCCACCGCTGGTTGAGCGCGTCCATCCGCTCGCGCATCAGGAGGGCGGCGCGCAGGCCGCGCTCGGGATCGTCCTCGTGCGCGCGCGGGGCGCCGAACACCGCCATGACCGCGTCCCCCACGAACTTCTCGACGAAGCCCTCGTAGCGGTCGATCGACGCGGACATCTCGCGGAACAGATCGCTCTGGATCGCGCGCACGTCCTCGGGATCGAGCCCTTCGCTGAGCGCGGTGAACCCGGCCAGGTCCGCGAAGAGCACGGTGACCGGTCGGCGATCGCTCTCGGGGGCGGCGGGCGGGGTGGGCGACGGGACGGGCGACGGCGCCGCGGCGGCCGCGAGCCGGGCTCCGCACTTCGGGCAGAACGCGAAGTCGGCGGGCGCCTCGAAACCGCAGCCGCTACACGTCATGTGGATGGGGCGACGTCGATCTCCTGGGGCATCGGGATGCCGCGCCGGGCCAGCTCTCCCTCCAGGTCGAGCGCGCGGGTGCCCACCGAGCGGCCGCCCGGCACCGTCCAGAACACCTCGAACTCGAGGCCGTCGGGATCCTTCGCGTAGAGTCGCCCACTTCCCACGCCGAGTGGTACATGCGCACCGCGCCCTCGTCGGGTCCGTGAACGCCGGGCTGCGCGAACAGACCCAGGTGGTGGTCCTCGGCGCTGCCCGCGATGCGGAGGAACGCAGCGTTCGGATAGCGCGTCTTCACCTCGAAGCCGAGGACGTCGCAGTAGAAGCGCACGCTGCGGTCCACGTCGGACACCCAGAGCACGAGGTGCTGCAGCCGCTTGAGGCCGATACCGGTCATGACGCGACCTCCCACGGGGATGCGCCCGGTTCCCGGGCGCTCATGACGCGACCTCCCACGGGGATGCGCCCGGTTCCCGGGCGCTCATCGCGCGACCTCCCACGGGGATGCGCCCGGTTCCCGGGCGCTCATCGCGCGACCTCCCACGGGGATGCGCTCGGTTCCCGGGCGCTCATCGCCCGGGGTACTCCACGCTCACCGTGATCGCGGCGCACGCGATGATGGTGTCGGCGTTGGGCACGCGCAGGCCGCCCTGCACCGGGCGCACCGTCACCTCGCCGTGGGGCAGCTCCTTCTTGACGCGCTCCACGTCGATCTTGCCCGGATCGGGCACGCCGACCGTGACGTCCACCAGCATGCGCCCGCCCTTGGCGCGCACCTCGGTGAAGAGCGGCAGGCTCGAGTGCCGGATCGCGTCCGACACCGCGCGGCACGCCGCCTTCGTCCCCTCGTCCCCGTGCACGTCCACGCCCATCCCGAACTCGAGCACCATCGCCTGTGCGGCCACGTTGTTCTCCTCTCTCTCTTATCCGATCACGCTGCCGCCCATGACCCGGATCGTGTCGCCCGTGACGTACGCGGAGGCGTCGGAGGCCAGGAACAGGCACGCTTCCGCGATGTCCTCCGGACGGCCCAGCCGGCCGAGCGGGATGCGCTTGAGCTGCTCCGGGCCGCCCGGCGGCGCCTGGCGGAATTCAGGGTACCACTCGGCGTAACGCCGCTCGGTGTCGATGGTCCCCGGCACCACCATGTTGACCCGGATGCCCGACGGGCCCAGCTCCGCGGCCAGCGCGCGCACGAGGCCCAGCAGGCCGGTCTTGGCCGCGGTGACCGCGGCGGTGCCCGGCCGTCCGGTGATGCTCGACTGCCCGCCGAGCGCGATGATGCTCCCCCGCCCGCGCTCCTTCATGCCCGGCACCACCGCGCGCGCCAGATAGAAGGCGGAGTGCAGGTTCACCGCGAACACCCGGTGCCAGTCCTCGAGCGAGGTCTCGGTGACCGACTTGTGCGGGCGGATGGCCGCGTTGCACACGAGCACGTCGATCGCGCCCAGCACCGCGAGGCCGTTCTTGACCATGGTCTCGACCGCGTCGGCATCGCCGATATCGCCGAGCACGGACGCCACGCGCACCCCGTGCTTTCGGCACTCTTCGGCGACCGCCTCCAGCTCGTCGCGGTTGGCGCGGGTGTTCAGGATGAGATCCGCGCCCTCCGCCGCGAAGGCCAGCGCGATGGCGCGTCCGATGTTGCGGCTGGCCCCGGTGACGAACGCGGTGCGCCCTTTGAGCTTCATGGCGTCAGGCCGGCACGGTCAGCGCGGTGACGTGCGGCATGACACTGGAGACGAACAGGTCCACGTTGGCCGCCGCCTCCGCCTCGGTCATCTCGCCGAACATCAGGCGGCAGGTCATGTAGGTACAGGCGCTCGCCGCCACCTGCCGAAGTCGGGCGCGAAGCGGAACGGGACCGCGCCGAAGTCGCGCCAGAGCTTGGTGAGGTTGGCGTACCAGACCGCGTAGCTGGCGCGGCCGAGCGCCATCGCCGCGTCCTCGGTGGGGGCCACCACCACGTGGCGGCCCATGCCGAGCTTGGGCGTCGCGGCATCCCCGTGCTTGCGCTGCCACACCTCGCGGTAGCGCGCGAAGAGCGGCGCCGATCCCTCGGCCCCCAGGTTGGTGATCACGTTGACCCGGTTGGTGGCGGCCCACTCGGCGCCGGCCGCGTGGCCGAGCCCGTACCAGAGCGGCGGGTGGGGTGTCTGGAGCGGCTTCAGGATCATCGGGACCTTTCGAAAGGTGTACTTCGGCCCGCGATGCTCGAGCACGTCGCTGGTCAAGCCCTGCAGGACGACCTCGAGTGTCTCCCGGTAGATGTCCTCGGTCTCGAGGTGATGCAGATCGAAGAAGGCCATCTCGTAGGGGACGATGCCCCGGCCCACCCCGAAGTCGAAGCGGCCCCGCGAGAGGTGATCGAGCATGCAGACTTCCTCGATCAGGCGCAGCGGATTGTAGAGCGGCAGGCAGTAGACGAGGCCCAGCGGGGTCGCGTGGTGCTCGGCCAGATGGTAGGAGTAGAACCCGGCCGCGTCGTACTTCTCGAGCAGCCGCAGCCGGTGCTCGTAGAAATCCGCGACCGGCACGTCGCGACGGTCCAGGTGGTCGAAGATCCCCAGGTCCATATACCCTCCCGCGGCCAGCCCAGGCCGTCGGCCCCGTCTGGTGGCGGGCCGGCAGGTAGGGTATCAGGAGGCCGTCGGGTAGGCCAGGCGGTCGCCCTTGACGCTCCCTCATCCCGGTGGCTAGGATGCCGCTGCTGACCGACTTCCCGCATTCCCTGCTGATGCGGGCGGACCAGGTGATCGAATGAACCGCAAGTACTGGGATCATTGAGCACCGGGAACGAGTGCGATACCATTGGACCGTTTCTCAGAAGGACCCCCGGGGTGGGGCGGAGAGGAGC
>WNFK01154164.1_pt1 | contig 56476 bp, 49 predicted proteins | sample 5400281 | NCBI WGS metagenome assembly WNFK01 (sample SAMN13153350, study PRJNA577476) | soil metagenome | isolation source: 20 cm soil on Douglas fir-dominated hillslope | place: USA:California | collected 2013-09-17
CCGTAGTCCTCGTACGGCTGGATGACGGGCAGCCAGGGCAGCTGCTCCAGGAAGATCTTGCTCATCTCCTTGTACGCCCCGGCCCGGAACTTCTCGTCGACGCTGAATCGGGCCGCGCTGCCCAGCTCGTCCCAGCGGGCGTCACGCCAGTAGTCCATCGGCCCGCCGGGGCTCAGCAACCGCCACATCATGCCGTCCGGGTCCCCCAGCGTCGAGGTCGGGTCGGACCACCACATGCCCTTGAAGCTCTTCTCCCGGTTCTTCTGGGCGCGCACCGAGTACTCGACGACCTCGACCTTCACGTTGACGCCGATATCCTTCCACATGGCCGCGATGGCTTCCGCCATCGCCTTGTCCTGCGCCACGTAGGCCACCGTGGTCTCGATGAAGATCTCCTCGTTCTTGTAGCCCGCCTTCTTGAGGCGGTCCTTCGCCTCGGCCGGGCTGTAGGCCAGGGCCGGCTGGCTCGCGTCGTAGTGGTTGTCGCCCTTGGCGATGGGGCCGTTGGGGACGATGCCGCGCCCGCGCCACAGCTCCTTCACGATGGCCTCGCGATCGATGGCCAGAGACAGGGCCTGCTTCACGAGCGGATTGTCGAGCGGCGGCCGCTTGCTGTTCACCCCGAGCACGTACAGGCCCGCGTAGAGTGCGCCCGCCACGCGCGTGGTGGCGTTGCCGGTCACCCGTTCGCCCTGGTCGGGCGGGAGCTGGGTGATGATGTCGACCTCGCCCTTGAGCAGCGCCGCGATGCGGGGCGCCGTCTCCGGGATCGGCCGCATGATCCAGCGGTCCGCCTCGATCTTGCCGCCCCAGTAGTCGGGGTTGGCCTCGAGCACCGCCTTGTCGTCCTTGACCCAGGAGCCGAAGCGCACCGGGCCGGTGCCGACCGGCTTGGCGTTGAAGGTATCGTTGCCGACCGACTCGAGGTACTTCTTCGGCACGATCTGGCCGCCGTAGAAAGCCAGGCGCGCGGGCAGCAGCGGGTCCGGCTTCTTGGTGGTGATGACGAGCGTGAAGGGATCGGGCGCCTCGATCTTCTCGATCGTGGCGAGCGCGGTGGCCACCATGGTCTTCGCCGCCGGGTCATAGGTCCGCTCGATGCTGAACTTGGCGTCGGCGGACGTGAAGGCGTCGCCGTTGTGGAACTTCACGCCCTGGCGCAGCTTGAAGCGCCACGTGGTCTGGTTCTCGAGCTTCCACTCGGTCGCGAGCCCCGGGTGGAGCTTGCCGTCCGGGTGCCGGCTCGTCAGATTGTCGAAGAGGTTGAAGGACACCCGGATGTCGTTCGACGAGGTGCTGAAGTGCGGGTCGAACTTGGAGATGTCGCCCGCCTGGGCGGTCACCAGCTCCTTCTTCTGGGTGGTCTGGCCCACGGCGGGTCCGCCCGCGGTCAGCGGCACCGTGGCGGCGGCGCCGAGAGCGGCCGCTCCCTTGAGCAGGTCACGTCGGGTCAGTTCCATAGTGGTGGTTCCTCCTCGGGTTCGAGCTGGCGTCAGGGCTCCGTCTGGATACCGCGGCGGGCGACGGAGACCGCTCGCGGTGCGTCATTTATAGGGGTTTCGCCTCACCCTGTCAAGCCGGGCCGCCGGTGGCGAAGGTGTGCCAAACATGACAGAATCCAGCGCCATGAGCCCCTCGGCGGACATCGTCATCATCGGCGGCGGCGCGAACGGCACGAGCACCGCGTTTCACCTGGCCAGCATGGGCGCGAAGAACGTCCGCCTGCTGGAGCGCCGCCATCTGGCGGCCGGCGCCACCGGCAAGTCCGGCGCCCTCGTACGCATGCACTACACCAACGAGCACGAGTCGCGCCTCGCCATCGAGAGCCTCAAGATCTTCCGCGACTTCACCTCCATCGTAGGCGGCGACTGCGGCTTCGAAGCGCCGGGCTTCCTCCAGATCGTGGCGCCCGGCTACGAGGCCGCCCTGCGCCGCAACCTGGCCCGCCAGCAGCGCCTGGGCGTGGACACACGAGAAGTCTCGCGCGACGAGATCCGCGCGCTCTTTCCCGAGTGCCGCGTGGACGACATCGGGGCCGCCGCCTGGGAGCCCGGCTCCGGCTACGCCGATCCGAGCGCCACCGCGTTCGCCTTCGCGGCGGCCGCGCAACGCCTGGGCGTCACCATCGAGACCGGCTGCCACGTCACCCGGATCCTGACCGAGCGCGGGCGCGTCACCGGCGTCGAGACCGCGGGCGGGCGCGTGGAGGCTCCGGTGGTGGTGCTGGTGCCCGGCGCCTGGGGCCAGCCGCTCCTCGATCCGCTCGGCCTCGACTATGGTCTCCAGCCGTACCGCATCCAGGTCTCGCTCTTCCGCTGGCCGCCCGCGCTCACCCGCAGGCACCCGGTGATCATCGACGCGGGCCAGAAGGCTTGGATCCGTCCGGTGGCCGGCAACCTGACCCTGATCGGCGTGGAGCTGGGCGCGGCCTTCGGCGGCGATCCGGACAAGCTGCACGAGGGCGTGGACGAGGGCTTCGTCGCCCTCTGCCGCGAGCGCCTCACCCACCGCCTGCCGCTCTTCGCCGACTCCACGATGCGCGGCGGCTGGGCCGGCATGATCATGATGAGCCCGGACGGCCGCCCGATCATCGACCAGGTCCCGTCGATCCCCGGCCTCTACGTGATGCTCGGCGACTCGGGTACGTCCTTCAAGACCTCCCCCGCGATCGGCAAGTGCCTGGCCGAGTGGATCCTCGAGGGCAAGCCGCGCACCGTCGATCTCACCCCCTTCCGCGCCGCCCGCTTCGCCGAGGGCCGCCCCTGGGTGGACGACGACAACTACGGCCGCGAGCGCCTGACCATCTCGCGCTAGCATTCGCCCCCCTCTCCCCCTGGGGAGAGGGCAGGGTGAGGGGCGAGTGGCCCCACGCACATGACTACACCGAGAACCGACCTCACCCCGGAGCTGCTGAGCCGCCTGGCCGAAGGAGCCCCGAGCGAGATCGCCGCGGCTCTGGCGTCGGTCCACGAGGCCGACCTCGCCGAAGCCCTGAACCGGGTGGATTCGGGTCGAGCGGCCGAGGTGATCTCCGCGCTTCCGTTCGAGTTCGCGGTGCGGGTGGTCGAGCATCCCGAGCTGGAGCAGCGCCACGAGGTGTTCCACCACTTCCCGACCGACAAGGCCGTCGCGTTCATCCAGGCCATATCGCCGGACCAGCAGGCCCACCTCTTCCGTAGGCTGCCCGCCGCCGACCGCACTCGATTCCTCGAGGACCTCGACGCCTCGACGCGCGCGACGCTGGCGTTGCTCCTGGCGTTTCCGCCGACCACCGCGGGCGGGATCATGACGACCGACTACCTGAGCGTGCCGTCGACCGCGACCGCCGGGGAGGCGCTGGATCATGTCGCGCACGTCGGCCGGCGCAAGCCCGTCTACGCCATCTACGTGCTGGACCCCGGCGACCGCCGGGTCGTGCACGTCGTCTCGCTGCGGGAGCTCGTGGTCGCGGATCGCCGCGCCGGGGTCCTGGGGGTCGGCGAACATCGCGGGCTCCTCAAGGTGGCCCCGATGACGGACCGCGAGGACGTCGCGCGACTGCTGTCCAAGTACAATCTCCTGGCCGTGCCGGTGGTGGACGAGCACGGCCACCTGCTCGGCACGATCACGGTGGACGACGTGATCGACGCGGTCGTGAAGGAGCAGACCGAGGACCTCCACAAGATGGGCGGCCTCGAGGCGCTCGACGAGCCCTACTCGCAGATCGCGTTCGGCACGATGATCCGGAAGCGCGCCGGATGGCTCTGCGCCCTCTTCCTCGGCGAGATGCTGACCGCGACCGCCATGCAGCACTTCGAGGCGGAGCTCAGCCACGCCCTCGTGCTCGGCCTCTTCATCCCCCTCATCATCAGCTCGGGCGGCAATTCCGGCTCGCAGGCCACCTCGCTGATCATCCGCGCCCTCGCCCTCCGGGAAGTGCGCGTGGCCGACTGGTGGTGGGTGGCGGCCCGGGAGCTGCCGGCCGGGATCTCGCTCGGCGCCATCCTCGGCGTGATCGGCATCCTCCGCATCACCGCCTGGCAATCCCTCGGCTTCTACGACTACGGCCCGTCCTGGCCGCTCGTCGCCCTGACCGTGGGCGCCGCCCTGGTCGGCGTCGTGACCTTCGGGTCCCTGGCCGGCTCGATGCTGCCGTTCATCCTCCGGCGCCTCGGCTTCGACCCGGCCAGCGCCTCGGCCCCGTTCGTGGCGACGCTCGTCGACGTGACCGGGCTCATCATCTACTTCGGCGTCGCCCTCCTGATCCTGCACGGCACGCTGCTCTGACCGGAGCGCGCAACCGCAGCCGGAGCCTGACCATCTCCCGCTGGGGTCGCCTCATCGGGGACGGATCCGCACCAGCGGCAGCGGACCCTCGAGCTCGCCCTTCATCATGGGGTGCTGGTTGCCGCCGACGGAGCGAGCCCGGGCGGTGACCTCCTGCTCCACGTACTCGTAGAGCTCCTGAAGCGAGACGATGCCGTCTCGATTGGCGTCGGCGGCGCCCTTCAGACCCTCGACGAGATAGTAGGTGAAGATCCCGTGTCCCAGCGCGGACAGCTCGATCGAGACCTCGGACGGGCGGGACGCGGTGACGATGGCGCGCCCCTTGGAGCGCGTCAGCCGCTCCAGAAACAGGTCGTCGACGCCGGCCGAGCGGGTCTTGCTCGACGAGAACGTGCGGCCCCCGGCCGCGCCGGAGTAGCAGGCGTCGATGAACACGACCACGCGCTCCGCCTCGATGCGGGAGAAGATCGTCTGGATGTCGTCCATCGCCAGCGCCGAGGAGAACAGGTCGTCCGGGTCGACGTCGATGGGAGCGAGGTACTTGGCGAGGCCGTCCCGCTCGACGCCCCGTGGATCCACTTCCGGGGCTCCATGTCCGGCGAAGAATATGACGACGGTGTCTTCCTTGCGAGCCGAGCGCGCGAGCAAGGTGCCCAGGGCCCAGCGGATGTTCCGGAGGGTCGGCCGGCGCTCCGTCCGGTCGGTCAGCAGCAGGACGTGCTCGGTCTTGAAACCTCCGGGCCCGGTCAGGACCTGGTAGACGGCTTCCGCATCGCGGGCCGCGTAGCGGAGCTTGGCGACGTCGCGGCTCTCGTAGTCGCCCACCCCGATGATCACGGCCCAGCGCGCGGGCGCCGGTCGGGAAGCCGGAGCCGCGGGCGGAGCCGACGGGGGCGTGTAGGTGATGGTGCGGATGTCCTGCCGGACCAGGCCGTTTGAGTCGGTCGCGCTGACCACCACGACGTTCACGCCCTCCCGGAGCTTCGCGGGAGCGGTGACCGCCATGGACTTTTGCGAGGGGCCCGCGCCGGTGAAGCGCGACACCTCGCTGCCGTTGAGGTCGACCCGGACGAGCGCGATCCCCTTGCTTCCGGTCACGAGCGCGGCCACCACGGTCGTCTCGTCCTCCACCCGCACCTTGTCGTCGGGATACCGCACCGCGATCGACAGCGGCACCACCTTCTCGTAGTACAGGGTGCGCGCTTCCTGCTGGGTGGCGCCCTCCCCGTCGGTGGCGGTGACCACGAGCGTATTCTGGCCTTCCCGCAGCGTGACCGGGGCGTGGAAGGCCAGAGACGACGCGGGGGCGGACTCCTCGCGCCGCGCGACCTCGCGACCGTTGAGCGTCACCACGAGCCGGCGCGGCCCGCGGCCGCCCGCCGCGAACCCGGCCAGGGCGGCGGACTCCTGCTCGAAGCGGCTCTGATCTCTCGGCGCGGAGATCGTCACCGCGAGGGACGGGGTGGGCCGCGCCGGCGCCGGCGGGCGAACACCCGCGGGCGGAGAGGGCCGCGGGGTGGCGGTCGCATCCGGCGCGGGGGGAGCGGCCGGCGCGGGAGCCTTCAGATGCAGCGTCCGCGCGATCTGCGTCGTCTCCCCGTCGGTGGTCGTCGCGGTGACCAGCACGACGTTCTTCCCGGGCTTGAGCTTGACGACCTGGTCGAGTGGCACGCTGGATCCGCTGGTGGAGACCGACCGCGCCTCGCCGTTCACGCTGACACTCACGCGCGCGACACCCTTGCCGGCGAGCACCTTCCCCTCGAGCCGGAGCGAATCGGCCTCCACGGTCTGCTGGTCCCGCGGATGCGTCAGCACGATCTGCAATGGCGCGGCCGCGGGCCGATTGACCGAGACGACCTCGAAGCCGTACCAGCGCGACGGATGGTCGTCGGCCAGCTTGACGATCTGTTGCACCTCCGGCGCGTACCACATATGCAGGTGCCGCTGGTACTGGGAGCCCGAGGCGACCGCGCGCTGATTGAGCGTGAAGTCGATACGGAACGCCTTGAAGGTACCCGCGCGGGTCACGACGTCCTCGTAGGCGCCGACCTCCCAGAAGAACTGACCGGGCGCCCCCGCGATGTTGGTCTCGCTTCGCCACACGCCCCCGGTGACCCCCTTCTTGCCGACCTGCAGCGGCCAGGAGACCCGCGGGGGCGGATCGAACTCGCCGAAGAACCTCCCCTTGCGCACGCCGGCAATCGTGAGGTCCCGGCTCAGCTGCACCTCGCGATCGCCGTACTCGAACACGTAGAGGTCGCGCTCGATGCGCGCGAGGCGATAGACGCCGTCCTGACGACTCCAGATCTGACCGACCTCGTAGGACGGACGCTCGGCCTGGACCTTGTCGGACCCCGCGGATCCCTCCGGCGAGGACGAGCGCGCGCAGGCCGACGCGAAGGCGACCGCGAGCAGCCCGAGCGCGACGGCGACCGGCCAGCTCGGCACGCGCGAACGGTCCCCGGCGCGGGAGCCGAGAACCTGTTCACGTGACTCGGGGCGGCGCCTCCGCAAATGTGGCCTCCTGCCCGGCCGGGCTCGAGCACGACGGGCTGCCGCCGGAGACTAACACAGGCGACGGGATCGGGTTGCGGGGAACCCGGCCCCTGCTCCGTGAGGGCGGCCGCCAGACCGCGCGGCGGCTCCCGTGACCCTCATGACCGGAGCCGGAAGAGTCGCATCGGCGTCTCCACGTTCTTCAGCTCGCGCACCCCCAGGTCCTCCACCGCCAGGTCGTCCCCCAGCCGCGTCCGCGTCGCCTCGCTGATCACGATCTCGCCGTCGCCCGCCTGCGCGGCCAGGCGCGCCGCGATGTTGGTGGTCATGCCGGAGGCGGTGTAGGTCCAGCGCGTGCCCGCGCTGCCCTCGATCTTGGTCGCGCCCAGGAGCGCGGGGCCGGTGTTGACGCCCACGTGCATGGCCACCGGCTCGAAGCGCGCGGCCAGCTCGGCGCCGATCTCGGCGGCCCGGCGGTGGATGGCCCGCGCCGCGTCCACCGCCGCGCGGGGGTGGGGACCCTCGTGGAAGATCACCATGAGCCCGTCGCCCGCGGTCTCGTTGACGTCGCCGCCGTGCTTGACGATCTCGTCGAGGAAGGCGCCGAAGTAGCGCTCGACGAGCGCGCCCAGGTCGTCGGGGGCGATGCGCGAGGACAGCCGCGTGTAGCCGCTGATGTCCGCGAAGAGCACGCTGACGTCGGTCTCGCGCTTGTCGAGCGACGGCGCCTCGGGCGCCTCCTCGATGAGCTGGCGCACCCGGCGCGGCACGAACTTGGCGAGGCTGCCGCGGATGAGCAGGCTGCGCTCGAGCTGCTGGGCGTAGTCCAGCACCTGCCGGTGCGCCTCCGCGTTGGCCACCGCCACCGCGGCCTGGTCGGCGAGGGCCTCGAGCATCTCGAGGTCCTCGCCGGTGTAGGGGGCCTCCGACCGCTTGCCTCCCAGCACCAGCAGCGCGCGCAGCCGCGCCTGGAAGCGCAGTGGCACCACCACCTCGGCGCCGAGCGCCTGGTAGGCGGCCAGGGCCGCGCCGCGGTCGCTGCCGAAGCTCGGATCCGCGGCGAGCTGGTAGCGGGACAGCGCGCCCGGGGCGATCTCCAGGGCGGCCAGGACGTCATGGGGGAAGCCGTCGACGAGCAGCCGCGTCGTGCGCACGTGCATGGACGACTCGATGGTGGTGGTGAGGCGCCGGGTGATCTCGTCGAGATCGAGCAGGCTCGACATGGAGCGGGCCAGCGTGCGCATCGCCTGCGCGTAGTCGTAGCGCTCCCGGAAGAAGGTGCGGTCCACCGCCCGCCGCACCCGCTCGCGCAGGGGATTGAAGAGCAGCACGACCACGAACATGAAGGCGGCGGAGAACCACGGCGAGCGCGTGAGGTCGGTCTGGGCCAGCAGCGCGTTGGTCCCGGCCAGGAGCAGCGCGTAGGCGCCGGTGATGAGGCCGGCCAGGCCGGTGTAGATCACCGAGCGGCGGATCACCACGGTGGCGTCGAAGAGGCGGTAGCGGACGGTGGCGTACCCGATCGCCGCCGGGTAGAGCAGCATGAGGGCCGAGCCCACCTGCGGATCGAACCGGCTCTCGTAGAGCTGCTGGAGCGGCCACAGCATGAAGCAGAGCCAGGCGCCGAGGCCCATCGCGATGCCGAGCAGCAGCACGGTGGTCTGCTGGTTGACGAGCGGCGAGGCGGCCCGCCGGCGCGTGTCGAGCAGCGCGCCCACCTTGATCGGGAAGGAGAGCGTGCTCAGCACCGAGAGCACGGCCGCGGACGCCGGGTAGACCCAGCCGTTGACCAGGAGCGCCGGCGCGAAGGCCTGGATCAGGATGAACGAGAGCGCGCCCGCCAGGCCGAGCACCACCGCCACCCGGTAGAGGCGCGGCATCACCCGGTGGCGCTCGAGCCAGCGCTCGCGGTCGGCATTGGCCGGGTACGTGAGGAAGAAGACCCAGCCGTGGATGGAGAGCAGCGGGGCCAGCAGGCCGACGAGGGCCCCCGCATACGGGCGCGCGCCCAGCACCGCCTCGGGCACCGCCACGTTCGAGATGGCCCAGAGACACATATAGAGGAGGAAGCGGCGGTTGGGCGCCGCCGCCGGGTTCTGCGCGTAGACCGCCGCGCCGACGACCAGCAGGATGGCCGAGACCAGGAAATACACGCCGAAGTGGTCGACCAGCCGGCCCCAGGTCAGGGGCCGCGGCGCCAGCTCCACGGAGACGGTCCGCACGCGGGCGGCCAGGGTGAGCGGCGAGTCGCCCTCCACCGCGACCACCCGGTCGCCCGCGCGCAGGCCGGCCGCGCGCGCCGCGGGCTCGACCGGGCCGACATAGTAGTCGGGCGTGACGAAGAATCCCGGATAGGGGCGGCCGGCGTCCAGCGCGAGACCGCCCAGCAGCCCGAGCAGCACCGCGAGGCTCGCCGCGACGAGGAGCTTCGATCGCCGGTCCCACCGCGCCATGCGCATACTCTAGCGGACAGCCGTCTACTTCTTCAGGCTCTTCAGCTGCGGGGGCCCAGACATGGCCCCCGCACTCCCCCAGATGGCGGACAACCGTCGGGCTTATACTCGGGCGGGTGACCGACCTCAGCGCAGTCTTCCGGCCTCGCGCCATCGCGGTCGTGGGTGCCTCCGATGATCCCGTCAAGATCGGCGGCCGGCCGCTGGCCTTCCTGCTGCGCCACGGCTACGCGGGGCGCGTGTTCCCGGTCAATCCCGCGCGCGCCACCGTACAGGGCCTGCCCGCCTTCCCCTCGATCGGCGCGATCCCGGAGGGCGTGGACCTGGCCATCGTGGTGGTGCCCGCGGAGCGCGTGCTCGAGTCGCTGGAGGAGGCCGCCGCCAAGGGCGTGCGCGCGGCCATCGTGTTCAGCAGCGGCTTCGCCGAGGTCGGCGACGCCGGGCGGGTCGCGCAGGCGCGCCTGCGCGAGCTGGCCGAGCGCACCGGGCTGCGCATCATCGGCCCCAACTGCCAGGGCTTCGCCCACCTGCCCTCGCGCCTGGTCGCCACCTTCGCCTCGCCGTTCCTCGAGCCCGGGCTCGCCACCGGCCCCATCGCGATGGTGAGCCAGAGCGGGGCCATGGCCGGGATGATCTACGAGATGGCGCGCGCGGCCGGGCTCGGCCTCAACTACTGGGTCAGCACCGGCAATGAGGCCGACGTGCAGGCGGCCGAGATCCTGGCCGAGGTGGTCGAGGACGAGGACACGCGCGTGGCCTGCTGCTACATGGAGGACGTGAAGGACGCGGGGCGCTTCCGCCGGGCCCTGGCGCGGGCCCATCGCCGCGGCGTGCCGGTCTTCGTGCTGAAGTCGGGCCGCAGCGCGGTGGGCCGGCGCGCGGCCTCCTCGCACACCGGCGCGCTCGCGGGCGAGGACGCGGTCTATGACGCGGTCTTCGCCGACTGGGGCGCGATCCGCTGCGCCGATCCGGCCGAGCTGCTCGCGCTGCCGCAGGCCTTCCTCCGCTACCGCGAGGCCGGGCGCCGCGTGGCGATCCTCTCCAACTCGGGCGGCCTCGGCGTGCTCTCGGTGGACCTCTGCGTGGACCTGGGCCTGGCGCCGGCCGAGTTCACGCCGGAGACGACCGCGGCGCTGCGCGCGGCGCTGCCCGACTTCGCGGCCGCGGCCAACCCGGTGGATCTCACCGCGCAGATGCTCACCGACCCGGGCATGCTCATGCGGGTGCTGCCCGCGCTCGAGGCCGATCCGGGCGTGGACGCCATCGTCTTCCAGATCGCCTTGCTCGGCGCCGCGACCGATCTCGGGCGGCTGGTCGGCGACGTGGCCCGCGTCGCCGCGGCGACCCGAAAGGTCGTCGCGGTGAGCTGCCCGCAGCGTCCGGTCGTCGACGCCTTCCGCGCGGGCGGGGTGCTCGCCTTCGAGGACCCGAGCGTGGCCCTCCGCTCGCTCGCCTGCCTGGCCCAGGCGACGGCGCGCCGCGCGCGCTGGCTCGATCGCGCGACCCTCGAGGTGCCGGCGCCACCGCCCCGGCCATCGATACCGGCCGGCCGAGCGGGCGAGCCGTTCCTCAACGAGTGGGAGAGCCAGCGGCTGCTCGCGCCATTCGGGTTGCCGCTGGTGGATACCGTGTTCGTCACCGCGGCCTCGGCGGCGCCCGACGCGGCCGAGCAGCTCGGCTATCCGGTGGTGGTGAAGGCCTGCGCCGCGGCCCTGCCCCACAAGTCGGACGTGGGCGGCGTGGTCCTCGGGCTCTCGGACCGCGCCGCGGTCGCGGACGCGTGCCGGCGCATCGAGGCCAACGTGCGCGTGGCGGCGCCGGGTCTCGCCCTCGACGGCTTCCTGATCCAGCGCCAGGCCCGCGGCGCGCTCGAGCTCGCGCTCGGGGTGAAGGTCGATCCCGTCTTCGGGCCGGTCGTGCTGGTGGGCTCGGGCGGGGTGCTGATCGAGGTGCTGCGCGATTTCCGGCTGCTGCTGCCGCCGATCGACGCGGTCGCCGCCGAGGAAGCGCTCCGGAGCCTGCGGATCGGCCCGCTGTGGGACGGCGTGCGCGGCGGCGCGCCGCTGGATCTGCCCGCCGCGGTCGAGCTGCTCGAGCGCCTGGGCGAGGCCGCGCGCAGCCTCGGCACCGTGATCCGCGAGATCGACCTGAACCCGGTGCTGGTGGGCCGGCGGGGCGAGGGCGTCACCATCCTGGACGCCCTCGTCCGCCGCTAGCCGGCTGCGGGAAAAGGCCGGCTAGGCCAGCACGGCGGCGCCCGCGGCCGCGCACTCCTGATCCTGCTCGCCGGTGCCGCCGCCGCAGCCGATGGCGCCGATCACGCGGCCCTTCACCACGATCGGCACCGCACCGTGGCTGGCCAGGAGCTGGCCGGGGACCGCGCTCCCCACCTGAGCCCAGAACGGCGAGCCCTTCTGCACGCGGTCGGCCAGGTCGGCGGTGGACATGCGGAAGTTCGCAGCGGCCATCGCCTTGGCTCGCGAGGTCTCGGGCGTGAAGAACCCGGTGCCGTCGCCGCGCGAGCACAACACCAGCCGGCCCGCCTCGTCCACCACCGTGATCGTCATCGGGGTCCCGAGGGCCTTGGCCTTCTCCCGCGCCGCGCGGGTCGCGCGCTCGGCCATCTCCAGCGTGAGCTCGATCATTACCGGCCACCTTTCTCGAAGCGTCTTCCGAAATCCTGCAGTCGCGCCCGCATTGAAGCCCGGCAGCCCGGCGCTGTCAACGGCCCGGGAGTGACAAATCCGGGGAGCGCGTTACCCAGTCCTGCCGCCCACCGACTATAGGTGGGGGCCGCGCCGGCGCCGTATCGTAGGGAAAGTGCTTGAAAGAACGGCGCTCGGTATCCTATGCTCGCGGATGGCTCGCCGTGGCACTGGCCTTGCTCCCTAGGAGCGGGCCTGCCGACCGCGGTCAGCGAGCTCAGCCAGAACCTCGAGGGGGACACGGAACGTGCGTTTCGGATTCGGGATGCGACAGGCGGCGCTGCTGGTGGTGGTTTCGGCCCTTGCCATGGGCGGCTGTGGCACGCTGTCCGGCGGGCTGCGCAGCGAATCGCTGACCGCCGCGACCGCGGGCTCCACCGACCCGGACAATCCGATCGCCGCGGCCCTCGCCCCCGAGCAGCAGCCGACCGGCGCGGTGGTCGAGCCGCACGCGGGTGAGCAGGCCATGGCCGCGACGGTGGCCTTCCGGCCCGCCTCCATCGAGCTGATCCAGCCCGGGTCGCAGCCCTCCTACATGGTCGCCTCGGTGGAGCCGCTCGTGGTCGCCCAGGCGCCCGCGTGGATGCTGGCCCAGGCGCGCGCCGCCGATCCGGCCGTGCCCTCCGAGGGCATCCTCGAGGAGTACGACCCGTGGGAGCCGTTCAACGAGAAGATGTTCTCGTTCAACTACAAGCTCGACAAGTACGTGCTCAAGCCGGTGGCGAAGGGCTACAACTTCGTGATGCCGGACCGCCTGCAGCAGATGATCGACAGCGGCTTCGACAACCTGCTGGTGGTCCAGCGCGTCGTCAACAACCTGCTCCAGGGGCGCCCGCTGGGCGCGACCGCGGAGGTTGGCCGCTTCCTGATCAACAGCACGGTCGGCATCGGCGGCCTCTTCGACATCGCCAAGCAGGAATTCAATCTACAGAAGACCCGCGCCGACTTCGGCCAGACCCTCGGCATCTGGGGCATCGGGCCCGGGCCCTTCCTGGTCCTGCCGCTCTTGCCGCCGCTGACGGTGCGGGACGGCATCGGGACCGCGGTGGACGGGGCGATGGATCCCCTGAGCTACGTGCTGCCCTTCATCTGGACGCGACTCGGCATGAAGATCGGCAACATGATCAACGACCGGTCGCTCAACCTGGATCTCTACCAGGGCTTCGAGGAGAGTCCGTCGCCGTACTGAGCTAGCCGCACGGGCGTTCGCCCCGCCGCCCCCTTCCCCGCAGCCTTCTCCTCGACCTGACGCGATGCGTGCTACTGCTGCAGTGTTTTTTTGTTGACAGGGTTCGACAGGCCGCAATATGTTGGGGTCCGCTCAAGACACACACACTACCTATATGCACGAGACTTCACAGCGCGCAGCTCAGAATGACGCCCTCGCGGCGCCCCAACCCGCCTTTCCCGGCTGAAGTAGGCCCGTCTCCGTGATTCGAGCAGGGTCGTGGTTTGGCCAGTTTTCTTCTATTAGGAGGATCTCATGAGAGTCGCCCGGCGGTTCACCAGAGAAGGCCAGAGTCCGTACGCGGGGATCCAGTTCGATCCGCGAGTGTCGGAGATCAAGAACCCCGACGGCTCCACGGTCTTCCGCCAGGACGGGATCTCGGTGCCGGCCGGATGGTCCGCGGTGGCCACGGACATCCTCGCCCAGAAGTACTTCCGGAAGTCCGGAGTGCCGCAGTACGCGCCGGACGGCAAGCCGCTGCTGGATCGGGACGGCCGGCCGGTCCTGGGCGGTGAGCGGGACGCCCGCCAGGTCTTCCACCGGCTGGCCGGCTGCTGGATGCACTGGGGAGAGAAGTACGGCTACTTCGACACCCCCTCCGACGCCCGGGCCTTCTACGACGAGCTCTGCTACATGCTGGCGGCCCAGGTCGCGGCCCCGAACTCGCCGCAGTGGTTCAACACCGGCCTGCACTACGCCTACGGGCTCTCCGGCCCGGCCCAGGGCCATCATTATGTCGATCCGGACACCGGCATCCTCACGCGCGCCAGCTCCGCCTACGAGCGCCCGCAGCCGCACGCCTGCCAGCCCTTTCACGCCCTCATCTCCACGCCCGAGGGACCCATCCCGATCGGGCAGATCGTGACCAAGAACCAGGTCGGCCTCGAGGTCTACGACGGGCGCGACGAGGGCGTCGGCACGACGCGGGTGGTGGCGGTCAAGGAGAACGGCGAGAAGGCGGTCTTCCGGATCGAGCTCCGCAACGGCGTGGCGGTCGAGGCCACCGGCGACCACCTGGTGTACGCGATCGCCAACGGGATCGGCGCCTGGCGCCGCGTGGACGAGGTGGAGCCGGGCGCGGCCCTGCGCCTGTCCACGCGGACCGACGTCCGCCGGGACTCGTACCACACCGAGATCGACGAGGCGGCGCTGGTCGGCTGGCTGCAGGCCGACGGCTTCGTGGGCCAGGACGGGCTCAGCACCGATCACAGCCTCGCCGTCGAGTTCACCACCATCGACAAGGACGAGCTCGACTTCATCGTCGAGCGGGTGCACCGCGTCTTCGACGGGGTGCACTACCACGTCCGCTCCATGGAGACGCGCACCCCGGGGCTCGACATCCACCGGATCCGCCTCTACGGCGAGCCGCTGCGGCCCTTCGTGGACAAGTACGGTCTGCTCCGCTCGAGCGCCGACCACGCGGTGCCCGCCATGATCCTGCGCGCCGGCCGCGACGCCCAGGCCGGCTACCTGCGCGCGCTGTTCCAGGCCCAGGGCTCGGTACGGCTGCGCTCGTACTGGGCCCGCCAGGCCGACGTCACGCTCTCCACCATCTCGGCCGGGCTGGCCCACGGGGTACAAGCCCTCCTGCTCAACATGGGCATCTACGCGAAGCTCGGGCGCGGCGCCGAGACCCGGGAGACCCGCCGCACGCCCCACGTCGTCTCGATCGTCCACGCGGAATCGCGGGCGCGCTTCCGGGACCTGATCGGCTTCATCTCCGACGACAAGCGCGAGAAGCTCGATACCGCCTGCTCCGAGCAGTTCGCGGGCAAGAAGCTGCCCGCGCTGCGGGACGAGACGGTGGTGCGGGTGGAGTGCGTCGGGGTGCAGCCGGTGTTCGACATCCAGACCGAGAGCGGGCAGTACCTGTCCAACAACGTCATCGTCCACAACTGCTTCATCCAGTCCGTCACCGACGACCTGGTCAACGACGGCGGCATCATGGATCTCTGGACCCGCGAGGCCCGCATCTTCAAGTACGGCTCGGGCAGCGGGACCAACTTCTCCAATCTGCGCGGCGCGAACGAGCCGCTCTCGGGCGGCGGCAAGTCCTCCGGCCTGATGTCGTTCCTCCGGATCGGCGACCGCGCGGCGGGGGCCATCAAGTCGGGCGGGACGACCCGGCGGGCCGCCAAGATGGTGATCCTCAACCTCGACCACCCGGACATCCTCACCTTCATCCGGTGGAAGGTGGTGGAGGAGCAGAAGGTGGCGGCGCTAGTCAGCGGCTCGCGCATGACCAAGCGGCGCCTCCAGGCGGTGCTGTCCGCGGTGCGCACTCCCGCCGGCGTCGAGGCCGATCCGCGCCAGAATCCGGCGCTCCGCTCCGCGGTGCGCGAGGCGCGCGCGGCCCTCGTGCCCGAGGGCTACATCCAGCGCGTGCTGCTCCTGGCCGCCCAGGGGGTGCGCGAGATCCACTTCCCGGAGTACGACACCGACTGGGACAGCGAGGCCTACTACACGGTCTCCGGCCAGAACTCCAACAACAGCGTGCGCGTGCCCAACGCCTTCTTCGACGTGCTCGCGCGCCGCGGCCAGTGGGAGCTCAAGCGCCGCACCGACGGCAAGAGCGCGGGCGCGGTGCCCGCCGAGCAGCTCTGGGACGAGATCGCGCACGCGGCCTGGGCCTGCGCCGACCCCGGGGTGCAGTACGACACCACGATCAACGAGTGGCACACCTGCCCCGAGGACGGGCGGATCAACGCGAGCAACCCCTGCGTGACCGGCGAGACCCTGGTGGCCACCGCGGACGGCTGGCAGCGCATCGATGCGCTGGCCGGCAAGACCGCGCGCGTCATCGGCTCGGACGGCGAGCCCCACCTGGTGACCCGCATCTTCCCCACCGGCCACAAGCCGGTCTTCGATCTCCGGACCCGCCTCGGCTACCAGGTGCGGATCACCGGCGATCACAAGGTCCTCACGGTAGGCCGCGGCGACGTCGCGGTGGCCGACCTCACGGTGGGCAACCGCCTCATGCTTCGCGGCGCGGGCTTCGGTCGGCGCAGCCTCGCCACCGACCTGGCCCTGGGCGTCGGGGTGGCGGTGGCGGACGGCTACCTGACCCAGTCGGTGGTCCGCGGCCACGCGCAGGAATCCCTCGTGCTCACCACCGACGCGGGCGAGTCTCCGGTCCTGGCCGTGGTCGCCGACGCGGTGCACGCCGGGCGCGCCGCGCTCCAGGCGGTGGGCGGGCTAGGCCGCCAGGCGGGCAGCGGGGTGATCACCCGGACCGCGGCCACCGCGCGGCTCATGCTGAGCGAGGCCGCCGCGGTGGCGGTCTTCCGCGAGTTCGCGATCCTGGACGAGGGCGCCGCGTCCATCCGCTTCGCCCCCGCGATCTTCGAGCTGGACCGGCCGGCCCTGGCCGCGGTGCTCCGCGGCCTCTTCACCGCGGACGCCACCGTGGCCAACTACGGCGAGCAGTCGCGCTACATCTCGCTCGACTCGACGTCGCTCGAGCTGCTGCGCCAGGCCCAGATGCTGCTGCTGACCTTCGGCATCAAGGCGCGGCTCTACGAGGACACGCGCCTGGCCGAGGCGACCGCGGCGCGGCCCCACCCGACGCATTCCCTGCGGATCAGCCGGGCGTCGTGCCCGCTCTTCGAGCAGGCGATCGGCTTCCACGCGGAGAGCCCGAAGGCGGAAGCCCTGGCCCGGCTCAACGGGAACGAGCCGGCGACCGGCGAGGAGCTGACCGACGAGGTGGTCGCGATCGAGCCGGCCGGCGAGGCGGACGTCTTCGACCTCACCGAGACGGTCACCCACCACTTCGTGGCGGGCGGCATCGTCGTCCACAACTGCTCGGAGTACCTCTTCCTCGACGACACCGCGTGCAACCTCGCGTCGATCAATCTGGTGAAGTTCCTCCGCGAGGACGGCGGCGTCGACGTCGACGGCTTCCGCCACGCCTGCCGCCTGTGGACCTCGGTGCTCGAGATCAGCGTGCTGATGGCCGCCTACCCGAGCCCGGCGATCGCCCAGCGGAGCTGGGACTTCCGCGGAGGCCACCGCGATCTGCGGGGCGATGACCGCGATCATGTGCGGCGAAGCGTACGCGACCTCCGCGGAGATGGCGCGGGACCTCGGCCCCTTCCCCGGCTACCACAAGAACCAGGCCCCCATGCTGCGGGTGATGCGCAACCACCGGCGGGCCGCCTACGGGGTCGCCGCGGTGGAGTACGAGGGGCTCAGCATCACGCCGGCCGGCATCGATCCGGCCCACTGCCCGGCCCCGCTCCTCCAGGCCGCGCGGGAGACGTGGGACCGGGCGGTCGGGCTCGGCGAGCAGTTCGGCTACCGCAACGCCCAGGTCACGGTCCTGGCGCCGACCGGCACCATCGGCCTCGTCATGGATTGCGACACCACCGGCATCGAGCCCGACTTCTCGCTGGTGAAGTTCAAGAAGCTCGCGGGCGGCGGCTACTTCAAGATCGCCAACCAGAGCCTGCCGCTCGCGCTCGAGACGCTCGGCTACACCCCGGGCGAGATCGACGACATCGTGGCCTACTGCGTCGGCCGCAAGACCCTGCGGGGCGCGCCGTCGATCAATCACGACACGCTGCGCGCCAAGGGCTTCGACGATGCGGGCCTGCAGCGGCTGGAAGCCTCGATCGAGACCGCGTTCGACATCACCTTCGCGTTCAACGCGTGGGCGCTCGGCGAGGGCTACATCGGCTCCCGGCTCGGCATCAACGAGGCGCAGCTCGCCGAGTGGAACGGCAACCTGCTGCGCGCGATGGGCTTCTCTCCCGCCGAGATCGAGGCGGCCAACGACTACTGCTGCGGCACCATGACCGTCGAGGGCGCGCGCCAACCGCTGCGGCAAGAAGGGCACGCGCTTCATCGCCACCGAGGCGCACATCCGGATGATGGCGGCGGCCCAGCCCTTCATCTCGGGGGCCATCAGCAAGACCATCAACATGCCCATGGACGCCACCATCGAGGATGTCAAGTGGGCCTACGACCTCGCCTGGCGGGGCATGCTCAAGGCGGTGGCCCTCTACCGCGACGGCTCCAAGCTCTCGCAGCCGCTCAACTCCACCACCGACGAGGAGGAGGAGCAGGCGGCGGCCGCGGACGTGGAGGCGGTGGCCGAGAAGATGACCGAGCGGGTGGTCACCCAGTACCTCCGCGAGCGGCATCGCCTGCCCGACCGCCGCTCGGGCTACACCCAGAAGGCGGTGGTGGGCGGCCACAAGGTCTATCTCCGAACCGGGGAGTACCAGGACGGGACGGTCGGGGAGATCTTCCTCGACATGCACAAGGAGGGGGCGGCCTTCCGCTCTCTGATGAACTGCTTCGCGATCGCCATCTCGCTCGGTCTGCAGCACGGCGTGCCGCTCGAGGAGTTCGTGGACGCCTTCGTCTTCACCCGGTTCGAGCCGAACGGGATGGTCAAGGGCAACGATCGCATCAAGATGTCCACCTCGGTCATCGACTACGTCTTCCGCGAGCTGGCCATCACCTACCTCGGGCGCACCGATCTCTCGCACGTGCCCGACGAGGACCTGCGCGCCGACGCCATCGGCAGCCGGCCGGGCGAGGGCCCGGTGGCCAACGCGCCGGTCGTCCCGCTCGCGATGGAGCTGACCGCGCCGGAGTCCCCGGCCGCCCCGCGCCCAGCCCCCACGCCGGTCACCGCGCGCGCCATCGCCCCCGTCAGCGGGGGCAGCGGGTCGGTGGCCGAGATGAAGCTGCTCACCGCGTCCGAGATGGCGCGGCTCAAGGGCTACGAGGGCGACCCGTGCGGCGAGTGCGGCCAGTTCACCATGGTGCGCAACGGCACCTGCCTCAAGTGCATCACCTGCGGCACCACCACCGGCTGCTCGTAGGCCGGCTCGGGGGCGCCCCTCACCCTACCCTCTCCCCCTCACGGGGGAGAGGGGTCTTGTTCCGGTGATCCCATGACCACCCGTTGGCCCGAAGCCCGCGCCCCGCGCGGCATGGTGGCCACCCCGCATCTGCTCGCCACCCAATCCGGCCTGGCCGCGCTGCGGGCGGGCGGCAACGCGCTCGACGCGGCGATCGCGGCGGCGGCCACCATCGCGGTGGTGTACCCGCACATGAACGGCCTGGGCGGCGACAACGTGTGGCTCATCTACGACGCGGGCCGGCAGCGCCTGCGTGCGCTCTGCGCGGTGGGCCGCGCCGCGCGCGCGGCCACCATCGACTGGTACGCGGCGCGCGGGATCACCGCGGCCATCCCGGCGCGCGGCGGACTCGCCTCGCTCACGGTGCCGGCGGTCGTGGACGGCTGGTGGAAGGCGCACGAGTACAGCCGCGGGACGATGGGCTCGCCGATCGCCTGGAAGGCGCTGCTCTCCGACGCGATCCTGTACGCGCGCGAGGGGTTCCAGGCCTCCGACGGCCAGCGCATCCCGCCGCCGCGCGAGCCCGATCTCTTCACCGAGCGCGCGCCCGAGGAGATTCGACGCTGGCTCTGGCCGCTCTACCATCCGGACTCGCTGCGCCGCGGGCCGCTGGTGCAGCGCGACCTGGCCCGCACGCTGGAGGCGGCGCGCGACGGGGGCGCCGAGGACTTCTACCGCGGCGACGTCGCGCGGCGGCTCGTGGCGGCGGCCGCCGCGGCAGGCAGCCCGCTCACCGTCGAGGACCTGGCCGAGCACCGCTCGGACTGGATGGAGCCCCTCCGCATCGCGTACGCCGAAGGACAGGTCGCGAGCTTCCCGCCGCCGACCCAGGGCATCTCCGCGCTCGCGGTGCTGGGCATGACCGAGCGCTTCGACATGAGCGCGCTGCCCGAGGCCGACTACATTCACGTCCTCGTCGAGGCCACCAAGCTCGCCTTCGACGATCGCGACCGCTACCTGACCGATCCGGCCCACATGCGCGTGAGCCCCGCCGACCTCCTGGCCCCCGAGCGCCTCGAGGCGCGGGCGCGACTGATCTCACGCGAGCGCGCGCGCCCACCCCAGCCCGCCGCGCCCGCGGGCGGTGACACCATCGCCCTCGTCACCGCCGACCGCGAGGGCAACGCGGTCTCCCTGATCCAGTCGCTCTACTTCACGTTCGGCTCGGGGGTGCTGGCCGGTGACACCGGGGTGGTGCTGCAGAACCGCGGCTCATTCTTCTCGCTCGATCCCCGCCACGTCAACGCGCTCGCCCCCGGCAAGCGCACGATGCACACCCTGATCCCGTCCATGTACCTCGAGGGCGGCCGGCCGCGCTTCGTCTACGGGGCCATGGGCGGCGAGGGCCAGCCGCAGACCCAGGCGGCCATCCTCACCCGCCGCCTGTTCCGCCGGCTCGGGCCGCAGGCCGCGATCGAGGCCCCGCGCTGGCTCTACGGGCGCACATGGGGGACCGCCTCACGCGCGCTCAGCCTGGAGGGGCGCTACCCGCCGGAGCTCGCGGCGGAGCTGGCCGGCCGCGGGCACGAGGTCACGATCGGCGGGGAATGGGACGATCTCGTCGGGCACGCCCACGGCATCTGGGTGGGCCCGGAGGGCGACGGCCTGGTCGGCGCGTCGGACCCGCGAGCCGACGGCGGCGCGCTGGGCTACTGAGGGTCCCTCCTCCTCATCCCCCTCTCCCCTCAGGGGAGAGGGCAGGGTGAGGGGTGGTCCAGGGCTGGCTCAGGAATTCCCGCCGGCCAGGGCCTTGTACAGCTCGAGCCCGACCTGCGAGAGATCCGAGCGCGTCTCGATCGGCAGACCCGCGTTGGTCCAGGCGCCGATGCCGCCCTTCAGGATCCGCACGTCCTTGAAACCCATCTTGCGGAGGTCGCGCGCCACGCGGGCGCTGGTATCCTCGTCCGGGCAGGAGCAGTAGGCGATCACGGGGCGTGCGGGGTCGAGATCCAGGCCCGCCATGCTGTTGGCCAGGTCCTCCGGCACCACCCGCACCGAACCAGGGATCTTGAGCGGCAGCTGCTCGTAGGCGTCCGACTTGCGCGCGTCGAGGATGGTGGGCGATTTGCCGCCCTCGATCATGCGGACCACCTCGAACGGCTGGACCCGGTAGCGATTCTTGTTCCAGCGATGCAGCCACTGGCCGCCGAAGCCGCCCGCGCTCACCAGCGTCACCCCGACCGCGACCCAGAACCACGGGAACGGCTTGGGCGGCGGGTTCTTCACGTACTCGCGCGCCTCCACCAGCTTGCGCCGCACGTCCGGCAGGTTCGCGTGGAGCTTGTCGGCCTCCTCGAAGCGGCGCAGCGCCCCCGGGTAGTCCTCCCCGTAGAAGGCGGTGAGCCCCGCCCACCAGACGTCGTTGAACTTGCTGGGCCCGTTGACTCGCGCCGGGGTACCGCGCAGGAAGTCGGTGACCGCCGCCGACGGGATGACGAAGTTGAAGCCCTGGACGATGGCGCCCTCCGCGCCTGGCGCCAGCGACACGAAGGTGAGCACCCCCACCACCTTGCCTCGATCGTCCACCGTGGGCCCGCCCGAGTTCCCCCAGGCGGCCGAGGCGTCGGTTTGGATGAGCGGATTGTTGCTCGCGTCCGCCTGGATGGCGGACACCGCCCCGTTGGTCACGACGGAGTCCACCATGGTGGACTTGCTGAGCAGCTCGTGGGTGAGCACCACCCCCGGGAAGCCCAGGATGTGCACCGGGTCGCCGACTTGGACGCTGCGGGAGTCGGCCAGGGGCAGCACCGGGAAAGATTCCCCGTCGACCTTCAGGAGGGCCAGGTCCTTGGCCGACATCTCGCTCACCGGCGGGCTGTACTTCTTGACCTCGGCCTTGAGCCGGCCCTTGGCCGTGACCACGAAGATCTGGGGCTGGAGGTTGACCTTGGTGGTGGGCAGCACCGTGTCGAGCAGCTTGCGCTTGGCCGCCTCCTCGCGGTCCGGCGCATCCCCCTGCTGCAGCCCCATCTTCTTGAGCATCTGGGGGAGGCAGGCCGTCGTCACCGCCCGCTGGGCCTGCTGGTTGGCCAGCCAGCGGGGTGGCTCGTGGGCCGGCTGCACTACGTGCCCGTTGGTGATCAGCCAGCCGGTCTCGTCCAGGAACCACCCGGTGCCGGTCTCCCGGAAGACGGGCGGGGTGATCTTCTGGGGCCCGGAGCCGAATCCGCAGTCGAGGGAAACCTCGGAGGCCACCTCGGCCACCACCAGCACCACCGCCGGCTTGGCGCGCTGAAGAGCCTCCTGGACCGTGATGGGCTTCTGGGCCGAGGCGGCGGTGGGGAACGAGGCGAAGGCCATGACGACGGCCGCCCCGAACAGCACTGAACGCAGTATCATAGGCTCACTGCGGGCCATTCTACACCGAGACAGGAGCCATGAGCCGCCCGATCGGGGAAGTACCAACGAGGACGTTCCAGCCCGGTGACGTCATCTTTCGCGAGGGCGACGACGCCAAGGGCGAGGCGTTCATGGTGCACATGGGCCGGGTGGAGATCCGTAAGCAGATCGGCGGCGAGGAGCGCCTGCTGAGGACCCTCGCCAAGGGCGAGCTGCTCGGCCAGATCGCGCTCTTCCGAAATGCCCTGCGCTCGGCGACCGCGATCGCCGCCGACGCCGTCACGCTCATGGTCATTCCCGCCAACCGGCTCGATCACCTCGTCCGGGCGAATCCGGCGCTCGCCATCGCGCTGATCCGCGACCTGGCCGCCCAGCTGGTCGCCGCGGAAGATCGCGACGTGGCGCCCGATGGCCAGCGACGCGGTCGCGCCCGGAGAGGGCGCGTTCACCACGTGCACCGCGCCCGCGGTGACGCTGATCTTGAAGTCGTCGATCAGCGAGCCGTCCGGGGCCACCGCCTGCGCGCGCACCCCCGCCCCGCCGCGCTCGAGATCGGACGCCGCGATGTCGGGCACCAGCTTCTGCAGCGAGCGCACGAAGGCCGCCTTGCTGGCCGAGCGGTACATCTCGAAGGCGCCCACCCGCCAGTACTTGCGCGCCATGTGCCAGAAGCCCGGGTAGCCCAGCGTGCCGAGGAATTCCCCCGGCCGCACCGTTCCCAGCGTGTAACCCTCGCGCGCGAAGGCGAGCACCGCGTTCGGCCCCGCCTCCACGTCGCCGTGGATGGTGCGGGTGAAGTGGACGCCCAGGAACGGGAACTCGGGGTCCGGGACCGGGTAGATCAGCCCGCGCACGATCGAGCGGCGCTCCGGGCGCAGCATGTAGTACTCGCCGCGGAACGGGATGATCCGCACCTCCGGAGTCACGCCCATCATCGCGGCCACCCGGTCGGAGTGCAGCCCCGCGCAGTTGACGAGGTGCTTCGCCTCCACCGCGCCCTTCGCGGTCTCGAGGACGAGCGCGCTCCCCTGGCGCCGGATCGCGCTGACTCCGGCGCCGGTGAGGATGCGGACCCCGCGCTGCTGGAGCAGCTCGGCCATCTTCGCGACCACCTGCATGTAGTCCACGATCCCGGTCTCGGGCACGTGGATCGCGCGCACCGCCCGGCAGTTCGGCTCGTACGCGCGCACTTCCTCGGCCGCGAGCATCTTGATGCCGGCGAGGCCGTTGGCCTGGCCGCGCTCGAAGATGGTCTGCAAGCGCGGCAGCTCGGCGGCGTCGGTGGCCACGATGATCTTGCCGCAGCCCTCCCACTTGATGCCGTGGGTGTCGCAGAACTCCTTCATGCGCCGCGCCCCGTCCACGCAGAGCCGCGCCTTGAGCGAGCCGGGCTTGTAGTAGATGCCGGAGTGGATGACGCCGCTGTTGTGGCCGGTCTGGTGCGAGCCGAGCTGGGGCTCCTTGTCGAGCAGGACGACCTGCAGGCGCGGGTAGGCCTCGGTCATGGCCAGGGCGGTGCCCAGGCCCACGATGCCGCCGCCGATGATCGCCAGGTCCGTGCTCTGCGTCACGGCCGCCAGAATACCACCACCCTCCGCCCCGAGACCACCCTCTCCCCTCTGGCGAGAGGGCAGGGTGAGGGGCTAGGAGGGTGAGGGGCTAGTCGAGCTCGAGCGTGATCGGGCAGTGGTCCGATCCCACCACGTGGGGCAGGATCGCGGCGTTCCGCACCCGGGCCCGCAGCTCGTCGGAGACGAAGAAGTAGTCGATGCGCCAGCCGAGATTGCGGGCGCGCGATCCGGTCTTGAGGTCCCACCAGGTGTGAACGTGTCGTGATAGCCGGCCGCGATGAAGCGGCTCACCCACTCGCGCTCGGCGGGCAGGAACCCCGAGGTCCGCTCGTTCTCCCGGGGGCGCGCCAGGTCCAGCTCGGTGTGCGCGGTGTTGACGTCGCCGCAGACCACGACCCCCTTGCCCCGCTTGCGCAGCGACTCGGTGAGCGTCAGGAAGGCCTCGTAGAAGGCGAGCTTGTGCTGCACCCGCTCGGGACCCATGCCCCCGTTCGGGAAGTAGACGTTGAAGAGATGGAAGTCGGGCAGCTCGGTGTGGACCATCCGTCCCTCGACGTCGAGCACCGGCGAGTCGCTCCGCGCGCCGGCCGCGAGGGGCTCGGCCCGGAGATAGGTGGCCACGCCGCTGTAGCCCTTTCGCTCGGCGAAGCTCCAGTAGCTCCGGTAGCCGAGCGGCTCCCGCATTTCGTCGGTCACCTGCTCCGCCTGCAGCTTGGTCTCCTGCAGGCAGACCACGTCGGCGGCCTCCGCGCCCAGGACGTCGAGCAGGCCCTTCTTCCACATGGAGCGCAGCCCGTTGATGTTCCAGGAGAGAAACTTCAAGGCATCCTCATATCCGCTCGCCTCGCCTTTGGCTGCAGCTCGCCAAGCCGCTACCGGTGGTCCTCGGCGCGGTCCTCGGGGACGTAGCCCAGCACCGCGCGGGCGTGCTCGATGTCGCGGTAGCCCCACTTGTTCTCCGAGGTGATGAAGAACACGTCGAAGCGCAGGCTGTCCGGCGCGGCCAGCGCGCGCTCGATCGCCTGGGCGATGTCGCGCCGGCTGCACCAGACCGCGAACTCGCGCGGCTTCACCGGCCGGTCCCCCGCGCTCACGTGGCCGATGCGCAGGCAGATCATGGACATCCCGGTGGTGTCGGCGAAGTGGCGGGCGAGCGCCTCGCCCCAGACCTTGCTGCAGCCGTAGAGGCCGTTCGGACGCAGCGGCGACTCGTGAGTGAGCATGGGCCACTCGGCCACCTCGTCGTACCGGCCCGCGGCCAGCGCCGCGTAGGGGAGGTCGGTTTCGATGCGGCTCACGGTGGCGCCGCTGCTCGCGTAGATCACCCGCTTCACCGAGGCCCGGCGCGCCGCCTCGAAGACGTTGTAGGTGCCGACCACGTTGTCGCGCAGCACCGCCTCCCATCCCGGGGTGCCCTCGACGTTGGCCACGTTCGCGGCCAGGTGGACGACCGCATCCACGTCGCGGAACGCGGGCGCGATGGCCTCCAGGTCGCCGATGTCGGCCTGATGCGTCTCCACCCCCGCGACCGGGCGGCGGTTGAGCGCCCGCAGCGTCCAGCGTCCCTCGAGACGGGCGCGCACCGCGGTGCCGATGAGACCGCTCATGCCCGTCACCAGGACCCGGCGCATGGCGAGCACAATATCATGCCGCCGCGGCCGGGGGCCGGGCGCGCTTGACCGCGCGACGGGGCGCGGCTACAGTCCCGACCGGGAGGACACCGCCATGCTCGATCTGGGACTCACCGGGAAGGTCGCCATCGTCACCGGAGGCAGCGAGGGCCTCGGCCGCGCCACCGCCATGCGCCTGGCCGGGGAGGGCGCGCACGTGGTGATCTGCGCGCGCCGCAAGGACGTGCTGGAGCGCGCCGCCGAGGACGTCCGCCGCCAGACCGGCGTGCAGGTCCTGGCCCTGCCCGCCGATGTCACCCGCTCCGCCGACGTGGACGCGGTGGTGAGCGCGGCGCTCGGCACCTACGGCGGGGTGGACATCCTGGTCAACAACGCGGGCACCTCGTCCGCGGCGAGCTTCGAGAAGGTGGACGACGCCACGTGGGAGGCCGACATCCAGGTCAAGCTCATGGCCGCGATCCGCTTCTGCCGGCTCGTGATCCCGCAGATGAAGACGCGCGGGGGCGGGCGCATCATCAACGTGACCACGGTGGGCGGCAAGGCCCCCGCGGCCCGCGCGCTCCCCACCAGCGTGACCCGCGCGGCCGGCATCAACCTGACCAAGTCGCTCGCCAACGAGTACGCGCCCGACCGCATCCTGGTCAACACGATCTGCCTCGGCCTCGTGAAGAGCGCGCAGTGGGAGCAGCGGGCGAAGGGCGGCGATCTGGAAGGCTACTACCGCGAGGCGGCCAAGCGCGGGCCGGTGGGCCGCATGGGCGAGGCCGAGGAGTTCGCCGACCTCGTCGCCTTCCTCGTCTCCGACCGCGCCGCCTACATCACCGGCACCGCGATCAACTTCGACGGCGGCATGTCCGCCGCCTTCTAGCCCGCTCCACTCCTAGGCGTTCGAGAAGGGGGTCAGATGGCCCCTTCTCGGACGCCGCCTACGCCTGCTGGATCGCGCTCAGGCGGAAGGGGCCGGGCCCGACGGGACGGACGAAGGTCCAGTACTCCTCGAACTTCACCGGCTCGGTGCGGCTGCCGTCGAGCACCCGGGCGCCGCTCTCGTCGGTGGTGTAGTCGAGCAGGCTCGCCAGGAAGTGCACGGTCACATAGTCCTGGCCGGTCTCCTGCCAGGCCTCGGTGACCTCGGCGCTGCGGACCGCGATGTTCTCGAGCCGGTTGATCTTCTGCTCGGCCCGCAGCCGGTCGCAGTCGCGCTGGAGCTGCGCCTGCATCTCGGGCGTGAGGCTGGCCGAGACGCTCCGGAGGTCCCGCGCCGTCCACGCCCCCTGCACCTTGAAGAAGACGTCCGAGGCGGTCTCCGCGAACGCGCGGGGATCGAAGCTCGCGTCCATCTGGCGGACGTGGCCGAGGCCGCGCTCCAGGTCGGACGGGCCCGTCGGAGGCTCCAGCGTGGCGGTGCCGCCACCCGGGGCCCCCGAGCCATAGCGGGCGGCCACCGCGGCGTCATCGCGCGGCACCGGTCCGGCGTAGCCCCCGCCCGCCATCGCGTAGCCCGAGGAAGCGGCCGCCTGCCGGCGCCGCATGTAGGAGAACGCGAACCATCCCAGCCCGGCGATGATCACGATCTCCATCAGCCCGATGCCGCTGCCGAAACCGCCGCCGAAGAGCAACCCACCCAGGAGGCCGCCGAGTAGGAGGCCACCGAGCATCCCCCCCATCATGCCGCCCCAGCCCGGGCGCGGTTGCGCCGGAGAGACCGCCGGCGAGGACGGCTGGCGGGGGGAGACGGGGCTGGACGGCTGCGCCGGCGCGGTGTAGCTGCGGGAGCCGCGGCTGCCGCTCGAGCTGCCGCCGCCCGCGCGGGCCCATGCTTCGGTCACGGAGAGCGCCGGCAGGATCGCCAGGGCCATCAGAACGGCCAGAGCCAGGGTCCGCTTCATCGCGTGCCTCCGTCGAGTAGGGTTGTCGGGATCGGTGGGCGCTACGGGCACAGTATACGCGGAACCTTCGCGGGCTCCAGGTGATTCCGCTGACCTTCGCCCTAGTAGGGGACCGGCTCCCACCCTCGGCGCTGAAAGTCCATGACGCAATCCCGCTGTCGGTCGGCCGGGAGACCGCACGTGGCTGTCTCCCCCGTCCGAGGATTGCGCACTGTCATGGTGTCAGGGAGGCAAGTGTACGTCACGACGTAGGTGGTATTCGTCTTCGCCTGCCTCACCATGACGATGGCCGACGTCGGTGTGAGCCGGCTGAACCCGTGGCGTTCTGGCCCTTCCGTCATGCCCCATGCCTTCGGCCATTCCGCGTCGATCGCCTTGATGCAGTCTTCGACTCTCGCGTAGCTGGACCGGGGGCGGGGCGCGGCGGTGTGCTGAAACGTCTGCAGATCTCCCGACTCTTCCCACAGCACCCAGGCGCCTTCGGCGTGAGCCGAGGTGGCGAAGGTGAGGAGACAGAGGAGAGTGAGGAGGGTTCGCATAGGAACGAGCGTAACCCGGAACTTTCCTCCGGGGGGCCGGTCTAAGCGGGCGACCCATACCCCCCGCTCCGAGCGGGACTGGAGGAGATCATGAACCCATTTCGACGCTCGTTCCTCAAGCTGCTCGCCGTCGGCGGCGCCGTCGCCGCCTCGACCCCACCCCTTGCCCAGGCCAACCGGGTCCGCGTCCTGCCCGACGGCGACGACGCCCCCGCCTCCCTCGTGATGGGCAGTAGCCCGGAGCTCAACCGGGCCCTGGGCGGGCTCACCCTGGGCCCCGCCGCGAGCCAGGGCGGCCTCGCGGTGCTGTGGCTCCACGCGAAGAACACCACGGCCGCGCCACCACTCGAGATCCTGACACTGGACGAGGGCCGCGCCCGCGGCGCCCTCACCGTGATCGAGCGGGCGCAGGCCAGCGTGCCGGAGCTCATCGCGGAGAACCGCGGCAAGACCCACGTGCTGCTCCTGGCCGGCGAGATCCTGGTCGGGGGCAAGCAGAACCGCGTGCTGCGCGAAGACCTGCTCCTGCCGCCGCTCAGCGGGCCCCGCAACATCGCGGTGTACTGCGTCGAGCAGGGCCGCTGGAACGAGGGGCGCAAGGACTTCGACAGCCGCGGCAGCGTGGTGCAGCCGAGCGTCCGCTCCCAGGTCCTCCGGAAGGCGGAGCAGTCGCGCATCTGGTCGGGCGTCGCGGCCGCCTCGCGCAGCGTGGCGGCGCCCTCGCCGACCGGCAGCTACCAGGCGATCTACGACAAGCCCGAGGTGAAGGCACAGCTCGAGGAGACGTCGCGTCGCTTCGACCCGGCGATGGCGCCCACCGCGGTGGGCGCGGCGGTCTTCGTGGGACCGAACCTGGCCGGGGTGGACTGCTTCCACGCGCCGGGCCTCTTCGCGCGCGAGTGGCCCAAACTGCTCCGCGCCTACGCCCTCGACGCCTACGGCGTCGCGGCGGGCGCCTGGGACGAGGCGGCCGGGCGGGCGCGCACCGACGGTCTCCTGCGCGCGGCCGCGCGCGTCGAGGGCGGCGCGCGCGGCAGCGTGGGGGCCGGGCGGCTCTTCGAGTTCACGCTGGACGGCCGGCGCGGGGCCGCCCTGCTCTTCGAGAGCCAGGCGATCCATGTCGCGATCCTGTGACCGGCGCGCGAAGCCCGCAGGAGCCGGCTTTGAGCATCGCGCGCGCGCGCGTATGATGCGGTCACACGCCGAGCCGCGGTCGCGGGACGGGCCCGCCGCGTCGTCCCGGCGGGCCAAGGAGGCGACCCACACGATGGCGGCGAGATTGCCCTACCTCGATCGGGCGCAGGTCGGCGCCGAGGTCCAGTCGGTCTTCGACACCCTGCACAAGGCGAGCGGGCGCGTGCTCAACTTCTACCGGCTCATGGCGCATCACGCGCGGTCGGTGGCGCCCTTCCTCGCCTGGTACCCGCAGCTGCGCGAGGGCCCGCTCGACCTCAAGCTCCGCTACCTGGCCTACGTCCGCGCCTCCCAGCTCAACCGCTGCAACTACTGCGTCACCCACAACGGGGCCGCCGCGCGCCGCGTCGGGGTCAGCCGGGAGCAGCTCGACGCGCTCGCCGACTTCGAGACGAGCCCGCTCTTCTCGGATCTCGAGCGGCTGGTGCTCCGGTACGCGGAGGCGATGACCGTCCGCGTCCAGGTGGACCCGGCGCTCGTGGAGACGCTCCAGAAGCATCTCGCCCCGGAGGGGCTGGTGCAGCTCACTCTCTCCATCGCCGCCGCGAACTTCACCAACCGCTTCAACGAGGCGCTCGGCACCGAGATCGAGTCCCGGTGAGCGCGCCGCGGCACTGCCTGTCGTGCGGCGCCCGCCTGCGGGCCGGGCGCCAGGACGGCTTCCGGCGGTGGCGCTGCCCGCGCTGCGGGTGGACCTTCTACGACAACCCGGCGCCCGCTACGGTGGCGATCGTCGTGGGGCCGCGGGGCATTCTATTGTGCCGGCGGGCCGTCGCGCCCTTCGCGGGCTACTGGGACCTGGCCGGCGGCTTCCTCGAGGCGGACGAGACTCCGGAGCGCGGGCTGAGGCGCGAGCTGCGCGAGGAGCTGGGCGCGCGCATCGCGCGGGCGCGCTTCCGCGGCTTCGTGCGGGATCGCTACGGCCCCGGCGGCTTCCCGGTGCTGGGGATCGTCTACGAGGTGCGCGTGGCCGGACGCATCACCCCGGGGAGCGACGTGAGCGAGGTGCGCTGGGTGAAGCGCGACGCGATCCCGTGGCGGCGACTCGGCTTCGCCTCGATCCGCCGAGCGCTGCGCGACTACCTGCGGGGCGGCGACCAGAAGATCACGTTGCGATGACCCGGCTCGTGCCGCAGCACGAGCACCAGGTTGCGCGTGAGATGGCCGAAGGAGGCCACCGCGGCGAGCGCGAGCACGACGCCGCCCACCGGCACCACCACGGGCGCGCCGCCCGCGCCGCCGAAGCGCCACGCGAGCCCCACCGCGACCGCGCTCAGCCCGAGCGTGGACTCGAGGCACGTGCGCAGCTCGCCGGGATGCGGATCGGGCGCGGCCGCCGCGCGTGGCTCCCCGAGCGCGAGCCGCACCAGATCGCGCGCGAGCCCCGCGCCGAGTAGCGCGACGCCCGCGCAGACGAGCATCATCGGCCGGGTGAGCGCCACGTGCCACTCCGGCCACCCCAGCAACAGGACGAGGCCCGCGGCGAGCGCGGCGAGGTCGAGGGCGCGCTCGACCGTCACGATGCGGTGCTCCCCGGGGCCGGGCTCCATGCGTCCATGCTGGCACAGAGCAAGGCTTGCGCTGTCCGAACTCTGACGGGGCTGCCGTCGGGGTGACGATCCGGACGCCGGAGAACGGAGTCAATTCCTTGCAATTCCAGGTTCTTGGGGCCGGTCATCCGTGGCATGCCCCATGCCCTGAAGGCGACCACCGAAACATGACGGCCCGAGCCGATCAGGGCGGTACAAAGGAGCTACACATGGCGCAGACCGAGGACGTGCTGGCCGAGTACGTGGAGCGGCTGTTCGCGAAGGCGAGCTTGCTGAGCCTGGCGGTGCTGGGACACGGTCGCCTGCTGGAAGACGGCTGCCTGCGGCCGGACGGGAACCGCCTCGATCAGCTCCAGTCCCTCGCCACCGAGCTCGAGTTCGGCCTCGGCATGATCCACGACCGGCTCACCGAGCGTCACGAGCTCGCCTGAGCAGCGGCCCCTTCGTGGTGTCGCGCGTCGCACGCCTCCTCGCGCTGGCCCTCACGCTGCTGCCGCTCGGCTGCGCTCGCCCGATCGAGCCGGCCCGCGTCGCCGCGGTCACCACGCCCGCTCCCGCGCCCGTCCCGGCCCCGCCCGCGCCCACCTGGCCGGACGCGGCGCCGGCTCCCGACCTCCCCACCCCCGAGGCCTCCGCGGAGACCTTCGTCGCGCGAGAGGAGCTCCCCGACGTGCACTTCGCCTCGGGCGAGATCCATGTCGAGCGGCGGGACCTCGCGGTGCTCGACACGGCCGCCGCCTGGCTCCGGGGCAATCCGAGCCAGCTCGTGATCGTCGAGGGCTACACCGATGTGGTCGGGCCGCGCGCCGCCAACCTGGCGCTGGCCCAGCGGCGCGCCCAGTGGGTGATGGACTACCTGGTGACGAAGGGCGTGCCCCCGGAGCGGATCACCGCGGTCGCGCGCGGCGAGACCGGCCTCCTCTGCGCGGACCGGTCGGCGACCTGCCAGAGCCGCAACCGCCGCGCGCACTTCCTGGCCCGCGAGAGCGGGCCGCTCCAGCTCAGCGCGTCCCCCAGTCCCTGAGGCAGGCGAGCGAGTCCGCCCGGCCGCGCTCGAGGGCCCGGGCGATTCCTTCCTGATCGAAGTCGAGCGGCCGGAGCGCGAGCGGCGCCGACGGCTGCAGCAGGTGCACCTCCACTGCCGGGAACTTGAGCCGGGCCAGCTCCACGTCCCGCCGGATCTGGTGGATCATCCCCATCTCGAAGGCTTCCTCGAGCGCGCGCCGCATCGTGGTAGGCGCCGCGCCGCGCTCGTCCGGCGCGTAGCTCATCACCACCACCGCCCGCGTCACCCCCGGGGCCGCGGCGAGCGCCTCCAGCACCGGGGCGCGGCCGGTCAGCCCGCCGTCCACCAGGAGCGCGCCGCCCACGTCCACCGCGGGGAACGCGCCGGGCACCGCGGCCGCCGCCATCAGGGCCTCGCGGGTGAGGGTCCGGTTGTCGAAGAGGCGCGGCTCGCGGCGGACCAGGTCGGTCGTGACCACGAGCAGCCGCACCGGCGAGGCGCGGACCCGATCGAGATCGAGCGAGGCGTCGATCAGCTCGCGCAGCGGCTGCGGGTCGAAGAGCGAGCCGGCGCGATCCAGGGCGAGCAGGGTGAGCCAGCCCGGCAGCAGGCCCGCGAAGAGCACGCGGGTGCGGAGCGAGTACACCCGATCGCGCGAGAGGCCGCGCCAGAGCGCCTCCAGGCGATCCGGGCGGCCGTCGGCGATCATCGCCGCGTTCAGGGCGCCCGCGGAGGAGCCGGCCACCAGCCGGATGGTCAGGCCGCGCTCCACCAGGACCGCGGCGACCCCCGCCTCGTAGGCGCCCTTGGCCCCGCCGCCGGAGAGCACGAGCGCGGTGGGCGCGTCGAGCGGGCGGGCGGAAGCCCCACACGGAGACGCGGCGACGGAGGTGGCGCCCAGCGCGGGGCCGAGTAGAACGAGCAGGAGCAGCCGCGCGACCGCGGAGGGGGAAGGCATGACCCGGCTCTTACAACGAGCCAGGCCCGCGCGTCAATGACCGGGCGTGCGGCTAGGTCCTGGACGCGGCCTCGGGCTGGCGCTCCAGCACCATGCGCACGCGTCGCGAGAGGTACTCGATGGTGAACGGCTTCGTGATGACCGGGCCGATCAGGTCGAGTCCCTTGTTCACGAGGTAGTCGCGATCGTACGCGGACATGAACATCACCTTCATGCCGGGCAGCAGCGCGGTGAGCCCGGCCGCGAGCTCGCAGCCGTTCATCCCCGGCATCACCACGTCGGACAGCAGCAGGTGGATCGGCCCGGGGTGCTCGGCCGCGACGCGGATCGCGTCCTGGCCGTCGACCGCCTCGAGCACGCGATACCCCTCGGCGGCCAGCACGTCGCGGGCGAGCACCCGCACCCACGGATCGTCGTCGACGACGAGAATGGTGCGCATCAGCTGGCTTGGCGCCGCCGGACGCGAGACGGGATCTGGTCGGGCGCGGCGAGGCGCGCGTCGCTCTCCGCGCGCTTCGCGCGCAGGCGCTGGAGCCAGAGCGGCCGCGGCATGGCGTTCACGCGGACCGCGCGATCCACCACGGAGGCGCCGAGCGTCACGGACACCTTCTCGGTGCGCTCGCGGTTGAGCCAGGACTCGAGCGGATAGAACTCGACGCTGCCGCAGGTCGGGCAGTGCCGGAACATGGCCGAGTCGAACACGGTATTGCAATCGAGCTCCATGCAGAGCTTGGCGAAGCGTAGATCGATGCGCGGCAGGTCTCGTTGGAAGTTCATCCGATCCTCCCGTGGTGGCGTCTGGCGCCCCACTATCTCTGTGACCAGGCAGGCCGGAGAGCCCGGAGCCGGTACAACCCGCCGGTGGAGAAGGGACCGACTTGTTATCCCGTCCACCGCGCTCCCGACCTGCCTGATCCGTACGTGGTCCAAGGGGCAAGTCCTGTACCAGGAGGGATGCGCCGTAGAATCAACCGCTTGCCGACGGGCGCTCCGAGGGAGTTCCCCCGCTCTTCCGTGGGTGGGCAACGAACTACCCTATTGGTGGGCCCGCCCTTTCTCCGCACATTCTGCGGAGTGAGCGTCGTCTTGACAGGGCGCGCGCGCGCCCCGCATGATCTTGATGGATGGCTCCGGACGATCTCTCCTCGCTCCCCGCCGGCCGCGCGGCCACGCTCATCGCGGACCGCACGCTCTCCCCGCTCGACCTGCTCGAGGCGTGCCTCGCGCGCATCGCGGCGCGCGACGCGGAGATCCGCGCGTGGGTGCGCGTGGACGAAGCGGGGGCGCGCGCGGTCGCGCGCGAGCGCGAGGCGGAGGCGCGCGCGGGGCGGCTCCGGGGGCCGCTGCACGGCGTGCCGGTGGGCATCAAGGACATCTTCCACGTGGCGGGCATGACCACCACGTGCGGCGCCGCGCCCGCCTTTCACGTCGCGGCGACCGAGGACGCGGCCGCGGTGGCGCGGCTCCGCGCGGCGGGCGCGATCATCCTCGGCAAGGCGCACACCACCGAGTTCGCCTACTTCGAGCCCGGCCCCACTCGCAATCCGTGGAACGTCGGGCACACCCCGGGTGGCTCGTCGTCCGGCTCCGCGGCGGCGGTCGCCGCGCGCATGGCGCCGCTCGCCCTCGGCACCCAGACGGTCGGGTCGGTCCTGCGGCCCGCCGCCTACTGCGGGGTGGTTGGCTTCAAGGGCACGCACGGGCTGATCTCCACCGAGGGCGTCGTGCCGCTCGCGTGGAGCCTGGACCACGTGGGCGTCTTCGCGCGCGCGGTCGCGGACGCCGCCCTCACCGCCGGCGTGCTCGCGGGGCGTCCGCTCGCCGGCCCCGCCCCGCGGCCCCCGCGCCTCGCGCTCGCGTCCGAGCTGGTCGACCGCGCCACTCCGGAGACCGCGGCCGCGGTCCGCGCGACCGCGGAGCGCCTCACCCGCGCGGGCGCGACCATCGAGGAGGTGAAGCTGCCCGCGTCGTTCGCGGGCGTGCACGCGGCCGGACGGGGCGTGCTCGAGGTGGAGGCGAGCGCCTATCACGAGGAGCTCTACCGGGCCCACGCCGCCGCCTACCGGCCGCGCACGCGCGAGCTGATCGAGGGCGGCCTCGCGCGGCCCGCGGTGGCCTACGCGCGCGCGCAGCGCGCCCGTCTCGCCTTCCGCGAGGAGGTCATGCCGCTGCTCGCGGCCCACGACGCGCTGCTGTCGCCGACCGCGCCGGCGACCGCGCCGGAGGGCCTCGCCACGGGCGATCCCTGGTTCTGCGCGCCGTGGAGCTTCGCGGGCGTGCCCGCGTGCTCGCTCCCGAGCGGGGTATCGGCGGCCGGCCTTCCGCACGCGGTGCAGCTCGTCGCGGCGGCGGAGCGCGACGCGGAGCTGCTCGCCGTCGCCGCGTGGTGCGAGCGCGTGCTAGACTTCAAGGAACGAGCGCGGTAGAAGGGCGGTTGATCAGTCCGTGGCGGACCCCGGTTCCCGTTTCGCGCTGAAGCGTTTCTTCTCGTTCTCGCGCTCTGCCTCCCCACGCAGCCTCGCCCCGACCCAGCCCGCCCTCGCCACCGGCATGATGAGCGAGGACGTGCTCACCGGCGCGCCCCCGCGGTCCTGGATCGCGCGGCTGCGCGAGCGCCTGCACCGCCGGTACGTCCTCGTCCCGCTGCTGGTGCTCGTGCTGGGCCTCGCCACGCTCGTGGAGGTGCGCACCTCCACCATGCAGGCCCTCGTGCTCTCCCGCGCGACCGCCTGGCTCACCTACCGGGTGGAGGCGGGCCCGAGCCCGGCGGTCCGCTTCCCGCACACCGGCCCCTACGACGAGCGGCTCGGCTACACGCGGCTCGGGGGCTTCGTCGACCGGCTCGAGGCCGCGGGCTATCGGGTCGAGCGCCAGGCGCGGCTCTCCCCGGGCCTCGACCGGCTGGCCGCGTGGGGCATCGCGCTGCCCTACCGCGAGAAGACGCGCGCGGGCCTCGCGGTGCTCGACCGCGAGGAGCGGCCGATCTACGCCACCCGCTATCCCGCCCAGGTCTACGAGCGCTTCGAGACGGTCCCCACGCTGCTCGTCAACACCGTGCTCTTCATCGAGAACCGCGAGCTCCTCGACGCGGGCCACCCCTTCCGAAACCCCGCGGTGGACTGGCGGCGGCTCGCCAAGGCGGTCGGGGTGGAGACGATCGGGCGGCTCGGCGGCGAGCGGCACTCCATCGGGGCGAGCACGCTGCCCACCCAGCTCGAGAAGCTCCGGCACTCGCCCGACGGGCGCACGCGCTCCCCGGCCCACAAGCTGCACCAGATGATCTCGGCGAGCCTGCGCGCCTACCAGGGCGGCGTGCAGACGCGGGCCGCGCGCCGGCAGATCCTGGTGGACTACCTCGACTCGCTTCCGCTCGCGGCCGCCCCCGGTCACGGCGAAGTGCACGGCATGGGCGACGGCCTGCGCGTCTGGTACGGGCTCGACTTCGCGGAGGCCAACAAGCTCCTCGAGGCCAAGCCCGGGATCGCCGACGCGGCGCGGGCCCGCGTGTTCAAGCGCGCGCTCAGCCTGATCCTCGCGGTCCGGCGGCCCTACCAGTACCTGGTCGAGAACCCGCGCGGCCTCGAGGAGTTCACCGACAGCTATCTGCGCGTGATGGCGCGCGCGGGCGTGATCGACGCGCGCCTGCGCGACGCCGCGCTCGCCGAGCGGCTCGAGCCCCGCGCGAGCAGCGGGCCCGCCGCCATGGCCTTCGTGGAGCGCAAGGGCGCCAACCTGGTGCGGAGCCGGCTCACCACGCTGCTGAACGTGCCCGCTCTCTACGATCTCGACCGGCTCGACCTCACCGCCTACAGCACGCTCGACGCGCCCGGCCAGGAGGCGGCGGCCCGTCTCCTCCGCTCGCTACGCGAGCCCGCGACCCTCGAGCGCCTCGGGCTCGTGGGCGAGAAGCTCCTGGGCGGCGGCGATCCCGCGCGCGTGCTCTACAGCGTCACGATCTACGAGCGCGGCCCCCACGCCAACCGGATCCGCATCCAGACCGACAACCTCGACCAGCCGCTCGACATCAACGGGGGCGCGCGGATCGACCTGGGCTCCACCGCCAAGCTCCGCACCGTGATCTCCTATCTCGAGGCGATCGCCGCGCTGCACGACCGCTACGCGCGCCTCGCCCCCGGCGAGCTGACCGCCGCGCGCCCGCACCCGAAGGACCGCCTGGGCGCGTGGGCCCTCGAGTACCTCGCGGCCGCGCGCGGCACCGACAAGAGCCTCCAGGCGATGCTGGAGGCCTCGCTCGAGCGCAAGTACTCGGCGAGCCCGGCCGAGACCTTCTTCACCGGGGGCGGCGCCCACACCTTCGGCAATTTCGACCGCACGGACGACCGCAAGGTGATGACGATCCGCGAGGGCTTCCAGAACTCGGTGAACCTCGTCTTCATCCGCCTGATGCGCGACGTGGTGACCAACCAGCTGTACGGCTCCGACAGCTCCCTGGCGGTGCGCCTGGCCGATCCCCTCGACCCGCGCCGCGATCGCTACCTGACCCGCTTCGCGGATCGCGAGGGCGGCGAGTTCGTGCGGCGCTTCTACCGGAAGTACCAGGGGCTGGCGCTCGACGCCTCGCTGGACCTGGTCCTGGGCGGGGCGCGGGCCACCCCCAACGGGCTGGCCACCGCGCTGCGCTCGGTCTACCCGGAGGTGAGCCTGGAGATCTTCCGCGAGCTGCTCGTCGCGCGCCTGCCCGGCCGCGGGCTCACCGACAAGATGGTCGAGGAGCTCTACGAGCGCGCGGATCCGCAGGCGATGCCGCTCGCCGACCGCGGCTACGTGGCCGGCGTGCACCCGCTGGAGCTGTGGCTGGTGGGCTACCTGCGGCGGCACCCGGGCGCGGGCATCTCGCAGGTGGTGCGGGCCAGCAGCGCGGAGCGCCAGGCGGTCTACGGCTGGCTCTTCTTCACGCGCCACCGCAACGCCCAGGACAATCGCATCGCGAGCCTGCTCGAGATCGAGGCCTTCCTCGATCTGCACCGGAGCTGGGAGCGGCTGGGCTACCCGTTCGCGTCCCTCACCCCGTCGCTGGCCACCGCCATCGGCAGCTCCGGCGATCGCCCCGCCGCGCTCGCCGAGCTGATGGGCATCATCCTGAACGACGGCGTTCGCCTGCCCACCGTCCTCGTGGACGGGCTCGACTTCGGGGTGGGCACGCCCTACGAGACCCATCTTGGCCGCGCGGAGGTGCCGGCCACCCAGGTGCTCGCGCCCGAGGTGGCCACGGTGGTGCGCGGCATGCTGACCCAGGTCGTCGAGCTCGGCACCGCGCGCGGTCTGCGGCCCGCGCTCGCGCCGCCGGGCGGCACCCCGCACGTGGCGGGCGGCAAGACCGGCACCGGGGATCACCGCTACTTCGTCTACTCCAAGAGCGGCGCGGTGGTGGAATCACGCGTGGTGAGCCGCGCGGCCACCTTCGTCTTCATGCTCGACAACCGCTACTTCGGCACCGTCACCGCATACGTGCCGGGGCCCGAGGCCGCGCGGTTCCACTTCACGAGCGCGCTGCCGGTGCGGGTGACCGGGCTGCTCATGCCCGCGCTCGACGGCCTCTCCTCGCCCGCGCCCACTCCCGCGGCCGCTTCGGCTTCTCCGTAACGCTCGCGCTTCGCGTCTCGGTTTTCAGTCCAGGCAGCGAGAGTCGCCGCATCTTCACGGGCTGACACGACGCATAGGGCGGGGGCGCGGGGCGGGGGGCCCTCCCGGGAACCGTGTCTTCTGCGCGCTAGCGAAGCGCAGCGTCCCGATCCCGTGGCACGTCAGAGAGCCCACGCGCGCCCGCGACTCAGCGTGTTCCCGGGAGGGCCCCCCGCCCCGCGCCCCCGCCCGACGGTCAAAACACGTCGTCGCGCTCGCCGAATTCGAACTGGTACGTCGTCTCGTCCAGTTCACTCGCGGTGACGAGGTGCTTGCGGGCCAGCAGGTCTTCGAAGGTTTGGAGCCAGATCTCGTAATAGACGAAGGGGGCGGGGCGGGTTTCGGCGGCGGCGATCTGGGCGATGAGGGTCTGGCGGAACTCTTCAAACTCGAAGAGGCCGCGCTCGTGGAGAGCCACCGCCATCCCGAAGACGCGGCCCTGCCAGGGCTCCTCGAAGACCAGCTCGCCGTTCTTGCGCGGCAGGGCGGCCTGGCCTTCCATCACCGCGACCACCCGATCCACCGTGAGGGCCTGCCCCGCGGCGGTCATCCCCGAGGGCACGGCCTCGCAGGCGTGGACTCCCCGTCCGCGCCAGAGGCGCGCGTCGTCCACCGGCTGGCCGTCGGGACGCGGCTGCCAGGCGGACGCGGTGAACTGGTACGGGGCGAGGGCGGGCGGCGGCGGCAGGCACCCGTCGGCGTCCAGCATGGCCTCGACGTGATCGTAGAGCGCGACCGCGAGCGCGTCCGAATCGATCGAGTGGAACCACTGGGTCTGGCCGTCGAAGAGCAGCAGCGCCACGTTGGCGAGCGCGCAGGGCCCGAGGCAGCCGCCGATCGTGAGGTGGATGATGTTGCGCAGCCGCCGCCGCTCCCACTCGCGGTGGAAGGTCTCGGTGGGAACCGGCGCGAAGCCGTCCTCCGTGCGCCCGCAGCAGCACCCGGTGGCGCAGATGAAGAGCTGGCCACGGAAGCGCGCCACGTTGACGCGCCGCCCGTCGCGGCGCACCACGATGTTGCGCCGGCGCTCGTACCCGGAGCCGTCGCCGCTCAGGAGGCGGTCGCCCCCGGCTCGGCCACCCCGATGAGCGCGTCGCGGGTGATCAGGGGCACCAGCTCCGCCTCGCCCAGGCCCTCGGTGCCCGCGGGACGGCGTGGCAGCACCATGTAGCGCATCTCCGCGCTCGAGTCCCAGACGCGGATCTCGCGCTCCGCCGGCACCGCGAGGCCCATCTCCCGGAGGATCGTCCGCGGCTCGCTGACCGCGCGGGAGCGGTAGGCCGGCATCTTGTACCAGGTGGGCGGCAGCCCCAGCACCGGCCACGGGTAGCAGGAGCAGAGCGTGCACACGACCAGGTTGTGCACCGCCTCCGTGTTCTCGACCACCATCAGCATCTCGTAGTCGAGCGGGATCCGTCCACGCCTTGGCCACCGCGCGGGCGCCCACCATCGGGCCGGTGTCCGCCTCGTAGCGCTGGATCACCCGGTCCACCGCGTCGGGCGCCAGGATGCCCTTCTCGAGCAGCAGCGACTCGAGCGCGCGCACGCGAGAGACGATGTAGGGGTCGACGTTGGGGTGGTTCTTGCCCATCCGGTGTTACCTCCCGGGCAGGAGATAGCTCTCCCAGAGATCGATGTGTACGGTCTGGTTCGGCTCCGCCGACTCGCCCCACAGCTCCCGCGCGTCGAAGCGCACGCTGTAGAGCGGCTGCGGCTGCTCGCCCTCACCGTGGGCGTTGGTGTCGGGAAAGACGTGGACGCCGTGGCAGCAGTGGATGACCCCGCGCTTGCCGCGCGCGTAGCGCGGCAGCCGCGTGTGCCCGCGCGGGTGCATCTCGCGCGTGAGCACGGCCTCGCCCGGCGCGAAGCGGGGCGTGGCCCCGGTGTCGCGGATGAAGTCCATCAGGGAGACGCGCGGCGAGGTACCCCGCGGCTGCGGCGGCCGCGCCAGCGCCGCGGTGGCCGGCGCATCGGGCCGCTGCTCGAAGAACGCCTGCCGCGCGGCCAGCTCGTCCGCGCCCACCGCGCCCTTCTCGAGCAGGACGCGAGTGATCCCCTCGAGCCATTTCTCGTAGTAGGTCGCACGCAGATAGTGGGCGGGCGCCATGCGCTCGATGCCGTGGCGAAACTCGTCGAGGTTGTAGAGCTGGCCGAACCGGCCCGCGTGCTGCATGGCCAGCACCACCGCCTCCCACGCCGCGTGGAACGTGGGCTCGTTCGCTTCGCGCTCGACCGGCCCGAAGCCCTGCATCCCTCCCAGATCGTGCACCCCGTCCATACGCCGCGATTCTACCTCAATGGGTGCGCGGGGGTTCGGCGTGGGCGGGCGGCGGCTCGGCGGGCACGCCGGCGTGGCGGGCCCGCAGATCCATCCACAGCTCGAGGCGCGACCACTCGGGCGTGTCCACGTAGCGGCCCCGCGCCGGGTCGATCCACGGGTTCGGCAGGAACACGGTGAGCATCTGCTCGCCGTGGCCGTTCCAGAGGCGCAGGCCCCAGGCGCTGGGCCGCCCGGCCCGGTCGCGGTTCTGGAAGAAGGCGGCGCGGGCGCAGCGGCGCCACTCGGCCAGCGCGGGAGGTGTGGGCAGCCCCGGCGAGCCCCGGTGCGGGCCGATGCAGAGGTGGAAGTGCCAGGACTCGCTGCCCTCGACCTGCACCGTGACGTAGCCGTCGAGCAGGGAGAGCCGCGGGCGCTGGCCGAACCGGCCCTCGAACACCGCGCCCTCGATGCAAGGCCCGAAGATCACGTGCGGCCAGTGCTCCTCGAACACCTCCCGGAGCAGGGCGAGCAGCGCCGCCTCCGTGCACTCGACCGCGAAGTACTCGGTGCGACTGCCGTCGAGATTCTCCTCCACCGTCATCGCGTCAGTGCTCACGCTGGCCCACCCGCCCCGCGGCCAGGGCGCGACGGTCCACCCGCGAGAGCGCGCGCACCATCGCCGGCCGCAGCAACCGCGTATGCGGGATCTCGAGCAGGTGCTCGGCGACCCACCAGACGTCTCCCTCGGTCGTCATCCAGCCGGGCCGCGATCGATCGAAGCGGGCCAGGTTCACCGGCCCGGCCCAGGCGCGCAGCGTGCGCTCGCCCCGCAGGTTGAAGTAGCCGTCGAAGTAGCTCATGACGAGCTCGCGCAGGCTCCGGTGCACCGGCTCGCGATAACGCAGCCCCGAGAAGTTCGACTTGGCGATGGCGCCCCAGTGCCCGCGGCTCCGGAACACCGCCACCACGTGATCGGTGTCCTGCACCGCCTCCAGATCCAGCAGGAACGGCGGGAAGCCGAGCACGCGCAAGGCCGCCGCCGCGAATACCGCGCCCTCCAGGCAATGCGCGGTGCTCTCGCGCAGCACCCGGCGCGGCGACCAGGCGGTGCCGGCCAGGTGATACGGCATCGCATCGAGCGCCCGCTGGACGCCGATGGGGCTCCGCAGGGCCCGCAGCGCGCGCAGCTCGCGCGGGGTGAAGCCCAGGGCCGCGGCCGAGCGGGCCGCGCTCAGAGGCGGTAGAGCTCCCGGGCATTGTCGCAGAGGATGCGCCGGCGCGTCGCCTCGGCCACGCCCCGGAAGTTCCCCTCGATGGCTTGCTGGGAGTCCGGCCAGGTGCTGTCGGCATGCGGGTAGTCGGAGGCCCACATCACCCGGCCCGCCCCGAGCACGTCCACCAGGCGCAGCCCGACCAGGTCGAGCTGGAAGGTGGCCCATACCTGGCGCTTCCAGTACTGGCTGGGCGGCATGCTGAGCCGCAGCCCGCCGTGCGCGCGCCAGTAGTCGGCGGCGTCCAGGAAGCGCTGGTAGGTATCGTCCATGCGCTCGAGCATGTAGGGCAGCCAGCCGATGCCGGTCTCGGCCAGCACGATCCGCAGGCCGGGATGCCGCTCGAGCGCGCCCGAGAAGATCACCGCGGCGAGCGGCTCGTCCATCTGCAGCGTCGAGCACGCCACCCGCACCCCCATGTTGCCGGGATCGGCGGCCTTGGGCCCGCTGAAGGTCACGGTGCGCAGCCCACCGCCCAGGTGAAAGCCGATCGGCAGCCCGGTCTCCGCGGCGGCGTCCCACAGCGGTTCCCACGCCTCGTCCCAGAGCGGCAGCTCGGCCCGCGCGGCGAGGAACATCCCGGTGCGCAGCCCCAGCTGGGCGAGCGAGCGCACCTCGTCGGCGGCCACCTTGGGGTCGTCGATCGGGATCAGGCCGGCGCCGATCAGTCGCTCGGGGGCGGTCGCGCAGAACTCGGCCAGCCATTCGTTGTAGGCGTGGTAGCAGACCTGGCGCAGCGCGGGATCCCGGATCAGCAGCGGCACGATGGGCCCGTACATCACGGTGGCGTCCACCCCGTCGCGATCCATGTCGGCCAGGCGTAGCGCGGTGGTGGTCGGGCGCAGCACGCCGTGCTCGAGCACGCCGCCCTTCTCCAGCGCGAGCCGCCGCCCACCCATGGAGCCCGCCACCCCCTTGCGCCCTCCCCACGGATCCCACCGCTCGTCCCCGCAGACCCAGTAGGGCCCGGCGTCCGTCTCCACCACCCGGGGCGCGCGCTCGCGCCAGGCCGCGGGCACCCGCTTCTGCCAGAGGTCGCGCGGCAGCCACTGCATGTCGATGTGGTCGTCGGCCGAGATGATCCGGTAGTTCATGCGGGCGCTCTCCTTGACCGGCTCGGGGGACCGGCGCGGGCTACCAATCGAGACGCGACTCGAGGACCACCCCGCGGCGCAGGTTCAGCCAGCGGGTGAAGCGAACCACCTGGAAGAACCCCCAGAGCGACACGCGCAGGTGCTTCGGCAAGGAGCCGAACGAGCCGCCCGCGAGCACGCCGGTGACCGCGGGAACCATGCCGAGCATATCGCGCGGGCGCAGGAAGACCTCGAGGAAGGCGCGGTCGTAGAAGGACTCGATGAAGCGCTCGAAGGGCCGCGTTCCGCGACGCACCGCGCGCTCGTAGGCGCGGAAGCGCCGGGCCTCGAATCGCTCCGCGCGGAAGGCGCGCAGGATCGCGCCCGCGGCCAGCTCGCCCGACTGCATGGCCAGGAACACCCCGGGCGAGAAGATCGGGTCCACGAAGGCCACCGCATCGCCCACGCACAGGAACCGGTCGCCCGCCACCGGCTCCACCGAATAGGCGAAGTTCGACGTGGTGTAGAGCTCGGTCACTCGTTCCGAGCCCTGGAGGTTGTCGCGCACCGCGTGGCAGCGCTCGACCATGTCGTCGAACAGCTCCTGGAGCGACCCGCGGCGCCCCTTGACCACCTTCTGGTGGAGCACGCAGCCCACGCTCGTCTCGTCGCGCGCGAGCGGGATGTACCAGAACCAGCCCTCCGGGAAGATGTGGATGCGCACGTGGCCTTCCTCGCGCCCGGGGAAGCGGCGCGCGCCCTTGAAGTAGGCGAAGATGGCCACCTTGCCCAGGCCCGGCCGCGGCTTCCGCTGCCCCTGGCGCGCGGCCAGGAAGGCGTCGCGGCCGCTCGCGTCCACCAGGAAGCGCGCACGCAGCTCGCGCTCCTCCGCGCCCAGGCTCAGCCGCGCGGTGACGCCGTCGGCGTCGAACGCCACCTTCTCGACGGTGGCGGGCTGCATCCGCGTCACCCCCTGCGCCACCGCGTGGTCGAGCAGGATCTGGTCGAACTCGGCGCGGTGCACGTCGAGGGTGAAGGCGGGCCACGGCCGGCCGGGCTTGAAGTCGAAGCTGGAGGAGAGGCCCAGCTCCTGGTCGTGGAAGATGGCGCCGTACTTCATCTGGAAACCGTGCGCGAGCACTCGATCGAGCACGCCCAGCCGCCGGCAGATGTCCATGCACGTCGGGATCAGGGACTCGCCGACCTTGAAGCGCGGAAAGGCCTCCCGCTCCACCAGGGTGACACGCAGGCCGCCCTGGGCGAGGAGGGTCGCGGCGGTGCTGCCGCCCGGCCCACCACCCACGACCAGCACGTCGGCGTCGTGAGAAGACCTGGTCACGCCCGGCATCTTACCCGATCCCCCGGGCGACCCGCGAGCCCCCAGAGGGTTTGCCGCCTCGGGTCGCGCGTGCTAGCTTCGGCCCCGGAGAGCGCCGATGACCGATATCCGGATCGTGTCCGAGCCCCATGCCTCCGACAGCCTCAAGCAGGTCGTGGTGGACCATCTGGACAGCTACAACATCGCGGTCACCGGCTTTGGCGAATACTCGCCGGTCAATCTCTTCCTCCGGGACGCGGGCGACGAGGTCGTGGGCGGCCTCCTCGGCTCGATCTGGGGCGGCGCCCTGTACGTGCGGATTCTCTGGGTCAGCGAGCCGTTGCGGGGGCGGGACTTCGGCCGGCGCCTGATGGAGACGGCCGAGCGACGCGCGGTGGAGCGCGGTTGCCGCCACGTCTTTCTCGACACGTTCAGCTTCCAGGCCCCCGGCTTCTACGAGAAGCTCGGCTACCGGACCTACGCCAAGGCCGACAACTGGCCGATGGGGCACGCCCATCATTTCCTCAGGAAGGATCTTCCCGCCGCCCCATGATCAAGCTCGTGTTCTGCGTCCGCCGCCTGCCCCACCTCTCCCGTGAGGAGTTCCAGCGCTACTGGCTCGACACTCACGGCCCGCTGGTGCAGGAGCTGGCCCCCGCGCTCAGCGTCAAGCGCTACACCCAGGTGCATACGGTGACGTCCGCCTTCAGCGAGGCGATGCGCCGCCACCGCGGCGCGCCGGAGGACTTCGACGGCGTAGCCGAGCTCTGGTGGGACACGGTGGAGGAGTTCGCCCGGGCGGGCGCGACACCCGAGGGCCGCGCGGCGGGGCGCCGGCTCCTCGAAGATGAAAAGCGTTTCATAGATTTGCCGCGTTCCCCGATCTGGTTCGGGGAGGAGCACGAGATACTGATCGATCTTACGCGGTAGAGTCTTACTGTCACGGTAAGTAATACGGACCCGCCGAGTCCCGCACTTGTCAGGAAATACCGTTCCCACGCTTGCGACCCCAGTTAGCCACCACTGGACTCGTCACATTCCCCATGTAGTGCCTGGCATGTTGGTTGCTTTTTCTGTTGTCGCGATTTCCTGGCGTCGAGATCTTTTAACGTCCGAGACGGACTGGAGGTTCTCATGGGGAAGAAAGTTCTCCTGCTCTCTGTGATTCTCCTCGTCAGCGGCTGGGTCATGGCCCAGCCCGAGGCCGAGGCCATCAGCTGCATCAACGTCAGCGATGTTACGCTCCTGCCCGCCGCCGGCTGCGATCTCGGAGGGCTCACCTTCTCCAATTTCACGGTCAGCGCCAGCGCCGGATTCATCGCGGGCACCAAGGTGGGGCTGGGCCCCTTGTCCACCGTGAGCCCCACCAACGTCAACCTGCTGTACCAGCTGACCACGATCAACAACCAGACACCATCCTCAGCCATTGGTCCGGGCGACGTGCTGCTGAGCTACGGGGTGAGCGCCTCCTCGGGACTGCGCCTTACGGGCATCAACCTCACCAATGACGCCATCACGGGCCCCGTCACGATCGGGGAGTTGGCCTGCCGGGTGATGTTCACCTCCGGTGGCACCTGCGCCGTGGCCGACCGCCTGGCGGCGCTGGTCGCGCTCCCAGGTGAAGCGAAGGCCGCGGCCTTCGCGAGCCCGGTGGAGTTCGCGTTCCTGCACAAGGACATCGCGGTCGGCCCGGGCGGGTTCATCAGCGACTTCAGCAACAGCCACGAGATCGCTCCCGTGCCCGAGCCCGTCACGTTGCTTCTCTTCGGCAGCACGATGACCGGCCTCGGACTGGCGTGGCGGCGTCAGCGCAAGCACGGAGGGAACTGGGCTCAGTCGTAGCACCGGGGTCAGGTCCTACGTTCCGACATTGCGGAGCCGGAGCATCGGCCAGAATGTCGGAATGTAAGACCTGACCCCATCAGGGGCGCGGGTAGCCGAGGGCCCTGAGGGAGTCGCCGATCTCGGCGAGGATCGCGGGGTCGTCGATGGTGGCGGGCACGGTGTGCTCGACGCCATCGGCGATCTTCTTCATGGTGCCGCGCAGGATCTTGCCCGAGCGGGTCTTGGGGAGCCGCTTCACGACCGCCACCGTCTTGAACGCGGCCACCGGCCCGATCTTCTCGCGCACCAGCTCGACCAGCTCGCGGCAGAGGTCCGCGTCGGGACGCGCGACGCCCGCCTTGGTGACCACCAGCCCCAGCGGCACCTCGCCCTTGATCTCGTCGGCCACGCCCATCACCGCGCACTCGGCCACGTCGGGATGCGCGGAGAGGACCTCCTCCATCGCCCCGGTGGAGAGCCGATGTCCGGCCACGTTGATGATGTCGTCCACGCGGCTCATGATGTAGATGTAGTCGTCCGCGTCCTTGTAGCCCGCGTCGCCGGTGAGGTAGTAGCCGGGATGCCGCGTGAGGTACGAGCGCTCGAACCCCTCGTCGTTGTGCCAGAGGGTGGGCAGGCTGCTCGGCGGCATCGGCAGCTTCACCGCGATGGACCCGATCTGGCCCGCCGCCACCTCCCGGTTGTCCTCGCCGAGCACGCGGATGTCGTAGCCCGGCACCACCTTGGTCGGCGAGCCGGGCTTGACCGGGAGCATGCCGAGGCCGACGCAGTTGGCCGCCATCGGCCAGCCGGTCTCGGTCTGCCACCAGTGGTCCACCACCGGGACCTGGAGCTTCTCGCGCGCCCAGAGCAGGGTGTCGGGATCGCAGCGCTCCCCGGCCAGGAAGAGCGTGCGGAAGCGCGAGAGGTCGTGCTTGGCCATGTGGGCGCCCTGCGGGTCTTCCTTCCTGATCGCGCGGAACGCGGTGGGCGCGGTGAAGAGCGCGCTCACTCCGTGCTGGGCGCAGACGCGCCAGAACGCCCCGGGGTCGGGCGTTCCCACCGGCTTGCCCTCGTACAGGATCGTGGTGCAACCCTTGAGCAGCGGCGCGTAGACGATGTAGGAGTGGCCGACCACCCAGCCGATGTCGGAAGCGGCCCAGAACGTCTCGCCCGCGCCCATACCGTAGACCGCGTCCATGCTCCACTTGAGCGCGACCGCGTGCCCCCCGTTGTCGCGCACCACGCCCTTGGGAATGCCGGTGGTGCCCGAGGTGTAGAGGATGTAGAGCGGGTCGGTGGCGGCCACCGGCACGCACTCGACCGGTGAGGCCGCCGCCACCGCCTCTTCCCAGTCCACGTCGCGGCCCGGCACGAGCGACGCCCGCTCCATCGGCCGCTGGAGGATCACGCAGCGCGACGGCTTGTGCGCGGCCATCGCGATGGCCTGGTCCAGGAGCGGCTTGTAGGGGATCACCCGGGTGCCCTCGATGCCGCACGAGGCCGAGAGCATCACGGTCGGCTTCGCGTCGTCGATGCGAGTGGCCAGCTCCTTGGGCGCGAAGCCGCCGAACACCACCGAGTGGATCGCCCCGAGGCGCGCGCACGCGAGCATCGCGATGACCGCCTCCGGCACCGCCGGCATGTAGATGATGACCCGGTCGCCCTTCTCCACCCCCTGCCGGCGCAGCGCCCCCGCGAAGCGCGCGACCGCGTCGCGCAGCTCGAAGTAGGTGAACGCGCGAATCGTCCCGGTCACCGGAGAGTCGTAGATCAGGGCGGCCTGCTTGCCGCGGCCGCGGTCCACGTGGAGATCGAGCGCGTTGTAGCAGGTGTTGAGCACGCCGCCCGCGAACCAGCGGTAGTAGGGCGGGCGCGAGGCATCGAGCACCCGGTCCCAGCGCTTCTCCCAGTGGATGTCCTCGGCGCGCGCGGCCCAGAAGCCCTCCGGGTCCTCGTGCGCGCGCCGGTACACCTCGTCGTAGATCGTCGCCATGCTCGCCGCCTCCTGGCCCCGGACTGTACAATGGGCCGCTCCGCCTTGCCAGCGGCCGGCGCGCCGCCTATATTCGGATCCGCCATGCGCTCACGCCTCGTCGCGGTCATCCTGCTGCTCATTCCACTGGCGGCCTCGGACGCGTGGGCGGCCGACGAGGAGGTGCGCACCATCCCGGCGCGCCAGGGCGTCACCGAGTCGTTCCTCTTCCTGCGCCCGGCGGGCACGCCGGTGGCGAGCCTGATCATCTTCGCGGGCGGCGACGGCAATCTCGCGATGACCGCCGACGGGATCGGCCAGCTCCAGGGCAATTTCCTGGTGCGAACCCGGACGCGCTGGGTCCGCGAGGGCTTCCTGGTGGCGATCCTGGACCAGCCCTCCGACCGGAAGAGCGGCCTGTGGAACTTCCGCACGACGTCCGAGCACGCGGAGGACGTCAAGCAGGCCATCGCGGCGATGCGGGAGATCGCCCGCGTGCCGGTGTGGCTGATCGGCACCAGCATGGGCTCGCTCTCCGCGGCCAACGCGGCGGCCCGGCTCACCGAGGGCGGACCCGACGGGGTCGTGCTCACCTCCTCGGTCACCGAGACCTCGAGGGTGAGCTACGAGACGACACGGCACGCCGGGCTCGGCGACATCCGCGTCCCCACCCTGGTGGTCCACCACAAGGACGACACCTGCCGGGCGTCACCCTATTCCGGGGCCGAGGACATCTTGAAGGCGCTCAAGCGGGCGCCGGTCAAGGAGCTGATGGCTTTCGAGGGCGGGAGCCCGGCCATCTCGGCGCCGTGCGAGGCGAAGGCCGCCCACGGGTACCTCGGGATCGAGGCGAAGGTGGTCTCGGCGATCGGCGCCTGGATCCGCGCCCACTGACGGAGCCGGAGCGGCCCCGCTCAGACGACGGGGGTCGCGGAGGCGGTGTGGCGCGTGCGGCGGATGCGCGCCTGGATATCCCGCACCCGATCCTGATCGAAGTCGATCTGCACCTCGTGATGCTCCATCTCCCAGTGACTCACGGTGGCGAACCAGCCGAATCGCCGGCCGCGGTGCGGCACCATGCGCTGGCCGCGGTAGATCACCGCGCGGATCTCACCCGAGGGCAGGCGCTGCTCCTCCTCGGGCTCGCTGCCCACCAGCCGGAGCACGTCCTGGTAGGTGGATTCGCCGGGCCGGATGCGCGCCAGCACCTCCTGTGACGGGACCTCCCCGCGGGCCCGCCCCACGACCTCCCCGCGCCCGACGTGTACCCGATCGCGCAGGGTCCGGATGAGCTTGCGGAGGAGGTTGCCCACGATCGGCCCGGTGAGATTGCCCAGGCCCAGGAGCAGCGCGGACAGGAGGATGGGCCGCCACGGCAGCCGACCCTGGAAGTAGACGAACTGCACCTTCAGCACCTGCGGCACGATGCCGTCGGCCGCGATGAGGGGAATCGAGAACGTGTCGGTGTTCTCCCGCGTCTCGCTGAGCCGGCGCAGCGCGGTGGACGGGACGAATTCGTCGATCTTGAGGTGGTTCGACTCCGCGAAGTTGATCATGAGGCGGGAGAAATCGGCGGCGAGCGGGATGACCCGATCGCGGTTCCCGTAGTAGAGCGGGTAGAGCGACGAGTACCCGACGTCGCCGAAGCTCAGCGTGACGATGTAGCGCCGGCCCCAAAACGCCTCCTCGAGCCAGCTCACCCGTCGCGGGGCGATGACCCCCTTGGCCGCGAGCTCGAGCCGGGGCACCCAGTCGAGGCTCGCCATCTCGGCCTTCCACGGGATGCGGATATAGGTCGCGGGCTTGGCCCCGCGCGCGAGCCCCTCCGGCCGCGCGAAGGTGACGAAGAACGCGCTCCCGAGGTCGAGACGGCCGGCCGCGCCCGCCCCGGTGCCCATCTGGAGCCGGTTGCGGGCCGTGAACGGGACGCGCCCGTGCACGAGCACCTTGAACCCGGCGGTCTCCACCTGGCGCCTCAGCGCGGCGTCGGCGCCGTCGACCCCGTCGGTGCCGACCAGCTCGCCCGGCCAGAGGAGGAAGATGTCCTGGGCGAACTCGGACGGGTCACGCGCGGGCGGCGGAGCCACGCTGAACGACACATTGATGGTGAGCGGGCCGGGGTGATCCTCGACGTGCTTCCGCTCGACGTTCGCGGTGATAAGGACCGGCGCGATCCAGAACTCGGGATGCGGCTTGGACGCGATGAAGACCTGCGCAGACGCCGCCGCCGGGCCCAGACCCAGGGCGAGGAGAGCGGTCGCGGCCGCGCGCACCAGCCGTCCGCGCCGCGTCACCGGGTGGGATCCTCCCCTACCCGCACCAGCAGCTTGCCGAAGTTCTTGCCCTGCAGCAGCCCGATGAACGCCTCCGGCGCCTTCTCGAGCCCCACCACCACGTCCTCCCGATGCTTGAGCCGGCCCTCGCGGAGCCAGCCGCCGCAGTCCTTCAGGAAATCGGGGAGGCGCGCCAGGTGGTCCGACACGATGAAGCCCTTCACGAGCACGCGGTTGAAGAGCAGCGGGCGCAGGTTCGGGCCGGGCACCGTGTCGGTCGCGTTGTACTCGGAGATGAGCCCGCAGAGCGGGATGCGCGCGTTCATGTTCAGCAGCTGCATCACCGCCCGCAGCACGTCGCCGCCCACGTTCTCGAAGTACACGTCGATCCCGCCCGGGCAGGCCACCTTGAGCTCGGCGAGGAGATCGCCCTTCTTGTAGTTCACGCACGCGTCGAAGCCCAGCTCGCCCACCACGTAGTCGCACTTGTCCTGAGATCCCGCGATGCCGACCGCCCGGGCGCCCTTGATCTTCGCGATCTGCCCGACCGCCGAGCCGACCGCGCCGGAGGCGGCCGACACGACCACCGTCTCGCCCGGCTTCGGCTGGCCGATGTCGAGCAGACCCACGTAGGCGGTCATGCCGGGCATGCCGAGCACGCCGAGCGCGGTGGACACCGGGGCCTGCCGCGAATCGAGCTTGCGCACCGCCCCGCCCGCGGCCACCGCGTGGGACTGCCAGCCGCTGTAGCCCTGCACGATGTCGCCCTTCGCGAAGCCCGGGTGCTTCGACTCGAGCACCTCCCCGACGGTGGCCCCGACGATCACCTGCCCGAGCTCCACCCCCTGCGCGTACGACTTGACGCCGCTGATGCGCCCGCGCATGTACGGATCGAGGGAGAGGTAGAGGGTCCGGGTCAAGATCTCGCCGTCACCCGGTGCGGGGAGCGGCGACTCGACGAGGTCGAAGTCGCCCGGCTTCGGCATGCCGACGGGCCGGCGGCGGAGCACGATCTGGCGGTTCACGGGCGTGGGCATGGCTCGTTTCTCCGGGCGGGCCGCGTCAGCGCGGGTCGTCGCCCCAGCGGTACTCGCGGGTCATCTCGTCGAGGCGCGCCTTGAGCGCGGCGTCCAGCGGCTTCTCGGTCGCGGGCAGCACGTCGTCCAGCTGCTCGGGGTGGCTCGCCCCCACGATCGGCGAGGTGATCGCGGGCTCGGCCAGCATCCATGCGACCGCGAGCCGCGCGAGCGGCATGCCGGCCTGGGCGGCCAGGGGCCGGAGCGTCTCCACCGTCTCGAACTCGCGCTCGTGCCAGTAGCGGTCCTGGTAGCGTTCCGCCGCGTTGCCGAGCGTGAAGCGGGTCCCCGCGGTGGGCCCGGCGTCCCGGCGATGCTTGCCCGAGAGCAGCCCGCCCGCGAGCGGGTTGTACGGGATCACTCCGATACCTTCCTCGCGGCTCAACGGCAGGAGCTCGCGCTCGATCTGGCGGAAGAGCAGGTTGTAGCGCGGCTGCACCGAGTCGAAGCGCGCGAGGCCGAGCGCCTCGCTGCGGCCGAGCGCGCGGGCGACCTGGTAGGCGTGGAAGTTCGAGCAACCGACGTAGCGGGCCTTGCCCGCGCGTACCACGTCGTCGAGCGCGCGCAGGGTCTCGTCGATCGGAGTGTGCGGGTCGTAGTGGTGGAGCTGGTAGAGGTCGACGTAGTCGGTGCGGAGCCGGCGCAGCGAGCCGTCGATCGCGTCCAGGATGTGCTTGCGCGAAGTGCCGCGGTCCCACGGCCGCGCGCTCATCGCGCCCGCGCACTTGGTGGCCACCACGAAGTCCTGACGGCGGCCCTCGAGCCAGCGGCCGACGATCTCCTCGGTGCGGCCCACCGTCTCGAGACCGCCGCCCACCGGGTACACGTCGGCGGTGTCGAGGAAGGTGATCCCGCCCGCCGCCGCGCGATCCAGGATGGCGCGGGACGCCGCCTCGTCGCACTGCAGGCCGAAGGTCATGGTGCCCAGGCAGAGACGCGAGACGGAGAGGCCGGTGCGGCCGAGGCGCGTATGGCGCATAGGAACCAGAGAGTAAACGACGGGTCTGCGGTCGGCAAGCGGGCCGCGCGCGGACCGTGGTATAAACACCGGTCATGGAATATCGAACGCTGGGACGAACCGGATTGAAGGTCTCCGCGCTGGGCTTCGGCTGCGGCGACGTGGGCGGGCTCATGGTGCGCGGCACCCCGGCCGAGCGCGAGCGCGGGGTGGCGCGCGCGCTGGAGCACGGGATCAACTACCTCGACACCGCGCCGTCGTACGGGTCGGGCGAGTCGGAGAAGAACCTGGGCCAGGTGCTGCGCGCGCTCAAGCCCACCGCGCCCACCGCGATCGTCGGCACCAAGTGGCGCCTCGTCGCCGCCGATCTGGCCGACGTGGCGGGGGCGGTCGCGCGCTCGGTGGAGACGAGCCTCGGGCGGCTCGGGCTCGAGCGGGTGGACCTGCTGCACCTGCACAACCTGATCGGGCGCGTGGGCGACGAGCGGCCCCTGGGCGTCGCGCGCGTGCTGGACGCGGTGGTGCCCGCAGTGCGGCGGCTACGGGAGCAGGGCAAGGTGCGCTTCGCCGGCATCACCGCGTCCGGGGAGACCGGCGCGCTCCATCGCGCGCTGGCGAGCGGGGCGATCGACACCGCGCAGGTGGTGTTCAACCTGCTGAACCCCACGGGAGCCTACGCGCTGCCGGCCGGCTACCCCGCGCAGGACTACGACCGGCTGCTCGTGCTCGCGCGTGAGCAGGGCGTGGGCACGATCGGCATCCGGGTGCTGGCGGGCGGCGCGCTGAGCGGTCAGGTGGCGCGCCACCCGACCGCGATTCCGAGCGTGGCCCCGATCGCGTCGGGTCCGGACTACGCCACCGACGTGACCCGCGCCCGCGCGCTCGAGCCGCTGGTGGCCCAGGGCCACGCGGCCAGCGTGGTGGAGGCGGCGCTGCGCTTCGCCATCACGGGCGACGCCCTGTCCACCGTGCTCATCGGCTGCTCCGACCTCGCCCAGCTCGACTTCGCCGCCGCCGCGGTCAACAAGGGCCCCCTCTCCCCCGCCGCCCTCGCCACGCTCAACACCATCTGGGGATCCCAGCACTCCTGACCTCAGCGACCGGGGTCAGGTCTTGAATTACGACATTTCCCGGGGTCAGTCGCCGTCAGTCGGCCAGGAAATGTCGTAATTCAAGACCTGACCCCAGATCACCCAGATCAACGATTCGGGCCGCGGCCCATCGGGTAGGGCTGCCAGCGGATCAGGGAGGTCTTGGGGAGGACGCCGGGGTTGACCGCGGAGCGGGGCCACTTGCCCTGCAGCACGGTGGCCAGCTCGCGGCCCAGGCGCCGGCGCGTCTCGGGGGCCATGCGCGCGGTCGCGGAGGCGATGTGCGGGCTCACCAGCACGTTGTCCATGTGCAGCAGCGCGTTGTCGGGATCCACCGGCTCCACCTCGAAGACGTCGAGCGCGGCGCCCGCGATCAGACCCTGGCGGAGCGCGTCGGCCAGGGCGGCCTCGTTTACGGTCGGCCCCCGCCCGTTGTTGATGAAGATCGCGCTCTTCTTCATCGCGCGGAACTCGCGCTCCCCCATCATGTGGCGCGTCTCGGAATTGAGCGGAGCGTGCATGGACAGGAAGTCGGCGCGCTGACACAGCTCGATCAGGCTCGTCACCGGCTCGACGCCCACCGCGGTCATCTCGAGCTCGGCGAGGAACGGGTCGAACGCGATCACCCGAAGGCCGAAGGCGTGGCAGCGGCGGGCCACCGCCTTGGCCACGTTGCCGAACGAGATCAGGCCGATGGTCTGGCCGTAGAGCCGCGGGATGCCCGCGAAGTAGGGCCGGCCCTCGGTCCACTTGTTGTCGACGGTGAGCTGGTGCATCAGCCGCAGGCGCCGGTGCGCGGCGAGGAACATGGCCATGGTGTGATCGGCCACCTCGTCGATGAAGACGTCGGGCACGTTGGTGACCACGATGCCCGCCTCGGTCGCCGCGTCCACGTCCACCGTGTCCGCGCCCACGCTGCCGAGCCCGATGACCTTGCAGTTCTTCAGGCCCTTGATGATGGCCGCGGTGATGCGCCGGTCGCGCGCGATGACCGCGTCGGCGTCCTGGGCCGCCGCGATGAACTCCTCCTCGGTCTTGGCCGGCACCTCCACGATCTCGGCCCCGATGGGATCGAGGGCCTCGCGCTCGATCGAGTAGGCCGAATCGGCCAGGTCATAGGTGATGCTGCCCGACGGCTTCTGCACGACGATCTTGAACTTCCTGGCTCCGGCTGCCATGCCGACGACCTCCTGGATGGTCTGGGGGTGGGTAACGCGGTCCGCGGCCACCAAGGATACGCCGCCCCCGGGCCTGCCGTCGAGGCCCTCTTGTGCTAGGGTTGGCGCTGTCATGCTCGTCGGCGCCTTCGCGGTCGCGCACACCCCGCAGCTGCTGATCCGCCCGGAGACCGAGGATCGCGACCTGGTGCTGCGCGTTCACGCGGCGATGGGACGCGTGAAGCGGCGGCTCGAGGAGCTGCGTCCCGACGCGATCGCGATCGTCGCGGGTGACCACGTCGAGGCCTTCTTCCTGAACGCGGTGCCCGCCCTCGCGGTCTACGTGGGACGCGAGTGCGAGGGCACCTTCGGCCCCTACCGCTACCGTCTCGACATCCACGAGCCGCTCGCGCGGGCGGTGGTCGAGCAGGGCATCGAGCGCGGGTTCGATCTCCTCTACACCCAGGACGCCCCGCTCGACTACGCCTTCTACGTGCCGCTGCACTTCGTGATGCCGGAGCCCGCGCGGCCGATCGTCCCGCTGCACGTCAACGTGTACCTGCCGCCCCAGCCCACCCCCGCGCGCTGCCACGCCTGGGGGGCCGCGCTCGGCGAGATCCTCCGCGCGCGCCCGGAGCGCGTGGCCCTCATCGCCTCGGGCGGCATGTCGCACTTCCCGGGCACCGACCGCTACGCCTCGCCCGAGTTCGACTACGACCGCGGGCTGCTCGACCTGCTGCGCGAGGGACGCGGCCGCGAGCTCGCCCGCGTCACCGGGGAGGAGCTCGACAAGCGGGGCAACATCGAGCTGCGCACGTGGATCACCCTGCTGGGCGCGGTGGGCGACGCGCGGGCGGACGTGTACTGCTACGAGCCCTCCTGGCACCACGGCAACGCGGTGGTGGAGTGGCCGATTCCCGGCTCATGAGCGCGGACGCCCACTACCGCTTCCCGCCGTCGGCGGCCTACCCGCTCAACCGCTGCCTCTACGCGCTCAAGTCCGATCGGGCCTTCATCGACCGCTTCCTCGCCGATCCGGTCGCGGCCACCGCGGAGATGGGCCTCGACGAGGGCGAGCGGGCCGACCTGCGCCGCATGGATCGCGACGCGCTGGTGGCCCGCGGCGCCCACCCCTACCTGGTCTTCATGGCCGGACTGCGGCTCAAGATGGCGGCCGAGCCGAGCACGCTCGAGTACTTCTAGCCGGTCGACACCTCGAGGCGCGTGGCGACCAGCTTCGCTCCGCGCTCCTCGTAGAACGCCTTCACCTTCGCCCCCTCCTGGAGATCGGCGAACCGCCCCTCGCGCCCGTTCACCTGGATCAGGGTACCGGGGACGACCTCCAGCGTCTTCCCGAGCAGACCGAGGAAGATCGAGACGTCCACGCTCTCGGTCCGGCCGTCCACGCGGGTGAGAGTGCCCTCGATCATGCCGGGGGCCCGGACCAGCCGGTCGATGCGTGGCGAGGACGGCTGGAGAGGATGGGGCTGCCCCTGAGCGAAGCCTCGTGGCGCGAGCGCGGCCTGCACCCCCATCAAGGTCGAGAGCACCAGCACCGTCACTGCGAGCATCGCGGTGAACCGTCCAACGGTGAGTCGTGCCATCGCGTGTCCTCCTGTCGTTCCAATGAGCGAGCCGGGCCGCCACCATCGCCGCCGGCGGGTTGGCCCCGCTTGCGCATAGGTCAAGAGCAAGGGCGATACCAGGCCCGGTAATCAGGGGGTCGAAGGCCCGATTGGGTAGCCCGGGCCGCCATCAGGATGTAAGGCTTACACGCGATGGGAACGTAAGATGTTCCAGTGATGTTCCCAGAGAGGAGGCGAGATGAGACGACGACGCTATCGGCGGCTGGCCCGGCG
>WNFK01154445.1_pt1 | contig 56300 bp, 50 predicted proteins | sample 5400281 | NCBI WGS metagenome assembly WNFK01 (sample SAMN13153350, study PRJNA577476) | soil metagenome | isolation source: 20 cm soil on Douglas fir-dominated hillslope | place: USA:California | collected 2013-09-17
GCCATCTCCGAGCGGGTCAGCTCCTCCAGGTACTCGGTCAGCTCCTCCTTGAAGTTGCGCCAGGTGAAGTAGGTGTAGGACTGGGTGAAGCCGGCCTTGCCGAGGGCCCGCATGACCTTGGGACGGGTGAAGGCCTCGGAGAGGAAGATCACGTCCGGATCGCGCTCCTGCACCTGCCGGATGAGCCACGCCCAGAAGTCGAGCGGCTTGGTGTGGGGGTTGTCGACCCGGAAGGTCCGCACCCCCTGCTCGATCCAGAAGCGAACCACCCCGAGCAGCGCGTCCCAGAGAGAGGCCCACGCCTCCGTCGCGAAGTTGATCGGGTAGATGTCCTGGTACTTCTTGGGCGGATTCTCCGCGTACTTGATCGTCCCGTCCGGCCGCGGGTAGAACCACTCGGGGTGCTCGCGCACCCACGGGTGGTCGGGCGAGCACTGGATCGCGAAGTCGAGGGCGATCTCGAGGCCCAGGCCCTGCGCGCTCTTCACGAGACGGCGGAAGCCCTCGAGGGTGCCGAGGTCGGGGTGCACCGCGGTGTGGCCGCCCTCCGCCGAGCCGATCGCCCACGGGCTGCCCGGGTCGCCGGGTCCGGCCGCGAGCGCGTTGTCGGGGCCCTTGCGGGCGGTGCGGCCGATCGGATGGATGGGCGGCAGGTAGACGACGTCGAATCCCATGCGGCGGATGTCGGCGAGCCGTTCGATGCAGTCGTCGAAGGTGCCGTGGCGCCCGGACACCCGGCCCTGCGAGCGCGGGAACATCTCGTACCACGCCGCGAAGGCGGCCTCCGGGCGGTCCACCACCACCGCCAGCTCGCGGTCGTGACGGGTGAGGTCGGGCCGCGGCGCCACGCGGGCCATGAGCTGGCGGAGATCGCCGTCGAGCAGGACGTCGAGGCGCGCGTCCTGGGAGGACGCGCCCGCGACCCGCTCGAGCGCGCGCCCGAGTGAGGCCCGGTCGGGCCCGGCCGCGCCGGCCTGCGCGCGGCGGACCATCTCCGCGCCCTCGAGCAGCTCGCTCGCGAGGTCGGTCTGGCCGCCCGCGATGCGCCGCCGCATCTCCTCCACCCACGAGCCGAAGGTGTCGGTCCAGGCCTCGACGGTGTAGCGATACCGGGTGTTGGCCTCGAGGCGGAACGCGCCGGCCCAGCCGTCGTTGTCGGCCGGCCGCAGGGACGCCTCCCGCCACGCCGACTCGTCGTGGGTGCGGTAGCAGATCCGCGCGGCCAGGAGATCGTGGCCTTCCTTGAAGATGTCCGCGGAGACCGCGAGGACGTCGCCCACGATGCGCTTGGCCGGGTACCGGCCGTCGTCCACCGCAGGACGCACGTGCTCGATGACGATGGGGCGGCGAGCGGGCTTCATCGCCAGCGGTCCACGAGGTAGGGTTTCTCCTCCTCGAACGTGCCGCCCAGGCGCGCCGCGCCCTGCAGCATCGCGAGCGGGGGGCGACCCTGCGTCTCCAGAATCACCGACGCGGCGCGGCCGAGATACAGCGGGGCCAGCGACTGCGCGGCGTGGCTCCGGTAGACGACGCGGGTGCGGTAGGCCAGGACGAAATCGTAGACCACCCGGGTCCACAGCCGGTCCGAGAAGCGGAAGCGCTCCAGCGGCCGATCGCTCAGCTCGAGCACCTGGCCGAGGTTCTCGGGCGCCAGGATCCGCTCCCACACCGGGAGCAGGTCCCGCACGCCCTGGACGAAGCCCACCTGCATCAGGGAGGGATCCACCGGGGGGCCGCCGGGCAAGGGCTCGGGCGGCACGCCGAAGCTCACCACCGGCTCCGAGCCGTGCACGTCGAGCCAGAAGCTCTCGGTGCGGTCGGCGAGCGCGAAGAGTGCGCCGGCCACGCGGCCCACCGTGCGGCCGAGGGGCGCGGAGGGATGGGCGGCGGCGGCCACCGTGCGCGGGCCCAGCACCGACTGGCCCACCGTCAGCCCCTGCTCGATGGCCGCCGCGGGCAGCCAGAACTCGAGGCCCTGCCGCCCCAGCTCGGTGTCCCAGATCGGCTGCTGCAGGAAGAAGTCGGCCGCTGCGCCGGAGCAGGCGAACTCCTCGGCGAGCGGATGCGCGAGCTGGCGGCCGAACAGGCTGCGCATCAAGGGGACCACGAGGGCCTGGGTGAGGGTGCCGTCGTAGCGATAGCGCCGGTAGAGCGGCAGCATGAGGCCGTAGTCGTCCTTGAGCACCGGGAGCGCGAGCCCGCGCAGCCACTCGCTGGTCATGCTGCTCAGGTCGGCGTTGAGCATCACGATCGTGCGCGCCTCGAGCCGCCGGGCCACCGTGAGCACCGCCCGCACCGCGGCGGACCAGTCGAGCCCGTCGTCGCCGTGGCCACCCGGGGCCGGCACCGACACCACCCGGAGGTCGCCGAGGGCCGCGGTCACCGCGGCGGTGGTCGCCTCGGACGGCGTCTGGTCGACGTGGACCACCGCGGCGGCCTGGCCCGCGCAGTGCGTGTCGAGCCCGGTGCGCACCGCGGCCGCGACCGCGGCCAGCGCCGGGATCGGGCCCGAGGTGGCGAGGCCCACCACCACGTCGGCGCCGCCTAGCCCCTCGACTACCGCCTGGACCTCGTCGGGCAGGGTCGCGGTGTCCATCACCGGGTGAGGTGGGCGAGCAGGGCCAGGTAGTCGCTCAGGTGACGGGTCACCAGGAAGTTCCGGCGCACGTGCTCGCGCCCCGCCGCGCCCATGCGGCCGATGAGCTCGGGGTTGGACAGCAGCTGGCGGATGCGAAACGCGGCGCCCTCCACAGTTTCCACGGTATACCCGGTGACGTTGACGACCATCTGAAATGGGATGCCGCCCGCGATGGTGCCGATCACCGGCTTGCCCTTCCACATCGCGCTCGCCACCTCCAGGGTGAAATCGGCCTTGAGCGGCTTCTGGATGGCGATGGTGGCGGCCCGCTCGAGCGCGTTCAGCTCGATCTGGGGATCCGGCGGGAGCAGGATCACCGCGATGTCGGGGTCGTGCGAGGCGGCCTCCTGCACGTCGCCGAGGGCGTCGCCCCCCGGCGCGGGCGGGGGCCCGGCCAGGACCAGGCGGACGTCGTGGTGCCGCTTCACGAGCCGGTAGGCGTTGATCACCCCGACCGGATCGTGCTGGCGCTCGAACGGGCCCACCTGGAGCAGGATCGGCTTGTCGCGCGGCACGTGGAGCCGGTCCAGCTGGAGCGCCTGCTCGCTGCGGGTCATCTCGCGGTTGCGCTCCGAGAGCGGGTCGATCGCGGGGTAGACGATGAAGCGCGGGATGGACAGCGGCGCCGCAAAGCGGGCGAGGGAGAAGACCGCCGCGTCGTAGCGCTGCACCATGGGGCGCAGCGCGTTCCAGAGCTGGGGCTGCGCCGCCGAGAGGTCGTGGTGGCACCGCCACACCCAGCGGGCCGCGTCCCCGCGCTGCTCGACCAGCCCCACCGGCGCCGCGTCGTGGACCATCACCAGATCGGCGTCGAGCTGGAGGCGGCGGGCGTTGTCGAGTCCGGTCTCGCGCAGGCGTCCGAGCATGGCGTCGGTGATGACCTGTTCGGTGCCCGCGAGGCCCTTGGCCACCGCGCGGCTCACCTGGTCGAAGTCCGCGGTGCCGATGGTGATCTCCCAGGTGGTCTCGACGCCCAGGTCGTTCAGGATGGCCACCACCCGGTTGAGACCCTCGGCGAGCGCGCCGTAGCGCGAGGCGCTCACGTGGACGAGCCGCTTGCCGCGGAGGCGCTCGCCGATGCGCATGAGGAAGTCCACCGTGCCGCGGGGCGCCACCTGCCGGTAGTCGTCGAGCTTGAGCAACGCGCCCGGGGCCATCAGGACATCTCCCCGGAGATGGCGTCGCTCAGCACGCTCAGGTGGCGGTCACGGATGCGCTCGAGGCTGCCCGCGTGCGGATCGATGTGGGCCAGGCGATCGGCCAGGTCGGGCAGGCCGAGGGCGCCGCCGACCCACTCCGCGAAGTCGCCCCGGCCGCGGCCCGCGCGGTAGCGGGCCTCGATCGTGTGATAGAAGAGCGCGCTCACGTCTACCTGCGCGAGGGCGTCGCGGAACTCGCCCAGGGTGCGGGCCTGGTGGCCGGTGGGCACCGGCACCAGGTGGACCTGGAGGAAGCGGAAGCGCTTGCCCTGCGTCCGCGGCGGGGCCGTGCCGAGGTGCTGGAGGTGATCGGAGATGGTGGCGATCAGCTCCTCGCGCACGCGCTCCATCGACCCCGCGTGGAACGCGTCGACCGCGGCCAGCCGCTCGGCGAGCCGCACGTCGCGCACCTCGGTGCCCACCCACAGCGAGAAGTCGTTGGGATAGGCCTCGGCGAGCACCGGGCGATGGAGCAGGGCCGCCGAGGTGTGGCCGAAGACCGACTCCACCGGCACCTTCTCGAGCTGCTCGAGCAGCTCGCGGGCGTCGTGAGCCTCGTGGGGCAGGAGCTCGTTCAGGTCGAGGCAGCCGAGGAAGACGAAGGGCTGGGTCTCGCTCATGCGGTAAGCTCTCCGGAATGACGACGTCGATGAGAATCCTGCTCCTGAGTCGCGAGTACCCGCCGCACGTCTACGGCGGCGCCGGCGTGGTGGTGGACCACCTGAGCCGCGCGCTGGCCCGTCGCGCCACCGTCGAGGTGCGCTGCTTCGGCGACCAGGCCCGGGCGGAGCCGAGCCTGCGCGTGCGCGGCTACGCTCCATGGGAGCGGCTGGCCGGGGGCCCGGAGACGGCCTACGCTCCCGCCCTCGAGGCGCTCTCGGTCGGGCTCGCGATGGCCCGCGATCCGGTCGCCGCCGACGTGGTCCACACCCACACCTGGTACGTGGGATTCGGCGGCATGCTCGTGCAGTCGATCCACGACCTGCCGCTCGTGGTCACGCTCCACAGCATGGAGCCGCTTCGACCGTGGAAGGCCGATCAGCTCGGCACCGGCTACGCGGTGTCGAGCTGGGCCGAGCGGCTGGCCGTCGAGCGCGCGGAGCGCGTGATCGCGGTGTCGGCCCAGATGCGCGGCGACATCCTGACCCACTTCCGGGTGGACCCGGACCGGGTGGTGGTGATCCACAACGGCGTCGACGCGGACGCCTTCCGGCGCACCGAGCAGCGGGAGGCCCTCGCGCGGCACGGGGTGCGCGAGCCCTACGCGCTCTTCGTCGGCCGCATCAGCGAGCAGAAGGGGATCTTCCAGCTGCTGGAGGCGGCGCGGATCCTGCCCGCGGAGGTCACCCTCGTGCTCTGCGCGAGCAGCCCCGACACCCCGGAGCTCGCCGCCCGGCTGGAGGCCGCGGTGGCCGGCCGCGCCCGCGTCCGCTGGATCAACGCGATGCTCCCGGTTCCGGAGGTCGTGCAGCTCTACAGCAACGCCGCGGTGTTCGTGTGCCCATCGATCTACGAGCCCTTCGGTCTCATCAACCTGGAGGCGATGGCGTGCGGCACGCCGGTGGTGGCGAGCCGGGTGGGCGGCATCCCCGAGGTGGTGGTCGACGGCGAGACCGGCTGGCTCGTCCCGCCGGGCGATCCCGCCGCGCTCGCCCAGGCCCTCCGAGGCGCGCTCGCCGATCCGGCGCGCGCGCGGCAGATGGGGGAGGCCGGCCGCCGGCGCGTCGAGGCGCACTTCTCCTGGGATCGCATCGCGGACCGTACGCTCGCGGTCTACCGGGACGCGATCGCGGCCAAGACCGCCGCCCGCGAGGCCGCCGACGCGGATCACCGGACGGGCTCCGCGAGGTAGAACGCCACACTCCACGGCGGCAGCTCCCGCCAGCCGGCCTCCTTCAGCCGGAGCGCGTGGAGGCGCCGGCCCCAGTCGGGTCCGACCCCCGGGTGGGGGACCGCGGCCGGGCCCAGGTTGGTGACCAGGCGCAGGGTCCCGGCCGGGAACGCCCACGTGACCTCGAGCGCGGTGTCACCGAGGGCCTTCCACGATGCGGCCGGCACCGGCTCGCCCGCCTGCAGGGGCACGATCGCCTCCGCGCGGAGGCGGAGCAGTGTGCGGTGGAAGTCGAGCCAGTCGCGGTGGGTGGGCTCGGCGAGCCGGCTCCAGTCGAGCACCGAGCGCGCGCGGGTGCTCGCGGCCTGCGGGTCCGGGATGCGCTCACGCACCTCCGGGCTCGCGAATTCCGGGAAGCGCGCGAACTCGCGGCGCCGGCCTTCCGCCACCGTCGGGCCCAGGTCGGGACCCAGATCGGTGAAGAAGAGGAAGGGCTCCGGCGCGGCCCATTCCTCGCCCATGAAGAGCAGCGGCAGGGCGGGGGCGAGCAGCAGCACCGCGGTGGCCGCGCGCACCGCCTCGGGGGCGGCGAGCGCGGTGATGCGCTCGCCCAGCGCGCGGTTGCCGATCTGGTCGTGGTTCTGAAGAAAGCTCACGAACGCGGTCGGCGGCAGGTGCGCACTCGGCTCTCCGCGCCGGCCGTCACGGTACCCCGAGCGCTCGCCCTGGAACGCGAAGCCTTCGGCGAGGCAGCGCCCGAGGTGGGGCAGCGGCGGCTGGTAGTCCGCGTAGTAGCCCCCGGTCTCCCCGGTCAGCAGAATGTGCAGCGCGTGGTGCACGTCGTCGTTCCACTGGGCCTGGTAGAGGGGTCGCCGACCCGCCGCGCGCTCGAGATAGCGGGCCTCGTTGGCGCCGTTTTCCAGGACGAGGTGCACCGGGCGCTCGCGGCCGGGCCCGTCGGCCACCGCGCGGCCGAGCTCCACCAGCAGATGCCCCGCCGAGTCGTCCACGATCGCGTTGACCGCGTCGAGGCGCAGGCCGTCCAGATGGAACTCCTCGAGCCAGTAGAGCGCGTTGTGGATCATGAAGGAGCGGACGATCTCGGCCCCCGGCCCGTCGTAGTTGATGCCGTCGCCCCAGAGCGAGCGGTGGCGCGGGGTAAAGAAGTCGGGCGCGTAACGGTAGAGGTAGTTGCCCTCCGGACCGAAGTGGTTGTAGACCACGTCGAGGAAAACCGCGAGGCTACGCGCGTGGCAGGCGTCCACGAGGGCCTTCAGATCCTCGGGCCGGCCGTAGCTGGACTCGGGAGCGAAGAGCAGGACCCCGTCGTAGCCCCAGCCCCAGCGACCCGGGAAGTCGGCGAGCGGCATCAGCTCGACCGCGGTGACCCCGAGGGCCGCGAGGTGGTCGAGCTTGCCCGCGGCCGCGGCGTACGTCCCCTCGGGCGTGAACGTGCCCACGTGCAGCTCGTAGAAGACCAGGCGCTCGGGCGGCAGGCCGGCCCACGCGCCGTCGCGCCACGCGTAGGCGAGCGGATCGACGACCTCGCTCGCCCCGTGCACGTCCCCGGGCTGATAGCGGGCGGCCGGGTCCGGCACCAGCATCTCCCCGTCGATACGGTAGCGATACCGGGTGCCGACGGGCGCCTCGCGGCTCACGTACTTGGCCCAGCCGCCCGCGTCGCGCGGCATGGGTATCGCCCGCTTCGCCTCCTCGAGCCAGAGCTCGACCCGGTCCGCGCCCGGCGACCAGAGACGGAAGCGAGTGCTGCCGTCATCGAGCGGGGAGGCCCCGAAGGGCATCCGGTGCGCGCGGCGGACCGTGGGCGGGACGCTCATCGGGCCACGGGCGGAGCCACGCGCTCCAGGAGGGCGACCGGGAAGTGGGCGAAGAGGGCCCCCGCGGGCAGCACCACGAGCCCGTCGCGCCGCTCGCTCGGCACCGTGAGGCCGGTGAAGCGGTCGCGGTAGACGCCCGCGAGATCCTCGGCGAGCACCACCGCGGTGTGCTCCCAGGCGGGCGCGCCGAGCAGGATGCGGCCGGTGAGGCCGCCCTGGCGCACGGTGAGGCGCGGCACCGCCGCGACCACCGCGTCCGTCCCGTCGGCGCGCGCGAGCGCCAGCAGGTGGTCGGCGCCCGGGCCGTCCGCTCCGAGGGCGCGATAGCCGCCCACCGCGAAGAGCGGCGCGCGCTCCCGCCGGAGGGTCAGCGCGCGATGGGTGAGATACAGTTTCACGCGACCGTCCGGCCAGTGGGCGAGCAGCTCGGCGCAGAGCGAGGTGGCGTCGGCTCCCGCGGCCGCGTCGGCCGCGATGCGGGCGCGCAGGGCCTCCAGCAGCGCCTGGCGTCGCGCGAAGTCGACCGGCCGGCGGTTGTCGGGATCGACCAGCGCGAGGTCCCACAGCTCGGTGCCCTGGTAGAAGTCGGGGACGCCGGGGACGGTGAGCTTCAGCAGCGTCTGGGCCAGCGAGTTGACCGCCCCGTGGGCCGCCACCAGCCGCTGGAAGGGCCGGAACGCGGGGAGGAAGGGGCCGTCCGGGGCCAGGAGGCCGCGGATGAAGGCGCCCACCGCTCGGTCGTAAGGCTGGCTCGGGTTCACCCAGCTCGTGCGCCGCTTGGCCTCCTTGGTGGCCTTCTCCATGTAGGCGACGAGCCGGGACGTGACCATCTCGAGCGGCTCGTCCTCGTCCCGCGCGGGCCACGCGCCCACCAGGGTCTGGTACAGCAGGTACTCGTCGTTGCTGTCGGGCGCGGCGTGGCCGTCGATCTGCCGCTTGAAGCGCCGGGCGATCCCGCGCCAGCGGCGCACCTCGGCGGCCCATTCGCCCGGCACCTCGGAGAGCACGTTGATGCGCGCGCGCACGTCCTCACCGCGCTTGGTGTCGTGGGTGGAGGTGGCCAGCATCGACTCCGGCCACCGCTCGAGCCGACGCTCGTTGCGCGCGTGGAAGACGAGGCGGTGTCCTCCACCCCCTTGGCGGTCACCGGCCCGGTGGTCTGCTGGAAGCGCATCGCGAAGTGGCGCCGCGCGGCGCGCTCCTCGGGACTGCTGCGGTCCGGGTGGCGCAGCAGGAGCACGTCGCGGACGAAGTCGAAGATCGACACGTTCACGGTCGGGTTGCGGCGCTTGGCCTCCGCGACCGCGGATTCGATATAGCCGCGGTCGCGCGGGCCCGGGGTGTCGCTCCCGTCGTCGCCCACGTAGGTGCGGTAGACCGCGAAGGCGGCGACCACCTCGCGGATCGCGCGGCCGAGGCTCGGGAGGGTGAAGTCGCGGGCGAGGCGGTCGCGCTCGGACATGCGGTCGAGGGTATAGCCCAGCTGATTGATCTCGCTCGCCATCGAAACCTGCATGATGAGCCGCTTCGCCCCGTAAGTGAGATCGGCCATGCGGGCGCCGTCGCCCGCTACCCGCGAGTAGAGCGCGGTCATCTGCCGGGAGGTGCCCCGGTCGACGAAGAGGCCGTTCACCGCGGCGAGGAAGTCGTAGCCGGTGGTGCCGGCCACCGCCCACCACTCGGGCAGGGGCTCGTCCGGACCCAGGATCTTCTCGGCCGCGATCCAGAGCGGCCGCGCCTCGAGGGTGGCGGCCTGGTCCGCGGCGCGGGTCCGGTAGAGGGCGGCGAGCGCGTCCGCCTCGGGGGCGCCCAGCTCGGGAAGCAGCCGCCGCGCGGTCGCGATCAGGGCGCCCTCCTGCAGCCGGCGAAAGTACTCGCCGGGCGCGTAGAGCCCGTCCGGGTGATCGATGCGCAGCCCGGTGACCTTGCCCTCACCGACCAGGCGCAGGATCAGCTGGTGGGTCGCGTCGAACACGTTGCGCCGCTCCATGCGGATCGCGGCCAGGTGGCTCACGTCGAAGAACCGGCGGTAGTTCACCTCGTCGCCGGCCACCCGCCAGTCGGCCAGGCGGTAGGTCTGCGCGGAGAGGATGCCATCGAGGGCGTCGAAGGAAGCGGGATCGCCCGGCACCCCGTTGAAGCGCCGCACCGTCTCCTCGATGTGCTCGCGGATGTCGGCGGACTCCTTGGCGAGGGCCATGAGACGCCGCTTGACGATCTCCTTCTCGCGCAGCCGCTCCTCGACCCGGCGGGGATCGGTCTCGGTGCGCCCGGGGAGGTGCTCGATCGCGGTCAGGATGCTGCGCAGCTCCTGGAGCCCGGCGTCCTCCGGGCCCAGGCGTTGCGCGACCGGCTCGAGCCCGTCGGTCAGGATCTGCGGATAGGTGCGGGGGGTGATGGGCAGGCGCGCGCCGGCGTACCGCAGATGGAAGGCGCCGTCCACGAACTCGAGCGCCAGCTGCTGCGACTCGAGCACCCGGCCGTACTGGTCGGGGAGGATGGGCAGGAGCACGCGATTGCGCAGCTCGGCCTTGGCCGGCGCCCAGTCGATGTCGAAGAACTCGGCCCGCGGCGAGGCCGGGCCGTTCTCGAGCACGTCGAGCCACCAGGGGTTGGCGTCGCCCGCGATCCCCATGTGGTTCGGCACCACGTCCAGGATGAGGCCGAGCCCGCGCGCGGCCAGCTCGGCCGCCATCCGGTCGAAGGTGGCGGCGCTGCCCAGCTCGGGATTGAACGCGTTGTGGTCGGTGACGTCGTAGCCGTGGGAGCTGCCGGGGCCGCAGCGGAAGCAGGGGGAGAGATAGACCTCGCCGATCCCGAGCGCCTCCAGGTACGGACCGAGGGCCGCGACCTCGTCGAAGCCGAGTGCGCTCCCGAGCTGCAGGCGGTAGCTCGCGCGGCGCTCGTGGCGCAGCGCCGCCGCCGCCTGCTGGAAGAGCACGCCGACGTCGATCATGCGGCCTAGAGGTGGGTCAGGGTCTCGCGCGGATGCGGCTCGCGACTGCGGAGGTGGCGCTCGAGGATCTGGCGGGCCAGTCCGCGCCCGCCGAGCCCGAAGGCCAGCGCGAGGGCGAAGATCAGCCCGCCGAAGGTGATCCCGAACGCGACCAGCACCATCTCCTTGCCGATGCCCAGGTGGGTGATGGCGGTGGCGCTCGCGAAGAGGAGCACGCCCCACCGGATGGCCCGGGCCAGGAGCCGCGCCTCGGGCAGGCGGGCGTTGACCGCCGCGATGAGAACGCCCTCGCCGAGGAAGTTCGCCACGAGCCAGCCCACGAGCAGGATCAGCGCGGCGCCCATGACGCGCGGGACCCACGAGAAGACGAACTCGGTGAGACGCCCGGTGCCGGGGATGGCGAGCGCGTCGATGGCCACCGGCAAGAAGAGCACGAGGACGCTCCAGAAGACGACCAGTCCGAGCACCTGCGAGGGCGGCTTGCGCACGCCCGCGCGGTTCAGCGCGGCCACGATGCCCCACGCCTCCGCGCGTCGATCGAAGGCTACCGCCTGCGCGAGCCGGCGGGCGACGCGGGCGCTGACCCACGCACCGGCCAGCCCGACCGCGGCGAGCGTCAGCATCGCCAGGATTCCCGGCAGCACGAGCATCAGCCTCGTCTTGAGATCGGCGAGAGCGGCCCACACGAGATCGCCCCACATATCGGTCATGATCCGCGCCTCCAGGAGAGCAAGGTCGACGCCAACGGGTCGCTCACACGGTACCACGCGGGCCACGCGCCAGAAAGGCGCGACGGGCGGGTCGGCGTTACCGGGCTTCTCCGGTAACGTTTACCGGCGTCCAGCGCGCGTCGCGACGAACGCGTCCGTGGCCGGCGCGCCCCGGTGCGTCCGTTTTCGAGCGCTTAGCCGCGCCGTGCTGGTCCTCCGCTCGCTGGCACAGCGATTGCGGGAGATGCCGCTCGTGCTGATCGTGATCCTGCTCGTGCTGGCGCTCGGCCCGGTGCCCGCCTGCGCGCAAAGCCGGGACTGGGGATACTACCCGAGCAGCGCGGTGACGGCGGCGGGGCTCATCCTGGTGGCCCTCGTGCTCACCGGGCGCCTGTGAGCCGGCGGCCGCGGCGGGCCCGGGTCGTCGCGCCGTGAGCCGCGCCAGTCAGAGCGCCCCCGCCCGGGAGCGCATCGCGCAGGGGTTCACCAAGGTCGAGGACGTGCTCTACGTGGGGTTGGGCGTCGTGCTCGCGGCGGGGGGCGTGGCGCTGCTCGTGAACGCGGTCATCCATTTCGTGCGGAGCCTCCTGGGCGGCGCGATCGGGCCGAGCGTGGTCGCGGTCCTCGACCAGCTGCTCCTGATCTTGATGATCATCGAGATCCTCTATACGGTGCAGGTCTCGTTCCGGGAGCACGTGCTGGTGCCCGAGCCGTTCGTCCTGGTGGCCCTGATCGCGGGGGTGCGGCGCATCCTGGTGATCACCGCGGAGTTCGGCACGCTCGCCAGCCAGGGCGAGTCCGCGTTCCGCTACGCCATGATCGAGCTGGGCTTGCTCACCGCGATGACCGGCGTCCTGGTGACCTGCCTGGTGGGTCTCCGGAAGCGGGACAAGGAAGCGGTGGCCGAGCGGGCCTGATGGGAGGCGCACCGTGAGAATGCGCCAGCTGGACGATGCGGGCGGGCGCCGCACCTTCGTGCTGGTGTGTGACCGGGGCGACGACCCGGTGGAGGCCCTGTCCGACGCGGCCAAGCGCCACGATCTCCGGGCCGCCTCCCTGACCGGCATCGGCGCGTTCGCGGTGGTGACCCTGGGCTTCTTCGACCACGCCCGGCGCGACTACCGCCGCCGCGTCATCCGCGAGCAGGTCGAGGTGGTCTCGCTGATCGGCAACATCGCGCTGGACCGCGGGGAGCCGCGGGTGCATGCCCATGTCGTGGTGGCCCGGGCGGACGGAGGGGCCCTGGGCGGCCACCTGCTCGGCGGCAGCGTGGAGCCGACCCTCGAAGTCACCCTGGTGGAGGCCCCGGCCACGCTCCAGCGGAAGACCGACCCCTCGACCGGCCTCGCCCTGATCGATCTGGACTGAGGGGGTTCGCACGGCGGAGGGTGGTAGTTACACGGTAAAATATTCCCTCTGCCGAATGGCTGGTGCCGATGACAGCAGTAAAGTCGAGTCGGAGCCGCCGATCACAACTATTGATACGAATTAGAGTTACCGTCATGTGCCCGGTACCTTTTTCCACAAAGAATCTCCGGGGCACATCCATTGCAGCCGGGTCGCGCAGCCGGAACCAAATGACTCCATCGACCGACACCAATCACCCGAGAGGGGACGACCAATGAAGCATCGCATTCTGATTGCTGACGACGACGAGTCGGGCCGCAGCGGGCTGGCCGCGCTCCTGACCATGTGGGGCTACGAGGTGCAGGAAGCCGTGGACGGCAAGGATGCGCTCGAGCGGGCGCCGGCGTTCCGCCCCTCGGTTGTGGTCGCGGACATGATCATGCCGGTCATCGACGGCATCGGGCTACTGAAACCCCTCGCGGCGGCGGTGCCCGAGGCGGCGGTGATCCTGCTGACCGCTCACGGCTCGATCGAGACCGCGGTCTCCGCCATGCGGGAGGGCGCCTACGACTACATGACCAAGCCGGTGGACCCCCGCCGGCTGCGGGTGCTGGTCGAGAAGGCGGTCGAGAAGGTCCAGGTGAACAAGGAGGTCACGGTGCTACGCCGGCAGCTCAAGGAGAGCCGCGGGCTCGGGCCGCTCCTCGGGGTGAGCCCCACGATGCAGGAGGTTTACCGCCTCATCGAGATGGCCGCACCCAGCCCCGCCCCCGTGCTGATCATGGGGGAGACCGGCACCGGCAAGGAGCTGGTGGCCCGCACCATCCACCAGATGTCGCAGCGGGCGAAGGGGCCGTTCGTGGCGGTGAACTGCTCGGCCATTCCGGAGACCCTGCTCGAGAGCGAGCTGTTCGGTCACGAGAAGGGCGCGTTCACCGGAGCGATGGCCCGCCGGCCCGGCTACTTCGAGCTGGCCGACGGCGGCACGATCTTCCTGGACGAGATCGCGGAGATGAGCTCGAACCTGCAGGCGAAGTACCTTCGCGTCCTCCAGGACAGCCAGGTGCGGCGCGTGGGCGGCCACGACGAGATCGGCGTCGACGTGCGCGTGTTGACGGCCACCAACAAGGACGTGGTGAAGGCGGTGCAGGAGGGCACGTTCCGCGAGGATCTCTACTACCGGGTCAACGTGCTGACGATCCCGCTGCCCCCGCTGAGGCGGCGGCCGGAGGACATCGCGCTCCTCGCGGATGCGTTCATCGCCGAGTTCAACGAGAAGTACGGGCGGCAGGTGCGGAGCGTGGACGGGGCGTCGCTCAAACTCCTGAACGACCACACCTGGCCGGGTAACGTGCGCGAGCTCCGGAACGTGATCGAGCGGGCGGTGGTCTCGTGCGAGGACGGGCTCATCACGCCCGAGTGTCTGCCGCTGTCGCCGCTCGGCGCTCCGCCGGCGGAGCGCGCGAACGTGGTGGTGCTGCCGCTGGGAACCACGCTGGACGACGGCGAGCGGGCGCTCATCCTGAGGACGCTGCAGTCGGTGAACAACAACAAGACCCGCGCCGCCGAGATCCTCGGCACCACCCCGAAGACGCTCCACAACAAGGCCCGCCGCTGGCGGGAGCTGCAGCTGGATCGCGAGCCGGAGAAGCGAGCCTAGACCGCGCCGCCTAGCGGCGGCGGGAGCCGCCGCTAGGCTGGGCGCCGATCCACACCACCCACGGCCGCGACGACGAGGCGTCCTGTCGGATCTCGACGGGATAGCCCTGCTTCTCGATGCTGCTCGCGAGGCGGCTCGCGGCCGCGCGGTCCGTGAAGGCGGCGGCCGGGGTCCACTCGCGCGGCTCCCGGGGGGCGCGGCGCGGCTCCTCCACCGCCGCGCGAGGCTCGGGGGCCGGGGGTGGTACGGAGGCGCTACGGGCCTCCGGGACGCGAGGCTCGGGCGCGACGGCCGGCGCGGTTGGCGCCGTCCGCGCCGGTGGCAGCGAGGGGATCGGCTCGGGCGCCACTGCGGTCGCCCGCTCCTCGACCTTGGGCTCGTCGGGCACCGGGGGGGTCGTCCGGAACGGGTCGGTTGACATGCGGCCACCCAGGCCGCTCCGCGCATCACCCAGGCCGCCGCCCCGTGCATCACCGCGGGCTGCCTCGGACAACGACGGGAAAGCCTTCGACTCCGGGGCGGGGGAGGCGACGGGCGCGCTCGACCTCCGGGCCGGTACCGCGGAGCCCACGAGGTATGGCAGGCCGAAGAAGATCAGCAAGAATGTGGGAGCGAAGGCCGCCGTGGCGATGGCGAATCCTCGGAACGGGAGGCCTCGCCCGGGTCGACCGGAGTCGTACTCCAGGTATCCCGGCTCGTCTGACTCGTCGACCGGGAAGATGTCCTTGCCGGTGAGCTCGTCCGTCTCCTCGGTGTCAACCAGCCGGGGTCGGACCTCGTCCTCACGCTGGACGTCGTCGTCGCGTTCTCCTTTGAGCCTCAGCATGGCGACGAGGGCACGCAAGCCATGTGCCACCGAGCCGTTGCGGCGAGTCGTGGCTTCAACGGGGATGTAGGTCGGTCGCCGAGGCCGATCGGTCCCACGTGCTCACCCGTGCGCTCAGAGGAGGGGAAGAACTTCTCCTCCGGGCCCGGAATTTTCTTCACGCCAGCATCGGTCGGCGCTCGACGGAGAGCGCGATCCGTTGGCACGCGGGTTGCGGCAGGGCGACGCCTCAGGAGGTGCGCATGCGAGTGATCGGCAGGGTGTGGAGGAGTGGGTCGCCGCGATGGCGAGTGGCCGTGCTCGACGGGGACACCCCGTCGCGCGCGTCGCTGCGAGCCGCCGTCGAGGATGCGGGTGGGATCGTGGCGCTGGAGGCGCCGCTGCGGCTGGACGCGGTGGCCCTGATGCAGCAAACGCGACCGGACGTGCTGATCATCGCGCCCAGCCTCTCCGGGCGACGCGAGCCGGCGCTCATGCCGAGAATCACCGCGGCGTGCGACTGTCCCGCGGTGCTCTTCACGCGCGACACGGGATCCGCGGTGGTGAAGCAGGCCAATCGCGCCGGGGTGTTGGGCTTCATGCTCAAGCCGCTTCGCGCGGCGGAGGTGGCGCCGACGCTCGATCTGGCGCTCGCGCGCTTCCGCGACATCCGACGGATGCAGCAGGCGAGGGCCGAGCGGCCGCTCGTGGACCAGGCGAAGGGTAAGCTGATGACCGACCGCCACCTGAGCGAGGCCGAGGCGTTCCGGTGGCTGCGAAAGCAGGCAATGGATTCGCGACAGCGTCTCGGCGACGTGGCGCGCGCGGTGCTCGCGGAGGAGTGGACCTGGGATCCGCTACCGCAGGGGGCGCGTTGACGCGGCGCGTGCCCGAGAAAGCTTTACACGGTCGGACTGGAACTTCCTACTCGGTCGGGATGGCGCGTCCAGTTGTGGTGGCCGACGGCTTACGGGATGGTAACTTGGGAGCCGAGGGTTGGTCGTGATCCGTGGCATGCCCGATGCAGTTTCCGGGGCCAAGGGAGGAGACCACCATGGAAATCATCGTCGTCGCAGCGATGCTGTCCCTGGTCGTACTGCTGGGGATCGCGGTGAAGCTCTACGATCTCAAGCGCAAGCGCGAGGAGGAAGCGGTGGCGGCCCAGGCGAGAGTCTCCGACGCGCTCCTGATGGACGCCGCGCTGTCGGGCCTGCCGCTCACTCCGACCGCTCATCTGCCGCTCTGGAAGGGCACACCGCTGGTGGTGGAGATCACCGGTGCGGTGCCCCGTCAGGAATTCCGGCGCGCCGCGGTGGACGTCGCCACGCGGGAGATCTCGCGGAGCCGGTCCGACTTCCGGATCGAGGACCGGATCAAGGTGGCCGCCTGAGGATGCGCCTCGGTCGCGTCGCGCGCATCCTGCTGGTGGCGGTCGCGGGACTCGTGGTCTCCGCCCCGGCGTCCGCGGGCGCCGGGGCGCCGACCGATCAGCTCAAGGCCTCGGTCGAGCAGATCCTCAAGGTCCTGGAAGATCCTGCGCTCAAGGCGGAGGCCCGCGCGAAGGACCGTCGCGCCGCCATCCGCAAGGAAGCGGAGGGCGTCTTCGACTTCACCGAGACCGCGAAGCGGGCGCTCGGACGTCACTGGCAGAATCTCTCCGAGAAGGATCGCGAGGAGTTCACCGGGCTCTTCACCGACCTGATCGAGCGGGCGTATATCTCGAAGATCGAGCGCTACAGTGGTGAGCGCATCGCCTACTCGGGCGAAGTCGTCGACGGCGGGCTCGCGACGGTGCGCACCCGCTTCGTCACCAAGCAGGGGACCGAGGTGCCGATCGACTACCGCATGCAGCAGCGGGGCGATCGGTGGCTCGTGTACGACGTGTCCGTCGAGGGAGTGAGCTTGATCAACAACTACCGGACCCAGTTCGACAAGATCATCCAGACCTCCTCGTACGCCGAGCTGGTCCGGAAGATGAAGGCGGCCGAGGTGGGGGCTCCCCCCTCACCCCGGTCGTGATGCGCCCGGTGTGGGGGCTTGCCCCGGTGCGGGCATTTGCAAAGTTCGGAAGCGCCCTGGCCGCGCTGCTGATGAGCCTGATTGCCCTGACCGGGACGCCGGCCCCGGCGCCCGCGGGGGAGCGACACGCGGGGACGGTGCTGGCGGTGGATCCGCAGGCGCGCACGCTCACCGTCGACGAGTTCGGAGTCGGCGGCGAGCGCCGCGCCCTCCGGTTCCAGGTGCCGCGCGACGCGCTCGTCGTCTGGTCGCAGCGGAACCAGGCGGGGCGCGATCTGAAGGACGCGTTCCGTGACAGCACCATCACGCTCGGAGACGTCCGCATCGGCGATTTCGTGGTGGTCGAGCTGTCGGACGATCCCGAGGTGGCCCGGCTGGTGATGGTCACCCTGCGGAGGGGCGCCGGCTCCTGAGCCTCTCACCGCTCTCCCAGAGCGTGCGCGCGGACGCGTGATGGTCGCGTTGTGGGAGGGCCGCTTCCGGGTCCTGCGTCGCCTCACGCTATTCGCGGCCGCGCTGCTCGGGATCCTGATCGTGGTGGGCGGTGGGCTCGCCATCTACTCGCTGCGCGCCCTCTCCAAGTTCGAGCGCGTCGAGGCGCGCCGCTCGACCCTTCTCTATGCGGCTCCGCCGGTGCTGCGGTCGGGCGTCTCGGTCGGCGCCCTCGACCTGGCCGGCATCCTGGGCCGTCTCGGCTATCGCGAGGCCCGGACCGCGGCGGGCCCGGGACAGTTCTCCCGATCCGACAGCGCCTGGGACATCTACGTGGGCTCCGGGGCCGGCGGCGCGGGCCGGGTCAGTCTCACCGTGTCGGGTGGGCGGATCACCCACTTGCGCCAGAACGGGACCGAGGTGCAGACGGTGGCGCTTCCGCCCGAGCTGCTCGCGAGCGCGGGCGCCGTCATGGGAGAGAGCATTCGCCCGGTGCGCCTGGCCGACGTGCCTCCGGGGCTGCGCACCGCCATCCTGGCCATCGAGGACGAGCGCTTCTACGAGCACGGCGGGCTCGACCCGCGCGGCGTGCTCCGGGCGCTCTGGGCCAACGTCCGCAAGGGACGGGTCGTCGAGGGCGGCAGCACGATCACCCAGCAGCTGGTGAAGAGCCGGCTCCTCACCCCCGAGCGGACGTATTCGCGCAAGCTCAACGAGGCCCTGCTCTCCACCGCGCTCGAGTGGCGGTACTCGAAGGACCAGATCCTCGAGGCGTACCTGAACGAGATCTACCTGGGACAGGCGGGCGGCTCGGCGGTGCGCGGGGTTGGCGCGGCCTCCCGCGCCTACTTCGGCAAGGAGGTTCACCAGCTGACCCTCCCGGAGGCGGCGCTCCTGGCCGGGATGATCCGGGGCCCCAACAACTACTCGCCGGTCGCCAATCCCGACCGGGCCCGGGAGCGGCGCGACGTGGTGCTGACGCGCCTGCGGGATCTGGGCAAGATCTCGGAGGCGGACTACCGGCGCGCGCGCCGCGAGCCGGTGAAGGCCCGCATCACGCCCGGCAACGGGCTGGTGGCGCCCTACTTCGTCGACTACGTCCGCGCGGACCTCGAGCGCTCCACCGAGATGGACCTGGCCGACCAGCACGGGGTGAGGGTCTACACCACGCTGGATCCGGTGCTGCAGCGCCTGGCCGAGGCCGCGGTGGTCAAGGGAATCGATCGGCTCGAGACAGCGCGGCCGCGCCTGCGCCGCACGAGCCCGGAGGAGCGATTGCAGGCCGCGCTCATCGTGCTGGATACCTCCACCGGCCAGGTGCGCGCGCTCGTGGGCGGCCGCGACTACCGGCTCAGCCAGTTCAACCGCGCGGTCCTCGCGCGTCGCCAGCCGGGCTCGGCCTTCAAGCCGTTCGTGTTCCTCGCCGCGTTGACCCCGCGGCCGGACGGGCCGCGGTTCACCGCCGCGTCGCTGATCGAGGACGCGCCGATCACGGTCATGGTGGACGGCAAGCCGTGGAGCCCGAAGAACTACGACGAGCGCTATCAGGGACAGGTCACGGTGCGGCGGGCGCTCGAGGGCTCGCTCAACACCGCGACCGTGCGGCTCGCCCAGGCGGTGGGCCTGGACACCGTGGTCGGAACCGCGCGGAGCCTGGGGGTGGAAGGCGACCTCAAGCCGGTGCCGGCGTTGGCCCTCGGTGTGTTCGAGACCACGCCGCTCGATCTCGCGCGCGCGTACCTGCCGATCGCGAACGGCGGGATCGCGCCGAGCGGGGGCGTGGTCGACACCGTCACCGACGACTCGGGCCGCGCGATCTGGAGCGCGAGCCGGGGGCCGCGGCCGGTGATCGGCGCGCCCGAGGCGTTCCTCGTCACCTCGCTCCTCGAGGGCGTGATCAACTCGGGGACCGGCGCCTCGGCGCGCGCGCTGGGCGTGCCCGGCGCCGTGGCGGGCAAGACCGGCACCACCAACGACGGACGCGATGCCTGGTTCGTGGGCTACTCGTCGAACCTGCTGGCCCTCGTCTGGGTGGGCTTCGACGACGGAGCGCCGGCGGGACTGTCCGGGGCGGAGGGCGCGCTGCCGATCTGGTCGGAGTTCATGCGCCAGGCCCTCGACATCTATCCGGGAGGCGCGTTCCCGGAGCCGCCGGGTATCACCTACGCGAAGATCGACGCGACCAACGGGCGGAAGGCGACGCCGTACTGCCCGGTCGTGATCACCGAGGTCTTCCTGACCGGAACGGAGCCGCCGCCGTGCGAGGAGCACGGGGGCGTGTCGGAGCAGATCGGCCGGTGGTGGGACAAGGTCTGGGACTGGTTCAAGAAGTAGCCGCCGCCCGCCGCTCAGCTGGCGAGCAGCCGGCCGTAGCGGCGGAGACGATCCTGGATGTCCCCCATGAAGAGGAAGGCCAGCCCGTCGGAATCCGTGCGCCAGACCAGGGCCGGCACGTTGAACGGCGTCCCGTCCGGGGGCCGGAAGCGGAGCTGGGCCGGCGTGCCGATGTCCAGCCGCTCCCGCGGCCGCACCTTCGTGCCGCGGGCCGAGATGTCGACCGTCTGGAGGAGGAAGCGACGCTTCCCGGCCTCCACCACGACGAGCCAGGAGACGTCCGAGCGGGGATGCCGGCGGCGATCGCTCTGTCGTGTCATCATGGGCGCGGCTTGGAGCAACCGACGTGCCTGGACTCGGAAGACAGGATTTGCAGCCACTTGGACTATGGTCAGGGAAGTATTGGAGCGTCACCATACCGTCGTGACGCTGACAGTGTCCACCACGCGGCGGCCGGTTTTCTTGCCCGCTCAAAGCGTGTAGAGTCGTCCCGCCAATGAGCGTCCCGACAGCGGAGGTCGTGATTTGCGGGGCCGGTATCGCCGGCGTGGCGGCGGCGTATTACCTGGCGGTCCGGCGGGGCATCCGCTCGGTGGTGCTGGTCGACGAGCGCCCGCCGCTCTCGCTCACGAGCGACAAGTCGGCGGAATCCTACCGCAACTGGTGGCCGGGTCCCGGCGACGACATGGCGGCCCTCATGAACCGCAGCATCGACCTCATGGAGGAGCTGGCGCGCGAGAGCGACAACGTGTTCCTCATGAATCGGCGCGGCTACCTCTTCGCGACCGCTCAGCCCGGGCAGATCGAGGACTACGTGAAGGCCGCGGAGGACGCCGCCGCACGGGGCGTCGGCCCGCTGCGCCTGCACCGATCGGCGGGCGGAGACTATCAGCCGTCGCCGGCGACCGGCTACGAAGGGCAGCCCACCGGGACGGACGTCGTCACCGATCGGAGCCTGATCCGCCGTCACTTCCCCTACCTCGCCGAGGAGACGGTCGCGCTGCTGCACGCGCGTCGCTGCGGCTGGTTCAGCGGCCAGCAGCTCGGTATGTACATGCTCGAGCGCGCGCGCGAAGCGGGCGTGCGCCTGACCGAGGGGCGAGTGGACGCGGTGGAGACGGTAGGGGGACGCGTCACCGGCGTGCGGGTGAGCGGCGCAGGAGGCGGCCGCACCATCGGCACGCCACGCTTCGTGAACGCGGCGGGACCGTACGTCAAGGAGATCGGGCGCCTCCTGGACGTCGAGATCCCGGTGTTCTGCGAGCGGCACGCCAAGGTTGCCTTCCACGATACGCACGGCGTGGTGCCGCGCCACGCGCCGATGATGATCTGGACGGATCCGGTGAGACTGCCGTGGTCCGACGACGAGCGCGAGGAGCTCGGGCAGGCGGAGGGGCTCCGGCACCTGCTGGACGAGATGCCCGCGGGCGTCCACGGCCGGCCGGAGGGCGGCGGGGACAGCCCGGTGATGCTCGGGGTGTGGACCTACGACGTGGAGCCGATGGAGCCGCGCTTCCCGGTGGAGTTCGATCCCGCGTACGCGGAGATCGTGATCCGCGGGATGACCCGCTTGATCCCCGGCCTGGGAACGTACGTCCCGCGTCTGCCGAAGCACTTCGTGGACGGCGGCTACTACACCAAGACCGAGGAGAACCGGCTGCTGTCGGGACCGCTGCCGGTCGAGGGCGCGTACGTCCTGGGAGGCCTCTCCGGCTACGGGATGATGTCCTCGAACGGCGCCGCTGATCTCCTGGCCGACTACATCGCGGAGCGGCCGCTCCCCCGGTACGCGCCCGCGTTCCGTCTCGATCGCTACCGGGACCCCGCCTACCGGACGCTGCTCGCGGAGTGGGGGGATTCCGGCCAGCTCTAGCTCTAGCCCCAGTACTGCATCGCGTCGCGCAGGATCAGCTCGAGCTCCGACTGACCCACCGGCCGCGGCGCCCCCGACAGCAGGCGCGGCTGGCGCAGCGTGCCCTCGATCAGGGCGGGCACGTCGCGCTCGGCGTAGCCGATGGCGGTGAGGCCGTTGGGAATGCCGATATCACGCATGATCGAGAGCAGCGCCCGCGGCAGCGCCTCGCGCCGCTCCGCCTCGCTCAGGTCGGCCACCGGGACCCCGAGCAGCTCGGCGGCGCGGAGGTGGCGCTCCGGCGACGTCGCGTAGGTGAAGCGGAACGCGGCGGGGGCGGTGAGGATCACCGACATGCCGTGTGGCACCATCGGGTGGCGGGTGCGGTAGCCGCTCGGGACGTAGTCGCGCACGAGGCCTGCGATCGGATACGCCACCGCGTGGGGGATGTGCACCCCCGCGTTCCCGAACCCGATCCCGGCGTAGTTGGCGGCCAGCGCCAGGTGCAGGCGCGCCTCCACGTCGAGGCCGTTCAGCACCGCGCGGCGGAGGTAGCGCGCCGCGTACTCCATCGCCTTCTCGCACCAGATGTCGCTCGCCGGGTTCGCGCCGATGTAGGCGGGCCGATCCGGCGGGTGATGCTTGGGGCGGGCGTTGTAAGGCCGGGTGGTGTAGGACTCGATGGCGTGGGTGAGGATGTCGGCGCCCGCCGCCGCGGTCACCTCGGGCGGCGCGCTCAGGGTGTTGAGCGGATCGACCACTCCGAGCGCGGGCCGCAGGAGCCGATGGGAGACTCCCGCCTTCACGTTCTGATCGACGACGTGTGTCACCGCCACCGCGGTGGTCTCGCTGCCGGTTCCCGCGGTGGTCGGAACCGCGATCAGCGGGCGCATCGGGCCGGGTACCGGCACGCCCCGCCCCACCGGCTTGTTGATGTAGTCGAGCAGCGGAGCCGGGTAGCAGGTGAGGAGGTTCGCCGCCTTGCACGTATCGATGGTGCTCCCGCCGCCGACCGCGATGAGACCGTCGAATTCCTTGGAGCGCGCGTACTCGCCCGCCTCCTCCATCGACCGGTCGGTGGGCTCCACCTCGACGCCGTCCCACACGTCGGCCTTCACGCCCTGTTCCTCGAGCAGCGCGCGCACCCGCTCGGACAGGCCCAGCTCCGCCACGTGGCGATCGGTGAAGATCAGAGCCTTCTTGATGCCGAGGCGGGTGGCGTCGAAGCCGATCTCGTCCATGGCTCCCAGCCCGAACTTGATCGGCGAGTTCTCCATCACGAAGACGGTCTCGGTCGGCAGGGTCACGCCCTTCATACGGCCTCCAGTGGGTGACGAGGGATCGGGCGGCCGGCCCCGAGGCCGGCGTGGCGGTCATTATAGCGTCGGCATGCCGTCGACGCGGGTCGCGTGTTGCCTGGGAGCGGCAGCCTGCGGTATGTTCGGCCCGCCCACAGGGAGGGAAGACCGATGACGCTCTTCGCCTGGATCGTACTGTCGCTCCTCCTGCTCGCTAGGCCGGTGGCCGCCGAGCCCACCCAGCTCACCATCGTCCAGCCCGCCGAGGCGACCACGATGGACCCGGGTCGCAGCACGCAGGTCCTCACCGTCAACTACTTCTACAACCTGTACGACTCGCTCACCCGGTGGGACGCCGCGCTGCAGCTGCAGCCGGGCCTGGCCACCTCCTGGAAGGCGGTCAACGACATCACCTGGGAGTTCACCCTGCGACCGGGTGTGAAGTTCCACGACGGCTCTCCGCTCACCGCGGAGGACGTGCGGGCCACCATCGAGCGCAACCTGGTGCCGGGGAAGACGGTCGTGACCGCGGGCTTCACCACCATCGAGTTGGTGCAGGCGGCGAGCCCCACGCTAGTGCGGGTCGTGACCCGGAAGCCGGATCCGCTCCTGCCGGTGCGCATGGCGCAGATGGGCTCGCAGATCCTGCCCGCCCGCCTCACCACCGACGAAGGCGCGAAGGAACTGGCGCGTCGCCCGATCGGCAGCGGGGCGTATCGCTTCGTGGAGTGGGTGAAGGACGAGCGGCTCGTCATGGAGGCCAACCGCGACTGGTGGGGCTGGGAGGGCCGCCCTCCCTCGGTCGACCGCGTGCTATGGAAGGCGATCCCCGATGATTTTCCACGCTTGGTCGCGCTCGAGAAGGGCGACGCGGACATCGTGACCAGCGTCCCGCCCGACCGCATCAGGTCGGTCGCGGAGGGCCGGAACACCCGCGTGGTGAGCGTTCCGTCCACCCGCACCGTCGAGTTCAACATCAACTCGACGCAGCCGCCGCTCTCCGACAAGCGGGTGCGCCAGGCGCTCCACTACGCGCTCGACGTGCCCGCGATCATCCGGAGCCTCTTCGCGGGACTCGGCCGGCCGCTCGTGGGCGGGCTCGCCGACACCGACTTCGGCTACAACCCTGCGCTCAAGCCGTATCCCTACGACCCCGCGCGGGCGCGGGCACTCCTGGCCGAGGCGGGCAGCCCCGGCGGGATCGACGTGACGCTCCACGCGGGGATGGGCACCATGGTCAACGACAAGCAGCTGCTCGAGGTGATCGCCGACATGTGGGCGAAGGTGGGCATCCGCGCCCGCGTGGCCATGATGGAGATGGGAGCGCGGCAGCGCATGGTCAACGAGCGGGCGCTGCCGGCCGGGGGCTTGCTCCTGATCAACGTGCAGTCGACCCTGCTCGACGCCGACGGAAGCCTCTGGCGCATCCTGCACCCGACGGGGCTGGGCGGCCGCTACTGGGCGGGAAGCCAGCCCGGTCACCGCTTCCACGAAGTGATGGAGCAGGCGCGTTACACCCTCGATCCCAAGAAGCGGAAAGCGCTCTACGTCGAGGCGACCCAGCTCTTCGACGACGAGAAACCGTGGCTCGAGCTATTCCAGGAAGTCATCGTCTACGGCACCTCGAAGCGCGTCACCTTCCGACCCCGCCCGGACTTCCGTCTCATCGTCGCCGAGATGACCATCGCCCCGCGCTAGCGCGGATCGCGGCCAGCCCATCGCGGACCGGCGCGGGGAGGTACGAGGAGCGGGCCGATCGGCGCGAGAATGGCCACGTTCCGGCCCACGTTGGCCCGAGGGGATGGCGCAGCCTGGCCACGCCGGCCGCCTCGATGATGCGCTCCACCGCGGCACCGGGAAGCGCGTCGTCGACGACGACGGTCTCGGCCGGGATGGCGTCGCGTCGCCGCCATCGAGGGGGCGGGGCTCGGGGCGGGTGGTCCGGCGGAAGGCTAGGAGGGCAGGGCGACGCGAGAGAGCAGCTTGAGGTCGTCCAGCAGCGCCCCCGCCCCGCGCACCACGCAGGTGAGCGGATCGTCGCTCACGCGGATCGGCAGGCCGGTCTGGTCGTGGAGCAGGGGACCGAGGCCGCGCAGCAGCGCGCCGCCGCCTGACACCACGATGCCCTTGTCCACGATGTCGGCCGCCAGCTCGGGCGGGATCTGCTCGAGGCAGGTATGCACCGCGCTCACGATGGCCATGATCGGCTCGCGGAGCGCCTCGCGGATCTCCTCGCCGGTGACCAGGATGGTCTTGGGGATCCCGACGATCAGATCGCGCCCCTTGACCTCCATCGTGAGGTGCTCACCCGGGATCGGGTAGGCCGAGCCGAGCTTGAGCTTGATCTCCTCGGCGTGCCGCTCGCCCACGAGCAGGCTGTAGCTCTTGCGGATGTGCTGGATGACCGAGGCGTTCATCTCGTCGCCCGCGATCCGAACCGACTTGCAGTAGACGATGCCGGACAGCGACATCACCGCGACCTCGGTGGTGCCGCCCCCGATGTCGACGATCATGTTGGCTCCCGGCTCGGCCACCGGCAGCCCGGCGCCCAGCGCCGCCGCGATCGGCTCCTCGATGAGGAAAGCCTCGCGGGCGCCCGCCTGGCGCGCCGACTGACGCACCGCGCGCTTCTCGACCTGGGTGATGCCGGAGGGCACCGTGACCACCACGCGCGGGTGGACGATGCTTCGCCGCTGTCGGGTCTTGGCGATGAAGTAGTGGAGCATCTTCTCGGTGCTGTCGAAGTCGGCGATGACGCCGTGCCGGAGTGGGCGCACGACCGAGATCGTGCCCGGCGCGCGGCCCAGCATGGCCTTGGCCTCGTGCCCCGCCGCGAGCACCGCGCCGTCCTTCATGGCCACGATCGAGGGCTCGTTCAGGACGATGCCTTGCCCCCGGACGTACACGAGGGTGTTGGCGGTGCCCAGGTCGACCGCGAGGTCGTCGGCGAGGAAGCCCATGAGAGATGTCAGGCGCATGCCCCACTCCTTTCGCGGGGGACAGAACGCAACGGATGTGCCAGAGGGGCGGGATGTTTCGACGACGCGGAATGGTTGCCCGAGTCTGTTCTTCCACAATAGGCAGGGGTGACGGCTTCGGCCGCGCGGTCGAAAGTGTCAGGTCGTGTAGGTTTTACATGACACTCGCGTAAAAACTACTCCGGACGAGCGGTTCCCAGGGCCTTGTCAGGCAGGGGAACGCGTCGTAATCTTGGGGCCGCGCGCCGGGCGGCGTGGGAGAAGGGAAAGGACAGGACACCGGATGGAGGCCACGCGCAAGCCACTCGCGAAGATCGAGGGACGGAAGCGGATGCAGGTCAGCGGCCTGACCGTCTCGTGGCACGGCACCCGCAGCCTGAAGGACTGGGTGGCGTACGTGGAGGACGGTGACGATCACGGCCGCCTCGTGCTGGCCCACCAGGTCTCCGAGCGGACGGTCAAGGGCCTCCTCGCCCGCATTCAGAATCTCTCCCGGGACGAGTTACACGCGATGGGTCGGCCGGTCGAAGCCGTGGCCCAGCAGGGCGGCGGGCCTCCGATCCGAAGGCCTCCCGGCGCCGGCCAGGCCACTCCGGGGTCCGAGATCGCGGTGCCCGCGACCGGTCGGCAGCTCGCCCTGACCGGCGACGGCGTCGGGGAGTCCAGTCCGACCGAGCGCTCGCGCCGCCGACGGCTGGCCACCGCGGTGGAGACGACGGCGCCGGAGACCCGGCGCGCGGCCCGCGCGGGAGCGCCCCGCGACCTGGCCGGTACCGTGCGGCAGCTCCGCTCGCGTCTGGAAACCCTCGAGGAGGAGCAGGAGCAGCTACGCGCCGAGCTGGCGGTGCTGCGGGGGGAGGCGGAGGTCTACGACGGGCCGCCCAGTATCTTCGTGACCGGGTGGTTTCGCGCCACCCTGGTGCTGATCGTGCTCGCGATCGTCGTGGTGGTCACGGTGCCGTGGCTGATGGATCTGTTCGAGGGCGGGACGCGCGAGCCACGACCACCCGTCCGCACCGACGCACCGACGGGTACCCCGACCCCGCCTGGACGCTGAGGGGTCGTTACTGCTCGGCGCAGCGCAGATCGGCGCGCGCGTACTCGAGACCCCTCGGGTAGTAGTGAATCGTTCCCGAGTCCCCGTCGCGCGTGAATTCCTCCGCCGACCAGCTGTCGTTGATGGCCTTGAGCGTGACGATGTGTCGCTCGAGCGCGATCTTGCACTCCTCCGCGGTCTGGTAGCTGCCGGCGACGATTTGGTCGGTCTGCAGGCGGGGCACGCGGGCCAGCCAGCGCAGCACGATGGTGTCGAGCGGGTTGTCCTTGGCGATGATGGACAGGTCAGACCAGAGCAGCCACACCAGGCTGAGGGCGCCGATCCATTTCCTCATGTCCCGATGACTCTAGGACTCGCGCGCGGGCCTGTCAAGGCGGCGGGGATCGCCGCGGAACCCTCGGGCCTGGCCGCAGGTTGAACACGGCACGTGCAGGAAAGCGGGCTCCGGGGAGGTAGAATAGCCGCGCATGGAGACGATCCTGGTGGTGGACGACGAGATCCAGGTGAGAGCCCTCGCCCGGGACATCCTGGTGGGCGCCGGCTATCGTGTCCTCGAGGCGGAGGACGGGGAGACCGCCCTCAAGATCACCGAGGAGCACCAGGGGGCGATCCACCTGCTTCTCACCGACATCATGATGCCCGGGATCAACGGCAAAGAGCTCGCCGACCGGATCGCCGCCCTCCGACCGGACACCAGGATGATCTTCATGTCCGGGCGGGCCGCCGAGGTGATCAGCGACGCCGGGGTGCTCATTCCGGTCGATGCGTTCGTCGCGAAGCCCTTCACCGTCGAGCGGCTGCTCAACAAGGTCCGCGAGCGACTCGAGTATCGCTCGCCCTTCTCCCGGCCCCGCTAGCCGGCGCCTCATCCGGCGCCGGGTCCCGCCTCCCGCATGGCGAGCCATGACGCCGATCCGATCGAGGCGCTGTTCGCCCGTGGGGTGACCGACGGGCTCCCCGCGGTGCCGCCCACCGCGGAGCGGGTGGCGGCCGCCGTCGCGGCGAGCGGGCGGGGAGCCGACGAGCTGGTGGCCGAGATGCCGCCGCGCTTCGGCCGCGCCACCGTGCAGAAGATCGCGATCAACGCGGTCATGGCCGGCTGCCGGCCGGAATACCTGCCGGTGGTGCTGGCCGCGGTGGAGGCGATGTGCGACGAGCGCTTCTGCCTCCTGGGGGTGTCCGGCACCACCGACGCGGTGGCTCCGCTGGTGATCGTAAACGGCCCCATCCGCGCCGCGCTCGACATCAACTCGGGGGCCGGCGTGTTCGGCCCCGGCTGGCGGGCCAATGCGACCATCGGACGCGCGGTGCGCCTCTGCTGGGTGAACATCGGCGGGGCCCAGCCGGGGGTCATCAGCATGTCGACCTTCGGGGGACCGGGGCGGTACACGTACTGCATCGGGGAGAACGAAGAGGCGAGCCCGTGGGAGCCGCTCCACGTCGAGCACGGGTTCGCGCCCGGCGATAGCACGGTGGCCGTGATGGCGGCGGAGGCCCCCCAGATCGTCGCCGACACCCGGAGCCGCTCCGCGCCGGATCTGCTTGCCACCCTGGTGCGGAGCGTCGAGGTGGTGGCTCACCACAAGGCCACGGGGCTGGGCGACACCGCGCTGGTGTTCTCGCCCGAGCACGTGACGACGCTGGCGGCCGATGGCTGGTCGAAGCGCCGGGTGCGGGAGTACCTGTGGACGCGTCTGCAGAAGCCGGTGCGTGAGCTGGTGCCGGGACGAGACGGTGGCGAGGGGCTCTCCGACGAGGCGCTCGCCGCGTTTCCGGAGGGCGCGCAGAGTGCGGCGCTGGTGCCGAAGTTCCAGTCGCCGGAGTGCCTGAAACTGCTGGTGGCGGGCGGGGCCGCGGGCCGCTTCACCGCGATCGTCCCGGGATGGCCCTTCCGGAACGCGCCCTCCCGGCTGGTGTTCCGGAAGCTGCCCTAGCCGCTGTCCATCTGCGCCGGCCGGTTCACCCGGTCGCCGGGCCGGAGGTTCAGGATCGCCTCCGGGAAGACCCGCGCCAGCCAGCCCACCACGTCGTTGACCGTGACGATGCCGATCGGGTGGTGCTGGGCGTCCACGAGCGGGACGGTGCGGTAGCCGGCCGCGTGCATGCGGTTGATCGCGAAGCAGATCCGGTCGTCGGGCGCCAGCGCTTCCGGGTCGGGGGTCATCACGTCGCCGATCCGCGTCGTCGCCAGGTCGCGTCCGAGGCTGACCACGCGGGTCAGGAGGTCGCGCTCGGTGAAGATGCCCGCGAGCCGGCCGGTGCCGTCCACGATCACCACCGCGGCCCGCCGGTTGTCGACCATGCGGGCGACCGCTTCGGCGACCGTCGTATCCGGGGAGACGCGAACCGGCTCGCTGGGGGCGAGCAGACGCACCTCGTCGCTCAGGAGGGCGTCTTCGAGCTTGCGGAACTCACCGTCGAGGGCTTCGGAGTACTCGTCATGGAACTCGCTCATCGCCGCCACCTCGGGGGTGGCAGCCATGCTAGGACGAGGTCATGGTGCTGTCAAGGCTGTGCGCTCTGGCCTGATGGGAAGGTGCTTACCTACTCAGGGTGGTTCAGCGGCCAAGCACGGTCTGGCTCTTCCCACCCGATGCTGCGCACTCCATAACGTCCATCGCACGTCGCATCGATTCCGCCCACGATCGCATCTAATGTGATCTCTCGCTGACTGCTGTCTAAAGGGCTTCGGCTGCTTCTGTAATGCAACGGCTGACCGGCAAGGATTTTGGCGCGCCACGGAGTGGCGTCGAGGCGCACGGTTGCGGCGTCGAACCGCCCGTCGTGGCACCGAGTTTGCCCGGTATCGAACGCCTTGAAAGTCATTTGCCCGCGGTGTCGGCAGGAGGGGAAGCCGTGCCTCCTGGTCACGATCGATATCCCGGGGGACGACCGCGAAGTGCACGGGCTCTGCTGGACCCACCGGCTGCGCCTTCTCGCCCGGAGCGAGGATCCCGCGGCGACCGATCCCGGGCAGCGCTGAGCCATGTTGCTGACCGGCCGATTCCGACGAGTCTCACTGTGGCTCTGGAGCACCCCGACGCGCGGGCCCATGCAGGTGTTCGTTCGCCCCGACCGGCCCGCGCTGGTGGAGCGCATGCAGCGGCTCTTCGCGGAGGACTCCGGCGAGGTCGAGGTGATGCTGGACCGGCGGCGCCGCGAGCGGCGGAGCGCGGCGGCGGCGTTCGAGCCGGAGCGCCGGCGCGCCGATCGGCGCCGGCCGCGCGTCCCCCGGCGGGTTCCGGGCGCGGCGGTGGCGATCGGCCACACGTCGCGGCCCGGGCTGGACTACACTCCACTCAATCGTACGAAAGGAGAGGATCGGATGATGAGCGTCGAGTCCAAGCAGATGCGCGATGGCGATGAAGTGCGGCGCTGGCTCGAGGCGGGGCAAACGCAGCTGGCCTCGCTGCTGGAATTGCTGCACGAGCACGACCGCCTTCGCGAGCGGGTGGAGGCCTCCGAGCGCGAGAATGAGCGGTTGCGCGGCGTGACCTACGAGAACGAGCAGCTACGTAACCGGCTCGAGACCTCCGAGCGCCAGGCGGAGCACCTGCGCCAGAGCATGAGCGAGCTGCGGGGGGAGAACGAGCGGCACCAGAAGGAGCGGGAAGACGCGGCGGAACGGCTCAACCACCTGGTCAACGAGATCGCGCAACGGCTGCGCCCGGGCGGCGGGACACCGCGCTCCTGAGCCGGCGACCGGAGCCCTCGACGCGCGACGCCTCCGTCCGGTGAGGGTCGCGCCGCCAATTTTTGTCCGCTCTCTGGCGCGTGGTGCGCGTCAGGGAGCGGGCATGCGCGCGAGTTCAGCGGTTTTGCGAGCGGGTTCCCGCTGGCACTCGCGTTGCACCCATCACCAGGCTGGTGGCCCTGCGCAGAACTTTCTCTATGAGCGAACCCGTGATCGAGACCGAAGAGAAGCCTCGCGTGCTCCTCGTGGACGACGAGGAGGGAGTGCGCATGAGCTTGCGCGCCTTGCTCGATCGCGAGTACCGGATCTCGAGCGTGGCGAGCGGCGAAGCGGCGGTCGAGGAGCTGCCGCGCTTCCGGCCCGACCTGGTGCTCCTCGACGTCAAGCTCCTGCCCAGCATGAGCGGGCTCGACACGCTCCAGTACATCAAGAGCTTCGACGAGCGGATCGAGGTCGTGATGATCACCGCCTTCGCCTCCCTCGTCACCCTCAACGAGGCCTTGCGTCGCGGGGCGTTCGGCTACCTGATCAAGCCCTTCCCGCGCCGGGACCTGGCCCTTATGGTGCGCGATGCCCTGGCCCGGCGCAGCGGCCGGGTCGACGGGGGGTGACCGAATATATCCGGTCGTTGACAGAAGCGCGCGGTGCGGTGAGAATTTCCCGGTACGTGCTTTCACTGGGACGCGGGCCCGCCGGGATCCGAACGTCGTGTCTCTCACCGGGAGGACGTCATCCATGAGTCTCACGAGTCAAGTCGAGAAGTGGGTGGATGAGGTCGCCGCGCTGACCGGCCCGGCGAAGATCGCCTGGGCCGACGGGTCGAAGGCGGAATACGACCGCCTTGTCGACGACATGCTGCGGGACGGCACCCTGCTCCCCCTGAACTCGCGGACCTACCCGAACTGCTATCTGCATCGCAGTCATCCCTCCGACGTGGCGCGCACCGAGCAGCTGACCTTCATCTGCACACCCACACGCGAGGAGGCCGGGCCCACCAACAACTGGATGGCTCCCGCGGAAGGCAAGGAGCGGCTCAAGGGGCTGTTCCGTGGCAGCATGCGCGGCCGCCCGATGTGGGTGATCCCGTACCTCATGGGGCCGGCCGGCTCGTCGATGAGCCGCGTCGGGGTGATGGTCACCGACAGCGCCTACGTGGTGGCCAGCATGCACATCATGACGCGCGTGGGAGCGGTGGCGCTTGAGCACATGCGCGACGGCGACGACTTCATCCGCGGCCTGCACTCCCTCGGCGACCTTTCGCCGGATCGCCGCTTCATCATGCACTTTCCGGAAGAGCGGCTGATCTGGAGCGTGGGCTCGGGCTACGGGGGCAACGCCCTGCTCGGCAAGAAGTGTCACGCCCTCCGCATCGCGTCCCATCAGGCCCGGACGGAGGGATGGATGGCCGAGCACATGCTGATCCTCGGCCTCGAGGACCCCGAGGGACGGATCACCTACCTCGCGGCTGCCATGCCGAGCGCCTCCGGCAAGACGAACCTTGCGATGGTGGTCTCGAGCCTGCCCGGCTACCGGGCGTGGACGGTCGGCGACGACATCGCCTGGATCCACGTCGACAAGCACGGTCAGCTGCGCGCCACGAACCCGGAGCGCGGCTTCTTCGGGGTGGCACCGAACACCAGCGCCAGGACGAATCCGAACGGCGCGGCCATGGTGCGCTCGAACACCATCTTCACCAATGTGGCCCTCACCCCATCCAACGAGCCGTGGTGGGAGGGGATGGGGCCCGAGCCGCCCGCCGGCCTGCTTGACTGGCAGGGCAAGCCGTGGACCCCGGGATCGGGCCCGGCCGCGCATCCCAACTCACGGTTCACGGTACCCGCGCAGCAGTGCCCCTCCATCGCGCCGAACTGGGAGGATCCTGAGGGCGTACCGCTCTCCGGGTTCATCTTCGGCTCGCGCCGCGCGCGGGTGGTTCCGCTCGTCTTCGAGGCGTTCGACTGGGATCACGGGGTCTTCCTCGGCTCCGCGATGGGCACCGAGACGACCGCGGCCATCACCGGCCAGGTCGGAGTGGTGCGGCGCGATCCGATGGCCATGATCCCGTTCTGCGGCTACAACATGGCCGACTACTTCGCGCACTGGCTGTCCTTCGGTCCGAAGCTCAAGAATCCGCCCCGGATCTTCCGGGTGAACTGGTTCCGGCGCGACGGCGACGGCCGGTTCCTGTGGCCGGGCTACGGCGAGAACGTGCGGATCCTCAAGTGGATCGTCGAGCGGATCCAGGGCGGCGGGAAGGCGGTCGAGACGCCGATCGGACACGTGCCGGCGCCGGGAAGTCTCGACGAGTCGGGCCTGTCGCTCGCCCCCGGCGCGCTCGACGCCGCCCTGCACGTCGACCGCGAGGAGTGGCGCCAGGCGCTCGACGAACTGCGCGAGTTCTACGAGCAGTTCGGCGAGCGCATGCCGGGCGCGATCTGGAAGGCGCACGCCGAGACGGCGCGGCGCTTCGGGCTCTGATCCGAACGTGGCGAGCCATATGAGTCGAGCCGGAGCGCGACGGGCCCTCGCCGGGCTCGGACTGGTGGTGGCAGGACTCTCCGGGTGTGCGAGCAGCGACGCCAGCTTTCCGCCTCAGCAGCCGCCCGCGGCCGCCCAGCACTTCAAGGCGACCGCGCCCGGGCAATTCCCGATCGACGTGTACTTCACGGCCTGGGGTGAAGGCTACGTCATCTACACGCCCGGTCAGGCTCCGATCTACCTTATCTCCGACAAGCAGGGCGGGTTCATCGTCCAGCGTCCCGGCGAGTCCGCTGCCTTCGTCACGCGACGAAAGGACGACAGCGGGTGGAACATCCTCAGCGCCAATGCGCCGGCGACCATGTTCCTGAAGAATCCGGAGGGCGCCGGCTGGATCCTCCAGCCCCCCGGCGAGCTACCGACCCTGATCGTGCCTCTGCCTCAGTAACGCTGTTTCCCAGCTGACACTCGTTCGTCCCATCAACGTACCGCGGGAGCGGCTTGTCCCCAGGTGCGACCCGGATACGCCTTTATTCGCCATCAGTTAACAGACACCTCCCGGTGGCAGGGTGATTGCTCTCCAGTGGATCGCTTTCCACAACGCCAGCAGCCACCAGGAGGCCGCGATGTTCGGATGCAAAGGTGCCACGGGCCTCCTCGCCCGGCCTCCGAGGACCGTGGCCCACCACCTCGGGGCACAGGCGTAGCGATCCCGTGTGGCCCTGGAGTCGGCCCCCCGTCGTCGCCAGCCGCAAGAAGCTGACCGCCTTCCTCGACGAAGGCTCCGACATCGAGGGCAAGTACACCTTCACCGGCACCGTTCTTCTCAACGGGAAGTTCCAAGGCGAGATCGACTCGCCCGACACACTGATCATCGGCGAGCGGGGCGTGGTGAACGCGAGTGTCCGGACCGGAACGCTCGTGGTCAACGGCGAGCTGGTCGGCAACATCTACGCGAGTGAGCGCGTGGAGCTCACCCGCAAGGCCCGCGTCCACGGTGACGTCGAATCCCCGATCCTCGTGCTCGAGGAAGGGGGCACGTTCGAGGGTCGCTGCCGGATGCCCAGGCCCGACGCGATGAATTCGGCTCGCGACGCCACGGCGATGCCGCTCAAGCGCTCATGAGCCAGTCCCGCGGAGGGTTCACTCTGGTCCTGGTGCACGGCGGCGGCAGCCGCATGCTCCACGTGGGTTGCCCACGCTGGCTCCTCTGGGGGATGTTCCTCGTGGTGACCGCGTTCGTGGCCCTGCTCACCGGGACCTGGTGGGACTACTTCGCGCTGAAGCGGGCCCAGATCCAGGCGGCCAGCGTCGAGCGCCGGGTGGAAGAGCAGCGGGTGATGCTCGACTCGGTCGAGCAGCGAGTGGCCGACCTCAACCGCGAGGTGGGAGGTTGGCAGGCCGCGCACCTGCGGGTGTGGAGCACGTTCGGCCCGGCTCCCGGAAGCAGCGTCAAGGGGACGGGCATGGGCGGTGCGATGGCGGTGCTCCCGCTCGTCTTCGCCAACGAGGCGCCGGCCCTGCCGCAGGCGCTGGCGCTCCTGTCCAGCAGCGTGGGCGAGAGCGGGCAGAGCCTGCGCGCGCTCGGGCGCTTCATGGAGCGCACCCGCCCCATGCTCCTCTCGCTGCCTCTGCGCTGGCCGGTGCGCGGACCGCTCAACTCCAGGTTCGGCATGCGGTTGTCCCCGTGGACCGGCGAGCAGGAGTTCCACCGCGGCCTCGACATCAGCGCGAACCGGGGGACCGCGGTCCTGGCCCCGGCCTCCGGCACCGTGTACTTCGCGGGCAACAGCGGGGAGTACGGCACCACCGTCATCCTCGAGCACGGCCACGAGCTGCGCTCGCTCTACGGGCATCTCCAGGAGATTCGCGTGAAGCCCGGCGAGCGCATCGAGCGGGGACAGGTCATCGCGCTCACGGGGAGCACCGGCCGTACTTCCGGCCCGCACCTGCACTACGAGATCCAGATCCACGGTCAAGCGGTAGATCCTCGCCAGTTCCTCTGGGACTAGCCTCGCCGCTCCCTCCTCCGGGGCCTCGCCCCGGCCCCGCGGTTGTGTTGTGATCCTCCTCACTCGACGTCACTCGAATCACCGAGGAGGACTCGCATGCCGTCGCTGTCCGCGAAGGAGCTCACGACCGATCTGCTGATCCGCTACGGCTTTCAGATCCTGGGCGCGCTCGTCATCCTGGGGGTGGGTCTGCTCCTGGCCCGCTACGTGGGCAACCTGACCGGGCGCTGGCTCGAGCGGCGCTCGCTCGAGCCGCCAGTGCGCAGCCTGATGGTGAAGACGGTGCGGGTAGTGGTGCTGATCTTCACCCTCGTGGTCGCCCTCGACAAGTTCGGTTTCCAGGTGGCCCCGCTGGTGGCGGGCATCGGGGTGGCCGGTCTCGGCGTCGGGATTGCGCTGCAGGGCGTGCTGGGCAACCTGGTGGCCGGACTCAGCATCATCCTCACCAAGCCCTTCCGGGTGGGCGAGTGGATCTCGATCGTGGGCGTCTACGGGCAGGTGAGCAGCATCGAGCTGTTCGCCACGACCCTGCTGCACCCAGACCAGTCGCGGGTGATCATCCCCAACCGGAAGGTCGTCGGCGAGATCCTCCACAACCACGGGACGATGAGGCAGCTCGAGCTCACGGTCGGGGTGAGCTACGCGACCGATCTGCCGAAGGCCCTGGCCGCGGCCCACGAGACGCTCCTGGCGAACTCGCGCGTGCTCAAGACGCCGGCCCCGATGGTGGGCATCGCGAGCCTCGGCGACTCGGCCATCAACCTGGCGCTGGGACCCTGGGTCGCGTTGCCGGACTACGCCCCGGCACAGGGCGAGCTGTACCAGTCGGTGGTGGAGCGTTTCCGGACCGCCGGGATCGAGATGCCGTTCCCCCAGCGGGAGGTTCGCCTGCTCGGCGCCGCCTGACCGGAGCGAGCGCTCCACTGGCGTGGCATGATGGCCCCATGGTGCTTGCGGATCAGCCGGTGGGCCTGGCGATCATGGCGAGGGCGCCCCGGGCGGGAGCGGTCAAGACGCGGCTCTGCCCGCCGCTGCGCCCGCCCGAAGCGGCCGAGCTGGCCCGATGCTTTCTCCTCGACGCGGTGGAGCGGGCGGCGGGCGTGGTCGGCGTGCGGCCGGTGCTGGCGTACGCGCCGGTGGAGGCGCGGGGTGAGTTCGAGAGCGTCGCGCCGGGATTCGCCTTGCTGGCCCAGCGGGGGGAGGACCTGGGTGCCCGGCAGGCGCGGCTCATCTCCGACGTCCTTTCCCTGGGACACCAGGGGGCGCTCGTGATCGGCACCGATTCGCCGACCCTGCCTCGCGAGTGCCTCGACGAGGCGGTGAGCCTGGTCATGGCGCCCGACGTGGACCTGGTCCTCGGACCGACCGACGACGGCGGCTACTATCTGATCGGGCTCCGGGCTCCGTGTCCGGCCCTGTTCGAGGGCATGCCCTGGAGCACGTCGGCGGTCCTGCCGCGCACGCTCGATCGGGCCCAGCGCCTCGGGCTCCGCGTGGCGTGCCTGCCCGCGTGGTTCGACGTCGACACCAAGGCGGACCTGGAGCGTCTGGCCGCCGAGCTGGCGGTGACCCCCGGGCTCCTGCCACGCCACACCCGTGATTTTCTCGCCCGGCGAATCTCACCGGGCCCCGCCGGCGTCATACCTGCCGATCATGCAAGTCACGCGACGGACGGCAGAGGAGCAGTGGCGTCGCGCGGCGACTGACCGGCCGGACGGCGGTGCGGTCCTGTCGGCGCGGGGAGTACACTGGGGCGGCCCGGGCGATCCCGAGCGCGTGCGAGCCACGCGGCGGGAGGCCCGGACGATGCCAATGAGGGAGCTGAACCCAGTGTCGATCTCGGCCTGATAGCGCGTGGCGACGCCTACAACGGTCGACCAGAATCAGGGTCCACTCGAGCGGCTGGCTATCTGTGCGCTCGAATACGTCCGCGACGGGATGCGGATCGGCCTCGGCTCCGGCCGGGCCGCGTCGGCGTTCGTTCGCGCGCTGGGGGCGAGGGTGAGGGAAGGGCTCGCGGTGCGGGGCGTGCCGACGTCGGAGAATACCGGGCGCCTGGCCCGCGATCTGGGCGTGCCGCTGGCGGGACTCGACGAGGGGATCATCGACCTCACGGTCGACGGGGCGGATGAGGTCGATTCGCGGCTCGACATGATCAAGGGCTATGGCGGCGCGCTGGTGCGGGAGCGGATCGTCGCGGCGGCGTCGCGGCGGGTCGTCATCCTGGTGGGCCGCGAGAAGCTCGTGCCGGTGCTCGGCACGCGAGGTCGACTGCCGGTCGAGGTCGTGCCGTTCGCCGCTCCGTTGACCATACGCGACCTGGCCGATCTCGGCTGCCGCCCGGTGCTACGGATCGAGGAAGGACGCCCGTTCGTGACCGACAACAGCAACTGGATCGTGGACTGCGGAGTGCGAGCCATCGAGGCGCCGATCGCCTTCGCCCGGGATCTCCGCGCGCTGCCCGGAGTGGTGGACTCCGGGCTCTTTCTCGGCGTGCCGGACGTGGTGCTGGTGGCCGATGGCGCCGTCGTCCGAGAGATGAAGCGAGGAGATCCCGCGGCGTGAGACGGCGGCGGTGAGGGCGATCCGGCGGTATCCCGACGCCGAGGCGGTGAGCCGGGCGGCGGCCCAGGATCTGGTGGAGGTGGCCCGCGCGGCGATCGCGGCCCGTGGACGATTTTGCGTGGCGCTGTCCGGTGGGTCGACGCCCCGGCGCATGTACGAGATCCTGGCCGAGGCGCCCCGCTGGGCCCGGCTCGAGTGGGACCGGGTGGAGTTCTTCTGGGGCGACGAGCGTGCGGTGCCTCCCGACCACCCGGAGTCGAACTACGGGGCGGCCTCCGCCCTTCTGAGCAAGCTCGCCATCGCGCCCGAGCGTGTCCACCGAATCCTGGGCGAGCTACCGGATGCGGAGGAAGCGGGCGTGCGCTACCAGGCGGAGCTGGCCCGCGTGTTCGCGGCGCCCGTCGACGGCCTGCCGCCGATCTTCGACCTGGTCCTGCTCGGCATGGGTCCAGACGGCCACACCGCCTCGCTGTTTCCGTACAGCCAGGCGCTCACCGAGCGACGACGATGGGTGGTCGGCCATCACGTGGCCCGGCTCGGCAAGGCGCGGATCACGATGACGCCGCCCATTCTGAACCGGGCCGCCGAGGTCCGCCTGCTGGTGACCGGAGCCGACAAGGCCGGCGTGCTTCGAGAGGCCCTCCTGGGTGCGCGGGAGCCGGAGCGACTCCCGGTCCAGCTGGTAGCCCCCGAAGCCGGCCGCCTGGTCTGGATGCTCGATCGGGCCGCCGCCGAGCTGCCCGCCGACCGTCGGGTCTGATCGAGCCCCGCCGCCGACGGCCCTGCGCCGCGCGGAGCGGGCCTTAGCCCAGCTCGTGGAGCAGGTGGGCGGTGGTCAGCACGCCCTGGTAGAGGTGATCGAGGCGCAGATGCTCGTTGGGGCTGTGCTGCCGGTTATTGGCGTTGGCGTAGGGCACCACGATGGTCGGCAGCTTCAAGATGTCGGTGAAGGCCCAGAGCGGTACGCTGCCGCCCATGGTCGGCAGGACCACCGCGGGCTCGCCGCCGTGGGCTCGCTCCATCACCTCGATCACGCGGCGGGAGACCGGCAGGTCGGCGGCGGTCTTGGCCGGGTCGTACCCCCGTTGCTCCACCACCCGGATCGCGCGCCCGCGCAGGTCGTCCGGGATCGGGGCGTCGGGCGACTCGATCACCGTGAAGCCCTGGCCCCGGATGTGCTCAAGGATGCGCCGGTATACCGTCTCGACGCGCTGGTTCTTCACGAGGCGCGCGTCGAAGGCCACCGTCGCCTGGTGCGGGATGATCGTCTGAGCTTCCTGACCGGTGAAGCCGCTCTTGAGGCCGCGGATGGTCAGGGTGGAGCGGAACATGAGCCGCTCGAGGTACTCGGGAGGGAGCGCGACGCCGAGCTCCCGCTCGATCGCGGCCCGGTCGAGCGGGATGTGGCCCATGAGGGCGCGCTCCGCCGCGGTGGGCGGGACCACCCCGTCCTCCAGGCCCTCGACGAGCGGGGTGCCATCGGGCGCGGCCATCGAGGCGAGCAGGCCCACCAGGCGCCAGGCCGGGTTGGGAACGCTGAAGTTGCCCGAGTGCACGTCGCGTCGGGCGGACTCGAGGGTCAGCTCGAGCGAGAGAATCCCACGCGCGCCGAAGGCCACGGTAGGACGGCCGCTGGCGTCCTTCGGCCCATCGGTCACCAGGACGAGGTCGGCGGCCAGCAGATCGCGGTGCCGCTCGGTGAAGGGGCCGAAGTGCGGGCTGCCCATCTCCTCCTCGCCGTCGAAGATGAACTTGACGGCCACCCGGGGGCCGATGCCAAGTTCGCGCATCAGCTCGACCGCAGTGAGGTGTGCCCAGATAGGCCCCTTGTCGTCGGAGGCGCCGCGGCCGTAGAGCCGATGGCGGGGCAGGGCTTCGTCGGCGACGTCGCCGAGCCGTAGCACCGGCGCGCCCTCTTCAGCGGCCCGGGCCCGGAGGACCGGCTCGAAGGGAGAGGTCTGGAACCACCCGTCCTGGGGGGCGGGTTTGACGTCATAGTGGCAGTAGATGAGGAGGGTGCGCTCGGCCCCGGGCACCGGGAGGGCTCCGTAAACGGCTGGATTACCGCCAGTTTCCAGAACATGAGCATCGAGCCCGCGCGCCCGCATGACCTGCCTGAGCCACTCGGCCCCGGTGCGCACGCGGTCGGGCTTCTGGCTCACGGTGTCGAGGCGGAGAAACTCGGCCAGCCCCTCCATGATAAGGCGCTGGCGGGCGGCGACCGCCTGACGGAAGCCTGCCCAATCGGGTGGTTCACGGACGCTCATCGGCCCACATTACTCACGGATGACGCTCTGCGCGAGTCCCTTTCGGCGGGCCCGCAAAATTGGACTAATTGGGGCGCTTCTAGATAGAGTAGCGGCTCGCGTGACGGCGGGCTCGGTCCGGCCCCACGCCCCGATGAGCACGCTCGTCGATCGACTCGGCTTCAGGCGGACGCGACGCGCCCTGCTGGCGCTGCTGCTCGCGCTGGATCTGCTCGCCGCCAACGCCGCTCTCCTGACGGCCGGTCGGCCGGCCGCGGCGCAGCAGTCCGAGGCTGACGTGTTCGTGGCCCAGGCCATCCTCGCTTACGACGCCCGTCGGTACGACGAGGCCCTGTCCCTCCTCAAGGAGGCCCTGGCGCAGGACCCCAACAACGTCGAGGCGCTCTACTACAGCGGCCTGGTCCTGATGGCCCAGCAGAAGACGGAGCAGGCGGTCGAGGTGCTCGAGAAGGCCCGGGCCCGCGCCCCCCGTGACCTCTCGATCCAGTTCCTGCTCGGCGTCGCCTACTTCGCCCTCGAGCGGTACGACCAGGCGGAGGGGCCGCTGACCCAGGTGCTGAACGAGCGGCCCCAGACCGAGGGCGTCGGCTATTACGTCGGCCTGATCCGGTACCGGAAGAAGGACTACCAGGGCGCGCTGAAGGCCTTCAAGACCGAGACCTCGAAGAACCCGAACATCCAGCAGCTCGTGCGGTTCTACTCGGGCCTGACGCTGGCGATCCTGGGGCTGCCCGAGCAGGCGGTGGCCGAGGTGGACGCGGCCCTGAAGCTGCAGACCGGCTCCGCGCTCACCGGGCCGGCCGAGCGCATCCGCGATACGCTGTCCACCGCGCGCGATGCCGAGCGCCGCTTCCACGCCGAGGTCCGCGTGGGCTTCCTCTACGACAGCAACGTGGCGGTCCTGCCGCAGCCGAGTCACGATCCGACCGCGGAATCGCTGCGGCACCGGAACACCGCGACGCCGGGAGAGCTGGGCGCCCTGCGGCTCGACTACGCGTGGCTGCGCCGCGGCCCCTGGGAGTCGACGGTCACCTATTCGTTCTTCCAGACGTACAACAACCGCCTGCCGTCCTTCAACGTGCAGAACCATCTGGTGGCCGGCGCGCTGTCCTATCGCGCCGCCATCGGCTCGATGCCGTTCCAGGTGGGCGCGCAGTACTCCTGGGACTACATCTCGCTCGGGGGCCACGACTTCCTGCAGCGCCACACCGCGACCTTGTTCGGGACGCTGGTCGAGAACAAGGGCAACCTGACCACCCTCCTGGCCCGGTTCCAGGACAAGGACTTCTTCGCCACCCCGGGGCAGCTCCGGGACGAGGACCGCGACGCCAAGAACTGGATGATCGGCGGGACCCACGTCTTCCGCTTCGCGGAGGACCGGCACTACATCCGGGTCGGGTACCAGTTCGACTACGAGGACGCGGACGGGCGGAACTACACCTACGCGGGGAATCGTTTCCTGGCCGGCGGGCAGTACACGCTGCCGTGGGGGTCGACGCGGCTCAAGTACGACTTCGACCTGCACCAGCGCCACTACCAGCACGCCAACACGCTGCTGCCCGCAGTGAATCCGGGCACCCGGGAGCGCGAGGACCTCGAGCAGAACCACGTGTTCCGGATCGAGCAGGTGCTGGCCAAGAACCTGGGGCCCACCTCGATCGGCTGCGCCCCGACCGCGCCGTGTCCGCTCACGCTCGCCGCCGAGTACCAGCGGACGGTCGCGGACTCCAACCTGGCGGTCTTCGCCTTCAACCGGAACGTCTGGTCGCTGACCCTGTCCTGGCAGTACTGAGCGGGGAAGGGGTGACTACGGCCCCTGCTTGACCTGCGCGCCGCCGGTCACCACGATCGCGGCCGAGCCCTTCGCGATGTTCAGGGTGTTGCCGGTCAGGTTCAGGATGGGGTTGGCGAGCTTGATCGCCTGGTTGACCGCCACCCCGGCGGGCACGAACACCGGCAGGTTCCCGATCATCGTGCAGCCGTTGCCGCACAGGTTGTTGCTGATGCTCAGCGTGTTGCCGGTGCCGATGAAGTTGATGAGCGCCCCACCCACCGTGAGCGATGACCCGCCGCTCAGGCTCAAGAGCGCGCCGTTGGCGATGGTCAGCGTGCTCCCGTTGGCGATGCGGAAGAGATCGCCCGCGACCGTCATGGTGGCCCCGCTGGACAGGCTCAGGCCGTGGCCCCGGATGGTCAGGCTGCTCGCGGTCAGTGAGGCGAGCTGGCCGAGCCGGACGCTCGCGCCGCCCGACAGGTCGGCGAAGCTGCTCCCGGTCGCCAGCGCGGCGCTGCGGGTGAGGCTGAGGAGCGGGGCGCTCGCGTTGACCAGGTCCATCACCGCGCCGCTGCTCACCGAGAGCAGCCCGCCGGCGGCGCTGGCGTTCGAGCCGACCAGGTCCATTAGCGCTGAGGTGCCGCCGCCCACGAAGCTGCTGCCGACGGAGAGCCGGAGGAAATCCGACCGGAGCGCGAGGACACCGCCCTGATCGCGGAGCAGGGAGTCCACGAGCGTGAAGCGCGCGCTGCCGCTCAGGCTGAGCAGGCTCGCCGCGGTGAGGGTGCTGGGATCGAGGGAGAGCAGCGAGGCGGCCCCGGTGCTCGAGAAGGTGGCGCCGCCCGAGACCTCCATCACGTTCTGGCCGATGCTCAGCAGGCTGTTGGTGGCCTCGATGATCGGCCCCGCCGGCGAGTCGGTGAGGCCGCGCGAGAGCGAGTAGAAGCTGCCGGGCTGGGTGACGGTCTGGCCGCTGAAGGTGAAGCGCGCGGGGGCGGAGCCGCCGCCCGCCGCGGGCGGGGCGGACCGGCTCGCGAGCGAGGGAATGACCGGCGCGTCCGCGATGCCCGGCGTGGGCGCGCCGCTCTGTGGAGTGGACGGTGCGCCGCCGTCACCGCCCGCACCGGCGCCGACCGTGCCAGGGGCCAGGAACTCGGCGACCGCGATCGCCTTCGCCTGCTCACGGGCGGTCACGCTCTGGATGAACTCGCTCGGCCCTTCCGCGATCTGCGGCGCGGCGTGCAGCCCCACGAACACCTCCTCCGCCGCGGTGCGGGAGAGGGGAGCGAGGGTCGACGGGTCGCTCCCGGTGCGGCTCCAGCTCTCCATCGCGCCCACCTGCACGGGCGGGGCGCCCGGGTTCTTGGGATCCGACACCTCGACCAGGCCGTGGAGCACGTGGACCTTGGTGGTGTAGCGCGGAGCGCCGCTCGATCCGCCCGGCTCCGGAATCAGCTCCACCACCAGCACCGTGCCCCGGATCGCCGCGATCGCGTTCGGGGTCCGGATCTCGATGACCTCGCCGGGGCGCATCCGCTGGCGGAGGACTCCCATCGCGATCTTGCCCGACGACAGGTCGACGGCGGAGCGCCCCGTATCCTCGGTGACGGTGAGGGTAGAGAGCTCGCGAACCGTCACGAGCGCCCTGCCGCCCAGCAGCACGCGAACCACCGATTGCTCGGCGGTCGAGATCCGGTCGCGGAGGAAGACGTCGTCCTTGAAGCGGAGCGGCTGCGGGTTCGCCAGCGAGACTCGCGCCACCGTGGCGTTGCCGGCCAGCGTGGTCACGACTCCCACGTTGCGGCTCGAGTCGCCGCCGGTCTGCGCCGAGGCCAGCGCGGGGCAGACGGCCAGGCCGAGCAGGACCGCAACGATTCGCTTCATGCCTCTCATCGACTCGCCTCCGTGCACGGGTTGCGCGGTCGCATTGACGCGGCGCTGGGCATGTTGAGGTAGCAAGCCGGTTGCCACGAGGAGTGCCGGTGGGGTGCCGCGGAAACGCTTGAAAACTGAGGGCCGCGGGGGCGCCGGACCACGCTCGCTCCGCAAAACATGACGGGCCCCGGACGCTTTTTGTCCGGAGCCCGCGTCTTGCCGCGACGGTCCGGTCGCCGGGTGGGCCCGGCGGCCGCGACCGCTACATGCCGTTGATCGTGACCTTCGTCCCCGCGCCGTCCACCCGGATGACCGCGGCGTTCGGCGCGACGTTGAGTGCGCCGACGCCGATCCTGGTGCAGGGGCAGAGGCTATTGGCCACCGACACGATGTTCCCGCCGGTGCCGCCGAAGCCGATCAGCGCGCCGTTCACGTTCAGGAGCGAGCCACCGCTCAAGCTGACGAGCGGCCCGTTCATCAGCTGCAGCGAGCTGCCGTTGGTGAGGCTGAAGAGGTCGCCGGTCACCCGGAGGAGGCTGCCGCCGGCCAGGTTGAGGGCGGCGCCCTGGGCGACCATCAGGCTGCTCCGGTCGAGACGCATCACCGAGCCGAGGCTCGTGACCTTTGCCTGATAGGAGAGCTGCACGGCGTCGGTCGCGGTGGTGAGCTTGCTACCGTCGCGCAGCGCCAGCAGCGGCGCGGTCGCCTCGAGGAGCGCGGTGTCCACCCGGACGGCCTGGTGGGCGGACACGGTGGCGTTGGAGGTCTCGAGCAGGCTGCCCGCGTGCTGCAGGGGCCGGTCGGTGCCGACGGTCAGCCCGGTGTCCGCGTCGGTCGCGGTATTGACCCCGGACAGGTCGAACATCGCCACGCCCATGCTGCCGAAGCTGTGCGTGCCGTTCTTCAGGAACGCGAGGGGCTCGGTGGTGGAGGTCGTGAGGGTCCCGCCCTGGAACACGGTGAGCAAGCTGAACGGCACGGTCAGGTTGCTGTCGATCGCGCGGAGCAGCGGACCGGCCAGGCTCGCGCGCCCGCCCGAGCCGACCGCGAGCAGCGTGTCGAAGGTCTTCGGGGTGCCGGTGAGCGAGAGCAGCGGCTCGCTCGTGGTCCGGGTCAGGGTGTCACCCGCGCGCAGGAAGTAGAGCGGTGGATCCTCCAGCACCGCCACGTTGTCGATCAGGATGGCGGAGTCGACGAGGGTGTCGCCCACGTCGAAGATCCTGAACGCCAGCTCACCCGCGCCGGTCGAGGTCGGTGTCCACTGCAGGGTGAGGTCGCGGAAGCCGGTGAGACCGTACGGCCCCGGGCCGTTCGTGGTGAAGCCCCCGCCGCTGGCCGGCGCGGTCGCGGTGTTGACCGTGGTGTTGCCGGGCGTGAAGACGTCGGTCCGGGCCTCCTGCTTGAGGAGCGTCGTACCGGTCTGCCCGGGGCTGCGGGCCGTGATCTGCCACGTGTCGTTGAAGCCGGCGGGTTGCGACGGGTGCTCGTCACTGTAGAAGCTGACGCTCGCCTGCACGATGTAGAGCTTGCCCCCGGTCACGTTGAAGGACTGGGCGAGGGTGCTGGTGGTGTCGCCCACCGCGTTGCCGCCGGTGAAGATCATGCCCATGAAGCTGCCCTGCGGTGGGGTCACCGGGCCGAGACTGCTGAGGACGGCGCCCGCCCCGCTCAAGGTCCAAGGAGAGAACGAGCCGGTCTCGAAGCCGCCGTTGGCGAAATTCCCGACCGGCGTGCCGCCGCCACCCCCGCCGCCCGTAGAAACGGACTGACCCGTAGAAACGGACTGAGATGTCGGCTTGGTCGTGCTGCCATCCGTGATCTCCGGGTGGTCGGTCAGAGCGTTGATGGGCGCCCAGGGGCTCGGGTACATGTTCGGCATGCCCGGTAGGGTCCCGGTGCTCGCGAACTCGGCCACCTGGCTCGCCTTGCCCGCCTCACTCTGGAAGAGGCTGGTCTGGAACCCTTCGTCGGGTCCGCTGAACGTATGCGAGCTTGGTTCGACGTTCACCGCTGCGATCCGCTCGGCCATGGGGACCGGGCTGAGCAGTCCATTCTTGGCGCCCTCGCCGGGCGGGAGCGGGACGATGGCTCCGCCCAGGTACTGGTAGGTGACGTCGCCGGTGTGGCAGATGGCGGTGGTCTGCTGCTGGACCGTGTCGTAGGTGACCGAGACGATGCTGCCCCGCACCGCGGCCACCGCGTTCGGGGTGCGGATCTCGATGGACTCGCCGGGGCGCATGCGCTGCTTCTGTACCGCCAGCACGACCTTGCCGCTGGGCAGGGTGACCACCGCCCGGCCCGGCTCCTCGCTGATCGTGACCTCGGAGAGCTCGCGAACGGTGAGGATCGCCTTGCCGCCCAGCAGCACCCGCACGAGTGAGCTCTCCTGGGTGCTGATGCGATCGCGACCGAAGACGTCGTCCTTGAACTTGAGCGAGAGCGGCGAAGGGAGCGCGGGCCGCGCGACGGTGGCGCGGCCGTCGATCGTGGTGACGACACCGACGGCGTCGGAGGTTTGCGCGGCGGCCGGGACCGACTGATACGCCGCCACCAGTCCTGCGAGTACTGAGATTGCCGTCCAGCGTGTCATCGTTTCCGCCTCCGTACCGACGTGGGAATGTATCCCGGCCCGCGACCGAGTGCCTGATTATGCGTGGAGCGTTGGGCCCGCGCAAGGAGAAGCGCGTGCTAGAATCCGCTCTGCGTAGCGACCCGCCACGTCGGGAAGACCGGTCGTGGGCCAGAAGCCGGGAACGCGCATAAGTTGCGCTCGGCGGCCAGCCTCGCGCGGGGTGATATCATCGCAGCCTGAGGAGCCTGAACAGACCCACTCATGTTCGACATTGGCCTGCAGGAGCTGGTTCTCATCTTCGTCATCGCCCTCCTCGTCTTCGGGCCGAAGAATCTTCCGCAGCTGGGCCGGTCCCTCGGGCGTGCGATGCGTGAGTTCCGGCGCGCCAGCGACGAGTTCCGGTCGACGATCGAGACCAACCTCAAGATCAATGAGCCGGACCCGCTCCCGGAGCCTCCGGCGGCGGCCGCGCTGGAGCCGTCCCCGGTGGCCGTCGCGGCGACCGAGGCCTTGCCGGAGTCGACCCTCAACCCGTACGACACGCCCGCCATTCCGGTGCCCGAAGGCGAGGCCTACGTGGCGCAGCGCGGGGGGAAGCTGTTTCACGGTCGCGACTGCGGCTGGCTCCGGCGGATCGCCGAGCCAGAGCGGGTCTACTTCAAGCGGGTGGCCGAGGCCCGGGAGGCCGGGTTCGCCGCCTGCCCATCCTGCGAGCCGTGGGAGCCCGCCGGGTAACCCCCTTTTTTTCCTTGCTGGACTCAACGGGTGTTGACTATCATCCTGTTGAGGCTCGATCGAGAGAGGGGGGCCACGGTGCGAGAGATGACAGCCCGGCAGCGCGAGGTGCTGGAGTTCATCCGCGTATTCGGAGAGCGGCACGGTGTGCCGCCCACGGTGCGCGAGATCGGTGAGAAGTTCGAGTTCACGGCCCGTGCCGCCTTCGACCATCTGCGGGCGCTCGAGCGGAAGGGCATGCTGGAGCGGCGGGTCACCGGCAAGCGCGCGTCGCGTACGCTCGTGCTCCCCAGCCAGAAGGGACCGCGGAGGCTGGAGCCGATCGGCATCCCGGTGGTCGGCCGGATCGCGGCGGGCCTGCCGATCACCGCGGTCGAGAACCACGAGGACACGATCCCACTCCGGCCCGACTGGCTCGGCACGGGCGGGCAGGACGTCTTCGCCCTGCGCGTCCGTGGGGACAGCATGATCGATGCGCACATCGTCGATGGCGATCTCGTCCTGGTGCGCAAACAGGAGACGGCGGGGAGCGGGGACATCGTGGCCGCCATGCTCGACGGCGAGGCCACCGTGAAGCGCTTCGGGCGGGAGGGTGGCGCGGTCGTGCTGCGGCCGGAGCACCCGACCATGAAGCCCATCGTGGTCGACCCGGGACGCGGGGAGTTCCGTATCCTCGGCAAGGTGGTCGGCATCATGCGGCAGATCTGAAAGGAGCAGGTGATGCGACGAATGGTGATGGTGACACGAGGGAGGAAGCGGCGGCCGATCACGCGCCGCGACTGGCGGAGCGTCGCGCGCCGACGCGGCGGCTCGAAGGTCTGGATCGGCTCGCGGGCGCGAGCCGGCGGGGCCCGCCCCTTTTTTTTGGCCCTGAGAACTCAACAGATGAGGAGACCGCGTGCGAGCGAGTGGCTCGGCGCGGCGGCGATGCTACTCGGCGTGGCCTCGTGGGGCGTGCTGGCGGCCCTGCTGGCGGCCTGAGACCGCGAAGGCGCAGCTCAGACGGGGTCGGCCCGCTCCCAGGGGCGCACCGCGATGAAGAGGGAGAGCAGCTCGCCGTCGAGGGCTCCGGCCTGCCGCTCCTGGCCGAGGATGTCGAGCGCGCGCTCCACCGGGACCGCGGGCTTGTAGGGTCGGTCGCGCGAGGTGAGGGCGTCGAAGATGTCGGAGATCGTCATCATCCGCGTCTGGACGGGAATCTCCGGCGCGCGCCAGCCCGCGGGGTAGCCGGAGCCGTTGAGCTTTTCGTGGTGCGAGCGGGCAATCTCCGGAATGCGCCGGAGCTCCTTCGTCCACGGGATCTGCTTGAGGAACTGGTAGGTGTGGACGACGTGCGACTGGATCTGGCGGTACTCGTCCGGGGTCAGACTGCCGCGAGGGATCGAGAGGACGCGAGCCTCCTCAGGGGTGATCAGGGTGAGCCCCTCGCCGAGGTGATCCGGGAAGGCCCGCCCGGCCAGGTCGCGGATCCCGGCCGAGACGTCGTCGGGCATGACGGTGGGCTCGTTCGCGGCGGCGACCGACTTCAGGTGCACGTCGAGATCGGCGAGGACCGCGGCCAGCTCCGCGTCCCATTCGGCGCAGCGGTCCGCGAAGGTCTCACGGCCATGCCGGAGGAGCCACTCCGTCTTTCGCCGCGCATGCCGCAGCTCGAGCCCGCGCCGGATGATCTCGCTGCGCTGACGGATCAGCTCGAGCTGGCCCGGCGGCAGCTTCTTGGCCTTGACCAGCACGTCCTCCCGCACGCCCACCTTGCCGAAGTCGTGGAGGAGCGAGGCGTAGCGAATCTCCTTCATCTCGTCCGCCGAGAAGCGGACGTCGCGGAAGGGCCCGTGGTCGGCGCGGTCGACCGCGGCGGCCAGGGCCACCGTGAAGTCGGCCACCCGGAAGGAATGGCCGGAGGTCGTGGGATCCCGCGACTCGATGGCGGTGACCGAGGCCTGCACGAAGCCCTCGAAGAGGGTCTGGATGGACTGGTAGAGCCGGCTGTTTTCGAGCGCGACGGCGGCCTGCGACGCGAGCGAGGCGGCGAGGCTGCGAAAGCGCTCGGGGTAGGGAACGACCACGGTCTCGACGGCGGCGGGGGTCCCCAGCGTCGCCGAGGCGTCCCGCTTGCAGTTGATGAGCTGGAGGACGCCGATCACGGTGCCCTGAGGCGTGACCATCGAGACCACCAGCATCGACCGGGTGCGGTAGCCGACCCGCTCGTCGAACTCGCGGTTGATCTTGAAGGGCGAGCCGGGCGGCAGCACATAGGCGTCGTCCAGCTGGAGAATCGAGGAGGTCAGCGCCACGTGGCCGGCGACGCTCGCCGCGTCGACCGGCAGCGTGAACTCGGTGAACGGCACGTGCACCGAGTCGTTCTGAGCCAGCTTGAACCGGAGCCGCGCCGGCCCGTCCGGCGACTCCTCCACCAGGTAGACGGAGCCGGCGTCGCTGCGGGTGATCTCGCGCGCCTTGCTGAGGATCAAGGTGAGCAGGGCATTGGTGTCGCGCTCGGCGGAGAGGCTGACCCCGATCTGGTTGAGCTGCTCCATCTCTCGCCGGGTCGCGTCGGCCTCGCGGCGGGCCCGCACGTGATCGCACGCGTTGCGCAGCGTGACGGCCAGCACATCCGACGCGGCGGGCGTGGTCATGTAGGCGTAGCACGCCGCAGGCGGCGGCGCGCCCGGGGCGACCAGCGCCACCACCGGGAGATCGGGCGCCCGCGCGGCCAGGTCGGCGGCGGTGCCGGCGTCGCCCGCGGTGAGGTCGACCAGCGCGACCGCGCCCTCGTCGGGCCCCGACCGCGGCAGCCCCCGGGCGGGCAGCGGCATCGCCTCGAGATCGCCGGGGAGCGCGGAGAGCAGGGAGGCCGCCGGGGAACCCGCCGGGTACCAGACCACTCGGCGTGGCATGTATCGAGCGTAGGACTCACGTCGCCGGTGTGTCAAGGTTGCTTGACCGCCTCGCGAGCGGGCCGCTAGAATCCTTCGTCTATGACCACGCGAGTTTCCACCGGAAGTCCGAAGCTCGACGAGATGCTGGGTGGGGGCCTGCTGCCCGGTACCCTGACCGTGATCTACGGGGCCACCGGGATCGGCAAGACCCACCTGGGGCTCCGCTTCTGCGACCACGGGGCGCGGGCGGACGGGGCCCGCGGGATCGTGTTCGACATGAACGCCCGGGGGGATTCGCAGCAGCACCACGCCTACGCGGCGCGCCTGCACGACTGGGACCTCAAGCGCTGGACCCACACCGTCCTGCCCATGACCGATCCGTACCCGCCCGCCGCGCAGATGCAGGCCTTCTACTGCGACGCGCTGCCGTGGGTGGGGAAGCTGCGCGACTACCAGGTGCCCACCGCGGACGGGCTCGAGTTCGACTGGAACTGGAAGGCCCAGTACAACCAGGCGCTCTACACGGTGCGCCCGTTCGTGTACTTCCACCTGGGTGCGGGCAGCCGGCGCATCATGGTGGACGGCGTCGAGCCGATGGACGTGCCGGGCGACTACATCCAGCCCTACATCTTCGACGACCTCTACCGGAAGCTGATCCACCGCGACAGCGAGACGCTCGGCATGGAGATCTGCATGCCGGTCTGGCAGCACCGGGCGTTCATCGACGCGCACCGCTACGATCACGCGGCGGTCACGACGCTGCTGCTGGTGACCACCGAGGAGACCCAGCTCGAGCATCTCATCGCCCGCAAGGTGGCCGCGGGCGACGTCGGGGCGGTGGCCAACACCATCGTGGTGATGGGGAGCGAGCGAGTGGGCAACCGGCTCGGCCGCTTCCTCTGCGTGGTCAAGCACCGGGGCAGCGCCAAGAGCGACGAGATCGTCGAGTACCGCGTCACCGAGCGGGGCTTCGAGCTCGGCTAGTCGTCATGGACGCGGCCGCGCTGCTCGGGCGCCGGCGCTCGAACTTCCGCCAGATCCAGACCCGCCGCGTGAAGTCGGCGAAGGGGGCGCTCGCCTTCGTCGACGCGGTGGGCCTCTGCTCCACCTTCTACGTCTTCCCGGAGGGCGTGGGCTGCCTCTGGGAGGCGGTGGTGGGCCGGCCCGCGCCGCGGTGGCCGCGCCGCTCGCATCACGACCCGGGCGTCGGGCTCACCTGGGAGCTGAAGGACGTGCTGCCCGCGCGCCGCCAGGTCTACTACGGCAAGCTGGTCAAGGGCCGCCCGATGCTGGTGGCGCTCGACCTCTTCCCGGTCTTCTACGCTCTCGTGCGGGGCCGCCAGCGCGCCCGGGACTATCGACGCGAGTACGAGGAGGGACGCCTGTCGGCGACCGCGAAGCGCATCATGGACCGCCTGGTGCGCGAGTCCCCACAGTACACGCGGGGCCTGCGGGCGGAGTGCTTCATGCTGGAGGCGGTCAAGACCCGGGAGTTCGAGCGCGCGATGGGCGAGCTGCAGCAGGGCCTGTGGATCGTCAAGACCGAGGAGCGCTACGAGCCCACCTTCTCGTATCGCTGGGACCTGGTGGAGCGGTGGCTGCCCGAGGAGGTGGCCGCGGGCCGGCGGCTGCGCCGGCCCGCCGCGGTCGAGCGGCTGCTCGCGCGGTACCTAGCCGGCGCGGTCTACTCGACGCCGGCCCTCCTGGCGCGTCTCTTCGGCCTCGGACGCGACGAGGTCCAGGTCGCCCTCGGCGCGCTCGCTCGCGCGGGCGTGGTGGAGACCGGGGTCCTGGTGGACGGCTGGCCGGGGCGCTTCGTGGTGCACGCCTGATGGCGCCCGCTCCCCCGGGATTCCGTTACATCGACATCCACACCCACCTGCACCCGCCGTGGCTGTGGAAGGCGATTCGCCGCTGGTTCGAGGGCCGAGCCGGGTGGGAGTTCCGGTACCCGACGGATCCAGACCTGGTGGCCCGCTTCCTCGGCGAGCAGGGCGTGGAGCGGTTCGTCTTCTTCTCCTACGCGCACAAGCCGGGGCTCGCGCGCGAGCTGAACGCGTGGCTGCACGAGACGGCCGGGCGGCTGCCCACCGGGCTCGCGCTCGGCACCGTGCACCCCGGCGACCCGGACGTGCTCGACGTCGCGCGCGAGGCGCTCGATCGCTACGGGTTCAAGGGCTTCAAGTTCCACATCAACGTGCAGCGCTTCCACCCCGACGACCCGCGGATCCTCCCGGTGTACGAGCTGCTGCTGGCCCGCGGCGCTCTGCTCCTGATCCACGTGGGGAGCGCGCCTTGGCCCAACGAGTACGACGGGTTCCCCCGGTTCGAGCGTGTGATGATGATGTTCCCGGAGATGAAGGTGATCGTGGCGCACATGGGCCAGTGGGAGACGCGGCGGCATCTCGAGCTGATGCCCCGCTGTCCCAACATGTACCTCGACACCACCGCGGCGATGGCGGCCCATAGCCCGATCTATCTCGGGGGCGGGGGAGCGAGCCCGGCCGACGTCACCGACGAGGATCTCGTGCGCTGGCAGGATCGGGTCCTCTTCGGGAGCGACTTCCCGAACACCCCGCACCCGTACGAGGAGGAGCGACGGCCGATCTGGGAGCGCGCGTTGCCGTCGGCGGTCTACCGGAAGATCTTCTTCGACAACGCCCGGCGTCTTCTCGACCTGTAGCCAGATGTCTCCGCGCGTCGCGCTGGCGACCATTCCCGAGTCGGGCCGGCGAGCGCTCGGCCTCCTGACGGAGCTGGCCGGCGCGGGCGGCGCGCTCTGGCTCGTGGGCGGGGCGGTCCGCCAGCTGCTTGCCGCAGAGCCGCTGGGCGACCTCGACGTGGCGGTGCGGAGCGGGGCCCTCGCGCTCGGACGGCGGCTGGCGGATCGGCTGGGAGCGAGCTTCGTCGTGCTCGACGAGAGTCGCGGCGCCGGCCGCATCGTCGGCGCGGAGGTCCCGCTCCCGGTCGACCTGGTCGACTTCCGGGCCCCCACGCTCGAGGAAGACCTCCGGGCGAGGGACTTCACGGTCAACGCGCTCGCGGCGCCCCTCGCGGATCTGTTGCGGGACGGCAGCGCGGAGGTCACGGATGCGACCGGCGGCCTGGGCGACCTCGGCGATCACGTGGTGCGTGCCTGCAGCCCGATCGCGATCGCCGACGATCCAGTCCGGGCCCTGCGCGGCGTGCGGCTGGCCATGCGAGAGGGCTGGCAACTCGAGCCGGAGACGGAGGCCGCCATCCGGGCGGGCGCACCGCTCCTGACGGGCGTGGCCGCCGAGCGGGTGCGGGACGAGCTGGTCGGCATCCTGAGCGAGCGGCGTGCCGCCGCCGGACTCCGGATGCTGGATCGCGTGGGTGCGCTGACGGTGCTGCTGCCCGAGAGCGCGGCGATGCGCGCCACCTCGCAGCCGCTGCCGCATCGCTTCGACGTCTGGGAGCATTCGATCCGGACCGTCGAGGGCGTGGACGTGCTGCTCTCCGATCTCGACGCGCTCGCCCCGTGGGGCGCGGCGCTGCGGGAGCACCTGGGCGAGCTCCTGGGCGGTGGGATCGCGCGGCGGGAGACGCTCCGGCTGGCCGCGCTGCTCCACGACGTGGCCAAGCCCGAGACCCGTTCGGAGCAGGGCGGGCGGGTGCGCTTCTTCGGACACGACGCGGCGGGTGCGCTCCGGACCGGCGCCATCGCGGAGCGCCTCCGGCTGCCCCGGCGGGCGAGCCAGGTACTAGAGCGGCTCGTGGCCGAGCACCTCCGCCCGATGCACCTGGCTCAGGCGGGGCAGATCACCCGGCGGGCGCGGTTTCGCTTCTTCCGTGATCTCGGCGAGGACGCGCGCGACCTCCTGCTCCTCGCGCTGGCAGACGCGGCCGCGCTCACCGGCGGCTCTCCCCTGGCGGTGTGGGCCGGGGAGGGCGGGACGGTGGTGCGCGACCTGATGGCGGGCGCGGAGGAGGCGGCGGCCGCCGCGACGACGGCCCCGCTCCTGCGTGGTCAGGAGGTGATGGCGGCCTTCCATCTGCCACCCGGCCCGGCGGTGGGCCGCCTCCTCGACCGGGCGCGGGAGGCGCAGGCCCTGGGACTCGTGACCACGCGAGAGGAGGCCCTCGACTACCTGCGGCGCGGCGGCGACGCCGACGCCGGTGCTTGACTTCCCGGCGAGGCGTCCCTAGAGTAGCGCCACTCCGAGCCCCCGTCGCACCTCACGATCCACCGACGTCACCGCCGACAACGAGAGGAGTCTCCATGCCCGGCTGGCGCCACATCATCCTGCTGATCCTGTCGATCGGAGTTCCCGGCCTGGCGGCGGCCGCACCCGCGGGTACCGTCGTGGTCGCGCAGGGCGTCGACCCCACCACGCTCGACCCCATGAACCATCAGGAGACGCCCGCGGGGGTACTCGCTCGCAACGTCTTCGACACCCTGCTGGAGCGTGATGACCAGCTCGTGGTCCGGCCCGCGCTCGCCGCGGAGATGCCGAAGCTGGTCGCGCCCACCACGTGGGAGTTCAAGCTGCGGAGCGGGGTCCGCTTCCACAACGGCGAGCCGATGGATGCGGAGGCGGTGAAGTTCAGCCTGGAGCGGCTGGTCGATCCCAAGCTCAAGCTCCGCGGGTCGCCCCCGTTCTCGCCCATCGACCGCGTGGAGATCGTGGACGCGATGACGGTGCGCGTGCACACCAAGGCCCCGTGGCCGATCCTCGACACGCTGGTGAGCACCGGCCAGTCGGCGATCCTCCCACCGAAGTACTACCGGGAGAAGGACGCCGTGGTCCTGGCTCGCAATCCGGTCGGCTCCGGTCCATTCAAGTTCGTGCGCTGGGTCAAGGACGACCGGATCGAGCTCGAGGCCAACGAGCAGTACTGGCGCGGGGCGCCGCGGGTCGCCAAGCTCGTCTTCCGCCCCATCCCCGACGACGCGGTGCGGGTGGCCGCGCTCCAGAACGGGGAGATCGACCTGGCGGTCAACATCCCGCCCCACCTGGCGACGGTCATCGCCAACCACCCGAAGCTCTTCCTCTCGACCGCGCCGAGCGTGCGGACGATCCAGCTCCTGTACTACACCCACCAGTACGACGCCCAGCACAAGCTCGTCGGGCCCTACCCGGGACCGACCGCGGACCGGCGCGTCCGCCTCGCCATGAACTACGCGGTCGACGTCGACGACATCATCCGCACCGTGCTCGACGGCAAGGCCACCCGGGTGGCCACCATGCTCACCGACAAGCACTTCGGCTTCGACCCGTCGATCAAGCCGATCAAACCCGATCCGGCCCGGGTCAAGCAACTCCTGACCGAGGCCGGCTTCCCGGGCGGCCTCGAGATCACCCTGAACAGCCCGCAGGGACGCTACATCCGGGACAAGGAGGTGGCCGAAGCGCTTGCCGGCCAGCTCACCAAGGCGGGCATCCGCACCACGCTCCGCACCCACGAGTGGGTCCACTACTTCGGCACGCTCGGCTACAACCACCGGGCCGCCCCGGTGTGGCTCATCGGCTGGGGCACCTCGACCTACGACGCGGAGGCGGTCTACGTGCCCCTCTTCCGGTCGGGGCGCTTCCTCAGCAACTACTACAACGCGGACTTCGAGGGGCTCATCGAGCAGGCCCAGTCCACCATGGACGCGCGCAAGCGGGCCGAGCTCTACCAGCGGATCAACCGGATCTGGGTGGAGGACGCCGCCGCGATGCCGCTCTACCAGCAGCAGGACCTCTACGGGGCGAACCGCCGCATCCAGTGGAAGGCGCGCGGCGACGAGCTGATCAAGGGCTACGAGATGGCGGTGCGGGACACGCGCTGAGGCGCCCCGGAACTTGACACGCCTGGCCGCGGTTGCCTACAGTGTGGGCACTTTCCCCGCAACGTTTCGCTTCCAAGGAGGTTCGAAATGCTCGTGAGACGTCTCGGTCTGCTCCTGGTCGGCCTGCTCGTGGCGCCGGGGCTCGCGTGGGCCGCGCCCGAGGGCAAGGTCGTCATCGCTCAGGGGGTCGACCCCTCGACGCTCGACACGATGAACCAGCAGGAGACGCCCGCGTCGGTGGTGGCGACCCACATCTTCGACACGCTGGTAGAGCGCGACCAGAATCTGAAGGTCGTGCCGGCCCTCGCGGCGGAGCTGCCGAAGCTCGTGGCTCCCACTGTGTGGGAGGTCAAGCTACGCAAGGGTGTCAAGTTCCACAACGGCGAGGAGTTCAACGCCGAATCGGTGAAGTACAGCCTGGAGCGGGTCAAGACCGGCCTGCGGGCCAGCTCGAACTTTCGCCCGATCGATCACGTCGAGATCGTCGACCCGTTCACCGTGAAGGTGCACACCGCCAAGCCGTGGCCGACCTTCGTGTCGATCATGACCTTCCGTCAGGCGTCGATGTACCCGCCCAAGGCCTACGCGGGCAAGGACAGCGCGTTCATCTCGAAGAACCCGATCGGCACCGGGCCCTACAAGCTCGTCCGCTGGAGCAAGGACGAGGAGATCGTGCTCGAGGCCAACGACCAGTACTG
>WNFK01226036.1_pt2 | contig 55799 bp, 56 predicted proteins | sample 5400281 | NCBI WGS metagenome assembly WNFK01 (sample SAMN13153350, study PRJNA577476) | soil metagenome | isolation source: 20 cm soil on Douglas fir-dominated hillslope | place: USA:California | collected 2013-09-17
TTCATGCCGGTTGGAACGCAAGGAAGCGTCAAGGGGCTCTCGCCCGCCGATCTTCGAGCTTCCGGGACGCAGATCCTTCTCGCGAACACCTATCACCTCATGCTTCGGCCGGGGTCCAAGGTGATCCGCGAGCTGGGAGGTCTGCACCGGTTCATGGCGTGGGACCGGCCGGTGCTGACCGACAGCGGCGGCTACCAAGTGCTGAGCTTGAAGGGTCTCGTGAAGGTGGCCGAGGAGGGTGTCGAGTTTCGCTCGCATCTGGACGGGGCGCTCGAGCTTCTGACCCCCGAACGCGCGATGGAGGTTCAAGCCGATCTCGGTTCGGATATCGCGGTCACCCTCGATCACGCGGTCCTGCTCCCGCTGGATCCGGCCGTGCAGCGCGAGGCGGGGGAGCGCACGATCCGCTGGACGGAGCGTTCACTCCGTCGCGCGCGGACGCTGGAGACCCCGGGCGGTCTCCGTCAGCTTCTCTTCGCGATCATCCAGGGGGGCGGGAGCGCATCGTTACGGAAGGAGATGGCGACGCGGACCGCCGCGTTCGACTGCGACGGGTTCGCGATCGGCGGACTCTCGGTGGGGGAAGAGAAGCGCGAGACGTGGGCCCTGGCGCGCGCCACCGCGGAGGCGCTCCCTGTCGATTGGCCGCGATACCTCATGGGCATGGGCACGCCGCTCGATCTGCTCGAAGGGATCGCGTGCGGGATCGATCTCTTCGATTGCGTGCTGCCTACCCGAAACGCCCGGAACGGGATGGCATTCACCGCGGACGGACCGATCAACATCAGAAACGCCGAGCACACGCGCTCGGAGCTTCCGCTCGATGCGGAATGCCGGTGCGAGGCATGCGCCCTCATGAGCCGGGCCTACCTGCGTCATCTCCACCTTGCGGGAGAGATCCTCGCGCACCGAATGCTGACCTTGCACAACGTCACGTTTTACCAGACACTGATGGAAGCCGCTCGCCGCGCGATCGAGCGCGGCCTCTACCAACAATACGCGCGGGAATTTTCGGAGCGCTACCGCGAGCGGGGCGGGGACCCTCCCGCGTCCGCGTAACACGAGGAGAATCCATGCTCGACGTTGCGTTCGCACAGGCGACCCAGGCCGCCCCCGACGCGCCTTCATCGATGGACCAGATGATTCACATGCTCTCGCTGCTGGGGATCACGGTCGGGATCGTCTACTTCATGATCATCCGCCCCCAGCAACGGAAGCAGAAGGAAACCGAGGCCATGCGCTCTTCCATCCGCAAAGGAGACCGGGTCCTCACGACCGGCGGGCTCTTCGGCACCGTCGTCGGCGAGAAGGAGGGAATCATCGTGCTGAAAGTCGCCGACGACGTGAAGATGGAGTTCGCTCGGGAGTCCATCGTCCAGGTCAAGGAGCGCAGTGGATAAGAGGTCGCTTAAGCTTCGCTATTACGGTGATCCCATTCTCCGGCAGAAAGCGGCCCCGGTCCAAACCGTGACACCGGAGATCCGCGACGTGATTGGCGCCATGTTCGACTGCATGTACCGCGAGCGAGGGATCGGCCTTGCGGCACCGCAGGTCGGAATCGCGCAGCGGATCTTCGTGGTGGACGTCGAGAAGGAGTCCGGGGAGCGCTCGAAATACGCGTTGGTGAACCCGGTCATGAAGGAAACGGCCGGGAGCATCGTCGGGGAGGAGGGCTGTCTGAGCATTCCGGGAATTCATGCCGACGTGAAACGCCACGCCGACGTGGTGTTCGAGGCGCTGGACGAGCACGGCGGTCTCGTCGTGGTACGAGCGGAGGGGCTCCTCGCCCGAGCGCTCCAGCATGAGCTCGACCATCTGGACGGGGTGCTCTTCATCGACCGACTGAGCCCAATCCGAAGAAAACTCCTCGAGTCAAAACTCGCGCGGATGCAATTCGGCGAAGCCGGGAAGGCCGCGTCGACCGCGAGCGCGTCGCCTTCGTTCTAGCGGGCGGCGTGCGCCTCGTCTATTACGGCACACCGAGCCTCGCGGTCCCTCCCCTGGTCCGGCTCCTCGAGGACGGCAAGCCACCCCTGCTCGTCGTGACGCGGCGCGACCGGCCGAGCGGGCGCGGCCTCGCCCTCGCTCCCTCACCCGTTCGGGCGGAGGCCGAGGGTCGCGGCATCCCGGTCTCCACGCCCGCGCGCGCGGGCGCCCCCGAGGAGATCGAGCGGCTGCGCGCGCTCCATCCTGATCTTCTCGTGCTCGTCGCGTACGGGCAGATCCTGAGCCCAGAGCTCCTAGGCGTTCCCCGGATCGGCGCGATCAACATCCATTTTTCCCTCCTCCCGAGGCATCGCGGCGCTTCTCCGATCCAGGCCGCGATCCTGGCCGGAGATCTGGAGACCGGTGTGACCGCCATGTGGATGACGGAGAAGCTCGACGAGGGCCCCGTCTTCTCATCGCTCTCGACTCCGATCGCGCCCGACGAGGACGCGGGCTCTCTGGGCGCGCGCCTGGCCGAGCTGGGCGCTCGCTGCCTTTCCGAGACCTTGTCCCGCATGGAAGCCGGCGAAATCGTGCGGCGGGACCAAGACCCCGCGAGGGCGACGTACGCGCCGAAGCTCAAGGGGGAGGATGCGAGGCTCTCGCTCGCGGACGATCCAGTGCGGTTCACGCGCAAAGTCCGGGCGTTCGCACCGGAGCCCGGCGCCTACCTCGAGCTCGAGGGGGGTAGGCTCCAGGTTCTCACGGCTTCCCCCGGGTCGATCGCCGCGCTACCTGACCCGAAAGGGTCGCCCGGCGCGGTGCTCGCGCTGGATCGGGAGCGGGGGCTGGAGATCGGTCTCACGCAGGGCTCGGTCCTGCTCCAGAGCGTGCGCCGGAGCGGACGGAACGCGATGCCGGCATTCGCCTACGCGAACGGGGCTCGGCTCAAGCCCGGCGCGCGGCTTCCGGTGAAGGGTTTCCCGGCATGACCGCGCAGAAACGCGGCTACCCAAAGTCCCGCGCCAGGAAGAAGCCACTCCCCGCACGCGAGCTCGCGCTCCAGATTCTGGTCACGACGGAAAGCCGGAGCGCCTACTCCGACCGGCTTCTCGAGACGAGATTAAGGGAAGCGGCGCTTCCTCCTGAGGAGGCGCACCTGGTGACGGCGCTCGTACAGGGCTCCCTCCGACAGCGCGGAACCCTCGACCATCACCTCGCGACGTTCGCGCGTGAGAACTGGAACGGCTTGCCCGCGTGGATCAAAGCCGCGCTCAGGCTGGGCGCCTACCAGCTTCTCTTCATGGACAGGATTCCCGCGTCGGCCGCCGTGGATGAGAGCGTGGAGCTGGCGAAGAAATACGGTCACCCGGGCACGGCCGGCCTCGCCAATGCGATTCTGCGCCGCCTCGCGCGCGGCGAGCGGGCTCCTCTCCCGGACCCCGATTCGAGCCCTGTCGAGTATCTCTCCGCGTCCCGGTCACACCCTCGATGGATCGTGGAACGATGGGTGGCGCGATACGGCCGCGATGAAGCGGGGCGGATGCTCGAAGCCAATAATGAGGAGCCTTCGGTCACGGTGAGGCCGAGCCTCGCGCGCGCCTCGGAGGACGAGATCCTGGATCGGTTGCGGTCCGAGGGATTCGAGCCTGAGCCTGCACCAAACGGGGGCCTGGTCTGGATCATGCGCGGCGGATTCGTGCCCTCCCGCTCTCCGGCCTTTCGCGAGGGGCTCATCTCGCTACAAGACGAGGCCGAAGCCGCGGTCGTCCCGATCCTCGCCCCCAAGCCGGGCGAAACCATCCTCGATCTCTGCGCGGCACCGGGGGGGAAGTCGGCGCAGATCGCCGAGGCGGTCGGAAGCGCCGGCCGCTTGTTCGCGCTTGAGCGTCATCCAAGCCGCGCGCGGGCGCTTCGAGAGAATATGAGCGGCCGGCTCCGCGCCGGCCAGGCACACGTGATCTGCGGGGACGGCTTGAGCCCACCGTTCCGCGCCGCGTTCGACAGGGTCCTGGTCGATGCACCGTGCTCCGGCCTCGGCGTTCTGAGGCGGCGCGCGGACGCGCGCTGGCGCAAGGAGGAGTCCGGCATCGCCGCGATGGCCGCACTCCAGCCGCGGCTCCTGGACGCGGCCGCGGGGCTGGTCCGCCGCGGCGGTGTCTTGGTGTATAGTGTCTGCTCCTTGGAGCCCGAGGAGACCCATGACGTCGTGGAACTCTTCCTACGAGCGCATCCCGATTTCGTGCAGGAGAACGTCGACCCCTACCTGCCGCCCGGATTCCGCTCAGGTGCGCCCCACTTGAGCGCGACGCCGCAGCGGCACGGCACCGACGGCGTTTTCGCCGCGCGGTTTCGCCGCCGATGAGGGATTCCCTGGACGTCGACCTGGAGGAACAACTGTCCGAGATGCCCGCGGCCCCGCCGCTACCGCCAGGCGAACGCCGCCGCGGCCCGCGCTTTTCGTTTTTGTCGGGAACCCTCCTGCTCGCCGGCGTGGCGCTCCTGGGCGGGTTTCTCGTGATGAACCTCGTGCTCATGCCGAGCTTCACCCGCCAGGGCGCGGAGGTGCAGGTCCCGGAGGTGATCGGGCAGAGCGAGATCGAGGCCGAGCGCGTCCTCGCGGCCGAAGGGCTCAAGCTTTCCAAGATCTCCGAGCAATGGAGCCCGGATGTGGCCCGCGGATTTGTCATCTCGCAGGATCCGGCCGGAGGCGGGGTGGTGAAGCGCGGGAGGAGGATCTCGGTGATCGTGAGCTTAGGCGCGCAGGGAACGAGCGTGCCGCTCCTGGACGGCGTGACCGCGCGTCAGGCGCAGCTCCTCCTCGAGGGATCGGGCCTCCGCGCGGGCCGGATCGCGAAGGTCTACACCGATGAGGTGAGCAAGGATCTGGTCGTCGCCTCTGATCCGCCCGGCGAAACCCTCGTGCAGCAAGGCACCGTGGTGAATCTCCTCGTGAGCTTGGGTCCGAGGCCGCAGAGCTACCTGCTCCCGGATCTATCGGGCAGAGACATTGGGGAAGCGGTGCGGAGCCTTCGAGAGGAGGGCTTCGCGGTAACGGTCCGGGAAGGAGGCCCGAGGCAAAAGAGCGGGCTCGTATCCGCACAGGAGCCGTCCGCGGGGCACCGCGTGTCTTCGCGCGACTCGATCGTGCTCTACCAGCACCCGTGAGCGCCCGCGGTCCGGAGGGTGCCGCCGGCTGGGTCGGCCGGCCGCGAAACCGGATTTGCCCGTCCATCCTGTCCGCCGATTTCTCCCGCCTGGGAGACGAGATCGCGTGCGTGACCCGCGCGGGAGCAGACTTCCTCCACGTCGACGTGATGGACGGACAGTTCGTCCCAAATCTCACCTTCGGACCGATCCTCGTTCAGGCCATGCGTCGGCTCACTCCGATTCCGCTGGACGTTCACCTCATGATCGTCGATCCGCTGCGCTTCCTCGACGAGTTCGCGGAAGCGGGCGCGGACCATTTGATCGTCCACGTCGAGGCGGTCGAGGATCCCGTCGTGGCCTCACGCCGGATCCGCGCGCGCGGGCTCCGGGCGGGGTCGAGCCCGGGAGAGGTGGGCAGACGTTTCTCGATGGATCGGAGGAGCGCATCGCGACGGTGCGGGCCGCGATCGACGACGCGAAGCTCGACTGCCTGCTCGGGGTCGACGGGGGTATCGACCCAACGACCGCTCCGCGGGCCGCGCGCGCGGGCGCGGACACGTTCATCGCGGGGCATTCCATCTTTCACGCGCCCGATCCGGCCGCGGCGCTTCAGACGCTGCGCCGAAGCGTCGAGCCCCGGTGAACGTGCTGGTGACGGGCGGCGCCGGATACATTGGGAGCGTCGTGGTGGAGGAGCTGGTCCGGGCCCGCCACTCGGCGATCGTGCTCGATGATCTCTCGTCAGGCCACCGAGACGCCGTTCCGCCTCTCGCCTACCTCGTCAAAGGGAGCATCGGCGATCCCGAAAGCCTCGGTCAGGCCTTTCAGGCAAAGAGCATCGATTGCGTGATCCACCTGGCCGCGAAATCGGGAGTCGCGGAGTCGGTGGCGAGGCCCGATCTCTATGAGCAAGTCAACGTGACCCAGGGGACCTTCCTCCTCGACACAATGCGCGCGCACGGCGTGACCGATCTCGTCTTTTCCTCATCGGCCGCGGTCTACGACCCATCGGCTCCCATGCCGCTCACCGAATCCTCTCCGCTCCGCCCGTCGAATCCCTACGGAGAAACGAAGCTTCGGTTCGAGCGCATCCTGGAAGAGCGCGCCGCGACCGGAGGGATCCGTTATGTGGCGCTGCGCTACTTCAACGTGGCGGGGGCGAGCATCGATCGAGGCGAGGATCACCGTGGCGAGACCCACCTGATTCCGCTCCTGCTCGATGCCGCGCGCGGGGCGCGCGGGCCGGTGCCGATCTACGGATCGGACTATCCGACGCGGGACGGAACCGCGATCCGCGACTATATTCACGTGGTGGATGTGGCCGAAGCGCACGTCCGCGCCATCCGCTATCTCGCGGACGGGGGCGAAAACCGCGCGCTCAACCTGGGCGCGGGACAGGGCGTATCGGTGCGGGAGGTGGTCGAGGCGGTCGAGACGGTGACGGGGAGTCGCGTGCCCACCATTCCGGCGCCCCGGAGGCAGGGCGACCCACCTGCGCTGATTGCCTCGTCGGATGCTGCGCGCCGCGTGCTAGGCTGGAGTCCTCAGTTCGAGGGTCTGAACGTGATCCTCGAGACTGCTTGGGGGTGGCGGGTGCGCCATCCGGAGGGTTACAAGGAATGAGCGACAGGGACGAAGTGGAATCGCGGCATGATCCGCACGAGCTCGCTCACGAGTCTTTGGTGTCGGTTCGCGAAGTACCGGACGAGCAGACCGCGACCATGCTGTGCGATTTCTTGAGGAGCCAGGGGATCGAGGCCACGGCGAAGCCGGTCCAGATCGCATGGTTCAGCACGGTGGAGACGCTCCACCACGGATTCTGGGGACGGGTCGAGGTGCTGGGGAAGGACGCCGAACGCGCGCGCTCCCTCATCGAGGACTACTTGGCGGCGACCCCGGAGCAGGGCCCGCCGGAGGAGACCGCCTGACCTCTGTTGGAAGAGGAGAGCTGGCGGCAAAGGCCACGCCGCTTCTTACCCGCGCTGCGCTCGAGGCGCGCGTCCGGAGCTTCCGCGGCCGCCGCGTGGTCGTGATCGGGGACGTGATCCTCGACCGCTACCTCTGGGGCAGCGCCACGCGCGTTTCCCCCGAAGCGCCCGTGCTGGTGGTCGACGTGGAGCGCGAGGAGCTTCGCCTGGGCGGAGCGGCCAACGTGGCCCACAACGTTCGCGCGCTCGGGGCGACGCCCGTCTTGATCGGAGTCGCGGGGGCCGACGCCGCGGCCGAGAGCCTGCGGCGAGAGCTCCACGCGCGCGAAGTGGACGCGGACGGCGGCGTCCTCTCCGATCCCGCGCGCCGCACGACGCTCAAGACGCGCATCATCGCGCACCACCAGCAGGTCTTGCGCGCCGACGAGGAATCCCGCGAAGCGCCCGCATCCTCCGTGATCGACGAGCTGTGGCGGCGCATCGAGGGCGCGCTTCCCGACGCGTCGGCGGTGCTCGTCTCCGACTACGGCAAAGGAGTCGTATCTCCCGCGATGCTGGATCGGCTCCTGCCCGAGGTCAAGAGACGCGGCATTCCCTGCGCGGTCGATCCCAAGGAGGAGCATTTTCTCCGGTACCGCGGCGTCTCGGTGATCACGCCCAACGTCGCGGAAGCTTCCCAGGCATGGGGGCGCAGGATTCGGAACGGCGAGGATCTGATCGAGGCGGGCTTCCAGCTCCGGGACAAGCTCGCCGCCGAAGCGGTCCTGATCACGCGCGGAGAGGAGGGGATGTCGCTCTTCACGTCGGATGGACACGCCCATTTCCCCACCCGGGCGCGAAAGGTCTTCGACGTGACCGGAGCGGGGGACACCGTGATCGCGACGATCGCGACCGCGCTCGCGGCGCGCGCTTCCCTGGGGGAGGCGTGCGTGCTTGCCAATCACGCGGCGGGGCTCGTGGTGGCGGAGCTGGGCACCGCGGCCGCGACCGTGGCGAAGCTCATCGAATCCTTGGGAGACCTTCCCGTTGGGTGAAATCCTCACCCTAGAAGACGCGAAGCGCCGCCGGAAGGCCGCCCGGATCCTGGGCCGGCGTTTCGTGTTCACGAACGGCTGCTTCGACCTGATCCATCCGGGCCATACCGAGCTCCTGCGTCGCGCCCGAAGCCTTGGGCATTACCTCCTCGTCGGGCTGAATTCCGACCGATCGGTCCGAGCGATCAAGGGCCCGGAACGCCCCGCCCAGGGGGAATTGGCGCGCGCGACGGTCGTGGCCGCGCTCGCGAGCGTCGACTACGTCGTGCTCTTCGACGAAGAGACCCCGCTTCGCCTGATCGAGGAGATCCTCCCGGACGTCTTGGTGAAAGGGGGGGACTACGCCCCAGGCAACGTCGTCGGGCGCGAGGCCGTCGAGCGCGCCGGTGGCCAGGTCCACCTGATCCCCCTAGTGCCTGGATTCTCATCGTCTTCCCTGGCCGACCGAATCCGATCCGGGCGCCCCTAGCCCAATTGACGGCTCCGTAACAACCTCCCGCGGCGGGCTTGACAGGGCCAAGCGGTGACGGCTAAAGTGTTGTGTTACCCCAACGTAGTGAATCCAGTGCGACCCTGATCGGCGACATCCTGCTCCGCGGCGAGCGGCTCGAAGCTTCGCTGCATTCCTCGGGATGCGCCGGTCCTTGCACGAACCCTTGGAGGAGGTGTGCCTCGAGTGAGTAAGCCCCGACGTGTTGTGATCATGGGCGCCGGCGGACGCGATTTTCACAACTTCAACATGTTCTTCAGGAAACGCCCCGAGTACTTCGTCGTGGCGTTTACAGCCTCCGCTCAAATCCCCGGCATCGACTCCCGACGGTATCCCCCTTCCCTGGCCGGCGGACGGTATCCCAAGGGAATCCCCATCGTCTCCGAGCAGGAGCTGCCGACCCTGATCCGCGAGCACGACGTCGACGAAGTCGTGTTTGCCTACAGCGACGTCTCCCATGAATACGTGATGCACAAGGCATCGTGGATCGCGAGCTTGGGATGCGACTTCACGCTCATGGGTCCGAAGGCCACGCAGCTCAGAAGCCGGGTCCCGGTTATCGCGGTGAACGCGGTACGCACCGGGTCGGGGAAGAGCCAGACCACGCGCAAGGTCTGCGAGGTGCTGAAGTCGATGGCGAAGCGAGTCGTCGCGATCCGCCACCCGATGCCGTACGGCGATCTCTCCCGGCAGGGCGTGCAGCGCTTCGAAACCTACGCCGACCTGGACCGGCACAAGTGCACCATCGAGGAGCGCGAGGAGTACGAGCCGCATCTGGACCGAGGCACGATCGTCTATGCGGGGATCGACTACGTGGAGATCTTCCGGGAGGCGGAACAGGAGGCGGACGTCATCGTCTGGGACGGCGGTAACAATGATTTCTCGTTCGTGAGGCCCGATCTGCAAGTCGTGGTGGCGGATCCGCACCGGCCGGGCCACGAACGGTCTTACCATCCCGGCGAAACGAACGTGCGGCTCGCGGACGTGGTCGTGATCAACAAGGAGACGACGACCGACTACGAGAACATCGAGGCGGTCCGGAGCTCGGTTCAGGAATTGAACCCCGGCGCCGTCATCATCGATGCCGCCTCGCCGATCACCGTCGATCACCCCGAGCGGATCCGCGGCAAGCGCGCCCTCGTGATCGAGGACGGACCAACCCTGACCCACGGGGAGATGAAGTACGGCGCGGGAGTCATCGCAGCGCGGCGCCACGGGGCCAGCGAGATCGTGGATCCCAGGCCCTGGCTCGTCGGAGGCATCAAGGACACGTTCCGCCAGTACCCGAATATCGGTCCGCTCCTCCCCGCGATGGGATACTCGAAGGAGCAGATCCGGGATCTCGAGCGCACGATCAACGGATGCGAGTGCGACGTGGTGATCGTCGCGACGCCGATCGATCTGAGACGTCTCGTGAACATGAAACGCCCGGCCGTGCGCGTGGGCTATGAGCTTGAGGAGATCGGCCGGCCGAAGCTCGAGGACGTCATCCGAGAGATGCTGGATCGCGTGGATGCGGCCGGGCTCAAGAAGGCCGGCGCCAAGCGCGGGACCACGAGCGAAGCCGGTCTGGGCGCGGGCGGCATGAAGCGGGCGGCGCGGAAGGCCGCCCGGGTAAAGACCAAGCGTTGAACCTGCACGAATACCAGTCCAAGGAGCTCTTTCGGGCCGCGGGGATCCCGGTACCGCCCGGTGAGGTCGCCTCGCGCGTGGAGGACGCGCTCCAAGCCGCGCAACGCTTCGGGTATCCGGTCGTCGTCAAGGCCCAGGTTCTGATCGGCGGCCGCGGAAAGGCGGGGGGCATCAAGGTGGTCCGCAGCGGCGAGGACCTTTCGCGCGAAGCGGGGCGCATCCTCGGCATGGAGCTTCGCGGCCTCAAGGTCAACCGCGTGCTGATCACGCCATCGGCGGACATCGCGCGCGAGTATTACGCGGGGATCGTTCTGGACCGGAGGAACGAGGCGCCGCTTCTCATGGTGAGCCCGGCGGGGGGGATCGACATCGAGGAGGTCGCGCGCGCGACGCCGAAGAAGATCCTCCGAATCCCGATCGACGCGAGGGGGCTCCCGACCTACCGGGCCAGGGCCGCCGCGCGGTTCCTCGACAAGGACCCGGCGGTTCAGAAACGAATCGCTCCCATCCTGATCCGGCTCGTGCACGCCTACCACGATCAAGATGCCACTCTTGCCGAAATCAATCCCCTGGTCGTCACGAAAACGGGCGAGGTCTTAGCACTCGACGCGAAGATCGTGATCGACGACAGCGCGCTCGACCGGCATCCCGACCTCGCGGCGATGCGAGATCTGTCGGCCGAGGATCCCGGCGAAATCGAAGCGCGCGCCCGCGGTCTCTCGTACGTGAAGCTCGACGGGACGATCGGGTGCGTCGTGAACGGCGCGGGGCTCGCGATGGCGACCATGGACCTGATCCAGTTCCACGGAGGAAAGCCGGCGAACTTCCTGGACATCGGGGGCTCGTCGAATCCGGACAAGGTCGAGGCCGCGATGCATATCCTGACCGGCGATTCGCGCGTGAGGGCCGTGCTATTCAACATTTTCGGAGGCATCACGCGCTGCGACGACGTGGCCCGGGGTCTCCTCTTGGCGCTCGACCGGCTCAAGGTCCGGATCCCGATCGTGATCCGCCTTACCGGGACCAACGAGAGGGAAGCACGCGAGATCCTGGGTGAGCGAGGGCTCGTCGCCCTGAGCGATATGGACGAAGCCGTGCGGGCCGTGATCGCCCGCGCCGCGGAGGCGGCGTGAGCGTTCTGGTCGGACGTGGGACCAAGGTCGTGGTGCAGGGGATCACGGGCCGCGACGGCTCGTTCCACACGCGCGGCATGCTCGACTACGGTACCAAGGTCGTCGCCGGCGTCACCCCCGGCAAGGGCGGGGAAGAGGTGCATTCGGTTCCGGTCTTCGACTCGGTCGAGGAGGCGGTGGCGAAGACGGGCGCGAACTGCTCCGTCATTTATGTCCCCGCCGCGCTCGCCCAGGACGCCATCTACGAAGCGGTCGACTCCGGGATCCCGCTCGTGGTCTGCATCAGCGAGGGAATTCCGGTGCGCGACATGGTGGAGGTCTCCGCGTACATGCGGGGCCGCGGCGGACGCCTGGTCGGGCCCAATTGCCCGGGCCTCATCTCGCCCGGCTCGTGCAAGGTCGGGATCATGCCGGGAACGATCGCAAAGCCCGGCAAGGTGGGTGTCGTGAGCCGAAGCGGCACGCTCACCTACGAAGTGGTCTGGCAGCTCACGCGCGCGGGGCTGGGTCAATCCACCTGCATTGGCATCGGCGGGGACCCCATTGTAGGGACCCGGTTCGCCGATATGCTGAGCCTCTACGAGGAGGACCGCGGGACCGAGGCGATCGTGCTGATCGGCGAGATCGGAGGCAGCGACGAAGAAGACGCGGCGACTCTCATCCGGCGCGCGATCACGAAGCCGGTCGTCGCGTTCATCGCGGGCCAGACCGCGCCCCCCGGGAAGCGCATGGGGCACGCGGGCGCGATCGTGTCGGGAGGTTCCGGCACGGCCCAGGAGAAAATGGCCCGTTTCCAGGAGGCCGGAATCCCGGTCGCAAAGACCCCATCCGAGATCCCGGGCTTGATTGCGGCTGCGCTCCGGCCGAAACGAAAGTCGAAGCTCAAGCTCGTACGCGGGAGGGCGAAACGATCGGCTCCCGCCAAGGCTTCCCGGCGGCGCGGCCGCTAGCGGCGCCGCAGGCGGGCCCCCGGAAATGAAGCCTTGGCCCACGGCGCGATCGCGGCCGCCATCGTAAGGGAGGGAGACTTGGACGAAACGCTTTTCATGATCAAACCGGACGCCGTTCTGGGCCACAAAGCCGGCGCTATCCTGGCCGAGGCCGAACGCGCGGGGTTCGAGATTCTGGACCTGCGCCTCGTGAGGCTCGCGCCGCGCGACGCGCGGCGCTTCTACGCGGTGCACGAGGGGAAGCCTTTCTTGGACGAGCTGGTCGAGTTCATGTCGTCGGGCCCCGCGATCCCGTGCCGGCTCCGGCGGGAGAACGCGGTCCAGGCGCTTCGCGACTTGATCGGCGCTACCGACCCCAAGGACGCCAAGCCGGGCACCATTCGCGCCCGCTTCGCGGAGAGCAAGGGGCGGAACGCGGTGCACGCATCCGATTCGACGGAGTCCGCGCGCACCGAGATCGAATTCTTCTTCGGAGACGGGTCGGCCCGTCGCTAATCTAAACAAGAGCCATGGAACTCAAACTGCATGAAGTCGACGAAGGGCAGAGTCGGCTCGAGGTCGAGCTTGCGGCTGATTCCGTGGGAATCACCCCGCAAGATGTCGCGCTGGAGGGCCCGCTCAAGATTGGACTTAGCCTGGATCGGCGCGGGGACGAGATTTGGATCCGCGGGACCGTGCATGCTATTGCCCTGCAACAATGTAGCAGGTGCCTGGTCGACTTTTCCCAGATTCTAGAATTGGATTTCGAGGTTTTCTGTGCTAAGTTGCCGTCTGCCCGCATGATGAGCCCCAAGGCCCTTGATGAAGAGGACGGGGGGGTCCATTTCCACGACGGACACGTGCTCTCCATTGACAGCGAGGTCCGGGAAGCCGTGCTCCTCGGTCTTCCTATGAGGCCGCTCTGCCGCGATGCGTGCGCGGGCCTTTGCCCGCGGTGCGGCGAAGATCGCAATCTAGGTCCGTGCCGGTGCGTCGGCGCGGCCGCCGGCTGAGCCGGGAAGGCGCCGGACCTACGTCCCTCGCGGCCGGCCGCGAACATCCAACGAAGGGAATGTTGAACGATGGCTGTACCCAAGAGAAGGCATTCGAGCACCCGCGGCAAGAAGCGCCGCACCCACTGGAAACTCGCGCTGCCGTCGCGCTCACTCTGCCCCCATTGCAGCCAGCCGAAGCTCCCGCACCGCGTGTGCGGGCATTGCGGCTACTACGCGGGCGAAGAGGTGATCTCGCAGGAGGAGTTGAAGAGTACGTAAGGGCGGGCACGGGGCGACGGTGAGCGAGCGAGCCGGAAGGCCGATCATCGGGGTGGACGCCATGGGCGGCGACCTTGCCCCCGGTGTGGTCATACAGGGTGCCATGGAGGCGATCCGGGAATCCGCGGGCGCCTTCGGCGTCGTGCTCATCGGCGATGAGGCGCTCGTCCGCGAGGAGGCCGCCCGCCTGCGTGTGGCCGCCGAGCTCCCCGACGTGATCCACGCGTCGGAGCGCGTGGAGATGGGTGAGTCCGCCGCGACCTCCGTGCGGAAGAAGAAGGATTCCTCGATCAACATCGCCGCGCGCCTTCACAAGGAGCGCAGGACGAACGCCCTGGTCTCCGCCGGAAATACCGGCGCGGTTGTGGCTGCGGCCCTGTTCGGCCTCGGCCGGATCGAATCGGTGCAGCGTCCGGCGATCGCCACGGTGCTCCCTACCCCGCAGGGGAACGTAGTCATTCTGGATGTCGGCGCCACCTCGGATTGCAAGCCGTACCACCTCCACCAATTCGCGATGATGGGCAGCATCTATGCCAGGCTCGTTCTCCATGTGGAGCGACCCCGGGTCGGGTTGCTGAACATCGGCGAGGAGGCGGAGAAGGGGAGCGAGCTCTACTACGAGGCGCACCAGCTATTGAAGCAGAGCCCCGTCCATTTCGTCGGGAACGTGGAGGGACGGGACATCATTCTTGGTACCGCGGACGTCGTCGTGTGCGACGGCTTCGTCGGAAACGTGCTTCTCAAGTTCGCGGAGAGCGTGATTCCCAGCGTGGGCAATATGATCAAAGACGAGATCCGGAGCGATCCCCTGAGCATGCTGGCCGGGCTCCTGTTGAAGCCCGCCTTCCGGAGGCTCAAGCGCCGCTTGGACTATGCCGAGGTCGGTGGGGCGCCGCTCCTGGGGGTCGACGGGACCTGCATCATCGCACACGGACGATCCAACGCCCGCGCCATCAAGAACGCGATCCGTGCCGCGGCGCGGTGCGCTGAGGCGCGCGTCGCGGATTTCATTCGCGACGACCTTCAACGCCTGGCGCCGGAGGCCGCATGATCGCACCCACGCGCGACGTTCATATCGTCGGAGTCGGATCGTGCACGCCGGATCGAGTCCTCACGAACAAGGATCTGGAGCAGATCGTCGACACCTCGGACGAGTGGATCACGACGCGAACCGGGATCAAGGAGCGCCGCATCGCCGATCCCGAGACTCCAGCTTCCGTCCTCGCCACCGAGGCGGCGCGCCGCGCGGTCCAGGACGCGGGGTTGAAGGGGGAGGACCTCGATCAGATCATCGTGGGGACCGTGACGGGCGACCGTCCGTTTCCCTCGACGGCGTGCCTCGTGCAAGACCGGCTCGGCGCCAAGCGGGCGTACGGCTTCGACATCTCCGCGGCGTGCTCCGGTTTTCTCTACGCGCTGTCGCTCGCGCGCACGCAGGTCGCGACGGGGGCGGCAGACACCGTGCTCGTGATCGGGGTCGAGACCCTTTCGAAGATTGTCGACTGGACCGACCGCAACACGTGCGTGCTTTTCGGTGACGCGGCGGGGGCCGTCGTGCTGCGGTCGACGGGAGAGCCCGGCGGGATTCTCTCCACGAGGCTCCACAGCGACGGCTCGCTCACGAAGCTGCTCGAGATGCCGGGGGGCGGATCACTCCATCCCGCATCGCACGAGACCGTCGACCGAAAGCTCCACTATATCCGCATGAGCGGGAACGACGTGTTCAAGTACGCCGTACGCGCCATGGAGTCGGTAGCCTGCGAGGCGCTCGAGGCCGCGGGACACAAGCCGGAGGAGCTGGATCTCCTGGTCCCGCACCAGGCCAACTATCGCATCATCGACGCGACCGCGAGACGTCTCGGCCTGCCGATGGAAAAGGTCTTCGTGAACTTGGACCGCTACGGAAACACCTCGTCCGCCTCGATCCCGCTCGCGCTCGACGAAGCGAAGCGCCTAGGACGAATCAAGTCCGGTGATCTCGTGGAGCTGGTCACCTTCGGCGGCGGTTTCACGTGGGCCGCTGCCGTGGTGCGCTGGTGAGCCGGATTGCGTTCCTTTTCCCGGGGCAGGGATCGCAGGCGGTGGGCATGGGGCGCGCCCTCGCCGACCGTTTTCCGGAAGCGCGCGAGGTTTTCGACCGTGCCGACCAGGTGCTCGCCATGTCTCTCTCTTCCCTCTGCTTCGACGGACCCCTCGATACGCTGAGCCGAACCGAGAACACGCAGCCCGCCTTGTTGGTCACGAGCGTCGCGGCGGCCCGCGTGCTCGAGCGTCGGGGTGTTCGGCCTTCGGCGGGAGCGGGGCACAGCGCGGGGGAATTCGCGGCCCACGTCGTGGCGGGATCGCTTTCGTTCGAGGACGGATTGAGACTCATCCGCCGGCGGGGCGAGCTGATGGCAAACGCGGGAACGGAGCGGCCCGGAACCATGCTCGCGGTACTCGGCCTGGACGCGGCCGAGATCGAGAAGGTCCTCGCTGCGGTGGCGAGGCCCCGAGACCTCGCCGCCGCGAACTTCAACTCGCCGGGACAAATCGTGCTATCCGGAACGCGTGAGGCGCTGGACCGCGCCTCCGAGGAAGCGAAGAAGGCGGGCGCCAAGAAAATCGTACCGCTGCAAGTGAGTGCCGCGTTCCATTCGCCGCTCATGGAAAGCGCGGCGCGGGGGCTCGGTCAAGCGCTCGAGGCGATCGAGGTCAGGCCCGCCAGATTTCCGGTCTACGCCAACGCGTCCGCGCGGCCGGTGCAGTCACCGGAGGACATCCGTGCCGCCTTGCGGGAGCAGCTCCTTCGACCCGTGCTGTGGGAGCAAACGGTTCGCGCGATGATGGAAGACGGCGTGCGGCGGCTCGTCGAGGTGGGCCAAGGTCGCGTTCTCCGAGGTCTCGTGAAGGGCGTCGACCGCGACGTCTCGCTCTTTGGAAGCGAGGATCCGGAGGCGGTCGAGGCGGCCGTGCAGGCGCTCCAGGAGGTCGCAGCGTGACCGATCGGCGTTTCGCGGACAGGGTCGCGGTCGTGACCGGTGGGGCGAAGGGAATCGGCCGCGCGATCGCATCGCGGCTGGCGTGCGGTGGTGCGAAGATCGTCGTGTCGGGGCGTGACGAGGCGGCGCTCGAGAAGGCGTGTACCGAGATTCGTTCGACAGGAGGCGAAGCGATCTGGGTCCAGGCCGACGTGTCCAAGTCGGGAGACGCCGACGCGCTCTGCGCGAGGACGCTCGAAGCGTTCGGCAGGGCGGACATCCTCGTCAACAATGCCGGCGTCACGCGGGACAATCTGGTCATGCGCTTGAGCGAGGAGGATTGGGATCAGGTCATCGACACCAACCTCAAGGGGAGCTTTCTCTGCATCCGGGCCTTCACCCGGCCTATGATGAAGCAGCGGTGGGGGCGAATCGTGAACCTGAGCTCCGTGGTCGGTCTCATCGGGAACCCCGGTCAGGCGAATTATGTCGCGTCCAAGGCGGGACTTGTGGGTCTCACGAAGGCCGTTGCCAAGGAACTGGCATCGCGCCATATTACTGTGAATGCGGTAGCTCCAGGGTTCATCGATACCGCGATGACGGCGGATTTGAACGAGAAGGTGCGGGAGGGCTTGAAGGCGCAAATCCCCCTCGGGCGACTGGGATCCGCCGAGGACGTGGCCCACGCGGTGGCGTATCTGTGCTCGGAGGAGGCCGGTTACGTCACCGGCCAGGTGCTGTCCGTCGATGGCGGTATGAGGATGTGAAACGATCGGATTGCCGAAACGGGAATCTAAAAGGGAGGTGAAGCAGGGAATGGCCTCATTCAGCGAAGACCGGGTCAAGCAGATCATCGTCGATCAGTTGGGGGTGGCGCCGGAGCAGGTGACGCCGGAAGCGTCGTTCATCGACGATCTCGGAGCGGACTCGCTCGACACCGTCGAGCTCGTCATGGCTCTCGAGGAGGAATTCGATATCGAGATTCCGGACGAGGACGCGGAAAAGATGACCACGGTGGCGGATGCCATCAAGTACCTGGAATCGCACGTGCCGAAGAACGCCTGATTCGGCGCCCGGTCGAACCGCCGAGTTCCGCGGAGATCGGGAGCGCAGGCGAGAAAATCGAGAACGAGTTCGTGAGCTATCGGAGGAATGGGAGTCCTCGGCGGGTGGTGGTGACCGGGCAGGGCGTCGTATGCCCGCTGGGAAACACCGTCGAGGAGTTCTGGAAGCGGCTGATCGCCGGCGAGTCGGGGATCGGTCCGCTGACACGATTCGAAGCCGCGGCATACGACACGCGGATCGCAGGCGAGGTGCGCGGATTCAAACCGGAAGATTTCATGGACCGGAAGGACATCCGCCGCACGGACCTGTTCGTTCAATACGCGGTCGCCGCATCGAGGATGGCTTTGAATCAAGCCTCCGTTCACGAAGGGGCCGTCGATCCGGACCGCTTCGGCGTGATCGTGGGATCGGGCATCGGAGGCATTTCGACCTTCGAGGATCAGCACCGGACTCTCCTCGAGAAAGGCCCGAACCGCGTGAGCCCGTTTTTCATTCCCATGATGATCTCGGACATGGCCTCGGGCCAGGTGTCGATCCTCTTCGGCGCCAAAGGCCCCAATTACTGCACCGTGTCGGCATGCTCCTCGGGAGCGCACGCGGTGGGCGAGGCATTCCGGATTATCCAGAACTCCGAAGCGGAAGTGATGATCGCCGGGGGCGCCGAAGCTCCAGTGACTCCGGTTTCCTTCGCGGGGTTTTGCTCCATGAAGGCGATGTCCACTCGTAACGACGACCCGACCCGGGCCTCCCGGCCCTTCGATTCCCAGCGCGATGGATTCGTGATGGGGGAAGGTGCGGGAATCTTGATCCTGGAGGAACTCGAGCACGCGAAACGACGCGGCGCTCCGATTCTGGCGGAGATCGTCGGTTACGGCGCAACGGGAGATGCCCATCATATGACGGCTCCTGCCCCCGAGGGTGAGGGTGCAGCGCGCGCCATGCGGGCCGCTATCAGCGATTCCGGACTGCCTCTGCGCGAGTTCGGGTACGTGAACGCCCACGGCACCTCCACACCACTCAACGACAAGTTCGAAACCCAAGCCATCAAGTCGGTATTCGGGGAGCACGCGCACCATGTGGCCGTCAGCTCGACGAAGTCGATGACGGGCCACCTGCTCGGAGCCGCCGGCGGACTGGAGACGATCATTTGCGTCCTCGCGCTCGAGCGGCAGGTCCTTCCTCCAACCATCAATTACGAGCACCCCGACCCCGACTGCGACCTCGATTACGTCCCCAACACCGCGCGATCGGTCGAAGTGCGGGCAGCCCTCTCCAATTCATTGGGCTTTGGCGGGCACAACGTCACCCTGGCGTTATCGAGAAGCGTGGCACCGGAGGGTCCCTAGAGGATCCCGAAACGTGAAATTACTGAGAAAGCTGTTTGGAATGGAAAAGGCTCCCGCCCCTCGACTCGAGCATCGCGGAAGCCGTGAATTCGATCTACGCGGATTCGAAGCAATCCTTCATTACAAGTTCAAGGATCCGGAGCTGGCACGGCAGGCATTGACCCACCGCTCCTACCTCCACTCCCAACCCGAAAAGGGCGTGGGAGAATCCAACGAGCGGATGGAGTTTCTCGGCGATTCGGTCGTGGGGCTTGTCGTGAACGAGTTCCTGTACCGAAAGTTCACCTCCCTTCGCGAGGGAGAGCTCACGAAGATGAAGTCGCTCCTCGTGAGCCGCGTCATTCTTTCCCGGACCGCGAAGCTCATGGGTCTCGGCGGATACATTCTGCTCAGCGAGGCGGAGACAGGATCCGGCGGCCGCGACCGCGCATCCATCCTGGCCGACACGCTCGAAGGCGTGATCGGCGCCGTGTATCTGGACGGGGGGCTCGAGCCCGCTCGACGCCTCACGGAGCGGCTGCTCCTTCGCCAGGTGCACGAGATCCTGAGCGATGCGAATCTCGCGAACTACAAGAGCATGCTCCAGGAGTACGTGCAGGGTGAGTTCAAGACGCACCCGCAATACCGGATCTCGAGCGAGATCGGCCCCGACCACGAGAAGGTGTTCACGGTCGAAGTGGTCGTGAACCAGAAGGTGCTCGGCCGGGGCCACGGGAACAACAAGAAGGAAGCGGAGCAGGAGGCGGCTCGCGACGCCCTTCTCCATTTCGAGAAGTTGGTGCGAGGCGAACGGCAGGATCATCGCCGGCGCAGGCGTCGGGGTGGTCGCGGGCGCCGCTCGAGGGGCGGTGGGGGGCGCGGCCCGGGGGCCGGGCAACCGGGGAGCGGCGGTCCGCACGAGGAGAGCCGGGAGCCGCGGGAGGACGAGGCGCGGGGCCCCGATGGGAGCAAATCCCCTTGGGCCGCATCACGCTTGCAGTCCGAATCATAGATTGTTATAATTAGAGCGTCGTCTCGAGATAGGGGAGGAGGGTCCGCTTGGGCCCTCCTCTATCCTTTGACTCTGGAGACGACGTGGCTGAAGATCATACATCCTCCCTTTTCTCATGGACGGTCATGGGGTCGCTGTCCCTGATTCTGGTCGCGTTGCTGGCTGGCTCCGCCTGCGCCTTCTCCCCCGATCACTCACCCGTGATTCCCACCAACCTCGAATTCCTCGTGCGCTCGGCGGTGGCTCAAGAGAGCGGCAATATCGAAGAAGCCGCGGTCTGGGCTGAAGCACTGACGGCCGAAGATCCGGCGTCCAGCTACGTCGCTTCGCGCTTTGCCCAGATCCTCGAGACTTCCGGCGAGGACACGCGCGCGCTCGGATGGGGCGAGCGTGCCCTCCAATTGGACAGCTTGAATGCCGACGCGGCCATGCTGGTCGGTCGCATGCGGCTCCGTGCGGGAGAAGCCGCGGTCGCCGTACAGGCCTTGACACCGCCGCTGCGGATCCTGAGAGCGCGCCCCGAGCTCTACGCCCTGCGCGCGCTCGCGCACGAGCTCAATAAGAACTACGAGGCGGCATTGGCTGATCTAAGGCGCACGGACGTCCTGCTTCCCGATTTCGGATGGGTGGCGACAGGCGTTTTGGGGATGGCGCTCGAGGACGGTCGGTTGGATGAAGCGTCTCAAGCCCTCCAGCTGGCCCTCGAGCTCACCCCGGACGATCCCCGGACCTTGGGACTGGGGGTCGCTTTGGCCCGGCGTTTGGGCGATACGGTTCTCGAGGAGAAGCTCCTCCGGCGGCGCGCCGAAGCCGACGACGCCGTCCCCGAGCAGATCGCGGCGTACGCCTCGTACTTGTTCCGTGAGGGGAACCGGAGAGCCGCGGAGGCTTTCCTGGGTAGGATGGGGCAGCGCGGGTTCGACCCAATCGACGTCCGCGTTGAAGCCGGCCGCATGCTCCTGAGCGACGGCGATTACCGCGCGGCACTGGAGGCGGTGAAGCCGCTTGGGAAAAAACGAGCCGCGCTGCCCGTCAAGGCCCGGGCGCTCGTGGCGCTCGGGAACGAGAAACCTGCGCTCGACTGCTACCGGAAGCTGCTTAAGCTGCGCTTCCTTACGCAAGAAGAGTCCCTGATGGTCGCGTACTTGGAGATCAAGGTCGGGGACCGGCGGACAGGGGTTTTGACACTCGAGCAAATCAGGGAAGGGCTCCTGGCAAACCCCCGAAAGGTGCTGGCTGGAGCCCTGTGCTACATTCTTCTACGCCACCCGGAAGAAGCCGTTGCCCTCATGCGGGAAGGAGCCTTGAGGGGCCCCGAGAGCCCCCTGCTCTACGCCGAGCTGGGGCAAGCCGCCGCAGAGATAGGGGATAGCCTGGTGGCCGAGTGGGCGTTCCGGAAGCTCAACGGGCTGGGCAGGGAAAATTCCGAGTGCCTCTATTTTCTCGCCGCATCAGATCTAAACCAGGGAGCAGTCGATCGGGCGGTCGGGAGGCTCGATCGTGCGGTGGCGCTCAACCCCTGGAACGGGCGAGCGCTGACGCTCCTGGGGAGTATTCGCTACAGCATGGGGCAGTTGGAGTTAGCGAGAGACCTTCTGAGGCGTGCGGTTCGATGCCCCGACGTGGGATCGGATGCCGAGCGGCTGCTCGGCCGCGTGTGCCGGGCCCTCCGGCTGGACAGCGAGGCCCAAGCGGCCGAGTCGCGGGTGCGCGGAAAGCGTGCCTCACAGAGCCCCGCAGGGCTCACCCTCTTCGCCAATCCCTAAAGAAACCAACCCCTTCCGGAACCGGCCAGCTTCCCACGGTGTATCCAGCACCACGGAGAGTAATGTGCCTAGCGAGCTGCGTCTATTGAAGAAGCTCGACCTTGCCGAGCTAACCGATGAAGACGTCATGGAGCGTTGTGCTTTGGGCTCCGAGACGGCCTTCCGTGCGCTCGTCCAGCGGTATCGCTCGCGGATCATGAATCTGGTGTGCCGGTTCATCAATGACCGGGACCGGGCGGAGGAGATCAGCCAGGAGGTATTCCTTCGCGTCTATCGGAATCGCGAACGCTACCGAAAGAGCGGCAAGTTCTCGACATGGATCTTTACGATCGCCGTCAATCTGACGAAGAACGAGATCCGTAGTCGAGTCCGGCACAAAGGGACGTCTGAAACCCCTGCCCGACGAGGATCTGAACGCGAGCGAGATCCGCCGGCGCGTGGCGGAAGCGCTCGAGAAGATCCCAGCGCGGTATCGCGAGGCCGTCGTTCTACGCGATATCGAAGGACTGAGCTACGAGGAAGTGGGGGAGATTCTCCGTATCCCCGGTGGAACGGTCCGGTCGCGCATCAATCGCGCCCGGCTGATGCTGAAGGAGAGGCTCAAGCCACATTTGAATCTGGAGGACGCATGAACTGCCGGTCGGCCGAATCATTGTTCTCGTCCTACATTGAGGACGAGATCAGCCAGGAGGAGCGCCGGGCGTTAGAGGCGCACTTCATGGGGTGTCAGCGTTGCACCCTCGGAATGCGTGAGGTCCGAGCCACGATGGGGCTCATGGAGCGAATGCCCCAGGTGGCCCCGAGCGCCCATTTCGATGAGGACGTCTTCGCTCGAATTCGATCGGGCGAAGGGCTCCGCCCAAGCCCCGCGGACCTGATACGAGAGCTATTCTCCCCAGCCCGGTTGCGCCCCGCCTTCATGCTGGGCGCCGGCGTGTGCGCCGTATTCATCGCGGTCATGCTGTCTCCCGTGGGCCAGGGACGCCTTCACCCGAAGAGCACCAATCCCGGCGTGGCTATTCGAGAGCTTGCGCCGGCCGCCGGCGCGGCGCGTGAGATGGGGCCGAGCGCTCCGACTGCCCCCGTGAGCGAGATCGAGCGGACGGCCGCTCCCGTGAATCGCGACGTGGCCCCGGTCGTGGCGAGCGTTCCCACCCGCGCCGCGATGCGCGATTCGGTCGTGGACGGTACGGTCCCGCAACAGCGCTACATGGATGAGATCATCAACGACAAGTTCTACCTGGAGCGCGGACCCGAAGGGCAGGACCCGACCGTCGTCCCCGTCAACCAGACGCCCGACGACGGCGTGTACATCATCTTCTAGGCGCCACGCGCCGGACCGGAGTGCATCCGCGATGCCTGTGATCCGAATACGATCGGCGGGCGCCTCAGCACTCGCAGCCTTCGCGTTGCTCCTGCTTCTACACTCCAGCGTAGGCGCCGCCAGCATTCTCCCGTTCAAGAGCGACGAAGCGACGCTGCTCGTCGGCGTTGACTCCGCGCGCACCAGCGTCGTGACCATGGTCGCAACGCCCGGGCGCGATTCGAAGCCGAGACCCGAGGCCCCTCTCCGGCGCCTCATCGGCACGGGCGTCGTCCTGAGCCCGCACCGGGTCCTCACGACGGCGAGCATGGCGCTCTCCGGCGGAACTTTCGGCGTGCTCCTGGGCGACGGGAACCGGCGCGATGCGCAGATCCGAGGGGTGGACCGGCAATCGAACGTAGCGCTCTTCACCGTGGCCCCAATCGCTCGCGATCGGCTCCTGGGTGGCTGTGATCGCCAACGTGAGCGTCACGCGGCCGCAGATCACCCTGGGTCATGTCGTGGGCCGGGGGGAGCGGGTCGACTTTCCCTATTCCGGAGACATCGTCGAGATCGAAGCGTCGGCGTACCCCGGGGCCAGCGGTGGTGCGGTTCTGAACGAGGCGGGGGAGTGGGTCGCGATCGTCGTCGGACGCGCGGGACCCCTTCCGGCCCGCTCCTCGGCGTCACCCGTGGTCGAACCCGACGGCCCTGACCGGAAACAATCGACCGATCTCCTGATCGCGCTCCCCGTCGACCAGCTGCAGCGCATCGCCGATGACCTCGAAGAGTTCGGCAGCGTGCGGCGGGCATTCCTCGGAATCCAGATGCGGCGCGGACTCCTCCCCGACACGCTCGGCGTGCTCGTGGAGGGGGTCGTCCCGCAAAGCCCTGCCGCCCAAGTGGGGATCAAGACCGGAGATCGAATTCTTGCGTTCGAGGGCTCCGTCATCCATTCGGGCGAGGAAATCACATCGCTCGTGCGCTCCCTCAGGCCAGGGGATGAAGTCGAGATGACCGTCTCACGCAGCACGGAGATCTTTCCGATGCGCACGACGCTCGGTGCCGCGGTCGGCACGCCCTCCGCTCCACCTCCGCCGAGCCATGCCGCGGAGCTGGAGCGCCTCCGACGCTCCCGTCGAAAGCTCGAGCAGGAGACGCAAAAGATCGAGGAGCAGATCAAGCAGCTCGAGTCCGCCCCCGCCCGCTAGCGCAACCCCCAAGCTTCCCCGCCCGCTAGTCCAGCCCCGCACGGTGTGGTAGCCTGCGCACCAACTATGGCGTTCACGACAAGAGTTGCGGCGGTTTTCCTGCTCGCGATCGCCGCGGCGGGTTGCGGCGGTCGCCCCTTCGCGGAAGGAGGCAGCCGCGAGCTCACGATCGTGACCATGCTCCCAGCCGACTCCCCCGAGGTCTTGCTCTTGCGCGCCGTCGTGGAGCGTCCCGCGATCCGGATCGAAGACGAGACTGCCTACGACGTGCATCTCGCGACCGCGGACGATCCCGGCGCGTACCGCGCGCGGACTGTGCTTTTTCTAGGTTTTGGTCCGAAGGGGAGGATCCCCGATCAGCTGGGGCCTCTGAGGGCCTCTCTCGCGACCGCCCGAGAGCCGTTCGTATTTTCTCCGGACGTGTGGCTGCGTGGACAGGCCGCGGGTATTTTCTGGACCGAAACGAGAGAAGAGCTTCTTCCTGCGCTTCAGCGCCACCAGAACCGACTCTTTGAGGAGCTTGACCGCGCCACGTTTTCCACGGTGCGGGCCCGGCTTTTGGCGCTCCCTCGCGATCACGATGCCGAGAAGAATCTCCGGCGCCTCACGGGGTTCAGCCTCCACGTCCCGCGGGGGTATGCGCTGCGGGTGCATCCTGGCACGAAGGCCGCGCTTCTCCTGGACGAGGGCCCGCCGGCGCGGCTTCTTCGGATCATGCCGACTGACGTGGATCGCGGCCCCGACTTGAGGAGCGCCCGCGACGCGCTCGCCCGCGCGTTCCGGCCCAACGAGCGCACGCTCGACCTGGTGGAGCCGACTCTCACTTCGGGCGAACTGGCCGGAGCGGTCCGCCAGATCCACGGCCGCTGGGAAGACGAGGAAGTGAGTGCCGCCGGACCGTACCGCTTTTACGAGGTCGCGCGACAGGGAAGACGGTTCTACGTGGACCTCTCCGTCTTCGCTCCGGGGAGGCCGAAGCTCCCCTACCTCCGCGAGCTTCAAGCGATCGCGGAGACTCTGACCGCCCGATGATCTCGGTTTCGGTCCCGCGAGGGCGTATCCGATACCCGATCCGGGTGGCACCGGGAATTCTCTCTCGCGCAGGCGATGTGATGCTAGGGATCCGCGCCTCAGGGAAGGTTCTCGTGGTCACCGATCGGACCGTCGCGCGGCTCCACGGTGCGCGATTTCTCACGAGCCTTCGCCGCGCCGGATTCACGCCGCATGCGATCGCCCTTCCGACGGGGGAACGCACGAAAACCCTCGCCAGCGTGCGCCGCCTGTGCGAGCGCTGGGCCCGGTGGCGCGTCGACCGGTCCGTCCCGGTCCTGGCGCTCGGCGGAGGCGTGGTTTCGGACATCGCAGGGTTCGCGGCCGCGGCCTACGCACGTGGACTCGATTGGGTCGTCTTCCCGACGACACTTCTCGCGCAGGCCGACGCGGGCATCGGCGGAAAGGTGGGGGTCAATCTCCCCCTGGGAAAGAATCTCCTTGGCGCCTTTCATCACCCCCGCGGCGTCTTCTGCGATCCCGAGGTACTGAGGACGCTCTCGCCGCGAGCGTTCCGCTCGGGGTTGGCCGAGATCGTGAAGATCGGCGTCATCCGCCGTCCCGCGCTCCTCGCGAGCATGCGCCGCCTCGCGCGGCGCGGCGCGCTTGCCGCCCCGGTCACGAGCTTGATCCGCGCCGCGGCGAGGGAGAAGGCGTGGTATGTCTCCCGCGATCCGGAGGATCGGGGAATCCGGCAGCACTTGAATTTCGGGCACACCGTGGGGCACGCGCTCGAAGCCTCGTACGATTACAAACGATTTACCCACGGTGAGGCGGTCTCGATCGGGATGGTCGCGGCATCCAGGTTGAGCGTCCGCGTGGCGGGGCTCGACCCGACCGCCGCGCTTGGGATCGAGGATCTTCTGCGTCTGCTGGGTCTTCCGGTCAGGCTAAACCGCTTGCCGGGGGCTGCCTTCTGGAGTGCGCTGCAGAAGGACAAGAAGCGTGGACGGACGCGCCTTCGAATGGTATTGTCCCCCGCGATCGGAGCAGCTAACACCTATGAACTACATTCGCTTACCCCGCTCCGCGAGGTAATTACGAGCCTCGTCCAGAGACCCTGAGGGGGTTATGTCCGAGGACGCACGCTACGATTCAATCGCTCTCCTCGAACGGATCGCGACCCAGGATCCGTCGTCGCCGCTTTACCTTCCGCTCGCGGAGCGCATGCGGGAACAGGGCAGAATCGAGGAAGCGATTCGCCTCTGCGAGGAGCGGCGCGGCCGCGCCGGGCAAGGCGTTGGGGACCGCATCGTCCTGGGCCGCTGCTACCTGGCGGCGGGCCGTCTGGCCGAGGCCCGCGCCCAGTTCGAGAGCGCGGTCCAGCTGGACCGGGAGAACGTCGTCGCGCTCAAGGCGCTTGCGGGAATCCTCTCCCACGAGGGAAATCACGGCGCCGCCTCCGACTTCTACCGCGCGGTCTGCCGCATCGATCCCGGCGATCTCGAATCGCAAACGGCGCTTCATCAGATCACGTCGGGAGAATTCCCCGAGGTGAGGCCGCCTGATCTGGTCGTAGCCCAGGGGGAGCTCACGTGGCAGCCGGTTCAGCCGCCACGGGAGGAGGAATACCTAGGCGAGATATCTCTTGGCCTGCACACGATCGAGTCTTTCGACGCCGAAGCGCCGAAGGCCTACGACGCCAAGGTGCAGGATTTCCAGGAGATGGCGCTGGAGCGCTTCGGGGAGCCCACGGTCCCGCAAGAAGCAGGCGGTGACGTCGCGGCACCAGTGATGGAGCCGAAGCAGCCTCCGGAGCCCCTGTCGGTGACCGATTGGACCGAGCTTCCCCGGAACCCACCGCCCGTCCCAGAGTTCTTCAAGCCTGCGAAGACGGAGCAGAACAAGTCGGCCTTCGAGATGTGGGTGAGAAGGCTGAAGGGCGGCTCGGGCTGATGGCGCGGACCGTATGGGTTTTGCACGGCCCGAACATGGATCTCCTGGGCTCCCGTGAGCCCGAGCTGTACGGGCGCGAGACGCTCCGGTCGATTGACCGGAAGCTCAAGAAGCTCGGGGAAGACCTTGGGCTCGGGGTGGAGTGTTTCCAAACCAATCACGAAGGGGCATTCATCGACCGCTTGACGGTCGCGACGAGGACCGCCCACGGCTGTCTGATCAACCCGGGCGGCTTCTCCCATACGAGTGTGGCTCTCGCGGACACGATCCGCGCGATGACGGTCCCGGTAGTCGAGGTGCATCTCACGAACCTCTACGCGCGGGAGGCGGCGCGCTCGGTCAGCTTGACGGGGGCCTACGTCTCAGGGGTCATCATGGGGTTCGGGGCACGGAGCTACGAGCTTGGGCTCCGAGAGCTCGCGTCGCGGCTCAAGGCGACGGGAAAAGGCAGGAAGGCTCGATGAATCTTCGCAAATGGGTCCGCGAAATGGTGGCGGTCATGCGCGAGGAGGATCTTGCGGAAATCGAGGTGCGCCGTTGGTTCACGACGGTGCGCGTCCGTCGCCCGGGTACCGACCCCGTGATGCCGATCCAAGCGGCAGCTCCGGCGGAGACCCAAGGCGGCGCAAGCGAGCGTCACGACGCGGACGGGAAGCCGCCCGCGAACCTGGTTCCAATCAAGTCGCCGATGGTTGGTACGTTCTATCGGGCGCCCGCTCCGGACGCCGATCCCTACGTCGAGGAGAATAGCCCGATCACCGTCGGGCAGACTGTCTGCATTGTCGAAGCGATGAAGCTCATGAATGAGATCGAATCCGAAGTGGAGGGCCGCATCGCCCGGATTCTCGTCGAAAACGCGCAGCCCGTGGAGTACGGGCAGACGCTGTTCCTGGTGGAGTCCGACACCGCGGCGTAGCCTGCCCGGGAGGGGAGTGGGGATGAACATCAAGCGAGTGCTGCAAAAGATGGTGGAACTCAAAGCGTCCGATCTTCACGTCAAAGTCGGCACGAAGCCCACCGCGCGCGTGGACGGCGGCCTTACCACGCTCGACGAGCCTCCACCATCCCAAGCGGATCTCGAGGCGGTCGTCGATCAGATCCTGACGCCGAAGCAGAAAAAGATATTCGAGGACACCAAGGAGGTGGACTTCGCCTTCGGGGTCACCGGCCTTTCGCGTTTCCGCACCAATTTCTACCAGCAGCGTGGAACCATCGCGATGGTGTTTCGGCAGGTGCCGGCCACGATTCCATCCTTTGAAGAGCTGAATCTTCCGACGGTGATTGAGGAGATCGCGGGGCGTCCGCGCGGACTCGTGCTGGTGTGTGGCACGGTCGGGAGCGGCAAATCCACCACGCTGGCGGCGATGATCGACTCCGTGAACCGGTCCGTGGCGCGGAACGTGATCACGATCGAAGACCCCGTCGAGTTCCTGTACCGCGACAAGAAGAGCACGATCTCCCAGCGCGAGGTAGGTTTGGATACCGCATCCTTCGCCGAGGGTTTGAAGCATATTTTGCGGCAGGATCCCGACGTGATTCTGATCGGGGAGATCCGTGACGCGGAGACGATGCAGACGGCGCTCATGGCGGCCGACACCGGCCATCTCGTGCTCTCGACCCTCCACACGACCGACGCGCCGCAGACGATCAACCGCATCCTCTCCTTCTTCCCGCCTCACCAGCACGAGGAGACCCGGTACATGCTCTCCGCGACGCTGGAGTCGGTCATCGCGCTGAGGCTCATGCCTCGGTCCGACCAGGGGGGACGAATCCCGGCGGCGGAGGTCATGACGGTCACGGCCACGATCCGCGAGTACCTCCTGGATCCGGAGAAGACGTCCCTTATCAAGAGCGCGATCCAGGAGGGCGTCTCCCAATACGGAATGCAGACCTTCGACCAGGCCATCATGAAGCATCACACCGAGGGGAAGATCAGCCTCGAGACAGCGCTCCGCTATTGCTCCAATCCGACCGAGTTCGAGCTCCGCGTGAAGGGCATCCACGCGACGTCCGACGAGTCCTGGAAGCCATTCGAGCACAAAGAGAATCTCGTCTAGCGGAATGTTCAAGAAGATCCTGATCGCCAACCGCGGAGAGATCGCGTTGCGGATCATCCGCGCGGCGCGGGAGCTCGGAATCGAAACCGTCGCCGTCTACTCCGAGGCCGACCGGGAATCGCTGCATGTTCGCCTGGCGGATGAAGCCGTCTGCATCGGGCCTCCTCCTTCGTCGGCGAGCTACCTCCACATTGCCCGGATCATCAGCGCCGCCGAGATCACCGCCGCCGACGCGATCCACCCAGGGTACGGGTTCCTCTCGGAGAATGCCCACTTCGCGGAGGTGTGCGAATCGTGCCATATCCGTTTCATCGGTCCGACCTCGGAGATGATCCGGCTGATGGGAGACAAGGCGGTCGCGCGGAAGACCATGCTTGAGGCCGGCGTGCCGGTGACCCCGGGGAGCGAGGGAACGCTGGAATCCCCGGATGAGGCGGCGAAGATCGCTTCCCAGCTCGGCTATCCGGTGATCATCAAGGCGGCGGCGGGCGGCGGGGGCAAAGGGATGCGGGTCGCCACCGATGAGTCGTCGCTGCGCAACGGGATCCGGACTGCTCAGGCGGAGGCGGAGGCCAACTTCGGGAGCGGGGCGGTCTACCTGGAGCGCTACGTCGAGAAGCCGCGGCACATCGAGTTTCAGATCATCGGGGACCGGCACGGGAACCTTCTCCATTTGGGCGAGCGCGAATGCTCGATCCAACGCCGGCACCAGAAGTTGATCGAGGAATCGCCGAGCGTCGCGCTGGACGACGATCTGCGCACGAAGATGGGGTCCGCCGCGGTGGCGGGCGCGCGGTCGATCGGGTATGAAGGGTGCGGCACGATCGAGTTTCTGCTCGGGGAGAACCGCGAGTTCTACTTCATGGAGATGAACACCCGGATCCAGGTCGAGCATCCGGTGACCGAGGAAGTGACCGGGTACGACCTCATCAAGGCGCAGATCGCGGTGGCGGCCGGTGAGCCGTTACCCTGGCGGCAGGACGAAATCCGGCTTCGGGGCCACGCGCTCGAATGCCGCGTGAACGCCGAGAAGCCGGATCAGAATTTTCAGCCGTCGCCGGGCAAGGTGAGCTATTTCCACAGCCCGGGCGGCCCCGGCGTGCGCGTGGACAGCCACCTCTATTCCGGTTACTACGTGCCGCCCTTCTATGATTCCATGGTCGCGAAGATCATCACGTGGGGGCGCGACCGTATGGAATCCATCGTCCGGATGCGTCGCGCTCTCGAAGAGACGGTGGTCGAAGGAATCGACACCACGATTCCGCTTCACCTGCGAATTCTAAAGAGCCCGGCCTTCCTGAGTGGAGATATCCACACTGGAACCCTTGAGGAGTTGTTGGGAGCGGAGCGCCCGGCGGCGTGAAGCGCATCGATCTCGCCCTCCTACCCTCCGAGCTAGAGCGGGCTTCCCTGGACGCGCGGCAGATCGTGGTCGTTGACGTCCTCCGCTCCTGCTCCACCATCGCGACCGCGCTCATGAACGGAGCCGTGAAGATCATCCCCGTGGAGACGGTTGAGGAGGCGACCCGGCTTCACGAGACGTTGGCTCCCAATTCGAGCCTCCTCTGCGGCGAGCGGGAGGGACGCAAGGTGAGCGGCTTCGCGCTCGGAAATTCTCCGCGCGAGTTCACGCGCAAAAAGGTGAACGGCGCTACCCTGATTTTCGCCTCCACCAACGCGAGCCCTCTGATGGCGGGCTCGCTCGCAGGCAGGGAACAGATTCTCCTGGGGTACGTGAACCTGAGCGCCGTGGCGAAAATGGTCGCTCAAGTGGACGCCGACGTGACGATCGCCTGCGCCGGCCGGAGCGGGCGGTTCTCGCTGGAAGACGCGGCGTGCGCGGGGGCTCTGATTCGCCGGCTCGCGGACGCGAGGGGGAACCTCGAGTTGAACGACGCGGCCGCCGTCGCGGGGGATTTCGACCGAGACCATGGCTCGCCGCCCGAGGCAATTCTACGCCGAAGCGAGCACGGGCGTTACCTCATCGAGCTGGGGTTCGAGGAGGACCTCGCGGTCTGCGCAGCGATCGACAGCGCTCCGGTCGTGCCGCAGCTGAAAGAGGGGCGCATCACGGCTTCGGCGCCCGCGGAGGCGGGGAAGGGGTAACCCCCCGCAGCCGCCCGGTTCACGCCGTGCCGCCCCGCCTACATCCCTCTCCGCGCCCGCCGGAGCAGCTCCAGCCCGAGGCCGCCGAAGACGATGTTCCCGAGCCAGGCTCCGACAATCGGCGGGAGCGTGCCGCTGTGGCCGAGCGCCTGGCCGGTGCGGATGATCGCGTAGTACACGAAGCTGATGAATACCGCGAGACCGAAGCTGAGCGCGAGCCCGCCGCGTCGCACACGGATCGCGAGAGCCGTCCCGATCAGGACGACGATGAGGTTCGTCAACGGGAACGAAATCTTGAGGTAGAGCTCGACCAGATACTTCTGCACGCGGCTTCCGCTCTGCTTCAACCTCGCGATGTACTTCTCGAGCTCCCAGTAGGAGAGCGCCTTGGGATCCTCCTCCGCCTTTTCGAAGCTCTCGGGGCGCTCCTTCAAGCCGGGAATCACAAGCTCGTTGAAGTGCGCGGCGTGCTCGCCGTCGCGGTCGAATCGCCGGACGAACCCCTGCCGGAACACCCAGCGGTCTTTCTCCCACTTCGCCGACTCGGCGTCGATCCGCCCGTTCAGCGTATGCTCCTTGATTTCCTGGATCACGACCTCGCGCATCGTCTTCTCGGGGATGTTGTAGCTCCGGATCAAGAACGTGCGCCCATCGGTTCCGAGATAGGCGAGGTTCGTGCGCACGACCGCGCCTTCCAGGTTCTCCCTCTTGATGTCGCCGTGATAGATCCTGTTTTGCACCGCGTTCAGATGCGGCATGAGGGTCTCGTTCACGGTGAACACCAGGACGCAGATCATGAATGCGAACAGGTACAGGGGCGTTACGATCCGGGTGAGACCGATCCCCGCGGCCTGCATCGCCGTCAGCTCATTGTGCCGTCCGATTTGTCCCAGGGCGAGAAGGCAGGACAGGAGCATCGCCATGGGGAGCACCATCGTCACGATCCCGGGAATCGAGACGAGGTAGAAATGCGCCACAACGCCGAGCGGGACCTTGTTGTCGAGGAATGAATCGAGCTTCTCGAATATATCGACCACAATGAAGATGGCGACAAAGAAGATGAGTCCCAGGATGAGCGACCCCATTTGCTCCCGGACGAGGTAGCGATCGAGGAGCTTCACGCCGCCGGGACTCGGCGCGGGCGGCGTCTCGGTCGTCGTATGACCTCGGCGGCTTGGAGCGTCAGGAAGAGCCCGATCGCTCCGATGACGATGTTGGGCGTCCACATCGCGACCGCCGGGTCCAAGAAACGCCGGTCGGCCAGCTCCTCCCCTCCGGCGAGGCAGAGATAATAGAAGACGAAGAAGATGATCGAGATGAAGGCCACCCCGATCCCGCTTTTGCGCGCCCGGATCCCCAGGGGGGCCCCGACGAGCACAAACACGATACACGCGGCCGGGATCGAAAACTTCTTCTGGATCTCGACGTCCAGGCTGTTCACCCGCTTGTCGAGGGCGTCCACCTCGACCTGGCGCATCTGGATCATGTCCATCGTGAGCGGATTGATGAACAGCTTCGGGGGCTTTCCGGGCGGCAGCGCCTCAGGCGGCCGGATGGGGGAGATGGCCCGGAGGACGTTCCGGATGAACCCCAGGATCCCTCTGGGGGACTGTCTTGGGACGGCAGCCTTCACAAATGCGTCGTAATTCTTGAAGCCGGCCTGGTGGATTAGGGTGTCGCGGGCGGCCGTAGAAGCGGCCAACTCCTTTTCAAGTTTCATGATCTGGCCCCGCATCATCCCCAGGCTCATTTCCCGGTCGCCCCGGGCGCTCGAATCCGACCTCTCCAGATCCGCCCCAGTGTTCCGAATATTGATGATGTGGGTCTTGAACATGAGCCGCCGGTAGATCCGTTCCTGGTCGTTGGGCGGCATTTCGTGGATCTCGCCGTCGTGAAGCTCGAGGGTGACGACGCGTCCGTCCGGGGAGCTATGGAACACCCCCCAATCCGCGAGAATGGTGGTGGGGCGGGCGCTCGAATTGAGCTGGTAGATCTTCACGCCGCGGATCTGGCTCGTGCGGTTGTTCACCTTCTCAACGAAGATGTTGTATCCCTCAAACCCGTCGATAAATACGCCTTCGCTGATCTGGGTGGTGGGGCGCTTCCGGCTCACGTCCACCATGAGGTTCGCCAGGGCATGGTTCGTCTCCGGGAGGATATGATTGTTGAACAGCACGAGCCCTCCCGCGAGGAGGACCGCCGCCGCGAGCGGCGCCCCCACGATGCGCGCCAAGTTGATGCCGTTGGCCCGCATCGCGGCGATCTCGTTGTCCTGCGCGAGGCGTCCGAAGGTCGCCAGGGTGGCAATCAGAACCGCGCACGGAACCGCGAGGGCAAGCATCCAGCCCATCGACAAGGCGAACAGCTCCAGGACAATCGCGGCCGGTATTCCCTTGCCGATGGCCAGATCCACCAGGTCGAACATGAAGTCCAGCGTGAGCAGGAAGATGACGATGCTGAAACCTATTAGGAACGGGAAGAGATGCTCGCGAAGGACGTACCGTTCGAGTATTCTCATATGGCCCTATCTTTTAACACATTTCGGACCGAACCGTCGCCGGTTCCAGGGGTTCACCTGCATATGTGACGGGGGCCCGGACCCGGTCTAACTCCTTTGATCCCAGAGCGACCGTCGCGTTAATGACTAAAAACCCCAAACTCAGCGCCATTCTCTGCCTATGCCTCGCCTTCGGGGGAGGTCTCTTGCCCCTTGGTATCGCGGAGGCGAGCCTCTGGGGCTATACCCACGCCGATGCTACTCTCGGCGAAACCTCCCTGGGCGGCGACCACAGCGATATGCCGCCCGGCTGGGTGATGCAGCACTTCGATCCCACGGGCATGTTGGCGCCCGCTTCCCCCAATCCCTCCATAAGCCTCGATCCTTCCAGCGGCCACATCCGCGAGACTTATAGCGAGGGCGGCATCGAGACGCGCCCTCCGATGGTCACGGATCTGGACCAGTATTCCGGGCTCCTCACCACCCGGACCTACCGCCGCCTCTGGCGTGATCAGGCAAAGAGCAGCCGTTCGGTGACGCGGACCGGGGCGATCAAGCGAAGCGGATTCAACATCGATCTCCCGATTCAAATCCCGAAGCAGCTCCGCGGAATCCTGGGGAGCGGCGCCCCCAACATTGACGTTTCGGGAAGCGAGACCATCACCTTGAGCGGCGTGAGCGACTGGACGGTACGGTCTAACGATCAGGGCTTGGACCGGGAGACCAAACGTCCCAGCGCGTTCCCCTCGCTCGAGATGAAACAGGATTTGCAGGTCAATCTCACCGGGTCGATCGGGGACAAGATCAAGGTCGACGTGGACCAGTCGAGTAACGTTCAGACCTCGCTGGACAACAAGGTCAAGCTCCGCTACGAGGGGGACGAGGACGACATGATCAAGTCGATCGACCTCGGAAACACGAACCTCTCGCTCCAGGGCGCGTCCATCCGGCAGGAAGGGCTCTTCGGCGTGAAGACCGTGGCCAAGCTCGGGAACGTCGACGTGGTCACGATCGCGAGCAAGCAGGAAGGGAAGAGCGAGACCGCACGGTTCACGCCATCGGGGGAGAAGCGGCGGGTCGTCATCAGCGACCTCGACTACATCAAGCGGCAGTACTTCTTCATCAGCGACCATGCGATGGTGTGGGATGGCGGTTCGCTCAAGGTTTGGCGCGATGACGGGAACGCTTTCAACAACACCGGCAATACTGTCTCCGGAATCGCGAGACTCAATCCCCAGGCAGACAGCACCGACGCGGTCGGCAATCCCCAAATCCATGGGAAATTCGACGTGCTGACGCAGGGGATCGACTACGACCTGCAGCTTCCCTACGTGATTACAGACCCCACGGTGCCGCAGGGGACTCAGATTCCCATCATCAAGCTCCGCTACCCACTCAACCCGAACGACATTCTGGCGGTGACCTACGTGGAAAAGACCGCCGGGGGCGCGGATATCAAGATTGGTGATCCCGACCCGAATGGCGGCGAAAATCCCACTCTACAGAAGCCTGCCGGGATCATCCTTGTCAAGATGATCAAACCGAGCTTCGATGGTCTCACGACCCTTCCTGGGGGCGGGTTCGACCGGACGGACAAATGGTATCCCGCCCTCGCGTATGAGCTTCGAAACTTCTACGACCTGACCGCCCGGAACATCGCCAAGGAAACCCTCAACCTCAAGATCCGCCGGCGGGACGCCAGCCAATCGGTGGATCCGGAGGCAATCAACGGGAAGGCAATCGTTCAGATACTCGGGCTCGATCAGCACGGGAATACGGCGGATACGGGGCCTGACGGGCGGGTGGACGACCAATTCATTTACGCGGAAGAGGGGATCATCTTCTTTCCGGATCAGCACCCGTTCGATCCGGGATGCGACCGGTTCCCAGGGTTTCTGTGCCTTGATGATTCGAATCGAAACACCGTCCGGAGCGACTCCCTCGGCAACCCCAACGTCTACGACATTAAAGCCCCGGACTTCACGAACCAGTCCCGCTATTACATCGACGCCGAGTTCAAGAGCAGCCAGCAGGGATACTTTCTCGGGCGGTTCAACATCCTCGAGAACTCCGAACAGGTCAAAGTCGACAATATCCTCCAGAAAAAAGGCACCGACTACGGGATCGACTACGATACCGGGCAGCTCACCTTCAGCCGCCCTCCCGGGCCGGATCAGGTAATCTCGGTCGATTACTCCTTCGCGCCGGGCATCGGCCAGGTCCAGCGCACGCTCTTAGGTTTCTCCACATCATATAGCCCGAGCGCGGACCTGAGCGTGACCTCGAGCATGCTCTACGAGAGCCGGGGCGCCCAAGAGCTGAACCCGAAGCTCGGCGAGGAGCCGGCGCGTTCCATGGTGGGTGACTTCGCCTCGGTCCTCACCTTCCGTCCTTCCTGGATGACCCAGCTGGCCAACGTCCTGCCGGGGGTGCATACAAGCGCCCAATCCACGCTCAATTTACAGGGCAATGTGGCGGTCAGCGTGCCCAACCCCAACACCAAGGGGGAGGCCTACGTCGACGACATGGAAGGGAACCGGGAGTCGAACATCGTGGGCCTGAGTCGGACCACCTGGATGTGGAGCAGCACCCCGATCGATAGCATCGTGCCCCGGACAGCTCTCTCCCAGCACGCCCTGATCCAGTGGTACAACCCGCGCCACGAGGCTGGGCGCGGCGGCGCCATTGAGCGGGACCTGAAGCCCGTGCTTACCAACGAGGAAGGTGGCGACAACGAGCGAACCGTTCTCGAGATGAACGTCTTGGGCCCGAGCGACAGTACGGGCTTCTCTTCATCGACCTGGACGGGCCTGACGCAATCCCTTTCCAGGACAGGGCAGGACCTTTCCAGGACCCGATTCATCGAAGTCTGGGTCAACGACCGAACCCAGAACCACTCCAACACCCGCGCGAAGCTCCATGTCGACTTCGGCCGGGTGAGCGAGGATGCCTTCTGGAACAGGAACGCCCTGCCGAACGGTCTTCTGGATTCCGAGGACAAGAACGGCGACACGAAGCTGGACCGAAGCAACGACCCGGCTCTCGATGAGGATACGGGCTTGGATGGGCTCCACGACGCGGAGGAGCCGGGATACACCGGCGCCAACGATCCGAACGGGGACAACTATTTCTACGATAACCAGAATTCCCCGACGGACTACTCCAAGATCAACGGGATGGAAAACAACGGCAAGGACGACGTCAACGCCCGCCCGGACACCGAAGACCTGGACTTGAACGGACGTCTCGACGTCGATAACTCGTACTTCGAGGCAACGATCACCCTCTCGGACACGGCCTTCGTGGCGGTGGATGTCGCGCGCGACTATGCGGGCAATCCGAACGTAAAGGCCGACAACGGCTGGCGCCTCTTCCGAATCCCTCTCGACAGCCCCGCGTTCAAGCCGTACGGCCGGCCGAGCTGGGACGATATCAAGCACGCGCGGCTCTGGCTGGACGACATGGCCGGTCCGACCAACGTCCAGGTCGGCGGCATCGAGCTGGTCGGAAGCAGGTGGCTCGCGACGCCGCTTTCGGACGCGATGAAGACCCGCAGCGTCGAATTCGACGTCAAGGTACGGAACAACAAGGACGACGCGGCGATCTACGAAGCGCCGTTCGAAGTGCAGAAGGCCGTCAACGGAAACGCCACGCGACGGGAACAATCGCTCGCCTTGGCCTACAACCGTCTGGATTCCGGGGATTCGGTTCTCGCCTTCAAGACCTATCCCGACAACGGAAGCGGCATCGGGTACACCCAGTACCGCGACGTGCGCTTCTACGTGCATGGAGACGCCGGGGTCGAGGCCCAGAATCTCCGGATGCTGGCCCGCTTCGGCCCCGACACGGTCAACTACTACGAGTACAGCCTGCCGGTGCGCACGGGGTGGCAGGACGTGCGCGTTCCGATGGAGATCCTGTCCCGCCTCAAGGAAGCGAACGACACCTTGCGCGTGAAAATCGACTCCTTGACCGCCGCTGACACCGGTGCGCGGTACACGGTCGTCGGTAGGCCCACGTTTACCCGCGTGAACCGGATCACGTTCGGTCTGACTGTGTTCGGCGCTTCGACCGGATCGCCGGGGGAAGTGTGGATCGATGAGCTAAGGCTCGACGGGGTCCGGAAGGAGGTTGGGAAGACTGGGAATTTCGCGGTCCAGGCGAACTTCGCGGACGTGCTCGCGGTCAACGGGAGTTATCAGAAACAGGACCAGGATTTCTTTCGAGTCGGCTCGGGTGTTAACCAGGGGACGGGCTTGAACCATTCGGCATACTCCCTCTCGAGCACCCTCCAGCTCGACCGCATGCTTCCCTTGACCGGTCTCGAGCTGCCGGTGCGGGTGACGCTCTCGCGCGCGGCCGACGTGCCGAAGTATCGAACCGGATCGGACGTGATACTGGACAACGCACGGTCCTCTGTCGAAACGAGGCGGCAGGACCGGCAGTCGGTCGATTTCCGGTACCGCCGGACCGGTCCTAGGAAAGGCTGGACACGCTGGACCATCGACGCGATCGACGGGACAATGGCGTATTCGCGCGCCGCCAACATCGATCCGCAATCGACGGACTCCTCGTGGGTGTTCTCCACCACAGGGAACTACCAACTCCCGGTCGGCGGTGGAAAGGGAATCCCGCTTTCGAGGAGTTTGCGTCTCAAGTACCTGCCCGACGTCGTCTCGTTCAACATGGGCTGGAACGCCACGCGCAGTACCTCGTATTCCCGTTTCATCCAGGGGACGGAGGATTCGACGGCACTCCGCTCGAACGTGCTGTCGCGCCTCCTTACCTTGGGCACGACCGCCTCCTATCTTCCGATCAACGGCGTCGCGACCAACTACCGGCTCACGTCGGTACGAGACATGCTCGTCCACCAAACCGGCTTCACCGGCACCAACGTAGGGACCGAGGTGAATCGCACGCAGACGATGGACCTGAATTGGACTCCGCGCCGCCTCCTATTCTTGAGCCCCAACATCACGCTCAACGGCTTCTATCACGAGGACGCGGGCCCTGGAGTGCGCCTCACCTCGGCCGATCCGTTCGGGCTCAAGAACATCAGCAACCGCGGGGCCGCTCGGGCGACGACCGCGATCCCCTTCTCGCGGTTCGGCCAGCGGTTCAAGCAGCCGGGCTCGCCCCGCGACACGAGCGGCACGAGCCTCCTCATGGCGCCGTTCCGATTCCTGTTCAGTCGCATGACGGACGTTCAGACGACGTTTTCGTTCGAGCGCTCGTCCTCCGCGTCGCGCGTGGTCGGCAGCCCCGGATTCGCCTACATCGCCGGCTTCACGCAGAGGCTCGACCCCTCCCTCTACCGCGCGCCCAACTCGAACATCGTCGAAAGCCGCCAATACGTCACGACGGCCAGCACGACCGTGCAGCCCATTTCTAATGTGACCGTCGACGTGCGGACGGATCATCGGATCTCCTATACCAACGCCTACCTCGGGGCGCGGAGAGTATTCACGTTCTCCTGGCCCGACCTGAGCGGTCGCTGGCTTCAGCTCCAGCAAACGCTCGGGCTGGACGAAATGCTGAGCTCGCTCGTCATCAGCTCGCACTATTCGTTGAGGCGCGAGGACCAAGGTCCGGCCGGGAAGCCGGTCGAGACCCATGTTCGTACGACGAATTGGGGACCGCTTCTCCGCTGGGAGGCATCGTTCAAGAACGGGATCCGAGCCGACGTGAACACGTCCCTCACGAAGTCCGAGAACCTGGACGAGCGCCTGGGCAGCGTCGTTCGGACGCACACCAACACGGTCCACGACGTTCGTCTGACGAAGACCTACCCGGCGAGCAAGGGAATCCGCTTCCCCTGGAGCAAGCGCCGTGTCAAGCTCCCGAACGACGTGAACCTGAATCTCTCGATGGGAATCGTCAGGGACAGACAGTTCACCGAGCGCCCCGGTTTCGACAGGCTCATCGAGTCCGACACCCAGCGGCTCAACGTGGGGAGCGGGACGACCTACAATTTTACGCAGTCGATCACCGGGGGATTTGATCTCGCGTTCCGGCAGACGAAGGACTACAAGGGCCTCCTTACTCAGCGCGGGATCACGATTGCCGTCAACGCGCAGTTCCGCTTCTAAGCGCTGCCTGCACGCGGCAGCGCTCCTCGCGATTCTCGCTCCATCCTGTCGGCACCAAGCCTCGGCTGCAGCCTTCGACGGGAGGCAAGCCTTCGCGACGCTGGAGCGCCAATGCTCGTTTGGCCCGCGGGTGCCGGGCACGGCGCCGCACGATTCCTGCTTTGCGTATCTCGTGGGCCGCTTGCGCGAGCTCGCGCCGGTTGTCGAGACCGATACCTTCACCTACGATTCGCCGGATCTCCGCAAGGAGGTCCGGCTCATGAACGCCGTGGCGCGATTCCGTCCGAAGGCGAAGGAGCGGATCCTCTTCGGGGCGCATTGGGACTCGCGGCCGTGGGCGGAACACGATTCCATCCCGGCTCACCGCAATCGGCCTGTCCTGGGGGCGAACGACGGGGCTTCGGGAGTCGCCGTGCTCCTCGAGGTGGCTCGGGTGCTCCAGAAGACCGGCACCCCGATCGGCGTCGACCTCGCGCTTTTCGATGGGGAGGATCTCGGAACCGAGGAGAACCCGAGCGGTTTCTTTCGCGGATCGACCCGTTACGTGGAGTGGCGTGGGGACGAGCGGCCGCTCTTCGTCCTCGTGCTCGACCTGGTCGGGAAAAGGGACTTGAAGCTCAAGTGGGAAGCCAATTCCCAGGAACAGGCATCTAATATTGTGGATTTGGTTTGGCAGGAGGCGCGCGAGCTGGGGATTCGGAATTTCCGATCCGAGCCGGGTCCGCGGGTGTTCGACGACCACATTCCCTTCCTAAACGCCGGAATTCCGGCAGTCGACTTGATCGATTTTGATTTTCCGGAGTGGCATACGACCCGGGACACGCCCGCCGTGTGCTCCCCTGCCAGTTTGGCAGCGGTCGGGACAGTTCTGGTAAGCCTCGCAACGAAAGCTAGTTTCCTCTCCCGCTGAAATTTCCGCTTGATCCGACGCCTCCTCGCGGGCTAATTTGACAGGTCCGAGTGGACCCGCAGTCCACTCGAACTTTTTAGGCGCTGGCCCGGACATGGGTCGAGCCCGGGACGGACCGCATGGATCGTGGACAACTGAGGGAAGAGCTCACCCGACGCCTCCAGGCCCTCCTCGGCGAGGAGATGTTTGATCTTTGGGACCTGGACCTGGCCTCCCAGTCAGGTCGGACCGTGGTCCGCATCAGTCTGGACCGTCCGACCGGCGTCACGATAGCCGATTGCGCATATTGGAATAAGAAGATCGGCCGGTATCTCGAGGCCGAGAACGTGGTGCCCGGCAGCTATGTCTTGGAAGTCGGGTCCCCGGGAATCGAGCGGTCGCTGTCGCGCCCCGAGCACTTCGCGCGTTTCGTCGGGCGCAGCGTTGAGGTCAGGCTTCACGACCTCCACTTGGGACGGCGCACGTACCGCGGGGAGCTGCGGCAGGCCGGGGAAGGGACGATCTTGCTGGAGGATCCGATCGCGGGGGTTGTTTCGTTGCCGTACTCGGCGATCAAGCACTCGCACATCGTAGCGGATCCGTGGGAAGGACTACGCGCCAAGGAGCGCCGCCCGAAGGGATGAAAGCAGTGGCCAAAGAAACACATACACGAGGCGTCAACTACGAGCTGATGGAGGCTATGGCCCAGATCGCTCGCGAGAAGAGCGTGGACAAGACCATCTTGGTCGAGACCCTCGAGGCGGGGCTGCTCTCGGCCGGGCGCAAGCGGTTCGGCTCACGCGCCGGGTGGTGGAGGACGCTGAGGACCCGGCGGCGGAGATCGATTTGGAAGAGGCGCAGCAGTACGAGTCGGACGCGCGGATCGGGCAGGACTTCGTGCAGGAACTTACGCTCGAGGACCTGGGCCGCAACGCGATCGCGGCCGCGAAGCAGGTACTGGTCCAGCGGGTTCGCGAGGCGGAGCGCGAGCGGATCTACGAGGACTACCACGACCGGGTCGGCGAAATGGTCCGCGGAACGGTGCAGCAGGTCGACCGAGGAAATATCTACGTGAAGCTCGATCGATCGGAGGCGATTCTTCCCCCGCGCGAGCAGATCGCGCGTGACCGCTACCACCAAGGGGACCATATCAAGGCCTACATCATCGCGGTCGACAAGCTCGCGCGCGGTCCGCAGATCATCCTCTCGCGGACCCATCCCGAGTTTCTGCGACGGCTGTTCGAATCCGAGGTGCCGGAGGTGGCGGAGAAGATCATCGAGATCAAGGGAATCGCGCGCGAGCCGGGCTCCCGCGCCAAGGTGTCGGTGCTCTCGAACGACGACAAGATCGACGCGGTCGGAGCCTGCGTCGGGATCAAGGGCTCCCGCGTGCAGGCCATCGTCCGCGAGCTGGGTGGCGAGAAGATCGACATCGTCCCCTGGAGCCAGGACGCGGTCGTCTTTGTGACGCGCTCCTTGTCTCCCGCGAAGGTGCTCGAGGCCCAGATTGTCGAGGCGGAAAACGCGAGGCTGGCGGCAAAGCTCACGGGCTGGAAGATCGATCTGATCTCGAAGAGCGAACGCGACCGGCAGAAGGATTTCGAGCGCCGCTCGCGGATCGACATCGAAGATTTGGAGGCAGCCGGTCCCAAGCTGCGCGAGAAGCTGATCCGCGCGGGAATCGAGACCGTACAGGACCTGCTTCGGGCCCCGATGGAGGAGATCCTCGCGATCCAGGGAATCGGCGAGAAAACCGCCGAGAGGCTGATCGAGGAAGCGAAGGAGCTCCAAGAGAGGCGCGGCCGCGAGCTGGCCGAGGAGGTCGCCCGCGCGGCGGCCGCTGCGAGCCAACAGGCGTCCCTGGAGGGCGCGGCCGGTGAGCAATCAAGCCCGGTCGCGGAGGGAACGCCGGCGGAAGAGGGTGCCTTGAGCGGACAGGATGACGCCGCCCCGACGGAGCCAAAGCCAGAGGCGGTTGAGCCGGAGGAATCGGGCGGGGACACGCGAGAGGAAACGAGGAGCGATGCCAGTTAAGAAGCGGCGGGTCTATGAAGTGGCGAAGGACATGGGCATGTCCAGTGAGGCCCTTGTCCACATACTGAAATCCCTCTCCGTCGAGGTGAAGAGCCACATGAGCTCGGTCGCCGACGAGGTGATCGAGCAGGTGCGCTCCAAGCTCGCGCGGGAGAAGGAGGCCGTCAAGGAGGAGGAGGCCCGCAAGCGCGAGAAGGCGATCTTGGCCGCGAAGGCCGAGGCCGAGCGGCGCGGCTCCCCTCCGGGACGCGGCCCCAGCGTGGCATTCAAGCTCGGCGGCAAACCCGGGAAGAAGAAAAAGCGCGCCGTGGACGAGAAACTCATCCGGGCCAGCGTGAAGCGCACGCTCGCCGAGATGGACGGGAGCAAGCGCCGCCACCATCGCCGTGAGCGAGAGGAAGGCGTCGCGGTGGGGGTCGAGGAGGCGCCCCGGTTGATTCGCGTGAGCGAGTTCATTTCCGTCGCGGAGCTGGCGGGGCAACTGGAGGTGAAGCCACAGGAAGTGATCCAGGTCTGCCTCCAGCTCGGCCTCATGGCCAACATCAACCGCCGTCTCGACAAGGACTCGATCATGGCGGTCGCGGATGAATTCGGCTACGGGGTCGAGTTCGTGAGCGAGCTGGGCGAGGACCACGTGGACCACGGCAAGACCTCGCTCCTGGATTACATCCGGAAAACGAATGTGATCGCGGGGGAGGCCGGCGGCATCACACAGCATATTGGCGCCTACGAAGTCGAGCTGCCGCGCGGTCAAAAAATCACCTTCCTCGACACGCCGGGCCACGAAGCGTTCACCGCGATGCGTGCCCGCGGCGCGCAGGCCACCGACATCGTCGTCGTTGTGGTCGCGGCGGATGACCGCGTCATGCCCCAGACCATCGAGGCGATCGACCACGCGCGCGCGGCCAACGTCCCGATCATCGTCGCGATCAACAAGATCGATCTTCCCGGAACGAATGTCGATCTGGTGCGTCAGGACTTGTCCAAGCAGAACATCCTCTTGGAGGAGTGGGGTGGCAAGACGATCGCGGTGCCGATTTCCGCCAAGATCGGAACGGGCGTGGACCGACTCTTAGAGATGATCCTGCTCCAGTCCGAGATCTTGGAGCTCAAGGCGGATCCCAACAAGCCCGCGCGCGGCGTCGTCATCGAGTCGCGCGTGGAACAAGGGCGCGGGATCGTCGCGACGGTGCTCGTCCAAAAGGGGACCCTCCGGGGTGGCGACGCGTTCGTGGCGGGCGCCCAATCCGGCAAGGTCCGCGCGATGAACAACGAGCGCGGAGCGCGCGTGGCCGAGGCCGGGCCTTCGACGCCGGTCGAGATTCTGGGCTGGAGCGGCGCGCCGCAAGCGGGCGACACGTTCGCGGCGATGGCGGACGAGCGCGAAGCGCGCGAGGTGGCGGCGAAACGGGCGCAGCTCCAGCGCGAGCAGGAGTTCCGCCTTCACAAGCACGTCACGCTCACCGACCTTTATTCCCAGATTCAGGCGGGAAGCGTCGGCGAGCTTCTGGTGGTGCTCAAGGGGGACGTCGACGGATCCGTGGAGGCGCTCGAGGACTCCATGACCAAGCTCACGACCGAGGAGGTCAAGCTTCGCGTCATCCACCGCGGAGTCGGTCAGATCAGCGAATCGGACGTGCTCCTTGCGGCCGCCTCAAACGCGGTCATCATTGGATTTCACGTGAAACCGGATCCGAAGGCGGCCGAGCTGGCTGCCAAGGAGAAGGTCGACGTTCGTCTGTATGAGATCATCTACGAGGCCGTGGCCGACGTGAAAGACGCGATGTCGGGTCTTCTGAAACCCGAGATCCGGGAGACCGTCAGCGGCTCGGCCGAGGTGAGGCAGGTGTTCAACACCACGAAGGCCGGCACCATCGCCGGGTGCAAGGTCGTTTCCGGAACCATTCAGCGCAGCGCGCGCGCGCGCCTTCTCCGGGAGGGCTCGACCGTGTGGGATGGCAAGATCGATTCCCTGCGGCGGTTCAAGGACGACGTGCGCGAGGTGGCGTCTCCGCTGGAGTGCGGCATCGGACTCGAAGGGCGTGATGACGTGAAAGTGGGCGACTTGATCGAGGCGTACGTACTCGAGGAGTTCGCGCGGCGACTTAGCTGAGATGGTCGTCGGTCTGCTCCAGATGGAGCTTCACCTTCCCGCTTCCCACTCACTCAAGGCGAAGCGCTCGGTCGTGAACCACGTCAAGGAGCGGCTTCGGACCCGCTTCAACGCGTCTGTGGCCGAGGTGGACAACCAGGACCTGTGGCAGCGCGCGACGCTGGGCGTGGCGGTCGTGAGCGGAGAGCCGAGCGTGCTCGATAGAGTGCTTCATGACATCCTGGCCTGTGTGGAGCGCGAGGACCGTCTCGCGGTCCTGGACTACCAGATACGAATCGACTGATCCTTCCCTCCACGATGCCTTCCCGCAAACAGAGCCCACGAACGCGCCGCGTGGCCGACCGGATCCAGGTCGAGCTGGCTGAAATCCTGAGCACCAAGACGGAGGATCCCAGGTTGCGTGTGCTCTCGGTGACCGGAGCGGAGGTCACCCGGGACCTGTCCCTGGCGAGGATCTGGGTCGTGGGGAGGCTGCCTCAAGACGTGGAGCCGGCCGTGCTCCAGGCGCTCACCCGAGCGACTCCGTACTTTCGTAGCCTTCTCGCGCCCCGACTGGGGCTTCGCATCGTCCCCGAGCTTCATTTCGAGATCGACCGCTCGATCGAGAGGGGCGCGCGCATCGACGAGCTCCTGCGTGAGATTCAGGAGCCGCACGATGAATGACGCGGCGTTCGCAGGATTCGAAGCGTTTCTCGCGGACCGCGATGAGTTTCTCGTGACCGCGCACATCGATCCGGACGGCGACGCCGTGGGCTCCTGCCTCGCCTTGGCGCTCGCGTTGCGCGATATCGGGAAGACCCCCGAGGTGGTGTTCGACTCGCCCCTCCCTGCCACGCTCCGCTTCCTTCCCGGTGCCTCGACGATTCTCCTGCCGGATCAAGTCCGGAAGAAGTTCGATTCCGCCTTCGTGCTCGACAGCTCCTCCCTGGACCGCACGGGCTCCGTGCCGGAGCGTTGCCTGAATCCGGGGGCCAAGATCGCGGTCATCGACCACCACTGGGGAAACGACGGGTTCGGAGACATCCGGCTCGTCAATCCCGAGGCGTCCGCCACGGCCGAGCTGGTCTATGACGTGATCGAGTTTCTCCGAATTCCGATCTCTCCCGAAATCGCTGAGGGCCTCTATGCCGGCATCCTCTCCGACACGGGCGGGTTCCGCTACGCGAACACCTCCTCGCGCACACTTCGCGTCGCTGCGAGGCTCGTCGAGCGCGGAGCGCGCGCGCCGCTGGTCGCGGATGCGCTCTATGCGACGAAGACGGCGCCGAGCCTTCGCATCCTCGGCTTGGCGCTCGCGTCGCTGGAGACGCGGAGCGGGGGGAGAATTGGCGCGATGACCATCTCGCGGGACATGTTCGAGCAGGCGGGCGCGACCCCGGAGGACGCGGACGGCATCGTCCAGTACGCGAAGGCGCTCGCGGGCGCACGCGTCGGCATCCTGGTGCAAGAGGTGGCGCCGAACGAAATCCGGGCGAGCCTTCGGTCGGACGGGACGGTGGATGTGAACCAAGTGGCGTCGCTGTTCGGCGGTGGAGGTCATCGGAACGCGGCCGGGCTGCGGGTCCGGGGCGATCTGCAGCGGGTCCGGAACGATCTCTACGAGGCACTCGAGCGGGCGATGAATGGCGGACCTCCTCCATCTGGTGGATAAGCCGGAGGGCTGGACCTCCCACGACGTGGTTGCGCGCATGCGCCGAATCCTACGCGAGCGCCGCGTGGGTCACGCGGGGACGCTCGATCCTTTCGCGACGGGGCTCCTCATCGTGGCGGAAGGGCGCGCGACGGCGCTCCTAGGCTGCCTGAGCCTCCTCCCGAAACGGTATCTCGCGAAGGCGCATCTGGGCGTCGCCACCGACACGCAGGACAGAACGGGCGTACCCATCCGAGTCTCGGAGCGGGTCCCGGGACAAGACGGGATCCTGGCCGCCGTGGAGCGACTCCGCGGGCAGACCCGCCAGCGCCCGCCGCTCTTTTCCGCGGTGAAGGTGCGGGGCGAGCGGCTCTACAAGGCCGCGCGGCGGGGTGAGTCCCCGGATCGGGGAGAACGATCGATCCGGATCTACGAGCTCGACGTGCTGGGCGGCACGTTGCCGGAGCTCGAGCTCGACGTGACCGTGAGCCGGGGGACGTACGTCCGCACGCTGGCCCACGATTTGGGGGAGGCACTCGGGTGCGGCGCGCACCTGGTCTCCTTGCGCCGGATCGCGTCGGGACCACTCCATGTGGATGAGGCGCTTTCTCCCGAGCCGTGCTCCGGGAACGGCGCGGACGAATTCCGCGACCGCGCGCTGACGCCCGCGAATGCAGTGAGACATCTGCCGCGCGCGAGGCTCACCTCGGAGGAGGCGGCTCGGCTTCGCCAGGGTCGCGCGCCGTCATTGGGCCCCCAGCGGATCGAGCCGGCGCCTCTTGCGTATCCGCTTCCGCCGGGGGAACCCGGATGGCCGCTCGCGCTTCTCGCGCCCGAGGGGGACCTGCTCGGGCTCGGGGGATCCCCGTGCCCGGGGGTGGGGTCCGAAACGCCCCCGTCCCATCCGCCGATCCGTCTTCTCCGCGTTTTTCCATGACTCGGATCTCGCGCCCGATCGCGATGACGATCGGGGTTTTTGACGGCCTGCATCAGGGGCACCAGCGGGTGATCGCGGCTACCGTGGAGGCGGCGCGCTCGAGCGGCGGGATCGCCTGGGTGACGACCTTCGATCCACACCCTGACACGATCGTCCGCGGCGCTCCGCCCCGCCCGTGGATCACCCCACCCGAGGAGCGCGAGGAGCTGCTCCACGCGATGGGTGTCGATCGCGTTCATGTGGAGCGTTTTGACAGGACCGTCCAGACCCTTCCGCCTGAGGATTTCATCGACCGAGTGCTCGGCGTTGGCGCGCCGCTCGCGGCCCTCATCATCGGCCCCGATTTCAGAATGGGGCGTGACCGCGTCGGCGACCGCGCCTATCTGGAGGCTCTTGGGCGGCGGCGCGGGTTCGTGGTCCGTGAGGTGCCGTTCCTCATGGGTGGCAGCGGAAAGCTATCGAGCACCACGCTACGGGGGATCATCGAAGCGGGGTCGGTTGAGGAGGCCTCGTCCATGCTCGGTCGCCCGTATGCGTTGCGCGGCCGTGTCGGGTCCGGCGCGGGCCGCGGGGCGCAGCTGGGCTACCCAACCGCGAATTTGGAGGTCCACCCGGAAAAGCTGCTGCCGGCGTCCGGTATTTACATATCCAACAATAACTTGCTCGGGGCCAAGTGGCGCGGTCTCACGTACGTGGGCCGTGCGGAGACCTTCGGGCCAGGTCCGGTCCGGGTCGAAGTACATCTACTCGATTACGAGGGCCGGGGGTCGCTTCGGGGAAGGGTGCTCTCCACGAGCCTCATGCGGAGGATCCGCGGAGATCGGGTATTCGAGGGCCCGGAAGCGCTCATCCGGGCGATGGACGAGGACCGGGCAAGAGCGGCGGAATACTGGAGTTCCATCGCGGCCGCGCCTGGACCCGGCTCCGGGAACCCTCCAGATTGAGCGTTGCAACACGATTCAACTCTGTTGTAGAGTCCGGGCCGTCCAGAGAGAGAGGGAACGTCATGGAGGTGGCCACCGGTGCCGTTGTCGCCTGAGAGGAAGCGCGAGGTTATCGATCATTTCCGCACCCACGAGACGGACTCGGGGTCCGCGGAAGTCCAGATCGCGCTCCTGACCGAACGCATCAAATACCTGACGGAGCACTTCAAGGTGCACAAGCGCGATCATCACAGTCGACGCGGCTTGCTCCGGATGGTCGGTCAACGACGCAGGCTGCTCGACTATCTGAAGTCCTCCAACGTCGAGCGTTACCGCACGGTGGTAAAGGAGCTCGGTCTCCGCAAGTAGGCTCCTGCTCGAGCAAGCGGCACGCTCGCGAGATACGCTCACCCGAAGACTCCCGAAAACTCCCTGCTTCCGTCCGGCCCATGGCCGCCGTTCGGAACGCATCGTTGGATCAGAAGGGCCATGATCGAATCGAAAGATGGAAGGAGAAGAGAATGCCCGAATCCGTAAGCCTCGACCTCGGGGGCCGTACCTTCAGCATTGAAGTCGGCAAGGTCGCCAAACAAGCCTCCGGGTCGGCGTGGGTCCGGTATGGAGAGACGGTGGTTCTTGTCGCCGCGGTCGCATCCAAGTACCCGATCGACAAGGACTTCTTTCCCCTCAGTGTGGAGTACCGGGAGAAAACCTACGCGGCCGGGAAGATCCCCGGTGGCTTTTTCAAGCGCGAGGGGCGGCCCACCGAAAAGGAAATCCTGAGCAGCCGATTGATCGACCGTCCGCTCCGCCCGTTGTTCCCGGACGGTTTCCGAAATGAGATCCAGATCTCCGCCACGGTTCTATCTTCAGATCAGGCGAATGACTCGGACATCCTGGGGATCACCGGCGCCTCAGCCGCCCTCATGGTCTCGGATATTCCGTTTCCCGAGCCGGTCTCCGGGGTCAGGGTCGGACAGATCGAAGGCAAGCTTGTCTTGAACCCCACGTTCCAGGAGCTGGAGCAATCCGCGTTGGACATGGTCGTGGCGGGGACCGACTCCTCGATCGTGATGGTCGAGGGAGGGGCCCGTGAGGTTTCCGAAGCGGTCGTGGTGGATGCTTCGGCGGCGCGTTGGAAAGCCGAAGCGCGAGTTCGTCGTTCCACAGAAGGACGCGAGTCTCGAGGCGGCCGTGGAGCGGGAATTCGGCGGCCGCGTCCGCAAAGCAAACGAGATTCAGACCAAAGAGGAGCGGCAGGCGGAGCTCGACCGCATCAAGGAAGAGGCACTGGCCAAGTTTGAGGAATCGCACCCAGAGATGGGGAAGCAGATCGCCTCCATTCTGGAGCATATCGAGAGCCAGGATTTGCGCCGCCGGATCTTGAAGGATGGCAAGCGCGCCGATGGACGGGCCCCGGACGACATCAGGGAGATCACCTGCGAGATCGGCGTCCTCCCGCGCACGCATGGATCCGCGCTTTTCACCCGCGGTCAAACCCAGAGCTTGGTCGCGACGACGCTCGGAACGAAAGTGGACGAGCAGCGTGTCGAGGAGCTGGAAGGGCAGTCCTGGAAGAGTTACATGCTTCACTATAACTTTCCGCCATTCAGCGTCGGCGAGGTGAGGCCGATGCGCGGGCCCGGCCGCCGCGAAATCGGCCATGGCGCGCTCGCCGAGCGGGCGATCGAGCCCCTGATTCCTTCCGACATCGATTTCCCCTACACCATTCGTATCGTCTCGGACATTCTCGAGTCAAACGGCAGCTCGTCGATGGCGACGGTGTGCGGGGGCAGTCTTTCCCTGATGGACGCGGGCGTTCCGATCAAGAGCCACGTCGCGGGAATCGCGATGGGCCTGATCCAAGAGGGAAAAGACGTCGCCATCCTGACCGACATCCTGGGCGTCGAGGACCACCTGGGCGACATGGACTTCAAGGTGACCGGCACGCGCCAGGGCATTACCGCCTTCCAGATGGACATCAAGATCGAAGGCCTCTCGATGGACATCATGTCGCGGGCGCTCGAGAAGGCACACGCCGCGCGCATGCATGTCCTGGGCAAGATGGAAGCGGCGATCGCGGCGCCTCGTGCCGAGCTTTCGCCGTACGCGCCGCGGATCTACATCATGATGATCGATCCGGACAAGATCCGGGAGGTCATCGGACCGGGCGGCAAGATGATCAAGAAGATCAGCGCCGAAACCGGGACCCAGATCGACATCGAGGACTCCGGTGAAGTCCGCATCGCAGCGTTCAGCGGGGCGGACGGTGATCGCGCTCGAGAGATCATCCGGTCGATTACCGAAGATCCCGAGATCGGGCGCATCTATTCGGGAACCGTGCGGCGGGTCGTTCCGTTCGGCGCCTTCGTCGAGATCTCACCGGGCAAGGATGGCTTGGTCCACATTTCGGAGCTCGAGCCGCACCGCGTGGAGCGGGTCGAGGACGTGATCAATGAGGGGGACACGGTCCTGGTCAAGGTGATCGGGATCGACCGCGAGGGAAAGATCAAGCTGAGCCGCAAGCAAGCGCTCCCCGGCTACGTGGATACCGGCGAGCCGGCAGCAGCGGGCGGCGGCAGCCGCGGCGGCGGTGGAGGCGGCGATCGGCCTCGGCGCAGGCCGGAGCATTCGCGCCGCTAGCGGGAAGTCGAGGAGCGGGTCGAGCACGTCTAGCGGAGGCCACGGCCTCCGTTGGCGTTTGAGGAGGGTTCGTTGGACGAAGACGATCGGGTTCGCCGGGTCGTGCTCCCGTCCGGCCTGACCGTGATCGGCGAGCACGTCGCCTCCGTGCGTTCGGTGTCGATCGGCGTCTGGGTCAGGGTGGGGGCGCGGTTCGAGTCGACGGCCGAATCGGGGATGTCGCATTTCCTCGAGCATATGGTGTTCAAGGGGACGCTCACCCGGGATGCTTACCAGCTGGCGCTGAGCCTGGAATCTGTCGGCGGCCACCTGGATGCGTTCACCGGGCGTGAGGTGACCTGCTTCGACGCGCGCGCGCTGGACGAGCATTTGGACCTCGCGGTAGAGGTCCTCGCGGATCTCGTGCTGAATCCCAGACTCGATCCGGACGACGTGGAGAAGGAAAAGAAGGTCATACTGGACGAAATCCACACCTACGAGGACACACCGGACGAAAGGATCCACGACCTCTTCGCCGACGTCGTCTGGTCCGGCCACCCCTTGGGCAATCGCATTCTCGGCACCCGGGAATCGGTCCAGGCGTTCACTCGCGAGGACGTCGCGCACTACCACGCGCGCCGATATTGCGCTTCCAACCTGCTCATCGCGATCGCCGGTAGCTTCGACTGGGATCGGCTCTTGGGCCAGGTTTCCTCCCGGTTCGGCAGCGCTCCCGCGGGCCTCCCGCCTGACCCCAAAAGCGTGCAACCGAACGGCCGCGACGTGGTTCATCATGTAAAGGATCTGGCGCAGCAGTACCTCTGTATCGGCGCCCGCGGTCTCCCGTCGCAACATCCCGACCGCCATGCCCTTATCGTCCTCTCGACCCTGCTGGGCGGAGGCATGAGCTCGCGTCTGTTCCAGCGGGTACGAGAGCAAGAGGGATTGGCCTATTCGGTCTATACCTATGCCGACTTCTACCGCGACGCCGGGATCTTCTGCGCCGGGATGAACGTACAGCCGCAGCACGGCCGGAGGGCCCTCGCGCTCACGCTGGAGGAGTTCGAGCGCGTCATCCGGGAGGGAGTTCCGGAAAACGAGCTTCGCTCCACCAAGGCGCAGCTCAAGGGGAATCTCCTCCTGGGACTGGAGAGCACTTCGAACCGCATGAATCGGATCGCGCGGAACGAGCTTTACGAAGGGCGGTTTGTTCCGGTCGACGAGCTGGTGCGCCGGGTGGACTCGGTCCGCTCCGAGGACGTCAGGCGAATCGCGTCGGAGCTGATCTCGCGCGATCGACTTTCGCTCGTCGCGCTCGGGCCCAGCGCCGGCTCCGCGTTCGAATCGGGGGACCTCATGGTCGGGACCGCCGCGTGAGCGATCGACCGGATCTCGAGGTGAGTGTCGAGGCGGATTTGGTTTCGGTGCGCGTCTCCTTGGAGTCGCACGCCTTCGCCGCACCCGCGTACCAAAGCGAGCATGCCGCCGGGCTGGACGTCTTCGCGGCCGTGTCGGAGCCGCTCACGATCGGACCGGGGCAGGTGGCAGCCGTGCCGACCGGGGTTCGTCTGGAGATACCGCCCGGCTTCGAGGCCCAGGTGCGGCCGCGCAGCGGGCTCGCGCTCAAGCACCGGATCGGTATCCCGAATGGGCCCGGAACGATCGACGCCGATTACCGAGGAGAAGTGAAGATCTTGCTCATCAATTTTGGAGAAGAGCCGTACGTGGTTCATCGCGGGGACCGCGTCGCCCAGCTCGTCTTCGCGAGAGTGGCCAGAGTCTCGCTCACGGTCGCGGCCGCGCTGAACGAGACCCTGCGCGGCGACGGCGGATTCGGACACAGCGGACGATGACGCGCCATCCGGCGCGCGGCCGAATGCGCCATCGGCTGCTTCGGGCCGGCGCGCTTCTCACCCTCCTTCTCTCCTCGGTGCCGATGCTTCCCCCCCGCCGTGACCGGGCCGAGGCGCTCGAGCAGGCGCCGGCGGCGGATCGCGACACGGTCGACCTCACGCCCTATCTCGCCTCGCGGGAGGCGCGGCGCGCCAAGGTGCCGTGGAAAATCGGCGAGTACTTTCAGTTCTCGATCGACTGGAGCGGCCTGAATGGGGGGAACGCGCTCATGCAGGTCCAGAACATCCAAACCGTGGACGGCCACCGCACGTGGCGCATCATCACGAAGGCGGAGTCGAACTCGTTCGTATCGAAATTCTACAAGGTGCGGGACCGGGCGGAATCCTTCGTCGACGCTGAATCCCTCTACACACGCCGTTTCGAGAAACACCTCCGGGAGGGGTCCTACAAAAAGGACCTCAACGTTCGGTTCGATCAGGCCCACGGGAAGGCGATCTACCAGGACGGGAAGACCTACGACGTGCCGTTCCAAGTGCATGACGTCCTCTCCGCCTTCTATTATGTGAGGACGCGTCCCCTCCCGGACGGCGCCGAGATCGTCATCCCGACCCATGACAACGAGAAGAGCTACGACATGGTCGTCAACGTGCTCCGCAGGGAACGGGTCGAGGTCCCGGCCGGCAAATTCGATTGCGTCCTGGTGGAACCGGTGCTCAAGTCCGAGGGAATCTTCAAGGCCAAGGGGCAGATGTATGTCTGGCTCTCGGACGACGAACGGAGGATCCCGGTGCAGGTCAAAAGCAAGGTTCCGATCGGATCGATTTCCGTGAGCTTGACCGAGATGAGGCTCGCATTCGTGGGAAAGCATTGAGCCCGCGCGAGGAAATTGATCTGTCGGAGGTACGCACCATTCCCGTCGCGGAGCGTCCTACCAAGGTGCGGGTCGAGCAGTTCGCTCCGGCGCCCGATCCCTTAGCACCCCAGGGGTCCTTCGACCGCTTCCTACCGGACCTCCTCACGGGTTCTTCCCTTCGGGCTCTGATCGCCGCATGGGCCGAGGCAAAGAAACACGAACGCCCCGTCATCGCGATGCTCGGCGGGCACGTGATCAAGACAGGGGTGCAACGTCCGCTTCTCTCCCTGGTAGACGAAGGGGGGTTCACGGCGGTTGCCATGAACGGCGCTGCCGCGATCCACGATTTTGAAATCGCGATGTGGGGGAATACCTCCGAGCCCGTTGAAGAGACGCTCGGCTCGGGACGCTTCGGTATGGTCGAGGAGACGCCGGTCCTCATGAACCGTGCCGTACGGGAGGGGCTGGACCTTGGCCTCGGCATGGGAGAAGCCCTGGGTCGCTTTCTGCTGGATTCGCGCGCCAAGAACGCCGAGCTGAGCCTCCTCGCGCGCGCCGCGCAGCGGTCTCTCCCGCTTACCGTGCACGTGGCGATCGGGACGGACACCCTTCACCAGCATCCGTCCTTCGACGGTGCCATGACCGGTCTCGCGACGCACCGTGACTTCAAGATCCTCGCGGCCGCGATGCGCCGGCTTTCCGGCGGCGTCGTCCTGAACTTTGGCTCGGCGGTGATTCTGCCGGAGGTCTTCTTGAAGGCCGAACTTCGACCAGATCCGCCACTACCGGCCTGAAAAGAACATCCTCGAGCGGCCGCTTCAGGGGGGTGGGCAGGGTTTCTCCTTCGTGGGACCGCACGAGATCTGGATCCCGCTCCTGGCCACGCTCTATCTGGCCAGGACGAGGCGGACCTCCCCGTGAAGGGCCGATCCTTCGGCCCGTTCGGCCGGCGTTGAGCAGAGTCCTCCGGATCCGAACCGACCCGTGAAGCGAGGTCGCTTCGCCCTCGGTGTGCTCGGTGTCGCGCTGAGCGCGGCTGCGGTCTTCGTTCTCCTCCGCCAAGTCAGCCCGAAAGAGCTCGTCCACAATATCCGTGGGGCGGATCCGGCTTGGTTTCTTGCCGCCTGTGGCCTTACGGTCTTCGGCTATTGGCTTCGCGCGCTACGGTGGGGGAAGATTCTCTCCCCCGAGGCGCACGTCGCGCAGGGGAGGCTCTTTGCCGCGACGATGGTAGGGTTTCTCGCGATCAACACCCTTCCGGCGCGGCTCGGGGAGCTTGTGCGCGCGTACGCGCTGGCACGAACCGAGCGGATCAAGACGGGCACCGTTCTTGGCTCAGTCGTCATCGAACGGATATTCGACATGTCGGCGCTCGGAGGATTCTGGGCGTTATCGCTTCTCTTTGCGCCCTACCCGGATTGGTTTCGGTGGAGCGGATACCTGACGCTGGGGCTGAGCGTCGTCATCACTCTTGGCCTTTGGCTTCTCCATGCGGGGCACGACGCCACGAGCCCGGTAGGATCGCGGCTCCGGACGCTCATTCCGATCAAGGCCTTCGCGCGGCTGGAGCGCCCCATCGCTTCGTTCACCGCGGGCCTGCGGGTAATGGGAAGACCCTCGACCATGGCGGCCTCCGGGGTCATTACGGGCGTAATGTGGATCGTAAACGCTGCGGTTTTCTTGCTGGTCGGTAGGAGCATGGGCCTCGCCCTCCCGATCTGGAGCCCGTTTCTCCTCGCATTTGTCGTATGTGTCGCGATTATGGTGCCCTCATCCCCTGGATTCATCGGGGTCTTGGAGGGCTCTTGCGTCGTAGGGCTATCGCTTCTGGGGGTCGACGCCCCGCGGGGCCTAGCGTATGGGATTCTCTATCACCTGACGCAAATTCTGCCGCTCGTGGTTCTTGGAGGGGCTTACGCAATCCGGGGCCGGGCCGGTAGTGGCGGATCTGGTCGAAGTTCGCCGCGGTAAACGCGCCGGCGTCGTGTCCGAGGTTGCGCACAAGGGAGAGTGCCTTCAAGAAGACCTCCGGCAGAATCACCGCCGAGCCAAAGTTCAGGACGACGCCGCCGGAAAGCCGGCGCATCGCGGCCGCGAGGATCTTGAAGTCA